>Ga0182024_10027090_pt1 | contig 10045 bp, 13 predicted proteins | sample P32metaG_FD_120480 | JGI IMG/M metagenome (GOLD analysis project Ga0182024, IMG submission 120480) | Permafrost microbial communities from Stordalen Mire, Sweden - P3-2 metaG (Illumina Assembly) | ecosystem: Environmental > Terrestrial > Soil > Wetlands > Permafrost | place: Sweden: Stordalen...
GGATTTGATCACGCCGGAGGCCGGCGCCATTTACGTGATGGATCGCGGCTACGTCGATTTCGCAAGGCTTCATTCGCTGCATCAGGCCGGAGCTTTCTTCGTCACCCGCGCAAAAATTAACATTCGCTTTCGCCTTATAATCTCGATGTCCACAAATTGGGGCAGGCCAGATGCACTTCATCAGCGGAAAAGATACTTTTGAGTCAGTCGCGGAACTTCTCAAATCGGAGGATGTCGAAATCGCCCTCGCGGTTGCGTTCTGGGGTGGTGATGCAATGGAGCGGCTTGGCGTTGCAACTCCAGAAAGCAAGTTCATGGCATACGCCTTTCAAAAGACAGGCACTCACTCACTGGGCAGGGAACCATTTCCAATATTCAACGGGGTAGCCTCTTCTATCGACTCTCGAATCTCCATCCGCGATATAAGGTTCACCCCCTTGCAAATCCAACTGACCGGAAATCGACCTGTGATCGCTGCCGGGGGGTAATCGTTGGGATTTTCTCGGCAAAACTGTTTGATCTCCTCCAAATTATCGTAGGGAGTCATCTTGCCGCAGATTGGCGAATTCCCACTGCCACACGCATAAACACCCCCGCCCATGCAACGCCATTCTAAGATCACATCGGTGCGGTCGCCGATCTCATCAAAAAACAGAGCGCGCAACGCATGCGGCTCTTTGGGTCCGACATACCGACTATCTGGGGCGTCAATCGTTCCCACGGCCCCGCAGTAAGCGTGCGCGTCTGTCCATGTATTGGTGGCTCGCACCCTTATGAGCCGATCTGCGCACTCACGTATGCTGATCAGGTGTTCGTCATCCTGCCCGCTCTCTCTGGCGTCTGGATGAAGTTTGCACCAATTTTCCGCCGCACGTAGCGAAGGAGTAGCTTGTGTTGAACCTGGGTTCTAAAAAAGCGTTGCAGCGAGTGCAAGGCCAATGACAAAAAGATGTTTCATTGATCCAACTCTAGCTTGCCTTCATAGGAAGGGCATAGGGTTTTGAACGCTGCAATTGCAGGTGCGCCGTCGCTTCCACAATCCGGGAACACAGGAAATTTAAAGTGAGTGACGTGTTTGCTTCCAGAGGCAGGCGAATATTCCATCGTGAGGGTAGCTTTCTCACAATTCGCCCAGACAGTAATTTGATTAACTCCATCCCGCATGAGGTTACTAGCGCACTCCGCTTCAGATACGCCTTTCGGAGAGCCATCCGCTCGCGACCTATCACGATGGCAAAGTTCCGTCGCATCGGGAAGAGTCATTTCCGAAACCATCTTCGCCGTGCGCGTATCGAAACCGGAGATACTGGTCACGGTAGTCCCGGAGTCATGACAGTCAGTCCATCCTTGAAGCGCGGTCGCTGGGTTGATTTCCAGCGATGCGACAAGCCCGAGAATTGCAAATCGAATCGTGTTCATTTTTTGCTACCGTCCACTATGCGCGTTACGCTCAACGATACATCGGGAGCGGGCTTGCCAGTCACGATGACCGAATAGCCAATCCACTTGGTAGGAATGCCGGTCACTTTGAGAAGAGTCATCCGCAACTCGCCAAAATCCGTTGGACCGTTTCCATGAGAATCAGTTCCGCCATGCCCGCCGCTCGCACATAGGGGATTGTCGAGAGCAATCGCCAGATATTTACGCGATGCACTGCCGCCATCGGGAACGTTTGCTGATTGCACAATGATTCCGCGCAAGGTCACGGGCTTTGAGGGGTGATCATCGGGAAAATCAATATCCGTATCTGTGTTAGCGCAATTGGTAGGAACCGGGTTCACAGGCTCAGCTCGCGCGATGCCGGCCTGTACCACTGACAAAATGATCACGATCACAGCGATAAGCCCAATGGCAGCGAGTGCGCGGGTGACGAAAACAAAAACCGGATCAAGACGGTCTTGGAGAGTCGGGCGGTATCTAAGAGGGCTCATTTCCCTACCCCCTCACGGTAAGCATTTGCAGGATTACGAGAATCAGGGCGATAACGATTAAGCCAAGAACGCGCGAGGCAATGGTGAGCATGGGCACGGGATAATTCGTACTACGGCGGTACGTCATTGGCTTTTTCTTTCGCGATAGTCATCGATGATCCGGCGCACTAGATCAGCGACAGTGATGTCAAGGCGTTCGGATTCTCTTTTCAAGAATTCATCTTGTGGCCGCGTGATGTTCACCTGAATTTTCGGCATCTGAGACTCAGGGGGCTTGCGCTTGCGCGCCGTCATTGGAGGGGGAGTTACCTTTTTTACCATTATAGTCTCCACAGAGTCTTGACATACTATCACAATACCTCACATTTGCAGGTGTGCTCCCCATGTCAAGGGGCTCGAAATCACCCAGCAAAAAGAGGAAAATGATGCGATGACAAGGACGTACCATAAGCGGCAAGCACCGCGCGCAATCGCACAGGCAGAGACTGAGTGCAAGGAAGGTTTCAAGTTCTTGGATGCGAGCCCGCGTCAGCCAAACGGCAACGCACTCGCTACAACGAAATTCGAACAAGCATTCACCGCTCTCGCTCAGGAAAGAGCAGCGGAACTTCGCGAAATGGTCTTGGCTGAGGCGAGCGATTGCGCGGAAGTTTGTCGAAATCAACCTGGCCGCGATTCAAGACCAGTTGCAGCTTGATTTTCCGGCAATGACATTACGCGCGGCGGTAATCCACTTTCTGCCGCGTCCCAACCCCTCGAACAAATGGACAATTCACAATGAAATTGATTCCAGTGATTGCCATAGCTATGACTCTTGCTAATGCATCTGCTAATGCATCTGGCGTGCGTGCAGGATGCATTGTTGCCGATCCAAGCCCAACACCATTGAATATTCGCACCGCACCGCATGGCCGTATCATTGGCACCCTGGACAACGGACAAGTGGTCTCCATCCTCGACAGCTCCACCGACAACGAGGGGAGCCCTTGGGTCTATGTTGCGGATGATACCGGGAACCCGCTTGGATGGGTCTATCGGGAATATGTCGTTTGCAAAGGTGAAACGCAGCGTTGAAGGATGGTGGCCTGAAAATTAAGCGAGCAGTGCTAGATGTTCCGCTGCCCTGCTCGAAACAGCGATTGACCGCCGGGTCCAAGTTCCGGCGTTCGCTGCAATAAACTGAGGCGGAATCCGAGCACGAGCGGGCCATGGCTTCCTTACACGAGTACTTTGTCAAAGACGGAGGACAGAATCTCACCCACCAGCAGACGTGGCAGTTGGGGAACGCCGAAGGAGTGAAAATAGGAGAGCTGACCGCTCGCCTTCATTTAGATTTCGACGCGAACGCTAAATGCATATCGTTCTTCATCCCGGAAATGCCTGGCGTCGAGTGCCCGGAAACTTTCGCGCTCAACAGCATAGCGGAAATATTGAAACGGCCCGAGACCCAGGTCGGATTTCAGGCTGGCATCGGCGGGGAAAGAAAGGATGCGCGAGAACTCGTTTTCACCGGCCAAATATATCTGTACTCGGAGCGCCCAGTTCCAGAAGAGCTTAAAGCCCGAATGTGCGCCGAGGCTAGGGCCGTTGGACACAACCTGACCTTCAGAAGCGTGGAATATATGAATGAACGCAACAAATGGGAGAAGCCCCGTGCCTTCATTTCCCACGACAGCCGCGATAAGACCAGCCTCGCCGAGCCTGCGCACTTTAGGGGCTGGTACGGGATAGTAGCTCAACATACACTGTTCCAGTTGTGGCTGTTGGCTTCACGGTGTACCGCACCCTAGTAGAAACCGAACCGGACGAACGGCGAGAAAGTCGCATTAATGACTCGGCGCGTCTAAAATTTCCTTCCTCGGCTAAACGACCGACCAGCGGTCTTAGCGTGATCTCGTATGTAACTGCGCATGTGACCTTTTCAGTCGTTGGATCAAATTCCTCCAACGTCGTATCATTTTGCAGGGATACAGAATCGTATGACTCGCCACTGTGAATATTCCGCCCAGCAAATGTTTGATAAATTAGCTTTCGAACCAAGTCAGAAACATTCGCGCATTGTTGGAGGCGATAACTTTGAGGCGCTACATTAGTAGATGGCGGATTTTGCTGCGTCGGTGACGACGGCTCGACCTCGAACGGGACGTTGAAGCGCGAGGCATCGTTTATATACCCATGATCCTGCAAAAATTGTCGCAGAGCGAAAGGAAATGCGAGCTTAATTTTTCTGTCGTCTGGACATTTTTCAATCGGCAAATTGGTCGTGCATTTTTCTGTCGCGAAATCTGACTGGTGGTCGTAACTCGCCAGCATTTTTGTCCAAGCGGCATCACCGCGCCCAACCAGTAACGAACTCGCAACCCATCCCGCCAAGAAACCATTTGAATGCCAGTTGTCGTCTGATTCTTTGGCAGATTGTTCCTGCAAAAAAAGGGATTGAAGTAATCTATGTTGGAATTGCGGCTCCTTTGTTACATCAATCAATCGGTCGCCGACCAACTGATGGATTCTTATGGGAGGAAATGATCCTGCGTAGGAGTCAAAGGCATAGAGAAATGCATTATCATTGGACACTAGATAGCTATAGCCTTTTCCGAAAATATCTTCAAAGATGTAACCATCTCCATCGAGCGTCTCTCCGTCGATTACGTGCCAGTTTCCTTCCTTATCAAGGTTTGCAATCTTTGTCATTGTGCAGCAATGCGCCCCTTGCCAAAAATATGTAAAAACCACTTGTGGCATTGGTGAGTTTGGGTCGAGCCGAATAAGCTGCACTTGCGAGGCAGGCTTCTCGCTTGGATTTTCGGTAAATTCCATCTGAAAGGCCTGCTTGCCTTTGAAAGTTCCTATTGCGACGGCCGCCGAGTCCTCATCGCTTGATTTGCGGCGGGTAAGTTTTATCTCTACGTCATTTGCGCGGAACGTAACGTCGTGCTCACCGTCGTACTGCGATGTGTCCATGACATTTGTTGCTGGTGATCTCCAAACCGTTTCGATGAAGCTGGCACCCTTCGTCAAATAAGCATCCTTGGGCGCGTGACGATCTTTAATCATTGCGTCGAGAAATTGCCGCCCAGAACCAGATGGGATTCCAAACGGTCCTGCAACAGCCGCGAACCATCCATTTGCGGATCGAACAACTATAGGTTCGAAGGAAAGGAATTCTTGCGCTGCCGCGGCTGCCTGGTCAGGGTCAGCCCTACTTGCCAGCACCACCCAAAATCGGTCACCACTCAGGCTGAGCTGATCTGTTTGCGCCAATCCACACTGCGAGAACAAAGCGACAAGAAAAATTATAGGCGCAACTACCAAGCGGCTCATTTTCAATTCCCAGGTCTGGCAGCGAATCACGCCTTTTGTCGCGACATTACTACTCCGGGCAGTGCCTTCCGGCCAGATACGAGAGCAAGTTTCGTTGCAGTCCTTGTAGATGACACCAACTTGGTTGCCCGGGCACTTGCTTGCTGGCAGACTCGCGCCAATGGAGCGAAGGAGCTGACCCTTCAGCCCCAAAAAACTTTTCGGGTAAGGAAACCTCTATTGATCGAGAGTTTACCTCATAGCTACCTTAGGATCATGCAGGCGCGCGACCATTTTGGATCCTTTTGGATCCCAACTGCGGCCGGAGCGCGTCGAGGCGGCTATCACCATGCTGCTCGGCCGGGTTGAACGCGGCGACCCGCCCTCTGCGTGAAAAATTAGCCGCAAGAAATCACGTTACCGGAACGATGTCACCGACAACGCGAGCGCTGCTAAGTCGCATAATCCATTCTTTTTGGATTAACTCCAGAAGGCCGCTGGCGAGTTCCGTTCATTTGGAGCATGTGGAGGGGGCCCTTCTTCCTTGCCAACGTGGTATCCCCTCTTGTCAAACATGGACAAGACCCCGGAGCCCTGAGATTGTCATGATGGATAAGGATGGCCGGACACCTGCCGGACACCTGCTTCAAGATGTTCCAACGCCTCGGCAGCGCCGTGCAGGGCCGGACACTTTGGAGGAGAACACCCCAGCTCCAAAAACCCATGGCCAACAGGGGGCATCGCCAAAACCTCAATTCACGAAACTGCCAAGCCCAGACATTCCTTTACCGCTGGGGTGCATTACCGGCTGGCACCCCAGCGCCTATGCCGATGCCGCCACAAAGTCTGCAGCCGACACGCGAACCGCTCCGCCCCGGCGAGGTGGATCCTCGGATGCTGCCGGGTGAAAATGGCCGTCCGTCTCCATTCATGGAAAGACCCAAAATGCCATCGATGAACCAGCCCCCTTCATCCAAACCCGATGGGGCCAGGAATCCGCTCTCCAGGGCCTTCCCAGCCGCCTGGAGCCCAATCGAAGTCGCCGGGTGGAGAAACCTGAAACCCGTCGATTCCTTCGCCTCCAAAAAGATTGATTGAAATGGAACCACCTTTTGACTTGGCCGGAGAGACGCGGCAGAATCAGCCAGCGGTGAATCACCGTCCAGGCTTCATAACCCTCGCTTACTCTTTGTTCGCAGCCGCCAGCGCCACAGCCTCTGAGCTACCTCCCCGCTTCGTGCGGCTCGCCGATGTAGCGCCTTCAATCCGACAAGTTATCCGCTATGCAGGTTCAGATAATTTCACCGGAAGACCTGTCCCAGGCTACGCAGCTGCGGAATGCTGGCTGCGCAAAGAGGCAGCGTTAGCACTTGCAAATGTCCAAACCGATGCGTTGAAGCAGGGATTAAAACTCGTCGTCTACGACTGTTATCGTCCGCGGCGGGCAAGCAATGCCTTCGTGAAATGGGCGAATGACGACGCCGACCAAATAGCCAAGGACCGTTTTTTTCCAGGAATTGAAAAGCGCGCACTCTTTTCTCAGGGCTACATCAGCCGACGATCCTCGCACTCAACCGGGCTCGCTGTCGATATCGCAATCGACGGACTCGATTTCGGTACGACATTCGATTTTTTTGATCCGCGTTCATCGACTAACAGCCAGCTCGTGACAGGCGCGGCCGCCGCAAATCGTCGGACACTCGAAGAACTGATGCGCCACAGAGGGTATTCAAACTACAAGCGCGAATGGTGGCACTTCACCTACAATGGCGTCCACGATCCAAAGGCATGGGATATCGAGTTGAAGTGAGGCTGTGGCGCGAAACGTCGAGACGTTTCCGTACAATCCCGGTGACAGGGTCGATCTTTACCCCACTCGTCGCAGCCCACGAAGCCCTAGCGGCTGTCAAAGATGCCGCGCTGCGGCCATTTCTGAAATCCTGCGCAACTGTTTGGCCGAAAACGAGGGATTTTTGTCCTTGTCGCGGATGAGATCATGAAGGACAACACCTCATGACGCTACTCGAGTTGATCATAGCAAAAGATCACCAAGAACGATGCAGACGATTGCCACGATGCGGCGGCCCGCTATGGTGGCATCTTCGGAGGCATCATGAGTCATGAACACAAACACACTACTCCGAGATTGATCACCCCAAGAGACCTCCAGATCCCATCGGATGAACCTGCATCGCAAACCTCTCGGGAAATTGGTCTCAGTGCACCGATATCACGAGTGACCGGTGATTTGCCGTCTACAATCTTAAGTGCCGTCGTATTTATATTAGGACACTAACGATAGATTGGGGAGCGAAATGGATGACGACCTAGTAATTTACCGAAAAGGTATGGATTATGGCGTTGGAATTGACTCACCCAGTGGAAAATCTCGAAACGTCGGGGTATTGGGGGATATAACCAACATCCCGAATGCCACGGGGAGTATTGTCACTTTTAATCTCAGTCAGGTAACGAGCGACGAAGACCTGCAAAAGTCTCTTGGAGTGTCCGCTTCGGGGAGTGGCGGTATCGGCTGTTTCAGCGCTTCAGCAAGCATGGACTTTGCAGAAAAATGTCATGTCCATACCAACTCAGTGTTTCTTCTGGCATGCGTGGAAGTAAACCTAGCGTTCTCCCAGATTAAGGGGCCTAAGCTCGCCCCAGAGGCATATGGCAAGCTCACCGATGGAGATACAGCACCCTTTCAAGACATGTATGGTGACGTCTTCGTGCGCGGAATGCAAACTGGAGGACGATTCTTTGCTGTAGTAGAAGTGTTTACGTCGAACACGACTGAGCAAGAGTCGTTATCTCTAAAACTAAAGGGTAGTTATGGAGCGTTTAGCGCGCAAGGGAGTTTTAGTTCGGATTTTAGCCAGGCCATCTCAAATAAATCGCTGAAAATAACTGTTCATTCTGAAGGCGGAAACGTGCCGAAGGAGCCAACCTCACTTGAGGAAGCTCAGAACGTAGCGGCGACATTCGCTTCGACGGTCAAAGGAAATGCTGTAGCATACGCCGTGCTACTAAATAAATACAGCATCCTAGACCTTCCGAAACCTCCCAACTTCATTGATCTACAAAATCAATTGGATGTTTTGGCTTTCTGCGCTCAGCAGCGGAACGTAATTTGGACAGCTCTTAATAACGTAAGCTTTATATTCTCCAATCCTGGCCAATTTGAAATTGCCGCGGATCAATACGACATTACGGCCCTTGTTGCCTATCGTGCGGCCCTTGAGACGGATTTGCTTGCAGTAAAAAAGGCAGCGTCCTTAGCACTCGATCACCCTCGAGACGCGGCGCTCCCACTTCTTACAGCCAAGCCCCCAGCGTTACCTAAACGGCGTGCGGGAGAAGAGGACACGCTTTCTTCCAAAGGGGAAGCCATTGCAAACGCGGATCCGCTGATAGGGGCAATTCGCGATGCACAGGCGGTTGGCGCATGCAGACGAGGCTTTTACGTTGGACTTGCGACTGAATTTAACAACACGCTGTGGGGGCCGGGTGCCCAAAGCATCAAGGACGGGTTGGATGGGGCCGAGCAGGTGGGTTTCAATGTAGCGGCTGCCTTATGCTTGCAGCGCAACAATAATGCCGACATTGCAGCGAAGGGAGCGGCGATCGTAAAGGTCGACCCCACGGTCGCGGCGGCTCGTGCCCTTAAACAGCCAGCAGGGCTATACTGGCTAGGCTTCGACATTGGTACGGGGATTTTTGGTGATCCCGCCCTGGGAGCATTAGGCAACACGCTCATGGGCCCCGGGTCCGAGAAGATCCGAGCAAGTCTCGATTCTGATGGGCGGTTGGGGTTTGACGCGGGCCGCGATTTCAATTTGAAAAAGAGGCACGTCTAAACTCTCTATGCTTAGACCGATCTTCTGCCTTCATTGGCGGCAGACTAACTTGTCTTGCGCAATCAGCATTGGCAACTTGATGGGCAGACAATCTCGCAAACAGCAGATGGGCTGTTTTGATCACAGATGAAGTAAGATCAAACTTAAAGGGAGACGACGATGACAACATGGCAAGATCGTGCACAACGTGGGCTCGCTCTCTTGAACGGCACCGGTAGCGATGAAAGCAATAGAACACAGAAAATTTTTAGTCATATCCTTGATGAGAATAATCGCGATGATTACATCAGCCGTGATTTCTTTAATGTGCAGCAAACAGCTGGTGGCCTACCTGAAAACGTTAGTTTTGATCAGTTCTTATCGATGATCGCCGGACACGTACGAAGTGAACTCGAAGGCAGCGGCTTTGATGAGGGGCTCGGAGACGACGATTTTCGAACCGCCGCACTTACCTTCGACGACAATATACGACGCCACATCCGTTTCCTGAATGGCGCAGTGCACCAAGGAGCGCCAGGCGAAGTGCATCGCAATCTTTGGGATTTAATTCTGAATGCCAGGAGCGACAGCAGCAGCATCTATACTTGCTATAGGGACTTTCTGGGAGACGCCTGAAAACCCGGACATTGCCCGGCGTCTGCGGCGGCAAACCAAGATCATCACGAGACTCATCTTGGGGGAGAAGGCATTGCCTACATTCATTTTGTCGAACTGGGTGATCCCAAGCTCGGGCGAGACGCAACCCGCGGCTGGCGGCGATGGCGGGCTTGGCGCAGGGTTTGCTGGTCCCCTGAATATCTCAGGCTGAAAGGCCCCTGGTCCGGGACCTGAAACCAAACCAGGGGTAGGAGTCACAGGCCTGGGGAGGACATCAAGCCTGAATGACGAAAATCAAACCATGCGTCTCTTCGGCGACTTGTTCAGGCCGGGCTTATGCTCGGCACAATATTTGTCCAA
>Ga0182024_10027091_pt1 | contig 10044 bp, 8 predicted proteins | sample P32metaG_FD_120480 | JGI IMG/M metagenome (GOLD analysis project Ga0182024, IMG submission 120480) | Permafrost microbial communities from Stordalen Mire, Sweden - P3-2 metaG (Illumina Assembly) | ecosystem: Environmental > Terrestrial > Soil > Wetlands > Permafrost | place: Sweden: Stordalen...
ATTCGGCCGTGGGTATTCGAGCTCTCGCAGTTCATCGTCAACGTGCTCAAGGTGAAGTATCTCGGCGCGCGCTACGAGCGAGCGGTTGCGTATCATCCGTCGTGTCATCTGATGCGCGAGCTGGGCGTGCGCGCCGAGCCGATGACGCTGCTGAGCGCGGTGGCTGGAATCAAGATTTGCGAGCTGCGCGATCGCGAGGAGTGCTGCGGCTTCGGCGGGATGTTTTCGGTGAAGTTCCCGCATATCTCGGCGTCAATGCTCGAAGACAAAATGGCGCGCATCAAGGAGAGCGGCGCCGAGGTCGTGGTCGCGAACGATTGCGGATGTTTGATGCAGATCGGCGGCGGCTTGAGCCGCGCGGGCGACAAGATCGAGGTCCGTCATCTGGCCGAGGTGCTGGCTGCGAGGTGAAGGACACTAGTGGCGTTCGTGGACGTACAGGCCCGGCGCGGGTTCGCCTGCCTTGTACAACTCGCTGCCCAGGGACTTCGGCGCTGGGCGTTCGTTGCCCGACCGCGCTGCGACCCACTTGATCCAGTGATCCCACCAGGTGCCTTTGTTCTCGACTGCTGCCTTCGCCCACTCGTCGGGATCTTCCGGCATCCGCGTGCCGATGTAGTAGCGTGCTTTGAAGTTGCCCGGTGGATTTACCAGGCTCTGGATATGGCCGCTGGAGCCGAGCACGAATTCGATTCGTCCGCCGAACATGCGAGTCGCGCGATAGCATGCGCGCCATGCGCAGATGTGATCGGTCATACCGGCGACCAGGTAGAGATCATTTTTCACGGCGTGCAGATCTATCGGCGTGCCGAGCACCGAAACCTCGCCGCCGTGGACCAGCGGATTTCTCAGGAACAGATCGAGAAAGCCCGCGTGGAGCTTGGCCGGAAGATTGGTCGCGTCGGAGTTCCAATAGAGGATGTCGAACGGCGCGGGATCATTGCCGAGCAGGTAATTGTTGACCCAATAGTTCCACACCAGATCGTTCGGACGCAGCCACGCGAAGACCCGCGCCATGTCGCCGCCATCAAGGACGCCTTTTTCAGCCGAGCGATCGCGCGCAGCCTTGATCGCGTCCTCGGTCGCGAACATCCCGGTCATCGACGGCAGGCTCGTGTCGAGCATCGTGACCAGCAGCGTCACCGCGTTGACCCGCTTGTCGCCCGCCGCCGCGAGATGTCCGAGCGTGAGCGACGTCGTGATGCCGCCGGCGCATACGCCGAGCACGTTGCAGTCGGGACTGCCGGTAATCTCGCAGGCGGCCGTGATGGCGTCCTTGCACGCGGTGACGTATTCGTCGAGCCCCCAGTCGCGATCGCGCGGCGTCGGGTTGCGCCAACTGATCGTGAACATCGGGATGCCGTGCTTGACCGCGTACTCGATGAAGCTGCGGCCCGGCGCGAGATCCATGATGTAGAACTTGTTGATCTGCGGCGGGATGAACAGCAGAGGGCGCTCGTAAACCTTGTCGGTCGCGGACGCGTACTGGATCACCTCGCAGACCGGGCTGCGGAAGACCACCGCGCCCGGCGAGAGCGCGAGATTTTTGCCGACTTCAAACGGCCGCTTGTCGACCGTCGAGGGCATCCCGCCATTGCTCCACAAATCACCGATGAAGTTGCGCAGGCCCCACAGCACGCTCATCCCCGAGGTGTCGAAGGCGCGCTTGAGCGCCGCGGGATTTAGCCAGAACGTGTTGGTGGGCGCGAGCGCCTCGGTCATCAGCGTCACCGCGAACTTCTGCTGCTCGACTTCCTTCCACTCGACGCTTTCGTCCTGGTTGACGAGATCGTGCATCGCCGTGCGCCACGCGAGGTAGGTCTGCATGATGCGATGGTAGAGCGGATGCTCCGTCCAGGCCGAATCGCCGAAGCGCCTGTCGCCGGCTTCGGGAGCCACCGAGGAGGCGCCGGCTACGATTTGCCCCAGTTCGAGCGAGAGTTGGATCGCACGCGACGCGGCCGCCGTGGGTTGCGACGCGATATGGGTGAGCAGAGTCGTCAGCGTGCCGAGCACCTGCGTGGCGTCGAGGCCGACGAACGGATTGGCGCCGAGTAGCGCATTCAGCGCGGGATGATTTTCCTCGGGGGTCAGAATCTCAGGCTGCCGCTTGGCTGCACCGTCCATGTCGTACCTCCTGGTCCGGCAGACTGCTCGCTAGCCTAACAGTTCGAGGCCGTGCTCGAACATCCGCGGCGCAGACAGCGCCGTCTCTTCCCACAGCGGATCGTGACGCTTGCCGCGCCGATGCAGCATCAGGTTGAAGCACGTGATCACGCCGAACCGGTAGCCGGCGAAGGCGCGGAACCATCGCACTTCGGGAATCGAGACGGGGAAGCCGGCGGCCTCGGCGTACGCATCGACGATTTCGTCGGCGTTCAGCAGCGAGCCGCGGACGGGATCAACGCCCGCACCGGTGCCGCCAACCCAGCTTCCGGGATCGGAAAAGAAACAGATCCAGCCGAGATCGAGCAGCGTCGCACCGACCAGCGAGAGTTCCCAATCGATGACCGCGACGACGCGTTCTTCGTTGAACAGCACGTTCGACCATTGGAAGTCGCCGTGGACGCATCCGATGCGCGCGCCTGTCGGCAGGCTCGATCGCAGACGCTCGCGCAGTTCCGGTGCGCGCGCGACGACGGCGGGATCGAGCGTCGGGCGGTCGAGCAGGTAGTCGAGGCGCTTTAGTTCTTCGCTGAGCGCGAACGGCTCGCCCCACGCGCCGCGGCGCGGCTCCCACGCGACGTTGTGCAGCGCGGCCATCGTCGCAATTCCATTGCGCGCCAGGCGTTTCAGGTGCGCGAGAGGCAGCGGGGATTCGCCGAGCTTGAATCCTTCGACGAAGCCGCCCACGAAGTAAGGACGCTCGAAGAACTCGGCCTCGTCGCCGTACCAGATGATCGGCGGCACCGCGACTGTCGTGTCGGCGAGCGACGCCATCACGCGCGCTTGTCGCATGATATCGGCGGGGCCTGAAATCTTGACTCCGGGAGGCGCGATGCGCACGACGTATTTCCCCGCCGGCGTCGCGTCAGGAGCACTGCGCTCGAGGATAAAGCTGTAGCTGAAACCGGCGTGACCCGGCAGCGACTCGAGCGAATGCACTCGTGCGCCGGCGTCACCGGTCTTCGCGCGCACCAGGGCAGTTAGCTGCCGTGTCACCTGTTCGATATTTTCGGGCATCGCAAAACGATCTCGCCCGGTTAACCCCTCATCCCGGTTTGCGCCGACGCGGGATGCAGACTCGACTTGGCGCTGGGCCGCGATTCGACGCGTTTGAACCACGCGTTGACGTTCTTCAGCGACGGATCGATCGGCTGCTTGACGCTGCCGCCGAAATCGAGCGCGCAATACAGGATGATGTCGGCGACGGTGAATCGATCGCCGGCGATGTACTGCTTGCCCTCGAGCAGCTTGTCGAGCCACTTGAGCCTGTCCTGCACGATCGCCTTGAGCCCGGCAGCCGCTTCGGGCAGAACGCGCATCCGGTCTTTGAACATCTGCAACCCCTCCGAATAGCGGAAGCCGTTGTAGAGATGCTCGGTGATCTGCAGTTCGACACGGCGCTGCCACTGGCGCGCCTCGGCGCGTTCTTCGGCGTTGGTGCCGATCAGCGCGGGCGTCGGATGTTTCTCTTCGAGATATTCCCAAATCGCGACGGTCTCGCCGATACACTTGCCGTCATCGAGCTCGAGCGCCGGCACCTGTCCGCCGGGATTGCGATCGCTATAGGGCGGCTTGCGATTTTCCGCCGTCATCAGGTCGACGGTCTTGGTCGGGATGGTAATTCCCTTCTCCGTCAGGAACATTCGCATCGCGCGCGGATTGGGTCCAAATGAATCGTAGAGCTGCATGGTGGGTTGCCTCGCCAAAGTAGACTTCGGGCGGGACTATACAACAGGCGCCTTGAAAGCGGGAACCCGAATTCCACGGCGTGTTGCGCTGGAACGAAGCGGTCATGTAGGAATTTGCTGATGCGATTTTGTCCGCAATGCGGCGCGCCCCTGTTGGCCGGGGCAAAATTCTGCGTGGAATGCGGACGCGCGCTGGACGTCGCCGCGCCTGGCGCGGGTGAAGCGGGCCCGGCGAAGGGCTCTGCACGTGGCGGGCGCAACACTTTAACGACGGCGTTCGTGTTCGTGTTCGTCACAATCACGCTGGTGGGTCTGGCGGTGGCCGCGTGGATCATGATGAAGACGCCCGAAGTGGTGCGCGAGCAAATCGCCAGCGTGCCGCCTGGCGCCACAGTCCCGTCAGGAGCTCCCGCCTTGAATCCGAGTTCGGCCGCGCCGCAGCAGAATGTGACGGCGAATCCGGCGGCGGGTGGAAGTCAAACCGGGAGTCTGCCGCCAGGGCATCCGACGATCGAGCTGCCGACCGAGGCGCGCTCTTTTGTCGATAAGATTGAACGAGACGCGATCGCGAAACCCAAAGACGTCACCGCGTGGAACAAATTCGGCGCAGTCTCGATGCGCGCGGCGATGTTCGATCAGACCTACTACGGCAAGGCCGAGGATGCGTACGGCCATGTGCTGAAACTGGAGCCCGACAACCTCGACGCGCTCCGCGGTATCGGCGATATCGACTACGACAAGCAGCACTACGATGAAGCGATCGCCGCGTACGAGCACTACCTGAAAAAGAAGCCGGACGATCCGGAAGTTCGCACCGACCTCGGCACGATGTATCTCTACACCGGTAACGCCGATCAGGCGGTCGTGCAGTACAAGAAGGCAATCGCGGCGAAGCCCGGATTTTTCCAGGCGTACTACAACATGGGAATCGCGTACGCGCAGATGAATAAGCCCGACGACGCAGCCGCCACGCTCAAGCAGGCGATTGCGCTGGCGCCGGACGACACTGCGCGCGATCAAGTGAAAGCCCTGATCGCGAAACTCAGCGGCGCGCCCGCGGCGAGCGCGTCGATGCAGGCGGCGTCGGCGAAGACGCCGGCTGTGGCGAAGATCTCCGCAACGCCGGCCGCAGCGGTAGCCGCGAAGAGTCCAGCGGCGGCAAGCTCTCCGGTGGCGTCGGCAGCGATGGCCGCGAAATCGCCCGCGGCTGCATCAACGCCCAGCGAAGATGATTTTCACGACGATGTCGAAACGATGGTGCGAGGCCTGCCCATCGCGGGACCCAAGGTCACCTCCGTCGAGTGGCCCGACAAGCTCAAGGCCAAGGTCCTGATGGACAGCTTTCCGATGGATCAAATGCCCCCGTTTGCGAAGGCCAAGTTCCTGACCGATCTGAAGGCGGGAATCGACAGCGCCAAGAAAGACAACAACATTTCATCGCCGGTCGAAGTCAATATCGTGGACGGCGCGAGCGGCAACGTGATGGAAACGGTTACTGAGTAGCTAATTGCGCGGATAGCCAGTCGCGCGATGGAGCCAGATGCAGGGAAAACTGGTCAAGCTGCGCGCTTACGAAAAATCCGACGCCGACGCGCTGTTCCGATGGTTCTCCGACGAGGAGGTCACGCGATGGCTGGGGCCGCCTAATTTCCCGTCGCGAGCGCAGCAGGAAAAATTCATCGAGCTGGCGCAGGCATCCGGCGACGACGCGAAATACTTCGCGATCGAGACGCTCGACGGAAAGCTGATCGGCGATACCGGAATCAGATTTATCGACTGGAAGAGCCGCAAGGCTGAGTTCTTCATCACGATCGGCGAGAAACAATGCTGGGACAAGGGCTTCGGCACCGACGCGCTCAGATTAGTGATTCGCCTGGCCTTCGACAAAATGAACCTGAATCGATTGTGGCTAACCACCCTCGCAGACAATTCTCGCGCGGTCCGCTGCTACGAAAAATGCGGATTCGTCCGCGAGGGTCTGCTGCGGCAGGAAAGTTTCGTGGACGGAAAGTACCGTGACGTTCATATAATGGCGCTGCTGAGAGAGGACTACGATCGAACTCGAGGTGCATGACGATGGCATCGAAATCTCTGGAACGGCTACAAAAGGTCGGAGACCGGCAGACCCTGAGTCTTACTCACTATGGACGCAAAAGCGGCCGCCCCTACGAAGTGACTATCTGGTACCTGGTCGATAAAGACGGGCTGTACCTCGTCTCGGCAAATGCCGCCCGCAATTGGGTGCGCAACGTGAAGGCGCGCCCCGCCATCTCACTTCGCGTCGGCAACGAAGTCTTCAACGGCAACGTTCGCGCGATTACCGATAAGCAGGAACGCGACAAGGTGAACGGCCTGACCATGCGCAAGTACTGGTACATCGCCCCGATGCTTCGGATGGGTCAGTTTCTAATGTCGATGGGAATGGTGCGCGACAATACCGCCGCCTTCGAAGTGATCCTGGCTGACGAATAACTACGCTTAACCTAGGAATCGCGCATCGCGGCCCATGCGATCGCGGCGGCCGCCGTGCGGGTTTCGGCGCCGAGCTTCCGGTGGATTCGTTCAACGTGCTTGTCCACGGTCTTTCGCGTGATCGACAAAATCGCCGCTATCTCGCGGCTGGTCTTGCCCTTCGAGACCCAGAACAATACTTCCGCTTCGCGCGGTGCCAGGCCCAGCCGTTGCAACGATTCCGGACGGTCTCGGCCGACCTCGCGCGTCAGCATTAGAACCACCTCGCCGTCTCGACTCGTCTCGAGGATCCGGATGTTGAGACGCTCCCCGTCCGATTCCACAGTCAACGGCGAGCACGGCTTGCTCTCGGATTGTTGGCCGCTCAACGAGGCTTGCCGAAACCGCACCCATCGCCGAAGCAAGTCGGGCAGGCTGTCATCCGGCGCCATACCGTCGCGGAAGAAGCTGAGCAGCCATCGGATCGCGAGCCGGCTCGCGTGTTTGATCTTCAGGTCGTGAACGACGACGACGGCGGTATTCACCGCCTCTTCGAGCGCCTGTTCGCGGCCTTCGAGTTGGCTCTGGAAGGTCGTCATTGCGTCCGCGTTCGCATAAGCCTGCTGAAGATGCGGGCGTAGCAGATTGAGCAATTCCCGCTCCTCTTCGCTGAAGTCGATATCCTCGCGTCCGAACGCTACCGTCACGATATCGCCATCCGACGACGCCTCGAATCCTCCCGTCATCAAGTACTCGACTCGCGCCGGCCGATACACCACGTCGTAGAGCTCGAGCCGATGAAACTGCCGTTGCGATAGAAGGTCTGACATTTTCAGCGCGCCCTGGTCGCTGTTGCGATTGTGCAGAATCATCGGATGGTGACGCAGCAGCCGCGCCAGATGTTCGGTCCCCAGGGGACCTACTCGCGCGTCGAACGTAGGGTCGGCAAGCACCTCGAAGCGGCGGCGCGCAAGGTTGGTTTCATTGTAGCCGTATATTCCCCCGGGAATCAGCCGCGGAAGTACCGCAATTATGTGCTTTGGGAAGGTTTCGAGCGTTTGCGCCGAATATAACTCCGGAAGCAGGCGCACTAGCCTCTCGTATTGCGACCGTTCGATCATTGGGAGTACGTACATTTCCGTATTGCTCGCCTTAGGTCAAATGCCGTAACAGTACGTCAAATGTGGCAATGTTAACTTTTAGTACGGAAAATAACGTCCAAGCTGCCCGGAATTCTTCTTGGGACTCGAAATTGATCTCGAACTTCGCGTCCGCAATCGCTGCTCAGGCGCGAGCCTGAGTCAGGATTCAAAATGGAAATTCCAGGTTGGCTCGGACCGCTGTTTTGCTCAAGGGAGGAGAAAATGAAGAGGTACGCAGGAAAATTTATGACACCCGCTAACGTGCCCTACACCCTGGTTCCAGGGTTTGCGAATCCCGAGATGGAGCGAACTGACAAGAAACGAGGCTTGCTTCCAACCCTTGCTGCCGCCCTCATCTTGCTACTGTCCGGATTTGGCAATGCGCATGCGCAAACGGCAACTGTCGACTGGACGAATGTTCACCAGGTTATCGACGGCTTCGGCGCATCAGATGCGTTCGTCGGCCCGCTTACGGCGGCGGACCTGGCTTTCTTCTTTGGGACAGGGACCGGCCAGCTTGGTCTGTCCATACTAAGAACAGGAGCTCCAAACAATGGCGATATGTCCGGAAATTGCACAACGGTTAATGTAGGGTGTGCCGGTCCGTATGTCAGTGATATGAAGGCGGCCATTGCGAATGGAGCAAGAGTCTATAGCTCTCCCTGGACGCCGCCACCTGCCTACAAAACAAACGGTCTCAACACATGTACCGGCAACGCCGGGTTGCTAACTTCGGATTATGCTGCGTATGCAACCTGGCTTGCCAACTACGTCAAGAGTTTGAAAACAGAAGAAGGTATTACTCTCTACGCGTTATCCGTCCAGAATGAGCCCAATGAATGCCTTAGCTACGATAGCGCTTTCTGGACTGCGGCCGAGATCGATACTTTCGTAGCGACCAATTTAGGTCCTACCTTTGCCGCGGATGGGCTGTCTACCCTCATTTACGTGCCAGAGGGCAGCGGCTACAACGAAATGAGTTTGGGTAGTACCTGTGCTACTGACCCGTCTTGCAACAAGTACATAGGCGGCGTCGTTTGGCATGACTATGACGCCAATCTCACCGGCACCAGCACAATTGCTGCGGATCCTTACCCTTCCGACTGGCCCGCGGGGAACAAATATTGGCAAACAGAAGCTTCTTGTGGCTCTGGTTTTGGACCGAACTTTTGTCAAACGGGTTTTAATACTGACATTACAGATGCTCTCGATTGGGCCGCAGTCATTGACCAGCGAATCGCGGTCGACAATGCCAATGCATGGCTCTATTGGTGGCTGGTCGGTTTGAACAGCACCGATGACCAAGCGTTAGTGGACAGTAACGGCACCACCGCAAAGCGTGCCTACATGCTGGGGCAGTACAGCAAATTTGTGCGGCCTGGATATTCCCGTATAGATGCGACGCACCTTCCAGCAAGCGGAGTTAGCGTCTCGGCGTACCAAAACACGGCCACTGGTGCCCTAGTCATTGTCGCGACCAACTACAGTGCTTCTGACGTTTCCCAGAAATTCGCCATAACGAACGCTCCCGCATTTTCAAGCATAACTCCGTGGACTACATCTGGGAGTTTGAGTCTCGCTAAGCAGACGAGTGTATCGGTAACGGCCAATTCGTTTACGTATAAATTGCCTGCCCTCAGCATTACGACACTTTCCGCTCAGGCCTCGCCGTCCGCCACGCCGACTGCGACCGCAACTGTAACTCCCTCACCGACTCCGACGGCAACCTCAACCGGTGCGACTCCGACGGCGACCCCCACTCGCACGGCGACTGCTACGATGACTGCGACTCCGACTGCTTCGCCAACTCCCGTCGGGATGGTGTCGATTAGTCCGTCTTCGGTGGATTTCGGAACGAAGACCACCGTCGGAAAAACAAGCAAGCCCAAGACGGTCACCGTCAAGAATGACGGCACCAAGAATACTGGCTTGCCAGTGACAGTTACTATGGCGACCGCGTCGCCGTCGGTGTTCGCGGTTAAGTCGCAATGCAAGAAAGCGCTCAGTCCCGGCAAGAGCTGCAAGGTCTCAGTGACCTTCAAGCCGGTGGATGATACGACGGCGGAGACTGGCAGCCTGATGATTTTTGACAACGCCAGCGGCTCGCCACAGTCGGTGCCTCTCTCCGGAACCGGAAAGGCAGCCAAGAAGAAGTAAAACGGCGGAGAGCGGATAGTTACAGGAGCGCGCGCGGCGATTGCTTATGATGGATCGCCGCCTTCGGCAACGCGCTTGAGGCTCTCGACCCAGTTCTGATGCCCGCGCTCGAGCATCGGACGCAGATACCACCACGCGAGCTTCGGCACGAGCCCGTTCTGGCATTCCTCGGTGAGGACGCGGCATCCTCCCATGCCATCAGGTTCGATAAGCCAGCCGTGATAGGCGCGCAGTACGCCGCGCGCGTCCCATCCGAGTTCATGCGACGGTTCGAAAGCGATCACGCGGCTGGTAACGGTCGCGCCAAAGGTCTTCCACTTGAATTCAGTATCAGCCGCCAGATCCGGCGGATTGCCGCGAAGAAAATTCACGTTGGCGCTGTTGCTGTACCATTCGGGCCACTTTGCCGCTCGGATGAGCCAGCGCCAGATGCGCTCAGG
>Ga0182024_10027092_pt1 | contig 10044 bp, 11 predicted proteins | sample P32metaG_FD_120480 | JGI IMG/M metagenome (GOLD analysis project Ga0182024, IMG submission 120480) | Permafrost microbial communities from Stordalen Mire, Sweden - P3-2 metaG (Illumina Assembly) | ecosystem: Environmental > Terrestrial > Soil > Wetlands > Permafrost | place: Sweden: Stordalen...
CGAGCACATGGCGCGGTAGGTCAGAACAGAACTCGCTTGATCGAGTGGGCTGAGAAGCAAGAAAAATTCCAGCCGCAGGAGATGTGTTTTTTCTTGACTTCTCCTTTTATAGAACTTACCAGGCACTGAAATTGAGAATCCTTTGCGAAAGCCAAGGGCCGGGAACCCCAGGTTCTCGGCTCCATTCCTTTTAGTGATCGTGATCCTTACCGAATTCATGGACTTTGTAGTGCTGTTTAAAGTCGCCCTTGTCGCCATATTCCCAAACGTCGCCACTCCTGGTATCGAAGAACGCGTGGTTACCCCCGCTATAAGAGAATTGGACACTGCTGTAGCGTCCGTCCGCCATGGCGGGCTGAGGTTGAAATAGTGGTTTCAGTACGATTACCGCAAGAAGCAAAGCGATGATTGTGAGGATCGTCTTCGTGTAAAGGTCGATGCGCATGCGAATGTCTCCTAGTTTCCGCAGATTGCGGGATTTCTCAAATTCAGCATTTTTGAGCCCAATAGCACCAAATCGTTGTAAGCCGGGGAGCGGGCTGGCCGTCGAGGTCAACCCGCTTTCATTTCCAAATCCCAGGGCAGTCCTGAGAGGACCACGCCACGGTGGAAGTGCCCGATCACGTTCAGGTATACCAAACACATTTTGCTGAAACTGTTCAATTTTACACACGCCGTGCGGTGGCCTGAGCTACGAGCAGGAACGGCAACAGTAGGCCACAGGGGCCACGCAGTCGGCATGCCACAGGTGGGTGCCGGGCGGCACGGCGAAGTCTGCATAGCTGGGTGGTGGTGGAGACGCGCCCTTGGCAGATGTCCGGTAACGCGGGTGGATTCAATAGGTCGATGCAACACTAGATCGACGCCAACTTGCAGAGAACTCAAGAGCCAAAATCTTTTAATCCAAACGAAAACACTGCCCTGTCTAGGTTTGCATCGACTGTAGCCGGTTCTCCAGGGGAAGTGCTGTCGGATTGGGTTGTTTTGGTTGGATCTTTTACAAGCAGACTCATCAGTTCAAGAAATTATTGTTTGGTCGCCAACTCAGCGTCGACAGCGCTTAGCAAATTTCTAATCCCGTCTTCTTTCCCGACGACAACTCGAACGCCGACTAGCTTCGCTGCCGATTCCAATTCCTCTGTCTTATAGAGCGTATACATTACGATGGGAACCGAGGGCATCGCTATCAGAATTTCGCTTGCCGCTCGGATACCGTCGACGAGCGGCATCTTAAAATCTAGAATAATTAAGATCGGGTTGCAGTTGCGACGCCTTTGCCACTGCCTCCGCCCCATCGTTAGCTTCGCCGCAAACTTCCCAGTGCGGACGCAGCGCAAACATTGCTTTTAGCGCATCGCGCATTAGTTCACGGTCGTCCGCAATAAGGATCCTGGTCAAAAGACCTCGTGAGCCAAGGCTAATTACCAGGCTGTCGAACGGAAATACAGACAACTATGTAGGGTGGAAAGTTACGCGGCGGCTACGCGGGAAAGTGACGTTTCCTAACTGATTGAAAGCAAGACCATAAATTTGGTGCCGGCGGGGGGAATCGAACCCCCGACCTAGGGATTATGAGACCCTCGCTCTGCCACTGAGCTACGCCGGCACAGGAAGAACATGCTACGGAGTCGTCGAGGATCGTGTCAAGCCACTCAGTGACACGCCGTAGATGCTCCAAGATAATGTCACCCCTTAACTGCAACGAGACTTTGTCACCCTGTGAGGATGGTGACCATGAGTCAGAAAGAGTTTCAACGGGTGAAAGTGATTGAGAATGCAGTGGGCGGGAGGCTGAGCGCACGTGAAACCTCCCGGCTGCTGCAGCTAAGTGAACGTCAGGTGCAGCGGCTGAAGCGCCGTTATCAACCCGATTCGCTAGCTTGGGTGCAGCATGGCAATCGGGGACAGCGCAGGCCTTGGGCCGTTTCTGTTCCCCAGAAGCAGTTGATCCTGCGCCTGGCCCGCGGCAAGTATCAAGGCTTCAACGATTCGCATCTCGCGGAGAAACTTCGCGCCGAGGAAAACCTAACCCTCAGTCGCGAGACGGTGCGGCGCATTTTGCGTGCGGCCAAACGGGCTTCTCCGCAGAAACGTCGCGCTCACCATTATCGCTGTCGTCGCATCCCGCGCCCTCGTTTCGCCATGATGGTGCTCACCGATGCCAGTCGCCACGATTGGCTGGAAGGCCGTGGTCCCCAGCTCACTTTGGTGGGCTTCCAGGATGATGCCACCAGTCAGATCCTGGCTGCGCGGTTTCAACTGGAGCCGGAAAATACCGTTGGTTATCTGCGCGCCTTGCACGCCACGATCACCACCCATGGCATCCCCCTGAGTCTCTACCGCGATCGCCACAACATCTTCCAGCGCAACGATGTGCATTGGACGCTGGCCGAGCAGCTTCTCCGGGCACCCAGCGTTAACAGCCGTTCCCTAACCAGGGGGTGACAACGCCTCGTTGCAGTTAATACGACATTTTCTCGTTGCAACAACAGCGACTCTGGATCGCCATGGACTTCGCGGTTGACGTGAGTGTCATAGATCACACCGCATCCTAGGTCCCAATTCAGCTAGTACTAAGGTACCGTTGACCCCAACGCGCTCGGAACCTAATCTCCAGTTGTTCGACCACAGACCCACTTGCGGAGAGGCGAAAGCCTATCGAAACAGGTGACCGTGGAGGTGTGTACCAGTTTGGCACACTAACGACTTGACTTTGCCAAATTAGTGGATAGAGTGCGCCGTGGGGTTACTCCCTCGGAGGCACTATGTCCCGCATTTCAACGGTTGTACTCCTCGCTATGCTCGTTCTAGCCGGAGCAATGGGTCTAAAGACAGTAGCTACCACGCACGGCGATGGCTCCGTGTTGATGGCCAACGGTACGGCGCCAGTCCCGCCGACGCCGTGGAAGAATGGAACCGCACCAGTTCCGCCGACGCCTTGGAAGAACGGCACGGCACCGGTTCCGCCAACACCCTGGTAAGACTAACCTTCTAAAGCGGCTTAACCGCGGGAGGGGCCAGGGCGTTTCGAGAGAAAACGTGCCTGGCCCTTTCGAATATACAATTTGGTTTGTCGGCGCTCTTCTCGAGGCTTCCGTTGTGGTGTGTTCGCTGCTTCGCGGTCCCTTCCGGCGGTATTTCACTCTGAATCTTTATATGTCGATGTCGTTCCTGGTCAGTGCGGGACGCTATCTGGTTTTTTCACGCCACGGCTTGATGTCGTCGGAATACATTTATTTTTACTACTATTCCGACGCAATTCTCACGATATGCCTGTATTTCGCGCTGATGGGGCTTTACGCCATTGTGTTTGAAGAGCTCGGAGCAGCACTGAAGTTGCGCGTCTTTATGATGTTGCTTTTGATCGGCACGACATTATTTTCGCTCAGCGTGGTGCACCAATCCGAAGCGCGGATGCTGACCCACTACATCGTGGAGATTTCGCAGAACCTTTATTTTGTGGGATTAGTACTTACCTATGTATTGTGGGCCGCACTGCTGAAACTGCGCGAAAGCCGCGTTCGCGTGATCCAAATTGTGTTGTCACTTGGCGTTTATTTCAGCATCAATGCGGCGAATTACGCGCTCCACAATGCCTATCCCAACCTGCGGGTCATTTGGGAATACTTGCCGCCAGCTGCCGGGATGTTTCTACCGATTGCCTGGATTTACGCTTTTGTACGGTTTGATGACGAAGCGCGCCTGACCCCAGCGCGGCTTGCAGTGGTGCCCAGATGATGGCTGGTCTGATCTTTGTTTTTTCACTGGCGGCGATGATGCAGTTTTTTGTCTCCTATTGCCGCTCCCTGATCGCAGCTTCGGCAAGAAGGGCGTTATCACCCGATGTGCAAGACGTAGTGGGCATCACGAGAAGCGCCAATAGCGAGGATTTCGAACGAGTGATGCAATTCCTGCACCTTTGCCCCGAGCGACGGGAAGATCGTAATGGGATTCAAGCGATAGGCGCCTATTTCCGGATACTGGGTGCCGTCGGGAAAACGCTCGGCAAACTCATTCCTTCCCTGCACGCTTGGACTGAATCAGAGCGTTCGCAGTGCGCGTACTTTGCAGCCGTGGCTTTGGATCGCCGTATCGCCTATAGCCGCGATATGCTAGCTGAGCAAATGACCGCGTAGTTGTTCAATATTCAATGCAGAAGTGGATCCAAAACAAACTGCTGCTGTCTTATTAGCCACAGCGATCCTTCTTTCCTGGATTGCATAAGTTTGACGTGATATTCTCGTGGTGTCTCTCCTCGCCGGAGTGGACGCGTCCGCAGCGCAAAAACAACCGGTGACTAAAACATGCTTGCAGTGTGGCGCGATACTGCCGTACGGCATATCCGCTTGTGGTTTTTGTGACTCCGTTTATCAAACCAAAATAGCTGCACCTGAAAGGGCTTCGGTCCTGTCGCCGTGCGACATTGACGCGATCGACCTACAGGATGAATCGTGCCCTGTTGGCGCGATCCATCTTTCTTCCGTGGGACTTTTGACCGAAGAGGACGCTGTTGCCGTGGAACAGGCTGAATTACGTTCTGCCTGGCGAGGCGAGGTGGCAAATCGCGTTGAAGCGTATCGCTTGCGACGACGAACATTCTCGCCCGACGCATCGCAATCGCGACTGCCGTTCGCGGAGCCTGTTACTCCGGCGGCGAACGTCACAAAAACTATGCAGCCGCCAGCCCGCGCTGCGGTGGAACTCGCCCTGAAGGAACTGTCACCGAAGGACAGTGACGATTTCTCCTTCACTATTGCGATTGGACGTATCGCTACGGAACCGAAGGCTCCCGACGGGCGCCTGATGATTGATGTTTCGAACCCTGTCGATGCTGGTCACTCGCAAACCGCAATATCCGAGGAAAGAGAGCGGGATCATCAGGGCTTGTACCCAGTGGCTTCCTTGGGAGAACGCCGTCTTGCCGGGACGATCGACGCAGCCTGCCTGCTATTTGCCAGCGGCGGCTTTCTGACGCTATTTGGTTCGCTGGGAGGTCATTTCACGTTCAGCAAATTGAGCGCCGCCGTCTGCGCGACGGCGTTAGCGGTGGTCTATTTTCAGTATTTCGCGCTGTTCACCATTTTTGGCGGTACAACCCCGGGAATGATGTTTCGCGGATTGCAGGTGGTGAGCTTTTCCGGAGATGCGCCGTCGCCACGACAGATGCTTTTGCGCAGCGCCGGTTACATGGTGTCTGCAGGTACCTGCTTCATGGGGTTTATATGGGCAATGTGGGACGAAGACGAGCTCACCTGGCATGACCGATTCTCGCGAACATTTCTGAGCTCCGCTGAGACGTATACGGAAATCGAGTCACACACGGCGGCACACCCGCAATGAGCAGTGCTAAAAAACTTGGCGATCAAAATCGGCACTGTCACTTGCGCGAACTCAATGAAGGGAAATTGCAGTGGGGCATGGGACTGTACCGTTAGCTAATTTTTGACGGTTTGATTTTGATTCTTGATCACTGCTTCGTCCGAAGCGATTCTTCCGTCCCGGATGTAGATGATGCGATGAGCGTGCTGCGCGATATCGTGCTCGTGTGTGACCAAAATGATGGTATTGCCCTGCGAGTGCAGGTTTTGAAACAGCAACATAATTTCATCTCCAGTTTTCGAATCAAGGTTCCCGGTAGGTTCATCGGCAAGAACAATTGAGGGAGAATTCACGAGGGCACGCGCGATGGCTACGCGCTGCCGTTGTCCTCCGGACAGCTCGTTAGGCTTGTGATTCATACGGTCTACCAGGTCGACACGTTCAAGCGCCGTTTTGGCTTTTTCAATGCGTTCATCCGCTGGAGTGCCGTTGTAAATTAACGGTAGCTCTACGTTGTGAAGAGCCGTGGCGCGCGGCAACAAATTGAAAGTCTGAAAGACGAATCCTATTTCCTTGTTGCGAATGTAGGCGAGTTCATCGTCATCCAAATCGCTGACCAGCCGGCCGGCGAGCCAATACCTGCCGGAGCTTGGAGAGTCCAGGCAGCCGATTAGATTCATGAGTGTGGATTTACCGGACCCGGAAGGCCCCATGATCGCGACATATTCGCCTTTGCGAATCTCCAAGTCCACTCCACGCAAGGCGTGGACCTGTTCAGATCCCATCTCGTAAACCTTGGCAAGTTCGTGGGTCTTGATGACGACGCCGGATGAGACCAGGTCTTCGCGATACGAATCCGTCGAAGCTGTTTCAACAGCCATTTGCATCTCCTCGCATAATTTCAGCTAGCTCTGGTCGTCCTCGGGTTTTTTGGGTGGGGAGTTATCCACTTTAACGTTGGACGCGGGCTTGAGAGTTCTAAGCGCTTTGTAACTTCCGATTACAATCTGGTCACCCGGCTGCAAGCCCTTGGTGATTTCTATGTCTGTAACTCCGCTGATGCCCGTCTCGACCGGACGAAAAACAGCTTTCTTTCCGTTAACGACAAAAACGCCCTGTACTTCTTCTTTTTTGAAATCACCGGGAGCGGGCGGGGGTGGTGCAGCCAGCGTAACGCTTGAGCTCGAGTCTTTTTTCGCGTTCTTCGCAGCTTCTTCTAAATCTTTTCGAGTACGGACAGCGAGCGCCTGAATGGGAATCGCGACGACGTTTTTTCTCTCCGCAGTTTTTATCTTGGCAGTAGAGGAAAGCCCAGGGCGCAGATTATCGGGAGGATTTGCCAGGGTAACCACCACTTTAAAATCCTTGGCTTCCTGGGTGCTGGTCGTGCTTTGGGTGGTGGCAAGCCCTGAACTGCGCAGTGTGGCTTGCGATCCGATTTCGGTGACCTTACCTTTGAATATCTTGCCCGGTACTGCGTCGATGGTGACGTCGGCATCCTGGCCGGTCCTTACATTAACGATGTCGGTCTCGTCGACTTTCACTTCGGCGGTTACTACGGACATATCCGACAAGGTCATCAAGAAACTTCCATTCGAGTTCTGAATGCCAGGAACCACATACTCCCCGAGACGCACAGGAAGATAACTGACGATGCCGTTGATCGGTGACACGTAGGCGGTTTTGCTCAGGATGTCTTTGGTACGGACGAGCACTGCCTTATTCTGATTCACCATCGAGCGCGTCTGGTCTAACTGTGCTTTCAGTGACTGCACCCGGGCTTTTGACGAATCAACAGCGGCAAAAGCTGCGTCAAATGTAGATTTGCGCTGATCGAAATCCTGCTTGGGGATCAAGCCATCCTTGAACAAGCCCTGACCGCGCTCCCAATCAAGCTTTGCCTTTTCGAGATTGGCTTGCTGCTGGATAAGGTCGGCTTGGGCCGAGCGGTAGCTCGCCTCCGCGGCGGCGACACCCATCTCGGAGGAGTTGATTGCGGCGGCCTGCGCTTGCACATCGGCATTGGCCTGCACATCTTCCTGGAGGAGGAGGCGGTCGCCTTTTTTAATCTTGTCGCCCTCTTTAATAAGGATCTGCGTGATTCTGCCGAATCCCTGCGCGGTCACATTGGTGTAGGTGGTGGGTTTGATTTCGCCGGAGGCGGTGACCACGGAAATCAGGGTGTCCTGGGATGCCACCTTGGCAGTCTGCACGGTAACGACGCCTTTGTTGGCTTGGTTGATGCTGAACAGAACGATTCCGCCGAGGACGACGACACTGCCCACACCGAGAGTGACCTTTTGCCAGGTTTTCATGGCTCGATTCCTTAAGTAGCCTGCAATGACGGAAGGGTTCCGCCGCCGACCTTAGTCGTTAAACGGCCCGCAGATATAAACTACATACGCCAGAGCCGCTCAAAATGTTTCAGTTGAACGGTTTACCTTGCCGAGGATTGGCCGGGGGCCAAAAGCCGCTAAATCCTAGAATAGCACCCGTCCTAACGATGTTACTTATCGTCTAGTTTAGTTTTAAAGTAATGAAAAGGGAAGAATTTAGACTCTGCTCGCGTACCTAAGCCTTTGAAAATGTTCATAGTGTCGGATATCGACAGCTAGAGTGTTTGACGTCTGATGAAGTGTTTCTGCTCTTGTGAGGACGCCGCGCGTTGGGATAAGCGGAGGCTGGCAAGGGAAATTGATGCCATACTGCGGCCTTCGCCGAGAATTTCTGAGTCACCGCGGAGAGGTGGCAGAGCGGCTGAATGCGGCGGTTTGCTAATTCACACTGACCTGTTCGCACAGACCTATTTACGTTTGTTTTGTTTGCGTTACGGCCTTCTCAGTTGCGCCAGGCACCCTCATTTGCAGTCTATTGTTCAGCAAGTGTTCAGCAACACTGGCCTCCGAATCTCCTACCGATCTCCCGTACTGGATCCAGTCAGCACTTTTACGCTACTCGAAGACACGGAAAACGGTTCCTCCAACACCTGAATCTCAACGTCTCTGGGACAGGAAATTCTTCGGATACGAATGCGCGAGAAAGCAATTGAGGGAAGTACACGTTGGTCTCCCTCACCCTAGCGCCGAAGCCTTTCTTCATCGATCGCGCGAGCATGACAACTAATACCGTCGCTGCCTCCCAGGGCGAACTGTCCTAGAACGGGTCGAACCGATTGTGCCGGCAATCGCGACGAAACGAGGAAGTCGCCCACGACCTCGGCGTTCGAACCGATCCATGAACATTGACCCACAGCTCCTAGCACTTACGAATTGTATTGCGGGTTCTCGTTGAGATAAGCAAGGTGAAAGTCTAAACTGCCTTCCCAATGCGATTGGCTGCAGACTCGAAGAAAGGAATTCCGAATTTGAAACGGCAACATTTAAAGTTTGTAAGTGGCATGCTGCTCTGTGTTCTGCTGCTGTACCAGGGATCCTCAGCAGCACAATCCTCAAACACTTGGTCTTTTGCCGTCTCTGGGGATTCCAGAAACTGCGGGGACATCGTGATGCCAGGTATCGCCGCGGGCGTGCGAGCCGATAAGGCAAAATTTTATTGGCACTTGGGCGATTTCCGCGCGAACTACGACTTCGATCAGGACCTGCTTGCCGCCCCGGAGTATCGCAACAAACATCTTGCGATTGCTGATTACCAGCGGATTGAGTGGCAGGACTTCATTTCCCAGCAGGTCGATCCATTCGGCGACATTCCGGTCTATCTTGGAATTGGCAACCATGAACTTGTTCTTCCCAAGACGCGGTCGGATTTCCTGCAAGAGTTTGTCGATTGGCTCGACTCTCCAACGATCCGAGCCCAGCGACTTCGTGATGATCCCAACGATCATAAGCTTCGGACCTATAACCATTGGATTCAAGGAGGCGTGGATTTCATCTCCCTGGACAATGCCTCCTACGACCAGTTTGACGACGCTCAGGTTGCCTGGATCGAGCGCGTTCTTGCGCGCGATGAAACCGATGCAAACATACGAAGCGTTGTCGTCGGCACGCATGACGCTTTGCCCGACAGCATTTCAACGGGCCACCATGAATGAATCAGCGCAAATGGAAAGAAGTGGACGGCGCGTGTATCAGGACTTGCTTGCGTTCCCCGGCAAGACGAAGAAATACGTTTACATGCTGGCCAGCCACTCGCACTTCTTGATCGAGGACGTATACAACAATGTATGCCATCCGAAACCGGAGAGCGTGTTGCCTGGCTGGATCGTCGGAACGGCTGGGGCCGTCCGTTATCGTCTGCCCGCAAATCTCGCCGGGGCAAAGCAAGCGAGAACGGACGTGTACGGATATCTTCTTGCGACAGTTCAACCCGGTGGGGAGATCCGTTTTGAGTTCAAAGAAATCACCCGCGATCATATTCCCACTCACGTTGTGGAAAGGTACGGAAGCAAACAGCTGCAAGCGTGTTTCGAAGAGAACAAATCGACCTATGCTCCGGAAGGCCCGAGTTGCGCAGCCGGTACCGCGGGTAGTAACTAGCGGTCTCAGGAATTTTCCGAACTACCCTAACAGTGGAGTGACCTCGAACTCTTCGTGCCCCCGCTAAAGGCTTGAGCGTGCAAGCGTAGTATCCTTTCGTTGACTCGCACGTCTAGCAGTTTGTTGAAAAATCCCATTTCGCTGCAACTTTAAGTGAGGCGATCTCGTCTGAGTGAAGGAAGAAGGAGACGAGTGAATGCGCGGCGATGATAATCAGCAAGAAGGAATATTC
>Ga0182024_10027093_pt1 | contig 10044 bp, 6 predicted proteins | sample P32metaG_FD_120480 | JGI IMG/M metagenome (GOLD analysis project Ga0182024, IMG submission 120480) | Permafrost microbial communities from Stordalen Mire, Sweden - P3-2 metaG (Illumina Assembly) | ecosystem: Environmental > Terrestrial > Soil > Wetlands > Permafrost | place: Sweden: Stordalen...
AGCACGTTGTGCTGCACCATGCGGTCGATGCCCGCGATGCCGATCGCCGAGAGAAGCCCGCCGATCGTCGTCGGGATCAGGCAGACCAACAGGGCTACGAGCACCGTAATGGAGACAGCCGTAGTAACCTTTTGAAAGTCCGGGTCGGAAAGGTAGTTATGCGTGTATTGAACGAATGGCATCAGCGTAATGCAGACGATCAAGAAAATGATCGTCAGTCCCGCCAGCAGAATTGAAAGGGCAATTTCGTTCGGCGTCTTCTGACGCTTGGCCCCTTCGATCAGTTCGATCATCCGGTCCATGAAGCTCTCGCCGGGATTGGCGGTGACACGAACCTTGATCTCATCGGAGAGCACCGTGGTGCCGCCGGTCACTGCGGAGCGGTCGCCGCCCGCCTCGCGAATCACGGGAGCCGATTCGCCGGTGATGGCGGATTCATTGACGCTGGCTGCGCCCTCGATGATCTCACCGTCGGCGGCGATCAACTCATTGGCAGTGACGACAAAGATGTCACCTTTGCGGAGCGATTCAGCCGCAACCTGCACGATCGACCCATCGGGCGTCAGTTTGCGCCCGATGCTTTTCGTGCGGCTCTTGCGCAGCGTGTCGGCCTGGGCCTTGCCGCGCCCCTCTGCCATTGCCTCCGCGAAATTGGCGAAGATCACGGTGAACCAGAGCCAGAGAGTGATCTGTGCCACGAAGAGCCTGGAATCGTGGGTCATGAAAAAGTCGACGCTGGTCACCGCAGCGCCCACTTCAGTGACAAACATCACCGGGTTCTTCCACATGTGGGTCGGGTTGAGCTTCTTCAGGCTCTCCACAATCGCCGGCATGACGATCGCTGGATCAAATAATGGACGTGCTTTAGTTGCCATAACTTCCTCTGTGAATTTGCACGGTTTTCAAGTAATGCGCTGTTATTCGAAGAGTCCTTAGTACAGAAGCCTTGAGCCGGTCATGGTGTAGTGTTCAAGCAGCGGCCCCATCGCCAGCCCCGGCAGGAAGGTGAGAGCTCCGACGATGACCACCACGCCAATCACCAGCAGGACGAACGTCGGTCCCACCACAGGGAAACTTCCTATGTTGATGGGCGCTGTCTTCTTCTTTGCCAGAGCGCCGGCGAGGGCAAGAATCGGAACGATCTCGAAATAGCGGCCGAACAGCATGCAATAGGTCTGGGTGATGTTGAACATCTTGCCAGTGGCTCCCTCGACGTTGGCGCCGCTCGCGTCGTGGAAGCCGTAAACCGATTGTGTGGAACCGTCAGCAGCCGATTTGGTGATCGTGGGGGTGTATCCGTAACCTCCGAAGGCCGTTCCGTTGTTCGCGCACCCGGAGCTGTAGGCGTAGAAGATTTCGCTGAAACCATGAGGACCGCCGTTGCCGGTGTTGAGCGCGCCCCAGCCGGTGATGCACGCCCAGGCAGTGAAGCCGAGCGAGCCGACGCACATCACCAGCAGGTACAAGAGCGAATACTTCACGTCCAACGCCTCGACCTTCTTGCCGAGGTATTCGGGCGTCCGGCCGATCATCAGGCCCGCCAGAAACACCGAGCAGAAGATGAAGACCAGGATTCCGAACAGACCGCTACCGATGCCCCCGAAGATCACCTCATCCATGTGCATGTTGAAGAGCAGCATGAACCCGGCGAGGGGAGTCATTGAGTCGTGCGCGCAGTTGTTGGCGCCTTCGGCGGTGTCGGTGACGTCGTTGGCCCACGCGGCGGAGTTGTAAATACCGATGCGCGTTTCTTTGCCTTCCATGTTGGTGTTCTTGGAGCTGATGCCGAGATCGGCAAGGCGCGGAATGGGAGTGGATTCGGCTTTCCAGGTGACCAGAAGCGTGGTCATGAGCATGATGAACATCACCAGCCAGATGTTCCATCCATGCATTCTGTTCTTGATCATTCTTCCGTAGTAGTGAGTCAGCCCGGCAACGATCGAGAAGAAGAGCATGAGCTGCAGGAATTCAGAGAGGCCGGTGGGATTCTCGAAGGGATGCGCGCAGTCAGCGCCGGTGAAGCCGGGGCCGTTGAGGCCAAGAACCTTGGGGGCACAATACGCCGCCATCGGGCCCTGAAGAATCGATTGCATCGCAGGCGCGTTCGTTGCCGCCGATGATTGATCGATGGCTTTGACCTGTGTATACGGCCGGAAATTCATTGGGATTCCCTGCCACACATTCAGCATCGCAAACACCAGGCAGATCGGAATGAACAAATAGAGCGTGCATCTTGTCAGATCGACCCAAAAGTTGCCGATGACGGGGGATTGTTTGCGCACGACACCGCGCACCAATGCCGCCGCCACCGCGATGCCGACAATCGAGGAGAAGAAGAAGTGAATCAACGTCGGCACGATCTGCGAGAAATACGTATATGTCTGTTCCGGCTCGTAGCTCTGCCAGTCGGTATTGGTTGAGAAACTGGCCGCCTGGATGAAGGCAATGATGGGGGAGATCTTCCCGCCGCTGGTCACTTTTTTGTTCGCGTCAAGCGTCGGTGCCACAATGACGTTGGGATCACTCCCAACGGTATTGGTCAGGCTCGCCATATTCTGCTTCAGCGGCATGATGTCCTGCACTCGAAAGCAGGCGTAGCTGAAGACCGTGGCCACGGCGCCGAAGACAAGAACGGCAATGCAATACTGTTTCCAGTTCTGCTGTTTCTTGGGGTCAACACCGCCGATCTTGTAGATCAGCCGCTCGAGCCACCCGAAACATTTTTCCAAAATCCCCATCCCGCCTTCCTGCTCTGGATCGAGGACGCGGATGAGATAAATCCCCATCGGCTTGGTGATGAGCACCAGGCCGATAACGAAAACCGCAAGTTGAATCCATCCGCTGGCGTTCATTACAAACGCTCCTTTCGAATTAACGCCGCCAATGCGCTGCGGAAGCGCACCGGCAGCAAAAAGCCGCTTCACAGACCCATTCGCACGAGCGGCGCGTGCAGGGGTGCATGCATCTCAAACGCGGTGGTCCAGTCAGTTAGAACTTCTCGGGGCGCAGCATCGCCGCGAACAAGTAAATCAACAGCAGAAATGAAACGATGCCTACAAATATGTTTTCCATGGTTCAAAGCCTCCCGCATGCGTACGTGTAACCGATGCACAGGACGAAAAATCCGACTGTTGCAGCCACATAGATCAAGTCTGTCATAAGGCAACTCCTGTTTCGTTTTCAGCGTTGGCTGGGGCCAACGGCTTTGGGCTATTCACCGATCAGCGAGGGCATCGCCGGCGAGGCGACATCGTCCCCAAAGGCGACCGATCGCGAGCTCTTTCCCTGGGAGCGAATCTCCGCCAGGCGGCGGAGGTTTTCATGGGCCGGCTGATAGGTTCGACTGCTCAGGACCGATTTTTCATAGAACTTTTTCGCACTCTCGACGCGGCCGTGCGATTCATGAAGCACGCCGGCCAAGTTGAGAAACTCGGGATCGTCGTCCGCGATGGTGCCGGCGCTCATCAGACCGGCTTCCGCCTCGCGAAACTTCCCGGCCCGAAGGGCATCCCGCACACGCTGCAGCACCTCGCCATAACCGGAACTTGGCGCGCGCAGATGTGCGGGAAGCTCATCGTGCAAGACGCTGGCGATGCTCAGCCGCAGGTCATCGGGGGTGAATGGCTTCTCGATGAAGTCACTGGCTCCCAGGCGAACGGCCTGAATGGCGGTTCGGACCGAGCCATGCGCCGTCATCACAATCGCCCGCGGCGACTGGCGCGAGAGCAGGGCACGCAACTCCGCCAGCACCGTCATTCCGTCCAGCACCGGCATCGCCAGATCGAGCAGCACCAGATCGGGCGGCGAAGCGTGTATCTTTTCCAAGGCATCGCCGCCGTTTACCGCCTGCTCGACGGTGTAACCCGCCGCTTCCAGGCAAAGGCGCACGGAGGTGCGGATGTTGGCGTCGTCGTCCACAATGAGAATTCGGATGGGATGCATGGGATCACCTATCGCGTCAGAGCGTCTGCTTCGATTCCCTTGATCCGCTCACCACACGAAACGGAATCGCCGCCTCCGACAACTCGCCGCCAAGCATCACACTCTGTGTGCTGTGGCCGAACGATTGCAGTTCGTAAAGACGGCGCATGTTCAGTTGCGAAGGCTCATATTTCTTGTCGGCAGAGATGGCCTTCCCGTAGCACTTGCGCGCCAGTCGCCATTTCCGCTGCGCCTCGTACAGCACACCGAGCAGGTTGAAGTACTGTGCGCTCTGCTGCTCCCTTGCATTGGCAGCCTGGCTCAGGAGCGATTCGGCACTGCTGAAGTCCGCCTTTTGCATCGATCGGCGGATGAGATGCAGAACCTGCTCGTAGCCCCCCGCGGCGTCCGCGCCGGCGGGCGGCGAGTCCAGTTCCGGCTCATCGAGAATGCTGCGCACGCTCTGGCGAAGCTCCGTCGGAGTCAGCGGCTTCTCCAGAAAATCCACCGCGCCCAGCCGCGTGGCCTTCACCGCCGCCGGAATGGAGCCGTACGCAGTCAGAATCATCACGCGCGGCGGATCTCCCGGCGGCATCGCCTTCAATTGCTCAAGCACCGCCATTCCGTCCATCACGGGCATGTTGAGATCGAGCACCATGAGATCGGGCGCGTCACGCTCAATCCTGGCCAGCGCTTCACGACCGTTGGAGGCTTCGCTGACGCGATGGCCGTCCGCTTCCAGCGCGGTGCGAAGCATCATCCGAATATTGGGTTCGTCATCCGTTATGAGAATAGATGCCGGTTTCATGGTGATCCTCTCGCCGCTCGCTTGCGGCTGGCTGATCGGCACGCTGCAAAGTAAAGCTCAAACACGTTCCCTGCCCGGAGAGGCTCTGCGCCGCGATGCGGCCGCCATGCGCCTCGACGATCTCCTTGGCAATCGCCAGGCCAAGGCCTGCGCCGGCAGGCTGGTTCTCGCGCGGCACGCGATAGAATCGCTCGAAGATTCGCGGCAGATACTCCGCCGGAATTCCCACGCCGGTGTCGTCCACCGATAACCGGACCATCGCCTCTTCATTCTGCGCCGAGATGCGCACGCGGCTGCCGGGAGGGGAGAATTTCAGTGCGTTGCCCAACAGATTCGAGAAAACATGGTCGATGCGCGCCGGGTCAACGAGCACGGGGGCAACGTCATCGGGAATGGCGACGTCGAGCGCGACGCCGCGATCGTGAAAGGCCGTTTCCAGCGGAGTGATCGCGTCTGACACCAGCCGCTCGGCCGGCTCCGGCCGCAGATCAAGTTCCACACGGCCCGATTCAAGACGGCCCATGTCCAGCAGGTCTGCGATAATGCGCTCCAGCCGGTCGCTGTCCTCGCGGGCCGCGATCAGCAACTCCGATTGCTTCATGTTTAACTGCCCCACCTGCTCTTCCAGCAGCAGATGGACCGCCATGCGGATGGAAGTGAGCGGCGTCTTCAATTCGTGCGATACCACCGACAGCAACCCGCTCTTCATCTCATCCAGCCGCCGCAGGTTGGTGACATCGGCCAATACCAGCGTCACGCCCAGGAGATGCCGCTCCGCGTCGCGAATCGGCACCGCGTGCGGCAGGAAATATTTCAGTTGCCCGCCGTGGTCGTAGACTTCGATGGCGCTTTCGTAGCCGCGCCGTTCGAGCGGCTGATCCGCCGCGGCGACTTCGCGAACGAGCAGATTCAACCGGGGATCGGATCCCTGGGCAATGTCGGTTCCCGGATCGAGCCGGAACAGGCGGTGGGCGGTTTCGTTGGACAGCTCGATGTGCCCATCGGGGCTGATGATGGCGATCGCATCCGGCAGGCTATCGACCGCCAGTTGCGTGGTGCGCTGGGTGCGGACGAGCTTGGCGCGGTCCGTCCGCCGAAACTCGCGCAGCTTGGCGGCCATCGAATTAAACGCCTCGGCAAGCTGATGCAGTTCGTCGCGCGTCTTCACCTGCACGACCAGATCCAGGTTCCCTTGCTCGATTTCCCGAATCGATTTCGTCACGGTCGCCAACGGGCGCAGGATCGATCGGCCGACAAAGAACGTGAAGATCACCGCCAGGGCAATTCCCGTGACCGCAAGCAGCACCATCATCCGTATCGCATTGTCCGCCATGCGCTTGGCGCGGCCGTCGAGCGGCTTCATGTTGTCGAGATTGAGATGGAGCACTCCCTGCGCCTGCGCCTTAAGTAATGGACTCAATCGCTCGATGGTCGCAAACGCGGCTGTCCGATCCTCCTTGGCTCCTTGGATCGTTGGGTCAAGTAAACGAAGATACGCCTGACGATACGACTCTCCGGGCAGCTTCTCGCCCTTGAGGCTTTCGCCCTTCCAGAGCTTTGTTACGGCTGCGGCGATGGTCTCTTCGCCGTCGAGCGTAATGTTGTGATCTTCCGCCACGCAGTTGGTTTCGAGCTGATCGAGTGGTGAATGGGCTGCAAACGACTTGCCGGAAAGCTGGGCGCCGGCGTTCCGCGCGGCCTCCTGAATCTGTGCCGTCGTTACAGCCCCCTGCCGCCCCGAGATCGGCCGGGCGATGTCGTCCAGTCGCTCCAGCGAGTCGACCATCGCCTGCCCGTATTCGACACTGCGCCAGTTCTCATAGAAGAACATGTTCAGTGCCGAGCGATACTGCAACAGTACAGCGATCCCCAAGCCGCCCACGATGAGCAGAATGGCCAGGAGGCCGCCGAAACCGAACGCCAGTTTTTGCTTTAATCCAAACATGGTGTCCCCACGCTCATCGCGAACGGGATGCCAACGTTTCAAATCGGGCGTCAAAAGCCCGCAAGCATGTGTGCCGTCGCTGGCCCCGTGTGTGGAGCGCGAGTTGTCGTGCAATTTGCAACAACCGGCGGCGGCGGCTCATGCAAACTGCACGATGGGTGCGCCGACCTGATTCCCCCGTAATTTAAGCCCTTTGCGTCAGTGATTGAGAATATCCTGCAACGCACCCTTTGCAGGATTGAGATTGCTCCATTGCAAACCGCAATCAGGCGCTCCCACGCGACGTTCCGGTTCGTCCGTCCAAGCGTGGATGAATCGCGCATTTCGCGTTGCCGCGCTGCAAAAATGAGAGATTTACTTACGAATCCTCGCTGGCACTTGGTTTGATAAGTGATGGAATAGTAATGCTCAGGTTTGAGGCTGGAGGTGAAGGATGAATCAGCTCGGGATTCTGTCTTGTATTGGGTTCGCCCTATTCACTGTGGGTTATCTGCTGGGGCTGCAATGGTGGGCACTGCGGCAGAGCAGGTGGGGACGGTTCAGCGCACGCTACCCATCACCTGCTGCCCCGACCGCCCTGATAGGCAAGTTCGCTGACTGCACTGTGCGCATCAACGCTCACTGGTATTGGCGCGTCGCCAAAATCGGTCTGGGCGCCGCGGGACTGAGCATCGACCTGCAAGCGCCAATCCTGCGGCTGCGGCATAAACCCGTGTTAATCCCCTGGGACGACATCACGCCGGCCGGATCGCCGGACGAAGGGATGCTCTTGCTCCGTGTCGGAGAATGCTCAACCGTAACTCTCACGGATTCGGCGGCAACCGCGCTGGTGCGGCTGCTCGAAAACCGAATGAACCGCCGCGCGGCCCGACCGGCTCGTCGCGCCCGATGAGTGAACGTACCGGGTTAGATCCCATACTTCTTCCGCCGACGCCACAGCGTCGCCACATCAACCCCCAACACTTTTGCCGCTTCGTCCAGCGAACGCGTTTTAGCCAGCACCCGGCGAATATGCAGTTCCTCCAACTCATCCAGCGAAACGCGATCCCCGATGGCCATCGAAGCCGAAGCGGCTTGCTCCTGCGCGAAATTGCCCGGGAGATGCTCCAATCCGATCAATCCGCTCTGACAGAGGATCAATGCCCGCTCCATGACGTTCCGCAGCTCCCGAATGTTGCCCGGCCACTGATACGATCGCATCGCCGCTTCCGCTTCGGGCGTGAATCCCTCAACGGGCTTGCCGCGACGGAGTTCCGCCAGGAATCGCTGCGCCAAATCCATGACATCCTCGGGCCGCTGGCGCAACGGCGGCAGATCAAGCTGCACCACTTTGATCCGATAGAGCAAATCTTCGCGAAAACGGCCGGTTCGCACAGCCTCATCGAGATCGACATTGGTCGCCGCGATCATGCGGACATCCGCCCGCCGCGTCCGCGATTCCCCCACTCGCTCATATTCCCGATCCTGAACGAATCGCAGCAGCTTCGGTTGCAGATTCAGCGGCAGATCCCCGATTTCGTCGAGAAAAAGCGTTCCGCCATCAGAGCCGGCGATTCTTCCGGGATTATCACGCACCGCGCCGGTAAACGCGCCGCGCGCGTGGCCAAACAACTCGCTCTCGAGCAACTGCGGCGACAACGTCGGGCACGCGACAGTCGCAAAGGGCTTTTCCCGGCGTGCGCTCCACGCGTGAATCGCCTGGGCTACAACGCCTTTCCCCGTCCCGCTCTCCCCGCGAAGCAGCACGTTGGCATCGGTTTGCGCAACCTGCTGCGCGAGATTGATCACCCGCTGCATCGCCGGGCTGGCGCTCTTGAGCATCGCATCGGACGGGCGGGCTCCCGTGCCCCCCGTGAGCCCCTCCACTTGCAGCTCCAGTTGCCGCACTCGCATCACGCGCTCGGTCACCAGGCGGACCTGCGCGGGCGTGAAGGGTTTGGTGAGATAGTCCGATGCGCCCCGCCGCATCGTCTCCACGGCGCTGTCAATCGATCCATGGGCGGTGATGATCACCACGCGCAGCCACGGGCTCTTGGCCAGCAGCTCCGGAACCAGATCCAGGCCCATGGTCGCGCCCAGGCGAAGATCGACAAAGGCCATGTCAAACGACTGCCGCCCCGCCTCCGCGACCGCATCGGCGGCGTTGCTCACGCCGACAACGCGATGCCCATCGGCCTCAAGACTCATCGCAAGGGTCTTGCGAATGTTGAGTTCGTCATCAACCACCAGCACGTTCAACGACATTCCCGGCGTCTCATTCATAACCAGTTCCCGGCACAACTTGGTCCAGTCAGCAACTCATCGTACTCGCTCTTGCCGCCAACATCATGAACATCTTCCCATTCAAACTATTCGCCAATTGCTCTGCTTCCAACACCCCTCCCGCTCCGCGCGGGCAGGTCGATGCATTGCTGCAAGGGCTCTCGCGCGTCGCCGACCGCGTCGAGAATCTCCACTACCGCTTCGGCGAAGCGCAGAATCCCGATGGATTCGTGCAACTCTGGTGCTGCGATGATCACTGGCTGCAAATCCACCGGCTCTGGGCTCTCCAGCCAAACAAAGGGAACGGCTCGCGCATGCTGCAAGCCCTCTGCACATTGGCGGATGAACATGATGTGGGAATTCAACTCAAAGTCCTCCCCATCGGACGAAAGCCGTACCCCATGTCGAGAGCGCGGCTCAAACAGTGGTATGAACGGTTTGGTTTTGAAGGGAAGCGATGGAAACTGCGCAGGATGCCGCAGACGGGCAACTGTGAGCCACACCGATTCCGCCCTGAAACTTCACCCATCAGCCAGCATCCAATATGATATTGAACGTATTCACTCCCTTTCCTATCAACCCCTCCAGCCGCGCCCTGCGCCACGGATTGCGCGATGGCTCGCACAACTGACAAGATGGGTTTCGCGGCTGCCGAGTTGGCTGGTCGCTCTCGTTCTGATCCTGCTCGCGATAGTGCCGAATCTCTATTCGTTCCTTGATGTGCTCTACAAAATCACCGGACACTGGTTTTTCTGGGTCGACCAAATTCATTTGGAGGCGGTCGCGCTCTTCTTGCCAGGCGCAATTCGCCGACTGAATTGGCGACATGCAATCATTCTGGGCGCCACTGGCTTCGCATCATCGTGGATAGCAATGAGGTGGGATATTCACCTCTACCCGTATTCCATGTTGAGCTGGGAGGTGCTGCTGATCGCACTTGTGGAATGGATTCTGGATACCCCGCGCCAGCCGCGCACGCTCCTATGCACAATGGCGTTTGCCCTGACGATCACATGCGCTCTGGCGACGATCCATCCGCTGACATGGCATCCCTTCTGGCTGCCGACGGCCTCGGGAAGGCGGATGATCTACACCTCATATTCCGGAA
>Ga0182024_10027094_pt1 | contig 10044 bp, 7 predicted proteins | sample P32metaG_FD_120480 | JGI IMG/M metagenome (GOLD analysis project Ga0182024, IMG submission 120480) | Permafrost microbial communities from Stordalen Mire, Sweden - P3-2 metaG (Illumina Assembly) | ecosystem: Environmental > Terrestrial > Soil > Wetlands > Permafrost | place: Sweden: Stordalen...
CTGGAAAATGTCAGCTTCGTGGTACCCATCACCGCGCTTACGTTCGCCGCGGGCGCGTATGGAGGGAGCCTTTTCCTTGGCGAGCGCGTGACGCCGCTGCGCTGGGCCGGAATACTTCTCGTTTGCCTTGGGGTTCTTTTGGTAGTGCAGGGCAAAGGCTAGTGCGCTATGTCGTCCGCGATGGCGTGGACGGTGGTTCGCGACGGGCTTCTGGCGCTGGCTGTCGCTCCGGTCATCTACTATTTTATTGCCATCGTTGCAGCGCGTAAGTTTTTCAGCGGCTCGCCCGCTAAATCCTCCCAACCGTTGGATTTTTTCCCTGCTGTCAGCATCTTGAAGCCGATTCGCGGGCTCGACCGCGAAACCTACGAAAATTATTCCAGTTTTTGCCGGCAGGATTATCCGGAGTTTGAAATTCTATTCTGTGTGAGCGACGAAAGCGATCCAGCAGTACAAGTTATTAAGAAAGTGATTGATGATTTTCCGGGGCGTTCGATTCGATTGCTTGTTGGGGCGCCGGAAATTGGGGTCAGCGACAAAGTGAACAAACTTTGCCGCATGGCTCGCGAAGCGCGGCACGACGTGGTAATTGTCAGCGATAGCGACGTTCGGGTGGAGCCGGGTTTTCTTCGCGCGGTGGGGGGGCCATTCCACGATCCGAAGGTCGGCGGAGTGACTTGCCTGTACCGCGGTCTTACCGACGGCGGGTTCGCGGCGGGTCTGGAGGCGCTGGGCAACAGCGCCGACTTCGCGCCGGGTGTGCTGGTGGCGCGGCTTTTCGGCGACCTCGATTTTATGTTGGGCGCGGTGATGGCTACTTCCAAGAAGCACCTCGCTGAAATCGGCGGGTTTGAAGCGCTGGCCGATTATTTCTGCGACGATTACGAGCTGGGCAATCGGATCGCGGCGGGCGGTTATCGTGTGGAGCTGAGCCGCTTCCCGGTGGACATCGTTTATCCGCACGAAACGCTGGGAGACGCGTTTCGCCATCAGCTGCGCTGGAACCTGAGCATCCGCTATTCGCGTCCGTGGGGGCATGCGGGATTGATATTTTCCAACTGGGTGCCGTGGGCTGTGCTGGTTGGGGCGCTGGCGTCATGGTGGGCCGCTGTTGCCTATGGCGTGATCGCGCTGTTGTTTCGGATGGCGATGGCGACCTCCACGGGATTCGGGGGGATGCGCGATCGGCTGGTGTTGCGGAAGGTTTGGCTGCTACCGTTGCGCGATGCGTTTGCGTTTGTGGTTTGGGTGGGGAGCTTTTTCGCACAGCGCATTCACTGGCGCGGGCGGCTGTTTCGCGTTCGCGACAAGAAGCTGGTCCCGGTGGCGCCGGGTAATTCGCCGTAGAACCGCAGTTGGGCGAGGTTGCATGGACGGTTGACGAAGAGGCTTTGGCCCGGTAAAGTAATTCAGGGTCGTGCCTACGGCCCCTTTTTTTTGCTCGCCGGCGTGTTGGGAGGTCGTACAATTGGCAGTACAGCAGATTCTGGATCTGCTTATCCTGGTTCGAGTCCAGGCCTCCCAGCCAAACTCCTGAGTGAAATCTGCGGTAGGGAAGCATGGTGGGGAACAGCGCTGCCTGGGATGTTTTGCGCTCGGATCCTTGCACGATTTTCGTGAAATTTGGTGAGCGGCTATGTGTGGTTGTGGCCCCGGGTAGAAATTTCCGCGTTCTTTGTTTTCTTTGAGTTACGTCGTTTTCTACATTTTGGTCAGAACCGGGTAGAAGTGCGCGATCACGTTGCAAAAAACGCGTCGTTTTCCACACTGGGTTCCACAGCGGGTTCCACGGCGGGAGCTCTGTATCTTGAGACTCGAAGGTAGCGAAATCCTGCGCGATTTTCGTGAAACTTAGCGGAAGTCTAACGTGTGTTCTAGTGCCGATTAGAGAGGGTTTAGTTGTTTGTTTTCTGTGACATCTGTTTGCGGGCCAGAACCGGTTAGAAGTGGGCGCCCACTTGGCCAAAATCGTCTCGTTTTTCTGCTTCAAGCAGCCGATATTTTGGGCGCTAACGCTGGCGAAATCCCGTCGCGATAAGCGGTCTGGAATTTGGCGATTTGATTTTGCGAGTTTGCGTTCAGAGGGAAGCTCGGGTGCGAGAGGAAAGTGGGGGAGGGATAGCTTTGCTGCGTTTTGTTGAAGCGCCCGACGCTGTTCAATTCTATCCACGCGGAACGGTAGCATGCTGTTTTGCGAATTTCAAGCGGTCGTGTGTGTGGATGGGCTAGTACTTGAATCGATATTGCGCGATTTTGGAATTACGCGCGAGTTTAGTCGCTTTCTGACCTTAGAACTTACCCTGCCGAGTACGATTAAGCGCATAAGACCCGAGGACTTCGGGATATACTTGCGATAATTAGCTGCTTGAGTAACCATCTCGCCGAATGCCAGGAGAAAACGTGCGTTGGAAGATGCTTGCAGGAGCACTTGCGCTGGCGGTCTTGGCGGCGACTGGTGTGCTGGCTCAGGAGCAGACGACTTCGCCGCAACAGTCTGAGGGGCAACCGTCCACTTCACCGCAGAAGGCTCAGGGACAACCGCCTACTTCGCAGGATTCTTCGACGCAAGGCTCCGGCGAATCCAGAGTTCCGCGTTCAATTCGCGTCGGCGGGAATGTTGCGCAAGCAAACCTTGTACACCAAGTGACTCCGGTCTATCCGGAGATTGCGAAGTCGGCGCATATCACCGGTACGGTCTTGCTGCACGCCATTATCGGGAAGGATGGAACGGTAGAGGATCTGCAATATGTTTCTGGGCCGCCGCTGCTGATGAAATCCGCGATGGATGCGGTGCGGCAGTGGAGATACAAACCCGTGCTGTTGAACGGTAGTCCGGTTGAAGTGGATACGACGATTAGTGTGGTTTTCACGCTGGGAGGGTCAAATACTGCGGAGACGCCGCAGGAAGGCACGAATGTGCCAACCAGCAATGCAGCATCAACTACTGTTCAGCCGCTGCACCTGCAGCCGCTGCACCTGATCAACAGACCGCTGCCCATTTATCCTGCGGACGCCAAAGCTAAACACATTGAGGGAATCGTCCTGCTACGCGTCCATATCAGCGCACAGGGATCAGTGGAGCGAGTCGACTTTGAAAGTGGACCACCGGAACTTATGGATGCCGCCATGGAAGCGGTCAGAAAATGGCAATACAGTCCGATGGAGGTAGGTGGTGCAGCGGTTGAAACTCAGGGGAGGATTGCTGTTTTATTTTCTCTTACCAAGAACAACTACAAACTAATAGCGACGAGCTTTGATCCCATCGCAGCTGAAGTCATTGCGTCCTCGGATGACGTTCCGGCGGTGAAACATCCCGCCGCAGCGAGACGGGGCAAAACGCCCATTCCCGACACGGTCGACGGAATCCAGAAGCAGACTCAAGAAGTTTTTGAGGCTTGGCGCGCGGGAGACAAGGAAAAGTTTCAGGAACTTCTGGATGGGTTCGCGTTTGAAGATCCGACGGTGTGGGTCGGCATTACTTTTGGGCCAAACGAGGGCGCTGCCCTTCTGCCGCAGTACGAAGTCAGCCTTGAGAAATTCAAGCAGCACATGGTTCGGGTTGCCGGATATTGGGAGAAGTCCATGACATCCGAGCTACATGTGGAAGCTTCGGTTACTCCGAACGCGCCAGAGGAAGCGGGGCAGCCGGACGGCCCACCTGTGCCTCAGAAACCATTAAATATAGAGAATTTTCGTTTTTACGTAACAACAGGGCAAGTAGATCCAGGCGATTGGGTGTTCTCGTTTGTATACGCTGACGGAGCATTTCGCATCGTTGGCGGGACGCACACCTTCTGGAATGAGAATTGGCGCCGACAAAAGGATGAAGCCGTGGGTAGCCGCGTGATCACACGTGTTGTGAACCTGACGCCGACTGCTCCGGTCGATCGGTCGCAAGAGCCATTTATATACGAACAAGTGCGCGGGAAGATGCGTTACGAAAACGACGGAACCGGCACGCGCGAGGTATCGGCTCGAATGCGCGTTCAGACGCCGGCCGGCCTAGCCAAAGCGGGCCAGCTCGTTTTCGACTACAACGCCGCCAACGAAAAGATTGAAATTCGAAGTGTGAAGGTAACGAAGCCGGATGGCAAGGTGGTGACGGCGGGCGCGAACGCGGTGCAGGACTTGAGCGCCCCGGTAACGCGAGAGGCGCCCATGTACACCGATGCCCGGCAAAAACATGTGACCGTGCCAGGGGTGGCGGTCGGCGACGTTGTTGAATACGACGTTGTAATCACGACGTTCGAACCGTTGCTGGCGGGGCAGTTCTGGCAGACGTGGACCCTTGTCTCGAACGCGATCTCGCTTGATGAGGTGGTGGAGCTGGACGTCCCACGGGATCGCGCCCTGAAAATCAAGACTGCGACGGGAGTAGATTCCAGCGTGCGGGAGGAAGGAAATCGCCGCATCTATCATTGGGCCACATCCACGCTGCAGTATGCGAATCAGGCCGCCTTGACACAGAATTTCAAATTCGATGTGAAGGCTATGCTCGAAGCCGTAAGGCCCCTTCCCGCCCGAACGATCATGTTTTCTACTTTCCAGACCTGGGAGGAAATCGGGACTTGGTATTCGAACCTGGAGCGTGAACGCAGAGTGCCGACGGCTGAAGTTCGCAGCCAGGCTGACGAAATCGTGCGGGGGCAGAACGGCGATATGGAAAAAGTTCGCGCGATGTACGAATGGGTTTCGCGCAACATCCGTTACGTGAGCCTTTCTTTCGGGGTGGGACGCTATCAGCCGCACTCCGCGGAGGAAGTTCTGCAAAACCGATACGGCGACTGCAAAGACAAAGCCACGCTTCTGGAAGCCTTATTAGAGGCCGAAGGATTTCACGGGGTTCCGGTTCTGATCAATTCAAAGGCCGATATCGATACTGAGGTGCCGACGCCGCTACAATTCGATCACGCATTTACGTTCGTGTCTTTGGATGGCCGCGATTATTGGCTCGATCCGACAGTCGGAGTGGGTCCGTTTGGCTACTTGCTTCCGCAGTTGCGAGGGGAGAGCGCTTTGTTGGCGGCCGGCAATGGCAAGTCCGAGATGCGAAAGACGCCGCAGGATTTTCCTTATGCGGCGCTGTACCAGCTCAATGTTGAAGGGTCTGCGAGCGAAAGCAAAGATCTCGACATGAAGCTAAGTCTTGATACGCGCGGTGACCTGGAAGTGCTGTTGCGGATCGGTTTCATGAGCATGTCGCCTGGACAGTTGACGACGGTTTTGCAGAGCATGCAAAACGGAGCCCACGCGGGGTCGAAAACCGGGAACGTTACGCTGAGTGACTTGAAGGGAAGCGACGCGAGCGACACTCGAAATCCTTTCCATGTAGAGATTCGCATGAAAGGCAATTTCGCAGATACCAAGAAAGATAACGGAGGCGTCCCGCAAAAATCACGCGAGCAGAACATAGAACAACTTCAGAGCTTATTGTCATACGTGCTTCCACCCCTGGCGGCCAAGGGAGGTAGCGATGGCAAGTCTGATCCGCAAGCACTAAAGCTCGACGAAGGGCGGGAATTCTCTCTAAATTTTGTTTTCACTTCACCTGAGATTAAAAAGCCGTTAGCCGACAAGCCCATCCACATTGACATCTCCAAGGATTTCGCGGAATTCAAAGCCGACATTGTGCGAGACGGGCAGACGGTGCGCGGGAAGTTACTCTTGAACCTTCACACACGCGAAGTGCCAGCCAGCGAGGCAGATGACTATGCGGCGTTTCGCGAAAGTCTGGCGGGGTTGCTGAGTTTCGACACGCCGAAAGAAACTAAGTCAGCTTCAGCAGGCAAATCGGATGCTGCAAAAGTTACTACAGATGCCGTTAATCGAGGCATGCGTCCGCACGCCGAGGAGGTGCACAACCTTTACGAGCAAGGTCTTGCCGAAGCCAAACTGCAAAACTATGCAAACGCCGTGGAAAGTTTCACTTCGGCGGTCAAGTTAGATCCCGAATACGTCGATGGGTGGCGCGAACTTGGAAGAGCCCAAATGTATCTCCGCAATTATGCGGACGCTGACACCGACTTTCGAAAATACTTGGCCTTGGCACCAGACGACCATTTGGCCTATTTGAATATGGCCTGGGTGTTGTACACGGAGAAGAAGTTCAGCGAGGATGTCGAACTGCTCGAGAAACGGATTGCCAGCTCGCCGGAAGATGGCGATGCGAATGCACGGCTAGGGGCGGCTTATTTGGCGTTGCATCAGCCCGAGAAGGCGCTGCCTGTTCTCAAGAAAGCCGTGGCGATTTTTCCCAAGTACGAGTTTCCACAGTTCAATTTAGCGCGCGCTTACTTACAGCTGCATCAAGAAGATAGCGCCGCAGTGGAGTTCCAGCGCGCAATCAAGCTCGACGATACCAGCAACACGCGCAACGGCGCCGCTTACACGCTGGCGCAGGCGAACACCCATTTGGAGACTGCGGTGATGTGGGCCAATGAGGCTATTGAAGCGGTGGAGTTGGAATTGAATCAGGCGAAATTGCCTTTGCAGCCGGCAACGATGCGGCGCGTAAGTTCGCTGGCTGCGTACTGGGACACGATGGGTTGGATCAGATTTCAGCAAGGTAAACTGGACGAGGCGGAGAAATACATTCGCGCGGCTGCCGAATTGGCAGACGATTCGACCGTGCTGATGCACCTTGGAAAGATCCATGAAGCACAAAAACGAAAAGACGATGCCATTGAGGCTTATGCAGAGGCACTTGCTTCCGTGCCCACCACGCGCGAGGCGGATGATGACGAAAAAGAGGCTCGCGCTCGACTGGTAGAATTGCTGGGGAACGAATCGTTCATCGAAGACCGAGTGAAGCAAGCGCGCCCCAGACTTCGGGAACAGCGGTCTGTTTCGATACCGAATCCGGCGAGTTTAGAAGGAATAGCTCAGTACATCTTGATGGTCGGTCCAGGATCGAAGGTGATTGACCTGCAAGGGATGAGCCCCGATGATTCACTGGCCGGATTGAAAGACACTCTCCGCAGTGCTGCAATGCCGCAATCGTTTCCTGACGAGACGACTCACAAGATTCCGCGCGTGGGAACCCTGTCCTGTCCGCGAGCAGAACAACCCTGCACTTTCACTTTCACACCTGCCGCTGCTGCGGCGCGAGTCGTTAGCGCGGATTGAGCAATTTATTTGTACTTGGAAAGCCCTTTGAAAGGCAGAACCGGATACTCCTGCCTCGAACGTAGGCTCAGAACGTTACTCCGCGAAACTCGCGACTTTCAAAGAATATTTACGGCGCGCGCGGCTAGTAACGCAACGACCGTCAGCGAAATGAGCGATTGCAACATCATGCCGGCTTTGGCCCAGCGCGAAAGCACTGCTGTGTCCGTCGGCGAAAAAGCGGTGCTGGTATTGAACGCGAGAAACAGATAATCCATAAAACGCGGCGACCAAGACTCGTCCGCGCACTCCTGGGTCAGCATTTGCGGAAAGAGAAATGAGCTGTCCACACGGCCGCGCGCAGTCTCGCGCTTTAGCGGGCCGCCGGCATCCAGCTTCCAGTACCACAGCGCAAAGACTAAAACGTTGGTAACCCAAAGTGCGGTTGCCGCACGCAACAGCGTCTGAGGCGGTTCGCGATGTTGCGGAATGCCGTGAATCAGGAAAGCGAGCGAAGCAATCATGGCAATCGTGATCGCGCCATTCACTGTGAAAGTCAAAATACGAGCTATGTTGAACTCTCCGCGATGGTTTGATATGAGCAGCGGAATCGTCAGGACCAAAATTACCACCAGCAGCAGCCACCCGGGCCCGACTGAAAGCGGCTCCGGCAGCGACCAATAAACGCAACCCGCCGCCAACATCGCCACTACTGCCGGCCAGCGGGGTTCGCGGACAATTTGAGCAGTCATAGGTTTTCGGGCACGTCCGGTCGGAGTTTAATACATCTCCACCAGCGCTCAAAACTCCATGGTCGATCGAGTTGACGCGACAGAATTGGCGCGGTGTGTGCCGGTTGAAGACGGATTCGCCCGCGTCCATCGTGGCTCCTACCGAAAGCTTGCTCGCATAACGGACGAGGATTATAATCCCGCGCATGAAAACTAATCGAGTATTGGGCATCGCCCTTCTTGCTTTCGGAGTCACTTTCGCGCTGTCGATCGCGGCGAAGACGGCGGTTCACTTAAAGGACGCGCAGGGAAAAAGCGTGGGCACTGTGGTCCTGTATGAGAACAAGGAAGGCGGCGTGGGCCTGGAGCTCAACCTCGAAAATCTTCCGCCGGGCGAGCACGCAATCCACTTCCATCAGAATGCGAAATGCGATGCGCCCGATTTCAAATCTGCAGGCCCGCACTTTAATCCGGATGGCAAAAAGCACGGCTTTGACAACCCCGATGGCCACCATGCGGGCGATATGCCCAACTTCACGGTGGGCGCCGACGGAAAAGCTAAAGTCAGGCTCGCCGATAAAGATGTAAACCTCGGCACTGATGCTCACTCGCTATTCAGCAATGGCGGGACATCAATCGTGATCCATGCCAAAGCTGACGACATGAAGACTGATCCATCCGGCAATTCCGGCGAGCGCATCGCCTGCGGCGTCGTACAGAAGTAAGAGTGGCACCTCTGCCCGCCGAACCTCAACCTGGACGTCGGACTTCCTCGCATCATTCTATTCCTGGCACTGGAAGTAGCACTCCAAGAGCCCAGGGTGAACAATTCAGTTCCACCGACGGGAAATGTTTAGCGAATTCAGCCTGCACTTCATCTTCGGTACGCAACAAGGTGTTTTCAGGAATCAGCGACACCGATCCGCAGAAAAACCCGCCTGCCTTCAATGCTGCACGGATTTTAGGTAGTAACACGCCAAGTTGTGTCCGGCTCATTTGCTGCAGCGCGGAGAAACACAAGATCGTGTCGTATTCTGTATCGGGAAAGTTGTCTTGCGCCACGTCCGCTTTGTAAAAGCGAAGATTGCGCCGCCGGTTCAACGCTTGTGCCAGATCGATAGCGCTTCCGTCCATATCCAAAGCATCGACCGAACTGGCGCGTTCTGCGAAATACATTCGATCGTAAAATCCCTCACCGCAGCACAGGTCCAGAACTTTTGCTCCGGCCGGAATCACCTGCATACCCAAAACTCCGCGCTCCTGCCAGGTCCAGAATTCCGGTCCCCGAAGAACGTCGAACCGATGATCGAACCAATGGAGCGGCGCTCTGCCCCACACCTTTCTGTAAACCCATGCGGGAATTCTCCCGGCAGCAAGATGAATCGATGCCAGCGCGCCGAGCGATCTGAGCAAGAGCATGTCGGTGGAACTCTCCCCAAGCGAAAGCGATAGTTGTTCATTCTTCTGCGCTCGAAATGATGGCTATTCATGGAGCAAATTGGAACAGTGCAAATCGGCGGCCACTCGGGTGACGCTAGAGCCCCCTAAGAAGACAGGGTTTAGAATCGGTGGGAGGCTAAAAAGTTCGAGTTTGGAACAGGTGAATCTTGAAACGGGAATTCTCTCTTTTAAACGGAGGCGAAGCAAAAAAGGCAGGCGAAGAAAAAGCGTAAGCCCGCGCATCAGTTTTACGTTATTATGGTTATGGATGCCTCCTGCAATCGCACGCGAAAGCTCGTTAGGCCTAAACGCACAGCAACGCCGGGCCGTGGAACACGGTGAAGGGCCTTTGCTCGTCGTGGCCGGGGCCGGAACCGGCAAAACTCGTGTGATTACCGAGCGAATTCGCCACCTGCTCGAATCGAATCCCGAGCTTACCGGCGAAAATATTCTCGGCCTCACGTTCACTGACAAAGCCGCCGGCCAAATGAAGTCCCGCGTCGTGAAAGCAGTTGGCGAACGCGCCGAAGGCATATGGCTCAGCACCTTCCATAGTTTCTGCCTGGAAAAAATCCTGCGCGTGGCCAATCCGGACTTGAAAATTCTGGAAGACATCGATCACTGGATTTTGCTGCGACGCAACATGGCCGAGCTTGATCTAAAACATTTCCGGCGCCTGGCCGAGCCCGGCGAATTCCTGAACGACTTCCTGCAATTCTTTTCGCGCTGCCAGGATGAGCTAGTCACGCCCAACGATTTCCAAGCTTAC
>Ga0182024_10027095_pt1 | contig 10044 bp, 10 predicted proteins | sample P32metaG_FD_120480 | JGI IMG/M metagenome (GOLD analysis project Ga0182024, IMG submission 120480) | Permafrost microbial communities from Stordalen Mire, Sweden - P3-2 metaG (Illumina Assembly) | ecosystem: Environmental > Terrestrial > Soil > Wetlands > Permafrost | place: Sweden: Stordalen...
CGCCTCCTCGTCGATGTCGGGCTGCACGCGATCGCCAGGCGATACCAGCGTGCCACCCGGGAGGATGCGGCAGTGCTGGCGGATCTCCGGGTCCTGGCCGAGGCACATCCGGATTCTGTCATGTCCAAAGATGGCGAATTTGCCATCGCAGCGAGCGGCGGCCTTTGGCGCGGCTCAATTACCCGGGTCCAGGCCGATACCGTCATGTGTGCCCGGACCTTCGTTGCGTAGAAATACTGTAGTCGAACCCTGAAGCGTAAGAAGGACGCACCAAAAAATGAGCGATCTCTATAATTCTGGGCCATCCGACAGTGACTTATTCATGCGGAAGTGGCAGCTCACCCTTTCGGGTGCTGGCGGGGCCTCATGGACGCTGAGCGACAGCAACGCCGGTTCCGCGGAAAGCGGCGGCGACAGCACCATCCAGGATTCCATGCGCCTCGTCTTCCAGACCCGCCAGGTCTCGACCAGCAGATTCGGGGCACTGTCCAGATCGACCAGAAGGACATCAACCAAATCGGCGCCGGCTCAACGCCCTCGGAAATAGCCGGCGGCGGGACCAGCGTGCAAGGGCCAGGCTTCAAGGAGATCAGCTGGTTCGCCAACGTCGCGGCCGATGGTCAATACACGGTCTTGAAGATCGAGTATGACGGCGACTCTCGCGGGAAGCCCTGGTACTTCCATGTTACGGCGTGGGCCTCGGGCCAGGGCCCGAACCCCGGGGTGTCGCGGGATCTACTGCCCTTCTTCGACAAGGGACCAACCCCGGGTCAGATCGTCGCCGGCGGGGCAAAGCCACGGCAGAGCAGGACTGATCGAGGCGCATCGTCGAGCTTGCGCCAGTCGTGCACCTGGCGCTTCGACACGCCCAGGTCGCGGAGGGTCGGAGGAGAGGTTCCATCGCGGAACCGCTCCTGATGCTGGTTCGTGCCAGAGGCCTTGGCCTTCTCGCGCACCTTGTCGAGCGCACCGGCCTTTTTCTCGGCGCGCATGCGAATCTGACAAGCCCGCCGCTCCGCATCCGAGCATGTGAAGCCGCTCACGGATATTTCGGAGTCCGCGGCGACATATTGCCGAGGATGGCGCGCGGCAAATACCAGCTCAGCACGACCCGCGACGGCGTGGAGGTTTTTCGCCGGGGCTTCGGCAACCGCGACGAAGCCTGCCAGGCGGTCGCCGACGCGCTGGTGCGCCATCGCGATTGCGAGGTCCGATTGATCGAGGGCGAGGTGGTGCTGCTATCGGCGGGGCCGGTGCCAGCGACCAGGCTTTCGTCCAGCTTGCGGTGACCATCGCGCACCGCCCGCGCCACCCCGGCGAGTGCCGTGGTTAACGTTTCAGATTTATTGTAAAGTTTTTTAACTCAGAGCGTTTTTTTAACTCAGAGCGTTTTACGGTTGCACTGCTGCCATGTATTTATTTGACCGAACTAGATCTAGGTAACATAACATGGACGATTTTCTGCAAAACATGTTGGATGAACGACGTTCAATGGACGTGGTTCTCGTCGATATGCTTGTGAAATATCAGCACAACCCCGACGCTACATTGGCCCGCACAATCGAATTAATTCAGGACGAGATCGAACTCAAAAACAGCCGCGTTTTGCCGAGCGAGACCTGATCTCGGCACAGCAGCTCGCCGCAGCGGGTCGACGGCCCGCGCGCCTTCTGGGGTAGCGGCCTTTTCGAGGACCGCCTCGCGGACCTCTGCCGGCGTCGACGGCGCCGCGATCCGGTAGAGCGCGCGCGGCGTCGCAGGCGCGATCAGTCTAATTGACCTCAACCTCATAGATCCGGATGGGCACCAGCGCGCCGCGCACCACGACGTTGCCCAGGTCCTTGGTTTGGACGGGAATCGTCAGCTGCGCCTTCGTCGAGTCCGAGATGATTATGTGGCTCTGGTGCTCCTTGTTGAGCTGCTCCATCCGGGACGCGACATTCACGGCGTCACCGACAAGAGTGTAGTCGTAACGGCTGGTCGCGCCGAGGTTCCCGACGGTGGCGATGCCGAGGTTGATGCCGATGCCGATATCAAGGACCGGCTCGCCCTCGGCTTCCCACTTCTGCTGAAGCTGCTTCAACCGCTTGATCATGTTCGTCGCGGCCCGCACGGCGCGATCCGCCTGGTCATGCTGCTCGATTGGTGCGCCCCAGAAGGCCATGATCGCGTCACCGATGTATTTGTCGACGATACCGTCCTCGGCGATCACCTCATCCGTCATCGCGTCGAAATATTCCTGTAATAACCGGGTCAGCTTCTGAGGAGGTAGCGACGCAGTAAGTGTGGTGAATGAGCGGATGTCCGAGAACAGAATCGTGACCTCGCGCCTCTGGCCCTTGAGCTGGTCTGGCTCCCGAAGGATTGCCTCCACGATCTGCGGGGAAAAGTAACTTTGGAACGCCTGCCTGATCCTCCTTTTCTCGCCCTCGTTCCGGGCTGAGTAGAACGCCGCGAGCAGGAGGAACGCTACGAACGACACGGCCGCTACAGCGCTGTTGAAGATGACTTCCTGACGAAGAGCCAAGTTCTGCAGGGTGATGTCCCTGAGCTGGATAATCGTGCCCACCGGTCGCGCGTCCGCGTCGTGCAATGGAAGATACACCGCCAGGAAGGTCTTACCGTCGTCGGATTTGATCTCGTGCTCGCCGCTCGACATCTGGCCGACGAGTAGCGCATCGGTTTTCAGCGGCAGGCGGCCGAACGCATCAACGAGTTCGCCCGCATTGTTGATGACGGCAAAATTGAGCCCGTTGTCCAGTTTGCTCGGATTCACTCGCGCCGCCTCGTCGACGGTGTTGCCAACCAGATCGAGGTTAGCGGTGAGCTTGTCCCCGGCGGACGCGATCTCATCGAGCGCGGAGAAACCGGCGATGGCGGTCCCATCAGCGAGCTTCTTCGCCTTGATCAGCCATGTCTCACGGCGGATCGTGTCGGTCTTGTAGTCTATCGTAATCGGCCCGGAATACGCCGCCTCGGTCAGCAGCGGACATCGAACCGTTGGGAGAACGCTGCGCAACGGACGGCGCAAGCCAAGGTCGATATCGAGGATCGAGCCGTCGCTAAGGACGACGATGTAATCTTCGGCATCAAGGAACGCCTTGAAGTAATGTTTCGGATCGATCGAGCCTTTGTATTCTGCACTCCTGCTTATGCTTGCGGCATCTCGCACGAGCTCTGCTCTCGTCGTCTGCCTCGATTCATAGCTGACGAAAAAGTATTGCAGCGTCGAGCTCACCACAAAGAACGCGCCGAAGAAGAGCGCGAACCATTTGAGTTGAGCTATTGAGGGACGCGGCATGGTCTGTCCTCCCGGGCCCCGCGCCCGATCATTTGCATCGGTCCTTCGTCGAGCACTTCGTCCAGCACAGGTCCTCATCGAAAGCCGAGCAATAAGCGATCTCGACCGCAAGGCGTTGATCGACGAAATCGGCGAAATTCTCTAGGTTTTTCCGAATGATTTTACCGCCTCGCGGTTTTCGATATTTGATCAGCCAGAACTTATCTCCCGGTGCCAGCGAGTCCCCTGGCTCCAGCTCGAAAAAGCTGAGCTCACTTTCGTCGAGCTTGGCGTAGTCGCGGCCCGCTTCGTCGGCGTCTCGGACAGATTTGCGATCGACATAGAAGGTCACGGATTTGACCACCGCGGGGCCAGGCCCGGCATTGATGACCGCGATCCCGACTGGCTGCTCGTCAGGATCACTTTCGGCGTCAAAATCGACATGAGGCTTTGTCGCAAAGAGCACCTGCCGGTGGGCATCATGCCACTGCATCCCGGTGAACGCGGCCGACCCGAGCGCGATCAAAAGCGCGAGTGCGGTTCCGATGCTCTGCCAGGATATCGCGGTGCGCCAGAGCGGCATTATTATCGCCGCCGTTTCTTCCGCAGCGCCAGACTTGGCTCGCCCGGCGGCTTCGGCGGCGGCATCAGCTCGGGCCGCGGCGCCGGCGGGGCGAGCTTCGCCAAGACCGCCTTCAGCCGCCTGACCCTCGGCGACAGCGGGAAGCGATCGGCCTCAATCGTCGCTCGCAGGAGTCGGACGATCTCGGCATGCTCGTCATCGGTGAGGTCGAGCGGCAGCATTGCGGGATTATGAGGCGGAAGCGAAGCGACGGCGAGTCGGCGCCGATGACCCTCGGCAATGCGCTCGCCGCCCGGGTGCGGCTGATCGTTTGGTGCAAGAGCTGCCAGCATCGGGCCGAGCCGGCCGTCGCCGACCAGGTCGCCCGATATGGACCCGACGTTGCCGTCATCGATTGGGCGAGCCGGCTGCGCTGCTCGGCCTGCGGCGAGCGCGAGGTGGATTTCGTGGTCAGCGGGGCGGCGCGCTGACGCAACGCGCTGTCGAGCTATGGCCCGCCGCGCGGTAATCACGGGCCGAAGTGCGCCTGCGCCGCTCTTAATATGTCGGCGAGGTCGGCCTTAAGCCGATCGACATCCGCTTCGACTTCCGCCAGCGATCTATATACGCGGGTCGGAACATCGTTGACGACTATCTGCCCGGTCTTCGCACCACTGCTTAATCCGTGTGGCATAGCCTGACCGGTTCCCGACTTAAAACTTAATTTCATGCTGTTGTCCCCTCTATCAGCTCCTTTCGCTGTCCCATTGGCTCCCGCGCGCCCGCCGACACTGTTCCACGGTAGGAATCTGCCCTCTCCCCGGAGCCGGCTCCGGCCGGCGGCGCGAGTCTTCGGACACCTGTCGGACATAAACCGTGTCCGCTTCCGTCCTATTCTCTAAGTCCTTGATTTTTGGTGAGCCCGATGGGATTCGAACCCATGACCTACTGATTAAAAGTCAGTTGCTCTACCGGCTGAGCTACAGGCTCCTGATGATCGACGCGCCGTAGGGCTTCCCCTAGCACACTGCTCGAACGCTCGCTAGGTTTGACGGCGGGAGGTGCCCCGCCTACGCGAGCGCGCGCAGCGCCGGTGCCGCGGCGGGCAGGAGCACCGTTCCCTCGCAATCGATCCGGAACCGCACGCATCGGCGCTGGCCAATCGCCTGCTCAAAGCGCGCTCGACGTTCCGGCGGCACGACCATCAGCAGAAATCCGCCGCCGCCGGCGCCTCAGCCGGCCCTGCGGTGCGCCAAATCCGCTCGTGCATCGCGAAAACTTCTCGTGAAATCCGACACTGGCGCAAGCACATCGCCGTGAGGATAGAGGCCGCGCCGCGCCGTGCCCGAACGCGGTGACAATGCCCCGGCCCTTCGCGTAGAATCGGCGCGAGAGATCAAGAGGAGAAGCGGGATGGCGGGGCAAATCGGCAAGGCCCTCGACGGCAAGGTGGCGGTCGTCACCGGCGCCAGCAGCGGGATCGGTGCGGCCAGCGCGCGCCTTTTTGCCAAAGCCGGAGCGCGGGTCGTCGTCGGCTACAACCAGGGCGTCGAGCGCGCCAATGCCGTGGTCGGCCAGCTCGCCGGCAGCGGCCAAGCCGGCTTCCACCGGGCGATGCGCCTGCCGCTGGAGGACACCGCCCAGATCAAGAAGGTCGCCGCCCTGGTCAGGGAGGAGTTCGGCCGCGCCGATATCCTGGTAAATTCCGCCGGGTTCACCCGGATGGTGCCGCATCATGACCTCGACGCGCTCGACGACGATCTCATCGACCAGGTGCTGACCGCCAATGTGCGGGGGCCCTTCGCGACAATCCGCGCCTTTGTCCCGCTGTTGCGCGAATCGGGCGACGGGGTCATCGTCAACATCTCCTCGGGCGCGGCGCAATCGGGCACCGGCAGCTCGATCATCTATGGCGCCTCCAAGGCCGCGCTCAACACGATGAGCATGGCGCTGGCGCGCGTGCTCGGCCCGGAGATCCGCGTCGTCGTCGTCGCCCCCGGCATGGTCCATACCGACTTTGTCCCCGGCCGCACCGAAGAGATGATGGCGAAGGCGGCGGCATCGACCCCGTTGAAGCGCGCGATCGAAGCCGAAGACGTGGCGCTGGCGGTCATCTCCTGCGTTACCCATTTGACGCATACCACCGGCTCGATCATCAGCGTCGACGCCGGGCGCCACCTTTGAGGAGATGATGGCCAACATCCTGCGGCAACGCGACATCATCGACAGGCGGGCGCTCGCCGAACAGCTGGCCCAGGCGATCGCCGAGGCACCGGGGCCATCGCTCGAGCGCAGCGTACTGCTGCCGCCATTGAAGACAGCGCTCGCGCGCGGACGCGCCGAAATCCGCCGCCGGTTCGAGGCTGACGGCACCGCCGTCCGCGCGGTCCGCGAGCAATCCTTTCTGGTCGATCAGCTGATCCGGGCGCTCTATGACCTGGTCACCGAAAGGCTCTACCCGCTCGCCAATCCGACCGCCGGCGAAAAACTGGCGATCGTCGCGGTCGGCGGCTATGGCCGCGGCGAGCTGGCCCCCTCCTCCGATGTCGATCTCTTGTTCCTGCTTCCCTACAAGCAGACCCCGCATACCGAGCAGGTCATCGAATCCTTGCTCTATCTCCTGTGGGATCTGGGGCTCAAGGTCGGGCAGGCGACGCGCTCGGTCACCGAGTGCCTGCGCTACGCCAAGGCCGATCTGACGATCCGCACGGCGGTCCTCGAGGCGCGCTATGTGTGGGGCGAGCAGGCGCTCTTCACCGAGCTGAAAACGCGGTTCGACTCCGAGATCCTGCGCGGCACCGCGGCGCAGTTCGTCGAAGCCAAGCTCGCCGAGCGCGACGCGCGGCATATCCGGGTCGGCGACAGCCGTTATCAGCTCGAACCCAACGTCAAAGAGGGCAAGGGCGGGCTCAGGGACCTGCACACCCTCTACTGGATCGCCAAATACATCTACCGCATCGACGACGTCGGGAAGCTCGTCGAGCTGGGGGTGCTGTCGGCCGAGGAATCGGCGCGGTTCGAGCGTGCCCAGAGCTTTTTGTGGACCGTGCGCTGCCACCTGCATTACCTCGCCGGCCGCGCCGAGGAGCGTCTTACGTTCGACATGCAAACCGAGATCGGCGCCGCCATGGGCTACGCCGACCGGCCCGGCGCGCGCGGCGTCGAACGCTTCATGCGGCATTATTTCCTGGTCGCAAAGGATGTCGGCGATCTGACTCGCATCTTCTGCGCGATCCTCGAAATCGACCAGAAGGGCAAGCGCCGGCTGGCATGGTTGCGGTGGGGCCAGACGCGGCGAGCGCTCGGCGGCTTCGGGGTTGATGGCGACCGGCTGACCATCCCCAGCGAGGATTTTTTCGCCAAGGATCCGGTCGGGCTCCTGCGGCTCTTTCATGTCGCCCAGGAGCACGACCTCGACATCCACCCGCGCGCCCTGCGCGCGGTGACGCAATCCTTGCGCCTCATCGATGCAAGGCTGCGCGAGGAACCCGAGGCCAACCGCCTCTTCCTCGAAATCCTGACGTCGAAGAAGAACCCGGAAATCGCTTTGCGGCGAATGAACGAAGCTGGTGTCTTCGGCAAGTTCATTCCCGATTTCGGCCGCGTCGTCGCGCAGATGCAGTATGACATGTACCATGTCTATACGGTCGACGAGCACACCCTCTTCGCGATCGGCATCCTCCACCAGATCGAGGCCGGCCAGCTGAAGGGCGAGTTGCCGGTTGCCAGCGACATCATGCCGACGATCGTGTCGCGCCGGGCGCTTTATCTGGCGACCCTCTTGCACGACATCGCCAAAGGCCGCGGCGGCGACCATTCCCAGCTCGGCGAGAAGGTCGCGCTGAAACTGGGCCCGCGCCTCGGGCTTTCCGACGAGGAGACCGAGACCGTCGCCTGGCTGGTGCGCTGGCATCTCTTGATGAGCAGCGCCGCCTTCAAGCTCGACATCAGCGACCCGCAGACGATCCAGAGCTTTGTCGACCGGGTGCAATCCCCGGAACGCCTCAAACTGCTGCTGGTGTTGACCGCCGCCGACATCCGCGCGGTCGGGCCCAAGGTGTGGAACGGCTGGAAGGCGGCCTTGTTGCGCGAGCTCTACCACAGCGCGCTCGACGTCATTTCGGGCGGCCTCACCGTCGAAGGTCGCGATTCCCGCATCGCCGCCGCGCAGGCCGCTGCGCGCGCCTTGCTTCCCGATTTCAGCGACGCGGAGTTCGACGCCTTCACCGGCCGCGGCTACCCGTTCTACTGGCTGTCGCTCGACGCCGAGACGCATGCCCGCCATGCCCGCCTGATGCGCGAGGCCGCCTCGAGCGGCGCGCCGCTCACCGTCGAGAAGCGCATCGATCCGGCCCGCGCGGTCACCGAAATCACGCTCTACACCGCCGATCATCCCGGCCTCTTCTCGCGCATCGCCGGGGCGCTCGCAGTAGCGGGCGCCAACATCGTCGACGCCAAGATCATGACGATGACCAACGGCATGGCCCTCGATACGCTGTGGGTGCAGGACCATGACGGGAAGCCGTTCGACCGCCCGGACAAGCTGGCGAAACTCGCCTTCACCTTTGAGAACGTGCTGACCGGCGATCTGAAGCCGCATATCGAGCTGGAGCGCCCGCCGGCTTTTCCGAGCCGGATGAGCGTCTTCACCGTGCCGCCGCGCGTCCTCATCGACAACCTGGCGAGCCGCTCGCATACCGTGATCGAGGTCAATGGCCGCGACCGGCCCGGGCTGTTGTGGGAGGTGACGCGCGAACTGACCCGGCTCAGCCTCCAGGTCTCCAGCGCCAAGATCTCGACCTACGGCGAAAAGGTCGTCGACGTCTTCTATGTCAAGAACCTGTTTGGCCATAAGGTCGAGCACGAGCAAAAGCTCGCCGAGATCCGCACCGCCCTCGAAGCGGTGCTGGCCAAGGGCAACCGCACTGCCCCGGCCCTCGCCGCCCCCACCCGCCGCGCCCGCGCCGAGGCGGCCGCCAAGTAGCGCAGAGAACGATCATTCGAGGAGGGAAGGCCATGCCGGTCCGCATCTACCATAACCCGCGCTGCAACACCTCGCGCAACACGCTGGCCCTGCTGCGCGAGCGCGGCATCGAGCCCGAGATCGTCGAATATCTGAAGACGCCTTACACCGCCGCCGGGCTGAAGACGCTGCTCGGCCAGCTCAAGATGCCGGCCCGAGCGCTGGTGCGCAAAAAGGAGGCCGCCGCGCTCGGAGTCGACCCGGCCAAACTCTCCGAGGAGGCGCTGATCGCGGCGATGGTCAAAAATCCGATCCTCGTCGAGCGGCCGATCGTCGTCTCGGGCACCAGGGCCGCGCTCGGGCGCCCGCCGGAAAAGGTGCTGGCGGTGATTTGAGCAAGGCGATGGGTTTCGCTTCGCTCAACCCATCCTACGAGGCACGACGCCGCAGGGTGGGTTGAGCATCGCGAAACCCACCAAAAAACACGTCAAACCGCGGCGGCCCCGACAAACGCCTCCCAACCCTTGCGGCGCAGATCGCAGGCCGGGCAGGTGGCGCAGCCATAGCCCCAATCGTGGCGCTGGGTCCGGTCGCCCTCATAACAGCTGTGCGTCTCCTCGCGGATCAATTCGACGAGCGGCGCGCCGCCCAATTCGCGGGCGAGTGCCCAGGTCGCCCCCTTGTCGCGCCACATCAGCGGCGTGTGGATCACGAAACGGTGGTCCATGCCGAGCGTAAGGGTCGCCTGCAACGCCTTCAGCGTGTCGTCGCGGCAGTCGGGATAGCCCGAATAATCGGTCTCACACATGCCGCCGACCAGGTGCTTCAGCCCGCGGCGATAGCCGGTGGCCGCGGCGAAGGTGAAGAACAACAGGTTGCGGCCGGGGACGAAGGTGTTAGGCAGCCCGTTCTCGGCAAATTGGATCGCGCTATCGCGAGTCAGCGCGGTGTCGCTGATTTTTCCGAGTACGGCGAGGTCGATCAGATGATCGGGACCGAGCTTCTCGCCCCATCGCGGGAATTCGCGGCGCAGGCGCTCGGCGATTCGTTCCCGGCAATCGAGTTCGATCCGATGGCGCTGGCCATAATCGAAGCCGATCGTCTCGACCGCGGCGAACCGGGCGAGCGCCCAGGCGAGGCAAGTCGTCGAATCCTGCCCCCCGGAAAACAACACCAAGGCTGCTTCGGGCTGGGTGATCTGGCTGGTCTGGCTGGTCTGGCTGGTCTGGCTGGTCTGGC
>Ga0182024_10027096_pt1 | contig 10044 bp, 12 predicted proteins | sample P32metaG_FD_120480 | JGI IMG/M metagenome (GOLD analysis project Ga0182024, IMG submission 120480) | Permafrost microbial communities from Stordalen Mire, Sweden - P3-2 metaG (Illumina Assembly) | ecosystem: Environmental > Terrestrial > Soil > Wetlands > Permafrost | place: Sweden: Stordalen...
AGCGCATCCCCGAAGCGCGGCAGTTGAGCGCGCCTGCGCACTTCGCATAAGTGAAAAAACTCAGTCGAGACGGATCCAGGCGGACTTCGTCTGCGTGTATGACAGCAGGCTCTCCAGGCACTTGTCGCGTCCTTGGCCGGATTGCTTATAGCCTCCGAAGGGCTGCGTCATGTCACCCTCGTCGAAGCAGTTGACCCAGATGACGCCCGCTTCCAGGTCGCGCACCGCCCTGTGCGCCGTGCCCAGATCCCGCGTCCACACCGCTGCGGCAAGGCCGTAGATCGAATCGTTCGCGATCGCAAGCGCTTCGGCGATGCCGTTCACTTCGATGGCGGCCGCGACCGGCCCAAAAATCTCCTCGCGCGCAATCGTCATGTCGTTGCTGACGCCCGAAAAAAGAGTCGGATTAACAAACGCGCCCGGCGAGTCAGGCGTCGTGCCGCCGAATTCCAGACGTGCACCCTCGCTCTTGCCGCGGCCGATGTAGTCGAGCACGCGTGAACGGTGCGCAGCCGTCACCAGCGGTCCGAGATTGGTCTGCGGATCAAGCGGATCACCTGCACAATAGGCGCTGCGCCCCTGCTCGATGAAGCGCGCGATGAAATCCTGCGCGATGGGCCGGTCGATCAGCAATCGTGAGCCGGCATTGCACACCTCGCCCATATTGCCGTAGATGCCGTTGATCGCGTAGCTGACCGCGCGGTCGAGATCTTCGAGGTCCGCGAGAAAGATCTGCGGCGACTTGCCGCCGCATTCGAGGGCGACACGCTTCATATTGGAGCGGCCGGCATAGACCAGCATCATCTTGCCGATTTCGGTCGAGCCGGTGAATGCAATCTTGGCGACGTCGTTGTGCAGGGCGAGCGCCGCCCCCGCCGTCTCTCCAAGTCCGTTCACCACGTTGAGCGCGCCGGGCGGCCCGCCCGCCTCGATAAACAGTTGCGCGAGCAGCAGCGCCGACAGCGGCGACTGCTCGGCGGGCTTCGGCACCACGGTGTTGCCGGCCGCGAGCGCGGGCGCCGTCTTCCAGGCGGCCATCAGGAGCGGGTAGTTCCACGGCACGATGCAGCCGACGACGCCCAAGGGCTCACGCAAGATGTAGTGGAAGGCGCCCGCGGCGGTCGCTGTTACTGCGCCGTCGATCTTGTCGCAAAGCTCCGCGAAGTAGGCGAAATTCTGCACGACCGCCGGAATGTCGATGGCCAGCATGTCGCGAATCGGCTTGCCCATGACGAGTGTGTCGAGCAATGCGAAGCGCTCGGCGTTTGCCTCGATGAGCCGGGAAAGACGCGACAGCACGGCCAAGCGGTCGCGCGGCGCCATCCGGCTCCAAGCGCGCGATGCGAAACAGCGCTTCGCCGCTGCCACAGCCTGATCGACATCTTCGGCGGTGCCGGCGGACACTTCGCACAGCGCCATTCCCGTTGCCGGATTGATGACGGTCAGGCGCCCCCCCGCCACGGAATCGACGAACTGTCCATCGATGAAATGCCGCGTCTCGTATTTAAGGGTGGCGGCGCGCACGTGCCAGTCGGCGGTGCTCAAGGCATGAGTGGTCATCGGGAAGCTCCCATAAACGACTTGGGCAACGGGCGGCGGCTTGGGCGGGCGGCCACTGTCTTGCAGAGGAATAGCAGGCGCGGGCGCGCCGGGCGACACGCGCCCGAACTCGCGCGGGAAAACCGAACGCAGATAGGCCATGCAGCGGTGCTTTGCGGCTGCGCGGTCGATGTCCGGCTCGCTCTGGAAGGCAAAGCCCTGCCAGAGCATTTCGAGCACGCCGATCAGACCGAGCGCTACTCCGCCCGGGTCGAGGTGCGGCGTCTGCGCCTCGGCGATCAGCCGTTCGACGAGTTCGTGCACCAGCGCCGCAAAGCTCTCATCCTTCTGGCCGCAGATATCATAGTATTCCTGACGCGAGCTCGCCTCGCCCCAGAAGGAGTACCACACCGACACCTTGCGCGCGCTGGCGATATCGGGATCAAGGTACAGATCGACCAGTGTCTCGAGGGCGCGCACCGGTGTGTCCTTGAGCTGCGCGACCGGCACGAGCAGGCGCTCCTCGAACTCGGTGGCCAGAAACTGCAATGACGCGACCAGCATCGCCGCCTTGGAATCGAAGTAGAACCGAACGATGCCCGGCGACATGCCCGCGATTGCAACGACTTTCTCCACCGTCGTGCGCGAGGGGCCGTGGATATGCAAGGCGGATATGCACGCATCGATGAGGCGCTTTCTCTGGCGGATGCGCGAGGCGCGCTCGCGAGGCGGCTGCGGAGCTGCGCGGATTTGGGTCTTGGACCGCATGAGCACAGCCTGCCGCAAATTTGTCTGAACGACCAGAAAAAATTTGCCGAGTCCGCTAAATTAGCCCGCAGCATGGGGCACGCCACTGCCGGAGAGGGGATATGAACGTCGGCGCCGAAGCGCTTACGCCGCGCCGCGGGCACTCCGGCCGCGAGCTCATGGAGCGCTACGGTCACTGGCTCATTATCCTGCCCCCGCTCCTGTTTCTCATCATCTTCTTCCTGATCCCCTTCGCCTTCGCGCTCAAGATCAGCTTCGCCGAGACGGCGATCCGGGTGCCTCCGTATACCGACGTCTTGTCGATCACGCCGGACAAGCACATCCATCTGTCGCTCAGTCTCGCCAACTACAAGTATCTCCTGACGGACGAGGTCTACGCGGTCTCGTACATATATTCGCTGCGGACCGCATTCTTCTCGACGCTCATTTGCCTCTTGCTCGGCTATCCCATGGCCTATGCCATGTCGCGATCTTCAAAGGCGACGCAGAACATCCTGCTGCTCATCATCATTCTGCCGTTCTGGACCTCCTTCCTCCTGCGGGTTTACGCGTTGGAAGGCATCATTCGGGAGAACGGGCTCCTCAATACCGCGCTCCTGCGCTTCGGCCTCATCGACCACCCGCTGAAGATCATGCGCACGACATTCGCCGTGTACCTCGGCATCATCTATTCGTATCTGCCGTTCATGGTGCTGCCGCTGTTCGCAACTCTGGAGAAGCTCGACCACACCTTGCTCGAAGCGGCCGCGGATCTTGGTAATCCGCCGTGGCGTGCCTTTCTCGACATTACCTTGCCGCTGTCGATGCCGGGCATCATTGCAGGGTCGATGCTGGTGTTCATTCCCGCCATCGGCGAATTCGTGATCCCCTCGCTCCTCGGTGGCCCGGACAACCTCATGATAGGCCGCGTGCTCTGGGATGAGTTCTTCAACAATCGGGATTGGCCGGTGGCCTCCGCGGTGGCGATCGCGTTTCTAGTGCTGCTTGTGGGCCCCATCGCGCTCTATCAGCACTATCACGTCAAGGACATGGAGGTGTAGCCGTGTCCGAGCGCTTCTCGCCGCTCCTGTTCTCGATCCTGTGCTTCGGCATTGCCGTCCTCTACATTCCAATACTCGTTTTAATTGGCTATTCGTTCAACGCCTCCGAGCTCGTCAATGTCTGGGGCGGCTTCTCTACCACCTGGTACACCGAGCTGCTGCACAACCGCCAAATCCTGAATGCCGCGGCGCTATCGCTCGAGATCGGCGTAGTGGCATCAACGGGCGCGGTCATTCTGGGCACGCTCGCGGCGATTGCTTTGACGCGTTATCGGGCATTTCGCGGCCGGCTGCTCCTCACCGGGATGGTGAATGCACCGCTCGTCATGCCTGAAGTCGTGACCGGCATCACGCAGCTGCTGCTCTTTGTATCGATGCTGCAATTCTTTGGCTGGCCGCACCGCGGCTTCACCACCATCGTCATTGCGCACATTGCCTTCTGCACCGCCTACGTGACCATCACCGTGCAGTCACGCCTGCTTAGCGCTGATCGATCTCTCGAAGAGGCAGCGATGGACCTGGGCTCGGGCCCGGTGCGCGCGTTCTGCGAAATCACCCTGCCGATCATTGCCCCGGCGCTCGCGGCCGGATGGCTACTGAGCTTCACCTTGTCGCTCGATGACCTCGTGATCTCAAGCTTCGTCTCTGGACCGGGCGCGAGCACGCTGCCCATGGTGATCTATTCGAAGGTGAAGCTCGGCTTGAGCCCGGACGTCAACGCGCTGGCGAGCATCATCATCTGCGTGGTCGGGGGGTGCGTGATCTTCGCGGGTTACTTCATGCGCCGCGCCGAGCGCAGGCGCCTGCTTGAAATCCAGATGGCGGATCGCTGAGGTTTTGGCGTCGTCTTAGGTGATGGCAACGTAGCGCGGATCGTGCGGCTCGCGGCCGAAGATACGATGGATCACGGGCTCGAAGGCCTCAAGCGGCTGCGTCGGATAGTCAGGATCAAATGACACCTGGTCCCAGCGCTCACAAAAGCTCGCGCAGGAATTGAACCACGGATGGTCCCGCAAGCGCTCGCGCGCATGCCGATTGCCGCCCAAATGATGCGCGTAATAATAGGTTTGAAAAAGGCCGTGCTGTTGCACAATCCACGTGACCTCGGCGCGCACATAGGGACGGATGATTCCTGCGGCGACCTCGGCGTGGTTGTGAGGAGCAAGCTCATCACCGATGTCATGGACCAACGCACCCGCAAGCAGCTCCTCATCTGCGCCGTCGTTTCGCGCGCGAGTCGCAGTTTGCAGGCAATGATCGAGGCGGCTCACCTTGTAACCCCCGAGCGAGTGATCGAGCTTGCGCAGCGCGCTAAGAATGCGCTGCGGCAGAGCGCGCGCGTAATCGCGCTCCGACTGGTCGAGCAGGAGATAGTCCTCGCGCGTGCCGTCCGCCATGCGATTGAAACTCACAACCTTTGTCACGGCTTTCTCCTGCGGCGTGGCACCCTTAGAGGCTCATTCGGCGGTCTTGATGCGCGTCCAGGTGCGCGTGCGGATGCGCTCGGTCGCTGCGCTCACTTCCGTCGTGCGGTACAGCCGCGCCTCGATGGCCGGCGTTGGATAGATGGTCGGATCGTTCAAAATCCGTGGATCAACCAGAGCATTGGCCGCGAGATTGTTGTTGCCATAATGCAGCTCATTGGTGATGTCCGCAATCACCTGCGGCTGCAGCATGAAATTGATGAACTGGTAGGCAGCCTCAAGATGCGGCGCGCCAACTGGAATCAGCAGCGCATCATAGGTCTCATTCGCGCCTTCCTTTGGCACGGTGAACGCGAGATTTACAACTACTCCGGCCGCCTTGGCGCGCGCGCGGGCAGCGGCGTAATCCGCGGAATACGACATGGCGATGCACACTTCCTTATTGGCCAAGCCGTTCAAGTACTCCGAGGAGTCAAACGAGCGGATATACGGCCGCACTGACAGAATCAGCCGCTCGGCCGCCTTGAAATCCTCCGCTCGCTTCGTATTTGGATCAAGGTGCAGATAATTGAGCGCGAGCTGCAGCACGTCCTCGGCCGAGTCAAGAAAACTTACCCCGCAATCGGCGAATTTGCCGACTATCTCTGGCTTGAAGAGCATGTCGAGGCTATCGAGCGGGGCGTTGGGCATGCGCGCCTTGATCATATCGATGTTGTAGGCAAAGCCGTTGATCGAGTGCATATAGGGCACGGCGTGCACATTGCCGGGATCGAACCCTGCTTCGATCGCAAGGATGTGGGGATCGAGATTCTTCCAGTTCGAAAGTTTCCTCTTGTCGAGCGCTATATAAACGCCAGCTTTGATCTGGCGGCTGAAAAACTCGGTTGAAGTCGTCACTACATCGTAGTCCGAGCCCCCCGCCATGACCTTCGCCTCGAGCATCGTGTCGGCATCAAAGGTGTCATAAACGACCTTGATGCCGGTTGCCTGCTCGAACTTGGCGATCGTGTTCTTGCCAATGTAGTCAGCCCAGTTGTAGATGTTGAGCTGCTTGTCCTCCGCATGAGCGCGCGCGGACGTCGCCGCGACCCACAACACGATGAAAATCGCAGCAGACAGCCAAATTTTCATGCTCACCTTGCGCGCTCTGCTACCAGGTTTGGAATAAATCTAGCATGGCGTCGGGCTTGTTCGGCTCATGCGCCTCATCGACCGCTCGGACGGATGAACGGCCACGGCGATGTCTCACTGCCCGGCTCACTCGGAACCTCGATGAGCACGGGCCCATTTTGGGTGAGCGCCCGCTCGAGCGCAAGCTTGAGCTCTACTGGACTCTCTGCCCGATAGCCTACGGCGCCAAAACACTCGGCAAGCTCCACAAAATTTGGATTTGTGAGGGCCTCGCCGATCAGACGTCCTCCGAAGGAGCTTTGCTGATCACGCAGCACATTGCCGAAGCTTCGATTATTGAACACGATGGTGATGAGATTGATCTGGTTCTGCACCGCCGTCGCGAGCTCCTGCACTCCGAACATGAAGCCGCCGTCGCCCGTGATCGAGATCACGACCTTGTCGGGATTTGCAACCTTAACCCCGAGTGCCGTCATGAAGCCGAATCCAAGGTTCTCCTGATAGCCGCACGTCACGTAAGTGCGCGGCTCGTATACGGGAAATCCGAACCGAGCGGTAAACCCGACCTGGCAGATCTCCTCGACGAAAAAGCCGTCGCGCGGCAGTACCGCGCGGATGACGTCCAAATAGGCGAGCTGCGGCTGTACCACTTCGATCTCGCGGCGCGACTCGTCTTTGATATTCACGAACTCGGTTTCCCGCACAGCACGCTGCACGAGCGTGCTCTGCAGCGCCACAAGGATGGTGCGCACCGCAACCTTGGCGTCAGCGACAATGCCGACATCTGCGGTGCGCCGCGCGAATTCGCGGGGATCGATATCGATGCGAACTATCTTGATGTCCGCCGGGAAATGCCTCCAGCGAAGATACGCCAGTTCCATGCGTGTGCCGATCGCAATTACCACATCGCTCTTGAGCCACAGCTTGTACGCAGCGGCAAAGCCAAATCCGTACGGCAGCTCCTCGCTGACGATGCCGCGGCCACTGCGGTGCGAGGTGACCGGCGCCTGGATCCGGCGCGCCAGAGCCAGGATTTCCGAACCTGCCGCGAGTGCCCCTGCGCCTAAAATGATTATCGGGCTGCGCGCCGCGGCAATGATTGGCACGCCTCGTCCACGGCGGCAGGATCCGGCGGCGACTGCGGCGCACTCGCCGCAGTGACGTCAAAATCAACGATCGCCTTTACGCTCAATGTATCCCAGGGGCACTCGAGCGCCACCGGCCCGATGCGTCCCGTCGTCAGCTGCTCCATCGCCGTTGCAAACAATCGCGGAACCGCGCTCGGATGATCAATACGCTCAGCCCATTTGGTGAGCCCGCGCAGCAGCGCGAGTTGATCGGGCAACTCATGCAAGATGCCGTAGCCGCGACCGATGTCCGGCGCAGGAATCTCGCTCGTCAGGCACAGCACTGGCGCATTGGCCGAATAGGCCGAACACAGTGCGGCTGTGGTGTTGAGCAGGCCGGGACCCGGAACGCAGGTATAGACGCCGATCCTGCCGGTTGACTTCGCATAGCCAAAGGCCATGTAGGCCGCGCCCTGCTCGTGGCGCGTCCCCATGAAGGCGATCTCGGCGCGGCGTTCGTACAGGGCGTCGAACAAATGATAGGTATGCACCCCCGGGATGCCGAAAATTCTGTCGACGCCATAGCGAATGAGACACTCGACGATGGCTTGAGCGGTGGTAACAACCTTCTGCATGGATGAACTCGCGTGCGCAGCAACGGTGATTAGAACTTATCTCAAAATGCGCGTCGATTCTTTCACGGGCTGAATCCTCATGCGTGCCACAGGGTGGAAAGTTAGTGCGATGACGGCGCTGGCTACGACAAGGTAGTTAGGTTTCGGCGTTTTCTTTCATGGAGCGCTCATCCCAAAGCCTGACGATATAGCCGTCGGGGTCGAGCATTTCTACACCGTAGCCCCAAAAAAACGCGCTGGGGACGGTGACGGAAAACGACGCCTGCATCCGCAAGCAGACGATCGCTACCTTCTATGTCGGTGACACGCAACTAGAGCGCCATGACTTCGGGGCTTACCAGGCTGTCTGATTGTTCGACGAAAATCGTGAATCCCTCATCGTCCTGGAGCGCGGCCGTGCGGCGATCCGGGACCTCAAACTCGACCTTCACTCCCAGATTCCGAACATACCAGTTCCACGACCGTATCCAGTCACTTAGGGGCACTGTAAGATGATCGAAGCTCGGCATGGTTGCTTCTGTGGTCATCGAAGAAGAACCTAGCATTCCCAGGCGGACGAGGAGCGCGATCGGTGCTGCACCAGTCCTGAAAGCGTCGATGCACCGTTTTGTAGTTCGGCTAGGCCTGCGGCAACATGTGCCATTGCGCCCCGGTGTTCAGTATCCACAGTACCGCTTCGAGAACCTTGCGCGTCGCGATCGGTTTACGACCGGCCCGACCCTCGAGAACCGTGCATGGGAATAAAATCGCCCCGTCGCGAGTCTTACTTCTGTAGCCGACATTGGTGGGCCACCGTGAGGGTAGGGTCCGGTCTAATCCATGAATGACAAGCGCGGTCGATTCGAGGCGCAGGTATTGCCGCATCTGGACGCCGCCTACAGGTTTGCACGCTGGTTGTCGCGTAGTCCCGGCGACGCGGACGATGCCGTGCAAGAAGCGGTCCTGCGCGCATTCCGCGCGTTTGACTCGCTGCGCGGCTCCGATCCGAAGGCATGGCTCTTGGCGATCGTAAGAAATTGCTCTTCGACGGCACTCAGGGAACGGCAACGGCGCGCCTTCGAGCCGTTGCCCGCGGATGACGATGCCCAGGATGGCGAGGCCATGATCGCAACCGCGCCCGACCCGGAAAGCGCCGCCATCCGCCGTGACGATGAGCGCACGCTTGATCGGCTGATGGCGTCGCTGTCTCCAGAGCATCGCGAGGTCTTAGTAATGCGGGAAATCGAGGATATGGATTATCGCGAGATTGCCACTGTCACGAACGTGCCCATCGGCACGGTGATGTCTAGGCTGGCGCGCGCACGCGCGGCACTGAAGTCGCGCTGGCTGCAAGAAATCGAGGCGAAGCCGCATGCAGTGCCCTGAAGCGTTACGCGTGCAGGCCTACTTCGATGGCGAGGTCGACGCCGTATCGGCGGCCGACATTGAGCAGCATGTCGAGGGCTGCGCGGAATGCCGCAAGCTCCTGCAGGACCTGGAACATACGCGAAGCGCGCTCCGCCGGGATTTGACGGATTTTCGTGCTTCGCCCGCGCTGCGCGCGCGCATCAGCGAGGCGCTCGATCAGGAAAGCTCCGCGCGCACCCCGCAGAGAAGCGCGCTCGGCCGAGCCCGATGGCGCGCGCCGCCGTTCTGGAAGGGCGCCATGAGCGGGGTGGGCGCGAGCGCCGTTGCCGCAGCATTGGCGCTCCTGCTCTTGACGCCACTAATTGGTAATTCATTAGTTGACGACCTGGTGGGCGCCCACATGCGTTCGCTCATGCCGACACACTTAATCGATGTGGCGTCCACCGATAAGCACACCGTGAAGCCGTGGTTTGCGGGTCACGCGGACGTATCACCGGTGGTCGCCGACTTCGGCGAGCAGGGCTACCGTCTTATCGGCGGGCGCGCCGATTACCTCGATCATCAACGCTCGGCGGTTGTCGTCTACCAACACGGTGCGCACGTCATCAACGTATTCAGCTGGACCGCGAATAGTCGCTACTTGCCAAAGAGCGCGACCCGCGACGGTTATCACCTTCTCTTCTGGCAGACGGGAGACCTTGAGTACTGTGCCGTGTCGGATACGGGCTGGGACGAACTGCAAGGCCTGGAACAGCTACTAAAGAATCTGAGCTCCCGCGACCGCCCAGAATAGGGACCTAAAAAAATTGGGGAATGAAACGCGCTGACCCGAAGTCTCCTCTCCTGAACCACACGAGGAGGCTGCAGTCTCGGATCCGGTACTCACGCCACCGGCCTTACGAGTTCTATCCCTGCCTTGCGCGAGCGGGGTGCTCGGCTCGGCGGAACCCGCAAGGACGAAAGCGCGTTCCCACAGACGGACGCCGGCAACTCGGCGCGACGAAGGACGTTCCGGGTTCATAGTAAATCCCGATCGTGCGACTCACCACTGTCTGCACGCGTCCATCCGTCTCACACGCCACCCATTGACGCC
>Ga0182024_10027097_pt1 | contig 10044 bp, 4 predicted proteins | sample P32metaG_FD_120480 | JGI IMG/M metagenome (GOLD analysis project Ga0182024, IMG submission 120480) | Permafrost microbial communities from Stordalen Mire, Sweden - P3-2 metaG (Illumina Assembly) | ecosystem: Environmental > Terrestrial > Soil > Wetlands > Permafrost | place: Sweden: Stordalen...
CCACGGAACTGATCGCGAACATGAGTTGTACGATCATGTCAGGCGTGCTCTCGGTGGACACCAGCAACGTAACCTGCACGCCCGTCAGCGGCTTCTTTAACTCCTCGCAGGTAGCTACCGCCACAAACGTGACGGAGACGGTGCTGCTTGGCGGGAGCGCAGCCGGTAACTACACGCTGGGAGTGGCGGGAACGAGTACGTCATCAATCACAGCGATGGTGGTGCCCGTCGGTATTAATCCGGCGCCACTGACTGCCACCATAACGGGCACGCAGGTCTATGGCGGGACGGGAATCACCTTCACCCCCGCCTACTCGGCGTTCATCAGTCCCGATAATTCCTCAGTGATTACGGGCACGCTCTCCTGTACGACGAGTGCGACCGCTACCAGCCCTGTGGGCAACTCCTACACGATTTCGAACTGCTCGGGTCTGAGTGCGTCCAACTACAGCATCTCCTACTCGTATGGAGCTTTCACCGTGATGCCGGCGCCTTTAACGGCGACTGTGAGCGGCACTGAGTCCACTACGACTACGCCTCCCACGTTTACGGTCGCCGGGATCAGCTACGCGACGTTCGCCGGCTCGGATACAGCGTCATCCGCCGTCAACGGGACGCTGTCCTGCGCCGTGGTTGTGCCATCCGGCGGCGGCACTCCAGGCAGTAACCCGATTTCCTGTACCGGATTGAGTGCAGAGAATTACAACATTACCTACGACTACAGCGGCCTGGCCTCAATCGCTGCCGCCACGCCAGCACCTTTGACAGTTAACGTTATCGGCAGCGTGCAGACAGGCGGTGGGTCGCCCGTATTTGCGCTCACTTCCTACACCTTTACGGGTTTCATCGGCTCCGATATGTCATCGAACGTAACTGGAACGCTGTCTTGCGCACCACTGGCTCTAAAGGACAGCTCGGGTACCTACCCAATTTCTTGCACGGGATTGATTGCACCGGCGGGGTACAACGTCAGCTACAGCTATTCGTACGGCACATCCAACGCCACCACGCCGCCGCCACTGACGGTCGCCGTAAATGGTACCCCTCAGACCGGCGACACGCCTACCTTTACGGTCAACTCGCTCACTTATTCGGGTTTCATCAACACGGACTCGATTTCAGTTGTAAACGGAACGCTGTCCTGCAGCCTGGGCAGCGAGGTATCGAACAACTACCCGATCTCTTGCTTAGGATTGACCGCGGCCAACTACAACGTCAGTTATGACTTCAGCGCCTCGATTGGAGTATCCCCCGCCAGCCCATCGCCCCTGATCGTCACCGTGACCGGCACTCCACCCTCAGTCACGTATGCCGTCTCAGGGCTGGTTAACAACGACTTGCCCACGGTCGTCGGCGGCACGCTCGTTTGCAGCGCAGGGACCGCCGATGGTGCGGGCAATATCCCGATCTCCTGCGCGGGATTGAGCGCGACAAACTACACCATCGCCTACTCGTACGGCTATCTACCCAGCTCAGACAGTACCTTGACCGTGAACGTGATCGGTACCGTGCCACACGGCTCCACCGATAAGGTCCCAACCCCGCCACTCACCATCACCTCGGTGACCTACTCAGGGTTCGTCAATGACGATACGCTGTCGGCCGTGACCGGGGCTCTTTCGTGTACTACCCAACCGGGCCCGAACGCTATCCCACCGAGCTTCGTGATTTCGGGATGCAGTGGAATAACAGTGCCGGGCTACTACACCATCAAATATTGGTTCGGAAAAGTCACGGTGGCACCATAGGTACCGCGTAACCGCCCCAACCGTAGATTGAGGCGCGCAGGGACTTAACAAGAAGTCTCATGGGTTCGTTTGACAGTTCAGAAATAAAAAATGCCCGGCAACTGCCGGGCATTTTTTATTTCTTGTGGAGGGATATCAGCGGGACATCACTCGGGGGGCCAGAGCTGTCGGCAAATCCCGTTTCCTTGTAACTTCCTATTGCCCTAGCTTCTTCTTGATTTCGGGTAGCAGCGGATCTTCTCCAGCCTGCCCGCGGATGCCAAGATAAGTCCGGTAAGATTCCGCGAATCCCGCGCTCTTCAGGCCTTCGCGTACGCGGCCTTGGTAGTAATAGACGGGCGGAAGATATCCGTAGGTGGGCACTTCATCCATGAACAGTGACAAGGCCTCGCCGCGCCGCTTGATGCACTGGTCAAATTCGGAGTCCGCTTCTGCAAAAGCATTGGCTTCCAGATACGCACGCCCCAACTCGAAATGACCAAGCCAGGTGTTCAGAAGCGTATTCGCATCGGTCAGCGCTTTGATGGCTTGCTGCGTGTCTTTGCGTTTCAGGGCTAAAGCGGCTTCAATCATTTTGGCGTCGGCCTGAGCCTCTGTTTGCACCTCGGCGGCCAGGCCCGTGGCCAGTTTTTGCGCTTTGTCCTGCTGTCCTGTTTCCGCGTAGACCTTCGCCGCCAGGAACCTGATCTTTACCTCTTTGCTGTTGGCCAGGGCCTTATCCACTGCGGCGGTTGCTTGCGCATTGCGTTGCATCCACAGTTGCGTGTAGGCCAGCGCGGTAAACTTATCAGCCGCGGAATCATTGTTTTTCGAGGCCAAGTCGGCGGCCGCGCCTTGCTCCAAAATGCGCACCGAGTCCGAGAAGCGGCCCTGGTACACAGCCAAGTCGGCGAGTCCCCAGGCGGATGTGGAAGCGCCGTGTTCGCCAAGCTTTGCGAGTTGGGAGTAGGTATCCCCTGCATCCGTCAATTGCCCTTCGCCCATTTGCGCGAACGCCAGAGCGAGATAGCCGTATTCGGAAGAAGGGTAGCGTTGCCGCAGGTCGCGTGCTTCGCTCTCGCCATTCTGGAAATCGCCTGTGTAGGATGTGAAGACGGACAGATTAGTGTACGCGGACTCATTCGGGTTTGTTTGCACGTCCTGCCGCGCTTCTTCGACCGCTCTCGGCAAATTTCGCATCTCGCTCAGACACACAGCGAGATTATTGTGCCCGATATTGTCGCCCGGATAACTTTGAACCAGTGAGCTGTATTCCTCCGTGCATTTCTGCCAGTTTCCAGATGTGGCGTAATACAGGCCGCGCACCCGATATCGTTCACGATCGGTCATGTGGTCCACATGTTGCATGGCCAGGTCCATGTATTTGGCTGCGTCCGCCTGGCGATCCAGCTTGATGGACGAAGATGCCATTCCGGAATAGGCGCGGGCAAAATTGGGATCGAGCTCGGCTGCTTTCCCAAACGACTTTAATGCCTCTTCGGTCTTTCCTGAGAACTGCTGTTCCATTGCCTCACCGTACTGGTGCACGACTTCCAATGACGCCGCCGTGAACGCTCCTCCGGCGCGCTCTAATTGAGCCGCTTCCGGCGTAGCGTCGCCCAGTGCCTTACGAATCGGGGCCACAAGTTTAGGAACGGTGCCCAGAACATCGTCTTTGCTGGCAGCCGTGGCCTCAGACTTTGCGATGACGTTGCCCGACGCTGCGTCCAGGGCCAGGGCCGAAACCTCGTAGTTATCGCCGCGCCGGCTGATTTCGCCCGTAATGACTGTGCTGATGCCCTGGCTGAGCGCCACCAGCCGGGCCGGCTGCTCATCGAGCTTTTCGGTGGGATTCGGGAGTTTCTCGGCGAGTTTGCGGGCGCTGCCGCGATTGTAAGCGTTGATAAAACTGGCGCCTTCCAGCGCCACATTGAACATCGGCTCCAGCGTGCCGTCAAAAACCGGATCGCCGGTGTGATTGCTGAAATCGGCAACCAATACCTTTATCGGTGCATGGGGCCCCGCTTGACTGCGGAAGATGCGCCCCCGAAGCAGGAAAGCGCTGAGTCCTACGATCGCGAGTGCAAGACTTCCTGCTGCGATCCACATCCACGGTTGCAGGGCTGCCTTGGGCTTCGATGGTTCGCCCGGCAGCGCACGCGAAGCCCCGCCCGGTTGGATCATCGTCGGCGGGATGGTCCGGATGCTCGTTGGCATTTCATGGCCAAGGTCTTCGAGAATTTCTCTGGCCGTCGAGTAACGGTGGTCGCGATCGATCTCCAGGCACTTCATGACCACGTCGCTGATCGCTTTCGGAATCGTAGGATCCAGTTCCGCGGGAGGCTGCGGCCGCTCCTGTGTGCGCTTCAGCAGTGTGGCGATCGCGGTGTCCGCCTTGTACGGCGAAACGCCGGTCAGCATTTCATAAAAAATTATTCCGAGAGCAAACAGATCTGAGCGCGCATCGACCTTCATGCCCTTGGCCTGCTCGGGCGACATATATTCGGGCGTGCCCATCAACGCGCCCGTCTGCGTCATGCCCGGTGTTTCGAGAGAATGCGCGATGCCGAAGTCCATCACATAAACGCGGTCTTTCGCATCCAGCATGATGTTTTGCGGTTTCAGATCGCGGTGGACCACACCGGCTGCGTGCGCGGCTTCCAGCGCGCGGCAGACCTGCGCGATGATCGTCACGGTTTCATCCGGCGGAAGCTTTCCTCTGTCCCGGATCACGGTGCGAAGATCGCGGCCCTCCACAAACTCCATTGTGATGAACTTGATTCCTCTTGCTTGCCCAAGGTCGAAAATGCGAATGACGTTACGGTGAGTGACTTCGCGAGCCAGAATGAGTTCCTGCTTGAAGCGGCGGAGGATCTCCGGATTGCTGGCGAGTTCTGGACGGATCAGCTTGAGGGCAACGAGGCGTTCCAGTTCCGTGTCCCGTGCTTTATAAACCGCTCCCATTCCGCCCTGGCCGAGCAACTGCAAAATTTCATACCGGTCGGCGAGGAGCACTCCAATAAGCTCTTCCCCTTGGGAGGCAACGGCTTCGGGCGGAGGATCAACTGCCATCGACCAGGCGTAGGTGGCGCGGGGAATCTTCCCTTCGGAAAGCGTGCCGCCGGAAATGGTTGCGCCGAGTTCCGGTTTATTCGTTGGCAGGGGTGTGCTGCATTTCGTACAGGTGCCGGCGGTGGGCAGGTTCTCGGTCTGACAAAGAGGGCATTGCATGGACTAACAGTCTACAATATCAAAATCCACTTGATTATGAGATTTTGCCTGTGAAATGCAAGTGGATTGTTGAAGGCACCGGCTTGTCATGCGTGTGCGGCTGCGAGCGGAGGCCAAGCCCACGCGCGAACGTTCAGGGATTGAATCGTCCTGAGAAAATACCTCTCCTTGACATCAACCGTCTCTTCGCCCTAAATGATATCTGTCCGGCAGTTGACTGGGGCAGTGGGCGTGTTGTCCAAATGATTTCTCGAAATCGGCCTGATTTCCCGCTGGGGCTGTTATCCGAAATCTCTTTCCGTTTGGGCGTCTCGTCTCACAAGCCAGTCACAGCTTTTAGTCCGGATGCACTTTCCGCGCACCTACGCATTCCATTGACACAAGTGCAGATGTGTCTGGCAGAGGGGGTGGTATGAATCGATTTGATCGATCCATCATTCGCCTTATCGTTCTTGTTGTTTTTGCAGGTACAACCACTGCACAGATGTGGGCTCAGAACGCCGCGGGGCGCATTATTGGCAATGTGACCGACCCGGCCGAAGCGGCCATCGCCGGGGCCATGGTGACGGTGATGAACGAAGCCACGCGAGCCTCGGAACACGTTGTCACCGATGAAACCGGTCACTATCAGGTTCTCTTGCTTCCCATTGGCACCTACACCGTGACGATCGAAAAAGACGGATTCGAAAAGCAGGTTTTCGATAGCCAGACCCTGCAGATTAATCAATCGCTCCGCGTGAATGCCAGGCTTTCGATCGGGCAGAGGACCGAGGTCATCGAGATTCACGAGCAAGCGAGCAATGTTGAAACCGCGAATAGCACGGTCGGCGAAACGATTATCGGCCCCGCTATTCAGCAAGCCCCGCTCAACGGCCGGGATGTCCTGAATCTTGCGCTCCTTCAACCCGGCGTTACAGAAACGAACCCCGACAACACGAGTGCGGGAAACTTCAGCATCGCGGGCGGACGTACTGATTCCGTCACGTATCTGCTTGACGGTGGGATGAACAATGACCTCCTGGACAATGGGGTGGTTTTCGACCCGAACCCCGATACGATCGCTGAATTTCGTATTCTGGAGAACAACTACTCTGCGGAATACGGGCGCAACGCCGGAGGAATCATCAGCGTCGTGACGAAGTCAGGCACGAATCAATTTCATGGGAGCGTTTTCGATTTCTTGCGCAATGACGCGCTCGATGCCAACACGTTTTTCAACAACGAGAATATTGAACCGAACACCGGGCTGAGTGCTCCTCTCCCGCGGAACATTCTCAAGCGCAACCAGTATGGCGCCACCCTGGGAGGGCCAATTACCATTCCGCACGCAGTCCGCGGCGAGGATCGCTTTTTCTTTTTTGTCGGTTACCAGGGGCAGCGCCTCAGCCAGTTGGAAACGAATGGTTCGGCGCCCGTTTTCACGACCGCGGAGGTGAATAATGGCGACTTTTCAGGAGATCCGGGAGTCGTCGCGTTCTGCAGAGCCATACGTTCTTCCAGCCGGATCCTGCCAAGGCGGCAGCAGGAATTATCGACCCGACTACATTTAATCCCCTGGCCGTGAAGCTGATCAACATGGGCCTCGTGCCGGTGACCGCCAACGGGCTGTTGAACGCCGCGGCGCCGGCCTTGAATAACAATAACGAGCTGACGATGAAGTTCGATTTTCAGATCACGGACAAGGACAAACTTTCCGCGACGATTGGGGGATTTCGAAATCCAAGCCTTGATTCCTTCACCAATGGCACGAACACCGCATATGCCAATGTGCCGGGCTACCCTGTGGCCACCCAGCAGAACGATTACTTCGTAAACCTCGCCTACACGCGGACTTTTTCCTCCAACTTCATTAATGAGTTGCGTTTCGTCACCCAGCGCGTTTACACAGATCAAGCCGTGCCGGCAACCTCTTTGCCGGGCCCGGCTTCCCTGGGTTTTTCGATCACCCCCGACAGTCCGAGCGGCCCGCCGATCATTGAAATCAATTCGAATGCCCTGACCACTGGATTCACTTTTGCCGGACCCACGACTCTGGTCAACAATACGTTTGAAATTTCAGACACGGTGAGCTGGATTCGCGGCCGCCATTTCTGGAAAATGGGCGGCGGATTCTCGGGCTATCAGAACAACCAGGACTTTAATTTTGTAATCAATGGAGCTTTCAATTTCGACGGCGGCGGAACAGGGAACGGATATGCGGATTACCTCCTTGGCATTCCCACGCAGTATCAGCAGGGCCCATCGGCGCCCTCGAATATCCGAACGAAAGCAGTTTATGGTTTCCTGCAGGACGAATGGCGCGCAACTTCCCGGCTTACCCTGACGCTTGGCTTGCGCTACGAATACAGCAGCCCGAAATATGACACCGAGGGCCGCACATTTTCCGTTGTTCCCGGCCAGCAATCCTCTGTTTTCCCAAATGCGCCCGTGGGGCTAGTCTTCCCCGGCGACAAGGGCGCTCCTGTTGGCGTTAACTTTCCCGACGGACGAAACTTTGCACCGCGCTTCGGATTTGCCTGGGATCCGTTTGGCAACGGGAAGACCAGCGTCCGCGGCGGCGTCGGCATGTTCTACGATATTTTGAAAGCAGAGGATAATTTTCAGTTTAACGGTCAGGCGCCGTTCTTCAGCAGTGCGTTCATCAGCTTTCCATCGGGGAGTCAAATTCCCGCAAATCAGTCAAGCATATTGACTTACTTTAACGATCCATTTGGATCGACGGGTACGCCGAACACTTTCCCCTCCCAACCCGTGAACCACGATCTGGACTTCACAGACCTGCTCCCCTTCGGTTCGTCGTCGTTCTTTGTCGACCCGCACCTGAAAACGCCTTACACCTTTCAATACAATTTGAGCGTTCAGCGGGAGTTAGCCCGAGATACTGTCCTAGAGGTGACCTATCTCGGAAGCAGTTCGCATGGTTTGACTGCGCTGCAGGACGTCAATCCTTTTGTGCCCGGAACGACCGACCGCATTCTGAATCTCGGCGCCGGCGACAGCACTTGTCCTGACACAACAGCCAATGACTCGGGCCTTCTCGACGGATGCACCTTTGGCTCGATCCTGGAATTCAGAAATGTAACGAAGGCCAGTTACAACGCACTGGTGGCGGATTTAACGAAACAGGTCAATAATTCAGCGATTTTTGGCAGGACGTATTTCACGCTGGGTTACACGCTCTCGCATGAAATTGACAATGTTTCGGGTTTCCGGCAACGGAATAGCGTAGTTCCGTCGTTACAGCCCGATCTACTGCGCGCATCGGGGGACACCGATGTGCGCAATCGCATCACATTCAGCGGCGGGTGGGATTTGCCGTTTGACAATGCATGGAAATCGGGGCCAAAGAAACTTACGCAGGGCTGGAGTTTGTTTCCGATCGTGACGTGGAGGACTGGATTCCCCCTCGATGTATTTGCAAACCTGCCGGATGTACTCGATGCCGGGTCCGAAGGCCCCTCAGGCCTTGGCGATCCGGGGGTGGTTCGCGCGAATCTCGTGGGACCAGCAAACACCTTCAACCCACGTTCGCAGCAGACATTCAGTGGATTCGTCGCTGGGACCGGCTTGCCTGGAAATTATTATTTCAATCCCACCAGCTTCAGCAACGCGCAATGTGGCGATTTGCTGGATCCGCCCCCATGTACCCCTGGGCCCGGCATTTTTCCTTCGGATGCGCAAGTGGTCGCGGATCCGTCGCTTGCCACATATGGCACGGTGCCGCGGAATTTTCTACGAGGACCGGGGCGATTCAACGTCGATTTGGCAGTGTCAAAAACCACGGCGCTGGTCGGGGAAAGGTTGAAGCTGGAGCTCCGATTCGAATTCTTCAACCTACTTAATCATGCGGAATTCAACAATCCGGATACGAATGTCAACAGCCCGACATTTGGACAGATCCTGAATACCGCCGACCCACGAATCATCCAGATCGCGGCCCGTTTGACGTTCTAACAGAATTGTTAAGCGGCAATGACAATTGGGGCCGAAATCGCAATTTTTACAATGCGAACACGCCTAAGCCACCTATTATCAGTGGCTTGCTTGTCCATGAAAACAGGACGATCTTCGATCAGCAGTCGCCCCTTCGGGCGCTACTCGGCGTTTATTGGGAGTACTAAACCCACCGTACTTGCAACAATAGCTCCTCCGAACCATTGAACCATTCGGCTTCCCCTGCCAATATCAAAACGGGAAATTGAGGGACTAAGGAGGAGGAACAGATGTCCGACGGCCTCGTTTTTCAGAATCAAGGAAGCGGCAATGCAAAGCTCTGGCAGGCCGTCATTGACAGCGCGATTTCCGATTGGGTGCGCGGTCCTGCTTCCCATAAATGCAAGGCCGAATATTTTCTTTTTGAGGATGAGCTAGACTTTCCCTTCGTGTGCCGTTCCGCCGGACTGGACCCGGAACGCGTTCGGGAAAGCCTTTGGACGATTCGCGCCCATGGGGTTACTGAGCCGGAATCAAACGTAGCGTAGAACGACTCCGCAATCAGATTTCGAACAAAACCCCAATTCCTTCAGCCAATTAAGACAAATACAAGTCCCTGGTGCTTTCATTGAGGCGAGCTGCCGCTGTCATCCGTCCGCTTCCGCATGACGGGTTGGTCTGGATCGGTCACCTGGCCGCTCTGCCCGCCTTGCGGGGTTGCATCTCCACTGGCGCTGTCGGCATGCCTCTTCAGCACCGGCTGGTCCGGATCAGTTGTGTGGCCGACCTGTGAGCCTTCGCTGGCGGCGTCAAACACATAACGAATCGTCAGCAACCCTTTGGACTTGCCGCGGTCAACGTGTACCGTTTCGAAGAACTGCTTCCCGTCCTGGGACAGTTCGAACGTCCGGCTCATCTTCGCCCCCTGTGGGGTCTTTTCATCAGTGACAAGCAGTTTGCCGTCCCAGTGCGCGGCGATTTCCTGATAGCTGTCGTCCTTCGATTTCTGCAACTGGCGCCCATCCGTAAAGAAAGCCAGTTTGCGGTAGTGGTCATCAGTCAAATCCACTTCCGCGCTATTGAGGGCGAAAGTTAACGAATTCGGGGGGAGAAGCAAGTTCTCCAACCTCTCGTCAGTCTCGGTGTCGCGCCC
>Ga0182024_10027098_pt1 | contig 10043 bp, 8 predicted proteins | sample P32metaG_FD_120480 | JGI IMG/M metagenome (GOLD analysis project Ga0182024, IMG submission 120480) | Permafrost microbial communities from Stordalen Mire, Sweden - P3-2 metaG (Illumina Assembly) | ecosystem: Environmental > Terrestrial > Soil > Wetlands > Permafrost | place: Sweden: Stordalen...
CAGATGGTCCCGACGGCGACGAACTTCTCGACGCCCTGCCGCCGGCAGGCCTCGACGAGCTGGGTTCCCATCATCAGGTTGCTGTAGAAGAACGTGCCAGGGTAGAGGCGGTTGGCGCCGATTCCTCCCACCTGCGCGGCCAAGTGGAGGACCACGTCCGGGCGGACCTGATGGAGCAGCCGCCGGGCGTCCTCCCATTGGCGGAGGTCATACCGGCGGCGACGCGGCACGAACAGACGTTCGCATCCCGCCTGCCGGAGCCGGGCGACGACGTGCCTGCCCAGGAAACCAGACCCCCCCGGTCACCAAGATCTTCCGTTGCGCCAAGTCCATCGGTGCCTCTTCGTTGTTGCCTCGGAAAGGTCTCCGCACTCCCGGATGCCGCAGCTAGGACGGAGCGGAGAAGGGGCCGGCGCGGATCGGAAACTGGCGAGGCCGATCCGCCCCCGTGGCATTATCGAACGCCGGCGCCTCTCACTTGAAGATAATGGGTCGCCCGCCACCAGAAGCACGTCCACTTTTGCCGGAGGTGCGATACCCGGCTATCCGCTCGACGGCCCGGCGGAGGTCGTCGGTGCGGTCCTGGCGACCGGGGCGGTCGGTCGGCGGTTGTGGTCGGAAAATACGGAATAATCGCTCGTCGGCTTTGATTCAGACGCGACCCTGCCAATAAGAGGATGACGCCGAAACAGGCGAAAGTCATAGCGAACGCCACCTATGCTGTAGACAGTAGCCATCCAGTCGCCGACGATTTGCCTTCAATTTCCATCGTATATATCTCTAGCAATTTGACGGTTTACGTACAACGCCACGGCGCCAAACGAAAGCCGTCACCGACTATACCACGCGATCAGCTTCGCCAGTTCCCCCTGCCGCGCCAGGATGCGAAAGCTGGCGCGCTGGCGGTACGTGGCCAAGATACGGTTGAAGCCGAAGTGGTCGTCCACCACCGTCAGCGCCGTCTGCACCGCCTGTTCGCGAGGAACGTCGCGGAACATGCGCGACGCCCACATCAGGATCGGGTAGGTCAGCGCCAGCAACTCGAAGCCGTCCCAGAACGTCATGCCGAACAGGGCCCCCCCGCAGAATTGCAGCGATCCGACCTTGATGAGGTAATAGCGCTCCAGTATGTGCTCCATCTCCAACGGCATCGGGCCGCACGGCTTCTCGACCTCCTCGAACGTCGTTTCCGGCAGCCATTCGTGCAGCCGGGGGACCGGCCCGGTCCCGCGGGCGAAACGCCAGGCCGCCTTCAACCGGGCGGCAACGCCGTGTCGCGCCGCCCCCCGCTTCGGGCCGTAATCCTTGCGCGTGAACAGGGCGACCGCCTGCCGGAACAGGATGCGGCCGATCCAGCCGGGCGGCGGGACCTTCATGAGGTTGTCCGGCGTCGCCGTATCGGCCGAGCGTTGCAGCACGGTCAACAGGTCGCCGAGCCGGGCGTCCCGGACGTGCTCCAATTTCGCCTTGCGCATCTGGTCGCCCAGAGCGAGACATTTGCGCAGCCGGCGTTCCAACGGCTCCTTGCGGTTGCGCAGCAGCGTCAGCAACGCCTGCACGCAGCGATGCACGTCGGGCCAGCTGACGTTCTGGCCCGGCCGCAACCGCGGCGGCGGCGTCAGCGAACCGTCCGGCCGCGGCGTGAGCTTTTCACGCTCGGCCAACCGGGCGGCGAACTCGACCAACTCCTGATCGTGTTCCGGCATCGGCCGGCCCTTGTTCGCCGCCGCCGACGGGCAGGCGTAACGCATCCCGACGCTCCAGTGGTCGCCGGTCGGGATCAAAATGAACGGGAAGAGGCGGCACGGCAGCGGCTTGGTTTCGTAGCCGAAGCGTTCGTGGACGCGGCAGCGGCCCTTATCGCTGAGGAAGACGCAGCTGCCGTCGGGCCGGTGATTGAGCCGCCACGTCCGCGCCCAGGGCGGCCCGTGGCGGACGAACGGGGCGAAACCGCCGAGGTCCTTGTCGCGGTCCCAGCCCTGGGCCTCCAGGCGTTTGCGTTCCTCGTCGGTGATGGTGACGACGTATTCCTGGCAGCAGGTGCCGCAGACGTGGCAGTCCCAGTTTTGCAAGAGGGGTAGATGACGGACGGGGAGCGGCATGGACCGACCGGGATAAGGGTGCGGAGCGAAAGTCCTCACCCGGTCATTGTATCGCATCGTCGGCGAGCGGCGCGGCGTCAGCCCGCCGGTGTAGGATGTGTCCCGAGGCGCTATGCTAGACCGGCGGGCTGACGCCGCGCCGCTCGCCTGAATGCTAATCCGTGGCCGGCCCGAAGTGGCGCGGCGAGCGGTAGGCGACGACCGGCGGGAACAGCTGACTGCCGAACCAGCCGCCGGCCATGCACAGGCAGAAACAGCCGAACACGGTCAGGGCGGCCGTTTCCGGCGCCATGCGGGTGAAGCCGAACAGCACGGCCGTCAGCAGGCCCGAAGCGAGCAGGCCGACGCACATGCCCTGTTTGAGGCCGTTGGCCGTGTTGTAGCCGGCCACGGCGCCGCCGACGAGCACGGCCAACGCCTGGATCTCCCAGGTCACGATGCGGTCCTGCCAGAAGCCGTCGGAGGCGAGCTTGCCATCGCTGAAGTCGATGATGAAGTTGAAGACCATCGCCGCCGTCAGGTAGCCGGCCGCCACGAAGGCGGCGCCGAGGGCCACGCGGAACCAGGCGACGCGGCCGGCGAACAACGGCGCCCGCGGCCGCGCCACGCCCGGCTTGCGGACGGGGCCGGCCGGCCCGCCGACCGCCGTCGGCCGCACGGGTTTCCAGATGCTGTAGCCGATCCAACCGCCGAGCGTGCCGAAGACGACGTGGATCAGCGGAACGCCGACCAGCGTCAGCGCGCTCAGGGCCGGCACGAATTCCGGGTGCAGGATGGGGTCCAGAAGGACGGACAATACGCCGTTCCAGACGCCGAGTAGGGCGCCGAGCGTGACGCCGCGCGGCTGGCCGGCGCCCGTCAGCAGGCCACCGGCCGTCAGCGTGAGGACCTGCAAGGCCTGCAAGAAGAGCAGCCCGGAAAGGCTGGTCCACGTCCACTTCAACAGACCCTGATTGTTGAGGACCTCCATCAACCCCATCAGCAAGTGCTGAAGGCCGAAATAGAGACCCTGGGCCAGCACCAGGCCGATCAGGATGCGGCCCCAGGGCGTCTGCTGCCAGCGGACGGCCGAGGACCGGGCCGCGGGTTTCGGGCCGTGGTGGTCGTACAGGAGCCGGGCGCTGCACGTGGGGCATTGCAGGCGTTGTTCGTAGGAACTGGCGCACTGCGGACAGACCATGGCCATGGCTGTTTCACCTGCCAAACGATGACGGAAGGACGGTCGGGGGGCGCGTCCGGCCGGCGGGGCGACGGGCCGAAAGCGGCGACGAAGCGCTTGCGGCGCGGGGCGACCTGTGGCAATCTGACGGCGGCGGCGATCCGTCCGACGAGAGACGGACGCCCCTGTCCGCGAAGTCAGGGGGGCGGACGCTGCCCCATCAGGCCAACTATAGATCATCTTTTCGGGCCGTGCGGCCGCGATTCGCCCGCGCGGCGGGAGGGACCGAGACATGACGACCGCCTATCTTCTGGCCGTCGATCAGGGGACGACCAGCACCCGCGCGGTGGTGTACGACGCGGCCGGCCGGGCCGTCGGCGCCGCCTCCCGCGAACTGACGCAGCACTATCCCCGGCCGGGCTGGGTGGAGCACGACGCCGAGGAAATCTGGGCGTCGGTGCGCCAGGTAGTCCCGCAAGCCTTGGCCCTGGCCGGCGTCGAGGGGCGCCGACTGACGGCGTTGGGCATCACCAACCAGCGCGAGACGGTGGTGCTCTGGGAACGGGCCGGCTTACGCCCGGTGGCGCCGGCGATCGTATGGCAGGACCGGCGCACCGCCGACTTCTGCCGCCAACGCCACGGCGACGAACCCTGGATCGGCGAACGCACCGGCCTGGTGCTCGACCCGTATTTCTCGGCGACGAAAATCCGCTGGCTGCTGGATCATGAAGCATCCTTGCGCGGCCATGCGGCGTCGGGCGATCTGGCCTGCGGCACGATCGACAGCTTCCTGATCGCCCGGCTGACCGGCGGCCGGCTCCACGCCACCGACGCGACCAACGCCTCGCGGACGCTCTTGCTGAATCTGCACACCGGCGCCTGGGACGACGAGCTGTGTCGCTATTTCGACGTGCCGGCCGCGTTGCTGCCGGAGGTCCGTCCCAGCGCGGCGGACTTCGGGACCACGCACGGACTGGATTTCCTGCCGGACGGCGTGCCGATCCTGGGGGCGGCCGGCGATCAGCAGGCGGCGCTGTTCGGCCAGGGCTGTTTCGCGGAGGGCGAGGCGAAATGCACCTACGGCACGGGGGCGTTTTTCCTGCAACACACCGGCCCGCACCTCAAGGCGTCGCGCCACCGCTTGCTGACGACGCTGGCGGCGACCGGCGATGGGCCGAAGCAATACGCCCTGGAAGGCAGCGTGTTCGTGGCGGGGGCGGCGGTGCAGTGGCTGCGCGACGGGTTGAAATTGTTTGCCGCCGCCCCGGAGGTGGAGGAGTTGGCGCGGCAATCGGACCCGGAACAGCCGGTTCTGTTCGTACCGGGGTTCGTGGGGCTGGGGGCGCCGCACTGGGTCCCGGAGGCGCGCGGGGTGCTGTTCGGCCTGACGCGCGGCACGACGGCGGCCGACCTGGGCCGGGCGGTGCTGGAGGGCGTGGCGTATCAAGTGGCGGACCTGACCGCGGCGGCTGTAGAGGACGTAGGCGAGCCGTTAAAGAGCCTACGGGTGGACGGCGGCATGGCCCGGAATGCGTGGTTCTTGCAGTGTCAGGCCGACGTGCTCGGCCTGCCGGTGGTGCAAACGCCGCACAGCGAGGCGACGGCCCGCGGCGCCGCCTTCCTGGCCGGCTGGCGGGCCGGCGTCTGGCCGGACCTGGAGGCGCTGCGCCGGCTGTCGGAGGACGCCCGCACCTTCACGCCGGTTTTGTCGGCGGAGGAGAGGGAACGCCGGCTGACCTTATGGCGGCGGGCGGTGCGGGCGGTGATCGCGTTCTACACGCCGTCTTGAGGCGAGCGGGGAGCGTTAGCCCCCTGATTCATCACCCGGTTGCAGAAAGTATGCAAAATCAGGGGGCTAACGCCCCCCGCTCGCCGGGACTTCGATAGACGCCCACCCCGGCTTGTAGTGCTCCAGGTAGCCGAGGATGTCTTCCTCGCCGTCCAGGTTCGTATAGCCGAAGGCCTTCACTTCCTCGATGGCGCGGGCGTTGGTCCAGTGGTCGAACTCCATGCGGTAGACGGCGCAGTAAGCGCCGGTGCGGTGGATGCCGGCGAAGCAGTGGACCAGCACCGGGTAGTTGTGCGGGTCGGCCATGATCTCGCGGAACTTTTGCACGCCCTCCTCCACCGGCGCCGGCCCGTCGCCGTCGGCCGCCTGCCAGTGGCGCGGCAAAATAGTCACATAATTGATCTCTTGTATATTACAATATTCCTCCTCCTTCTTGACCCGTTCCGCGTCGCGGGCCACGTCGGAATCGCGCAGCGAGACGACGGTACGGAAATGGTATTCGTGGAGGAGGTTTTTCAGACCGAGGAGCGTGGTCTGGCCGCCGCGGTAGAGGACGCCGTCCTTGACGACGTGAAAGTTGCGCGTCTGGTTCTGCATCTGGACGGCGAACACGACGGGGCCGCCGATGCACAGCGCGACGACGGCGACGCCGAGAAGGACTCGCGGGAAACGCCACATGACGGGGCCTCCGTACACGGTGCGGAAAGACGGCGCGTCCGACGGGACGGCCGGGGGTTGGATCTTACCGGCCGGGGGCGTTCGGGGTAAAGGGCGGCTGGGCGACGCGCGGCGCGTTGCTTGCAATCCCCCGCCCCCGGCCGTAAAATGCAGCAGACTTGTCGGCCGCGTCCAACCCCCTCGGAAGGCGTGCATGAACCAACCATTCGGGCGGCTGTTGCTTGGCGGCCTTTGCTGCCTGGTCGCCGCGTCGGCGACGCAGGCCCAGTACGACCGCGCCTCCCTGCCGTCGCACCGGCCGATCGACAGCGGCGTCGGCGACCTTTCGCAGGCCGAAGACCTGTTGGCCCACCGGCTGCACCGCACGCACAACCTTCAAGACCTCCAGGACCTCTTGAAGCCGTTCCAGGACAACCCCGAACTCTTGAAGCAGTTCAAGAACGTGAAGCCGGAGGACCTCCGTAAGTTGGAGGACGCGGTCAAGAACAACCCGTCGCTGCTGGACGACCCCAAACTCGGCGACCTGCTCACCCAGGTGGACAAGCTGAAGCGCGGCGAAACGTTCGACGACGACAAGCGGAAGGACCTGGAGGACCTGGCGAAGGGTCTCTTCGACAAGCACAACAAGGAACTGCCGTCGCTCTTCCACCCCGGCAATACGGGGACGGACGGCCCGCCCGACTCGGGGCGTCCGCCGATACCGCCCGCACCGCCCCTTCTTTCGGGGCCGGTCCCGCCGGCCGCGCCGACGTCTTCCGGGCCGAACTGGATCAACCACGACCTTATCGCCGGCATGGCGAACGTCATCAAAGACATCGACCGCTCCCCGGAGGGCGAGGCGCTGCGCGACGCCGCCATGCGCGACCTCGCCAACTCGGACGCCGGCCCCTCCTCCGGCTTCGTGGACTTTTTCAAGGGCGTCGCCAACTCGGACGAGGCCGCCTGGCTGGCCCACAACTTCAAACCGCCGGCGATGCCCAACGTCGGCGGCTGGTCGGCCAGCCCTGTCGTCTCCGCCGCGCCGTCGGTCGGCGATTCCGACGGAATGCTGGACGGCATGATCTGGGTCGCCGTCCTGGCGCTGATCGGCGCCGCCGCGTGGATGGCCTATGCCGCGGCGCGACGCCAGACGGCCGCCGCACGGTCCAAGGACTGGGCGCCGGGGCCGTGGCCCGTCCTTCCGTCCCAGGTGTCCACGCGCCAGGACCTCATCCGGGCGTTCGAGCACCTGGCTTATCTTTGTCTCGGCCGCACGGCCCGCACCCTGAACCATCTCGACGTGGCCTCCCGGCTGGGCCGGAGCGGCGAAGACCGCGCCGCGGCGGCGGGGCGTCTGGCCCACCTGTACGAACAGGCTCGCTACGCGCCGCCGGACGAGCCGTTGCCGGCCGACGAACTGACGGCCGCGCGCGGCGACCTCACGGCCCTGGCGGGGGCGGCCGCATGACACGCCCCGGATGGCGGCCGTCCCTTTTCCTGGCGGCCGCGTCGCTGCTCCTGGTCGCCGTCCCCACCGCCCCGGCCCAGCAGAAGCCGCCTTCCACGGCCTTTCTCAACGGCACGGAGGTCTTTCGCCGCATCCTTTTCGACACCGGCAAGGACGTCTTCGAGAACGGCTTCCAGCCGCTCGACGCTTTCAGCAAACTCGACGACCCTCGGCACAGCATCCTCATCGTCCTCGGCGACGCCAACCGACTGACGGAGGTTCCCCACGGCCTGAGAAACTTCGTCGAACGGGGCGGCGTCCTGTTCCTGGCCACCGACCGCCCGCCCCACGGGGAAGCGGGCGCCGCCCTGTATCGGACGGCCGGGGTCGGGGTGAACGGTACGTCCATGGTCTGCGACGACAAGGACTCGTGTTACCACGGATTGCCGTACTGCCCGTTCCTGCGGCCGGAGGACGAGGACTCGGACCTGTTTCGCAATTTGATGCGGGAACACTCCTCGCTCTCCACCGTGGCCTCTAACGCGCCGTCCTACCTGGAGCGCCTGCCCTGGGCGGAGCCGGACGGGGTGCCCTTCCCGCCGCCGCTGGCGCCGCTGGCGAGGTTGCCGCGCGAATGCTATCCGGAAGGAGGGGTGGCGATGAATCCGATGCTCTCCCCCGGGCCGCGGCTGTTCGCCGTCGGCGGCGGCGTGGAAGAAGGCCGCGTGCTGGTGATGGCCGACCACAGCGTCTTCATCAACGAGATGATGCTGCAGAAAGACAACGGCAACATCGAATTTGCCTATAACGCTCTTCAATGGATGATTGGTCACGAGGCGGACCAACGCACCAAGGTCCTGTTCGTCGAGGACGATCGGATCAACACCCGCTTCGAGGTCCCGCTCAAGGAAGTCCCCGACGAACTGGCGGATCGGCTGCTGGACTTCCTCTTACACCACATACCGGAGGCGGCCCAGAAGGCGGCGCCGGCCCTGGAGCGCGACCTCAAGCAGTTCGACCAACGCGGCGGCGCCGACGATTTGTTGTGGCGCTTCCTGAGAAGGGGCGGCGTCACCCCGGACGGATTGCTCCGCGGCCTGGCCGTCGCCCTGGCCGTCCTCGTGGTGTTGTACGGCTGCTGGAAGGTCGGCTGGAAGGCGCGCCACGGCGCCGATTCGCAGGGTCCGCTGCTGGCGTCGGCCCTGTACCGCCTGGCCCCGACCGGCACGGTCGCGGAGCAGCGGCGGAAAGCCCTGATCCACGCCGACAACTTATGGGAGCCGGCCCGCAATCTGGCGCGGCAATTCCTGACGGGGGCCGGCGTCTCGGGCGGCGCGGCCGCGCCGCGCGTGGAAGTGCGCGGCGGCTGGCTGCGGCGCTGGACGATGGCCGGCCGGGTCAAGCGCCTGTGGCGGCTGGCCTACGGGGCGCCGGCACGGCTTTCGCTGTCCGACTGGCGCCGGCTGCTCCGCGACGTGAAGCGGTTGCAAGCCGGCCTGGGGGACGGCACGGTACGGTTTTCTTGAATGGCGATACAGTATGCTACATCAGTTCTGATATGCTACGGTTCGGCTGTTCTATGACGGCCCTCTCCCTCCCCGTTCCCGGCCCTCCCTTGCCCTCTTCCCCGCCCCTCTCCTCTCCCAACCGACCGTCGGGCCGTTTCACCCCGCCCGATGCGTCCAGCAAAGGCAGCGTATACAGCCGTGGGGCTACAGCCCATCGCCCGCGTCGTGGCCGCCCCCTTCCGCCAAACCGAACCGGCGGCCGTAAGCGTGCCGTAGTCCGTGCTGGCGGCCGACGTTGCCCAGCGCGCTGCTCTCACGGCACATCGGCATATCGAGGGGATGCCACAGCGAAACCCCCACATCGGCCCTCGCTGCCATCGCGAGGATCTTCGCCTCGGTGCCAGGCCGGGCCGCGACCGGGAACGGCGGCGCCGGCGGATCGGGTTCGGGCGGTTCGTCGGCCGAATCGACCTGACCGATGATGACGCGGGGCTGGTGTAACTCGGGCGCGTCGTCGTCGTCGTCGTCGGCGGCGTCGGGCGGGTCAAGCGGATCGGCGGCGGCCGCCGCTTCGGTGGGATCGGCGTAGATCGTGTCGAGCAACATGCCAGCCCTCCGTTCGCGTTCACTTCGCCGCCGGCGCGCAGTCGTCAAGCAGCCGTGACATTCGTTGGCACGCGGCCGTCCACCCATCGCTCATCAGCGGCGGCCGGCCGTGCGTCTCTAGCATCCCACGCGTGACATTCACGGCCATCGTGGGCAGCGGCACGGCGATGTTGCGGCTGCCCTTTAGCGCCGCGGAGTCGGACACGCCGCGTACCACCCCGTCCACTTCCCACGCGGCGAAGTTGGCGGCCGTGCCAAGGAAGCCCGGACGCAACACGACGATCCAGGCGTCCAGCGGGACGGCGAAGTAGTAGAGCGGCCGTTTCCAGGTGTAAAGAACGTCGGCGATATGATCGGCGTGGGTGTCAGGCATGATCGGTTGCTCCCGTCGGTCCTTCCGTCGGCGATTTACAGCTTCGCCACGCCTAGGTGTTGCAGCGCGGCAACCACCTGTTCCCCGAGCCACACCTGGCGTTCGTGCAGAGTCTTTTGCTGTTCCAAGATGGCCTTGATCTGCTGCTGTACGTCGGCCGCACCGCCATGTTCGTCGCGGTCGAACTGCACCGAGGCGCTGTACGCCTCCGTGGAACCTTCCAACGCAGCCCCTGGCGCGTGCTGGACCTTGCCGATGGCCCCGGCGATGCTCTCGTAATCCTTGGCCAGTTCCGCGGCGTAGGCGGCCGGATTGGTCTTTTGCAGCCCGAGCAAGTCCAACTCTTCGATTTGCGACTTGAACTTGGCAAGCGGCGACGCGGCGTTTTTGACGATATCGGCG
>Ga0182024_10027099_pt1 | contig 10043 bp, 6 predicted proteins | sample P32metaG_FD_120480 | JGI IMG/M metagenome (GOLD analysis project Ga0182024, IMG submission 120480) | Permafrost microbial communities from Stordalen Mire, Sweden - P3-2 metaG (Illumina Assembly) | ecosystem: Environmental > Terrestrial > Soil > Wetlands > Permafrost | place: Sweden: Stordalen...
CAGCGCGTTTTGTCCGAGGGTGGCGCGTTCTTCGGAGCTCTCGAGTAGTTCGATCAGGACTAGCGGGAGTTCTGCCAGTCCAACGATGCGAACGGCGTTGCGGCTGGAAAAAAGATTAACGATGTCGCGGAAATTTTCGTAGTGGTTGCCGGTGACGATGGGAACGCCGTAGAGAGCGGGCTCGAGAATGTTGTGTCCGCCGCGCGGCACGAGGCTGCCGCCGACGAAGGCGACGGTAGCGAGGGAATAGAGCGCGGATAATTCTCCGATGGTATCGACGAGGAAGACGGAGCCGGCGAGGGGCTCGCCGCTCCACAGGGAACGGCGCAACATGCGAAAACCGAGTTGTTCGATTAGCGCCGCGACCTCTGAAAAGCGCTCGGCGTGGCGGGGCGCGAGAATCATGACGGCTTTGGGATGATTGGCGAGAATGTTGCGAAACGCGGAGAGCAGCGAACCCTCCTCGCCCTCGAGCGTGCTGCCGCAGACGAGCACGGGACCTGCGCCAGACTGGCGAATGCTTTCGTGGAGGGACGCAAGGATTTTCGGCGATGGCGGGGGCGCGACATCGAACTTCAGATTTCCGGCGACGGTGACTTTCGAATCCGTGGCGCCGATCTCGATCAGGCGGCGGCGGTCATCTTCTGTTTGCGCGAGAAATAAATCGACATTCTCTAAAACTGTGGGCAGCCAGAAGCGGAGCCGTTTGTATCCGGGAAAGGAGCGATCAGAGATGCGGCAATTGATTACGGCGATGCGAGCACCGTGGTGCTTGGCCAGGCGGAGAAAGTTGGGCCAGAATTCGGTTTCCGCAATGACGATAAGCTGCGGGCGCAAGGCGGCGAGGTAGGGGCGCACGGCGAGGGAGAAGTCCAAGGGAAAATAAAAAACATTTTCTGCGCCGAAGCGCTGGGCGGCGAGCTTCTGTCCGGTGTTAGTAGTTGTAGAAATTACGATGCGATGCGATGGAAACTGGTTTCGCAGCGCGGCGATGACGCCGCTCGAAGCCACGACCTCTCCGACCGAAACGGCGTGAACCCAGATGGTTGGCTGAGCGCCGGGTTCGGCGAGATGCGGGGAGACGGCTCCGAAGCGTTGACGCAGACCGGCGCGGTATTTGCCGTGGCGCATCATCTGGAGCAGCCAGTAAGGCAGCGTCAGGAGTAAAAATAGCGCGAGCAGCAAACTGTAAAGTGCGAACATGAAGGACGCACCATTCTAAATGCCGCTGGCAATGGTCACGACATTTGCTGTGGCGGGATACCGTAAACTGGCGCAGACGGCATCCAATAATCGAGACCTATAATCGACAAATGCATCAACATCAATCGGAAATGCGAGAGTTGGAGCGAGAAGCGGAGTGGCGAGTGCCACGGCTGTGGTTGCGCATGTTGTGGGTGGGTGGCGTTTTGCTGGCGGGTTGCCTGTCCGCGCTGGCGGCGAAAGAGTTCGTGATGCCAGGGGCGCGGCCTGGGCGCAATTATCCGGCGCACGACGAGCATCCCGCGGAAAAAATTACTGTTGCCATCGATCCTTATGACGTTGAGACCAAGGCGTCTATTTTTAGTGTGAAGTATCGGAATTTTGATTTAGTGCCGATTTTCTTTGTGATCACGAATGACGGGGATCAGCCGATCTCTCTGGTGGGGATGAAGGCGCAACTGAATACGAAGGATCGAAGTAAGCTGCTGCCTGAAAATAGGGATGATTTGCTGCGCCGGCTGGCGCATCCGACGCGCAATGACAGGACGAACACGCTGCCGATTCCGCTGCCTAAGAAAGAAGTGAAGGGTGGGGTGAGCAGCAAAACGATGGAGGAAATCGATGATGCGCGCTTCGGGGCCAAGGCGGTTGAGCCGCATTCCACGGCGCGAGGATTTTTATTTTTTGACGTTACGGATATTTCCGATCCGCTGGCTGGGGCAACTTTTTATCTGATGGGAGTGCAGGATGCGAGCGGCAAAGAGGTAATGTATTTTGAAATTCCATTGGAGAAATATTTGAGCGCGGGCGAGGCGAAGCGGCCTTAGGTGGATTGGGGTCGAGTTTTGTGGTGGCCGGGCGGGGACGCCCGGCGCTCCACTTGCTGCGCTGGAGCTCAACGTAACGCGGTTATAATCCCGGATATGGCTACTCCTGCGGCCGTTTCTGAAGATTTGCCGGCGAAATATGAGGTGGTCATCGGGCTTGAAGTTCATGTCCAACTTCTGACTGCTTCGAAAATCTTCTGTTCTTGCTCCACTCAGTTTGGCAATCCTCCAAATACGAACGTGTGCCCGGTGTGTCTGGGGATGCCGGGGGCGTTGCCGGTTTTGAACAGGAAGGCGGTTGAGTTTGCGACTCTGGCGGCGATGGCGCTGGAGTGCCGCATTAATGAAGTTTCGATATTTGCACGCAAGAATTATTTTTATCCGGACTTGCCGAAGGGATATCAGATTTCGCAATATGACAAGCCGCTGGCCGAGTTTGGGGCGATAGAGATTGATTTAAAGGGGAGCAAGAAAAAAATCGGTATCACCCGGCTGCACCTTGAGGAAGATGCGGGGAAGAGTTTGCATGAAGGCTTTGCCGACTCTGCGGCGAAGACGGCGGTGGACTTAAACAGGACTGGCGTGCCGCTGGCGGAGATTGTCAGCGAGCCGGACATGCGCTCTCCGGAAGAGGCTTACGAATATCTGACGCGGTTGAAGGAAATTATTTTGTACACGGGCGTGAGCGATTGCAATATGGAAGAAGGTTCGTTGCGGTGCGATGCGAACATCAGCGTGCGTCCGCGCGGGCAGAAAGAATTTGGGACGAAGACCGAGGTTAAGAACGTCAATTCATTTCGCTTCGTGAAACAGGCACTGCAGTACGAAATCGAGCGCCATATCGGCATCATTGAAGCCGGTGACAGGATCACGCAGGAGACGCGACTCTACAATGCGAATGAGGGCCGGACTTATGGCATGCGGTCGAAAGAGCAGGCGCATGACTACCGATATTTTCCTGAGCCAGATCTGCTGCCGCTGGTGGTTGACGCGAAATGGCAGTCGAAGATTCGTTTGATGCTTCCAGAATTGCCGGAGGCGCGGCGCCAGCGCATGATCAAGGAATACGGCATCAGTGCGGGGGATGCGCACACGCTTACGTTGACGCGATCGTTGGCCGATGAGTTTGAGTCCGCGGCTCGAGCGGCGAAAAATCCCAAGCGAGTTGCCAATCTTGTGCAGAGTGAATTGCTCGGGCGGCTGAAAGAACAGAACCTCGAACTGGAACAGTCGCCAATTTCGATGGCGGGAGTTACGGCATCGGCGGATCTGGTTGAGTCAGGCGTCATTTCGGGGAAGATGCTGAAGGATCTTTACGACCTCTGCTTCGAACGAAAGCAGGATTTTCTTCCTGTTTATGAAGCGGAGGGGCGTCCAGAGCAATCGCACGACACGTCTGCGCTGGAGAAGCTGGCTGATGAGTTGATGGCGGCGAATCCTAAGCAGGTTGAGCAGTATCGCGCGGGCAAGAAGACGATGATCGGATTTTTTGTAGGGCAGGTAATGAAGGCGTCGAAGGGGCAGGCTAATCCGCAGCTGGTGAATGAAGTTTTGGCTAGGAAATTAGAGGGGTAAGGAGTTTTGTTTTTGGCGTGTGATAGCGACCGTGCCTTGTCGATCATGGGTTTCATGTGATGGGAGCGAGATATTTGGTTTTGGACAAGCGGGGGACGGACGAATGCGTCCGTCCCTAAGTGTTTATTTTGCTAATTTTTTTAGGACTTCTTCGGCGTAGTAGTTTGTGACCTTGGCGTCGTCGCGGAGGGTTTCGTAGTAGGCGGCTTTCAAGAGCTGTTCGCGGCGTTCACGCAATTGCTGGCGGATGGCCTGTTGCACCCTGGGATCGTTTGCGTCTCGCTGACCCGCAGGTTCTTTTGAAATCAATTTCACAATCATGTAGCCGTACGCCTGATGGTTGGTGGGATTGACGATGGGAATCACGGGTGTATATTGGCCCGGCTTGAGCTTCATAACAGCGTCGCGAGTGGAGGGGTCGGCTGTTTTGAGCGCCGACTCGGGAGCCATGCCGAGATCACCTCCGTTGTTGCTGGTTTCGGGGTCCTCGGAATAATTCATTGCCATAGTTGCGAAGTCGTCGCCGCTATCGAGGCGATTCGCGATCATCTGAATCTTTTTGCGGGCGTCGGCGTCATTCTGCGCCTTGCTGTTTTGCAGGTTATGCACCTGGGCGGTGGCGACTCCGGAGACCATAATCTTGGCGAGGTGGTATTGCGCCTCGATCAAGTTGAACTCCGCCTTGTGTTCCTTGTAGTAAGTGGAAACGTCCTGATCGGTAATGTTGATGCGGGAAGTGATTTCCTTGTTTAAAACTTTGTCGCGGGTAAGGGAGCGGCGGAGGTCGCGCTTGAAATCATCGAGCGATATTTTCTTATCCTGAAGCCTTTTGTTGAATTCCTCGGCGGTGTAGGGAGACTTGATCTCGTTCAATTTGCGATCAACTTCTTCATCGGTGGCGAGGAGGCCGAGCTTTTCGGCTCGCTGCATCAGGATTTCAGTTTCAATGAGTTCATTCAGAATACTGAGGCGGAGGCTTTCGGCCTGCTCGCCCGCGGGCTGTTGATCGGAGCCAGCGGTCTGGTTGGCGTAGTATTTATCGACTTCACTTCGATAAATTTTTCTTCCATTAACGGAAGCCGTGACACCGCCACCGCTGCTGTTGCGGTTACACGCGGGTAGAGTAAGCAATGTTAACGCGGCGACTACGATGAGGGCGGTTGGTGCGACGCGTTCAAGATATTTCAAAAGTTTTCCTCGCCACGACAAGAGTTTCATCCCGGTCCTGAAATGCTCGGCCGTTGATGGGGCTGGTATAAAGCAATGACAGCTTACTTCATGGGGGCGGTAGTTGGCGTCTTTGTTTCACCGGTCGCGCCATTCGTTGAACTGGACTTGTGATCCGGAGATGCGACTCCGGCTTGCTTTAAGGCGTCGTCCAGCGCCTTGCGAACTTCGTCCGGGGGCAGAGCACCGTCGAGTTTTTGTCCATTGATGAACATCGTGGGAGTCGCATCCACGCCTACTGTGTCGCCCTCTTTCATAGAAACTCGTACAGCTTTGTCATCCTGCGCTTTAATACACGCCTGTAATTTTGTGCCATCGAGATTGTGCTTTTGACCCTGACCTGTGGCTAGTTTGTCGAGTTCGGAATTCTGGCCATCACGACCATTTTCAGCCTTGATCACGTCCTGATGACTGTGCAGGTAATCGGCGTAGTCCCAATAGGCGTCGTTGTTCTGGGCGGCCAGGCAGTTGGCGTTGACGGCTGCGTGGATGGCCCAGGAATGAATTTCTTCCAGCGGATAATCTTTATAAATGAATAAGACGCGGTCGCTGTATTCCTTGAAAATGCCGGGGAAAAGGGTGTTGTGCATGCGGGAGCAGAAGGGGCATTCGAAGTCGTCATAGTTGACGACGGTAACTTTGGCATCTTTATTTCCCCGCGTTGGGCGTCCAGCGACGTCGTTCTTTTTCATGATGTCCGCGTAGGGATCGCTGGTGAGGTTCATCCTGGTGACGCGCATGAGGGTTTTGTGGTCGTGGGAGAGCAGGAAGTCGAAGTCCTGTTTTTTTGTGGCGCTGGAAAATGTGACAGTGAGGGCGTCATAATTCGGAAACTCGCTGGATTGAAGCGGACCCACGGTTACTTTCACATCTGGGGGGAGAGAATAATGCGATCGCACCTGGCGCTCGATCGCCTTGGTCAGGTCTGGCGCGGTGGCGGGCGCCGCTGATTGGGCAGGAGGCTGTGACGACGACTGCGATGGAGGAGACTGGGCTGAACAGCCTAGACAGATTAGGAGAAGAGCGAGAAATGCGCGGCGCACCATCATGAATCGAAGCCACCTGAGTATGAGCAATTTGGTTGATTATCTCACGGGGGCTACGGATGGAAGGGCGTGTTATGCGTTTCGAGCGGCGGCATCCGCCTGGCGTTCAGCAGTTAGCGGTGTGGTGGCCGGGCGGGGACGCCCGGCGCTCCATTTGTAATTAGGGACGAGCGCGGAGCAGGTCTTCTGTTGTTAGCAACTGGTTCATTGAGCCGGAGCGAAAGCCCTCGAGGTCGAGGGTCACGAATTTGAAACCGAGAGCTTTGAAGGTGACGGTGAACTCGGCCGCCATATTGGGGGTTAGAGCGCGGGGGAGTTCTTCGCGGGCAATTTCGATGCGAACGATTTCTCCGTGGTGACGAACGCGAAATTGCCGAAATCCCATTGTGCGGAGTGCGTCTTCGCCGCGTTCGATGACGCTGAGGGCTTCGGGCGTAACGGCACGGCCGTATTCCATGCGCGAGGAAAGACATGCTGAGGCTGGTTTGTCCCACACTTGCAAATTCGATTGCCGCGCCAATTCGCGGATTTGAGCCTTTGTTAAGTTTGCTTCGAGCAATGGCGCCAATACTGAATGCTGTTTCGCCGCTTGCTGCCCCGGTCGAAAATCGCCCTGATCGTCGGCGTTGATACCATAGGCAATGGCGTCGAATCCACGGTCTGCGCGAAAACTTTCGAGAACGGTGAAGAGTTCGTCCTTGCAGTGGAAACAGCGGGAAGCGTCATTGCGGATGTAGTCGGAATTTTCTAGTTCGTTGGTTTCAACGATGGCGACGGGGATGTTGTGGTCGCGGGCAAAAGCGAGCGCCTCTTCGAGATGAGTTCGAGCGAGACTGGCGGAGTCGGCGATCACGGCGAGCATTTGGCTGCCGAGGACCTGGTGCGCCATCCACGCTAGAAACGCGGAATCGACGCCACCGGAGTAGGCGACGATGAGACGGGGGTGGTGGGCGAGGATCTGGCGCAGGCGCTCAGCATTTTTGTTAAGCGTGTTGTCTGTGGCCACGGTTTCCATTTCAAGTCTACCGTTGAACGCGATATTTTCCAGAGTACATCTAGTAGAGTCGCTGCTGGCGTTTGAGGTTGCCAAAGGCGCCGACATTTGCGAGGTTGAAAGAGAAGCGGTATTGATTTTCGTCGCGCACCGTACCCAGCGCAATGCGGATGTACTCCATGCTCACGCCGCAGCAATCCCAGTTATAACTTGCCTGCGACATTATGTACTGCACGTAATTCTGGTTGGCGTCAAAGCCGACATTAGCAGTGCCGCTCAAGCCGCGCCTGGTCGAGGGCCCATAGCCAAAACTCAAGCGAAACTGGTGGAAGTCGCTGGCGCCGTTGATTGAACCCAGGGAATTGTCGAGAACTCGGAGGAAGGTATCGCCCCCGCCGATGCTGAATGGGCCGGTGTGGTAATTCACCATCGCCATACTGGAGTTGATACGGCCGGCTTGCAGATCGTAATCCAGATCCCATTCGGTATCGGTATGCGCGCTATTTTCAATGCGCAAGCGTGAAATGATTGGCGCAAAACGGCGCGGATCATTAAGAAAAGCGATGCCGGTGAAGTCGGCGGTGGAGGTAAACATATTTCTTACTCCGGGCACAAGCGCATTGCCGAAGGTGGGATCGAAGAAATATTTTTGTCCGATCTCCCAGCTGACAAGTTCCCGGGTGGCCGCGACGCAGGCTGAAGGCTCGGTGGGTTCGGTGGGTGGGGACTGTTCCCATGGTAGGGCGCCATCCTGGCGCGCGCCATTCATATTCATGCCACTGATGTTCATGGCGCCCACGGTACCGAGGACTGGATTTGCGCAATCCTTTTTCTTGGGATCGAGTTGTTTCGCGTAGAGGCGGTTGATGACGGAATACTCGACCTCGTTGGTGTTGGTGAGCACATCGGTGGCATCCAGGCGAAGAATGTCAGCAAAATTATTGATTCCGGTTACGTAGTCGTAGCGGATTCGTGGTTCGATGACGTGCTTCCACTTGTGGTGAAGGAAGGGACGATCGAAGACTCGAGATACGACGGGCGGGCGCAATTCGACGGAGGTTTCGAGTGACTTGCGGTTAATCATGTCGTCTTCGGCTCGTTCCGTTGCCGCTGCCAGGGCTGCGTTGTACTGTTCGGTGTAGAGCGTATCGCGAAGAGTAAGTGCGGAACGAAAAGACCAGCCTCTCCATTGCGCAGGCAAGGTCAGGGAAGGGGCCAAGTCAAACCTGCCGACGAGAGGGCCGGTGTTGAAGCCGACTTGGCGGCGTTGCAGACCTTCGGCTGCGCTGGTGAAGGACCAATAAAATGGAGTGTTTCCCCACTGCCGTTCCTCGCCGGAGGCAAAGAAACTTGGGGTGTGCAGAATGCGGACCAGTTGATTCTGAGATTCGAGGCCGCAGTTGAAAATGGCGGGATCGCAGACCTCGAAATTCTGGTAGCGCTCAGCCAAGCCGTTGAAGTGATATCCGTTGGTGGTGTTGGAAAGAAATACTTGCGATTTCACTTCGGAGTTGATGGCTTGAGTGTATACGTCGGTGAAGGCGAGGCGAAAGATGAAGGAGCTTAAGTAATCGATATTGGCGACGCCGCGGAAGTCTCCAACGGGATGCTCGGCAACCATGCGGACGTCTTCGCCGCCCTGATTCTGTGGGGGATAGCCAATGCCGCGATCGAGCATGCCGGTGTAGCCGATAAATAGATACGACGCCTCGCTGGGGCGATAGCGGAATTGGCCTTGTTCGGCCCAGCCACGCTTGGAGTAATACTCGGTGCCGACTGTGGCATCGGCGCTGCGATTGATGGCCCAATAGGCGGATTCGCCGACGATATATCCCTTGGTGTTGGAGTCGCCTATGCTGGGGATAAAGAATCCGCTCTGGCGCTGATTTTTCTGGACTGGATGGGTCACGAACGGAAAATAAAATACGGGGATGCCGTCCACATCGAATTTGCTGTAATAGATTTTGGCGGTACTGTCGACATCCACGGAGATGCGGCGGGCGCTAAATTGCCATTTTGGGTGGGGCAATTCGCATGTGGTCACGGTGCCGTGCCGTACCAAATAGTGATCGGGTCCGTGTTTCTCCACAATTTTTCCGGTGAAGGCGAAGGGATTGGTGGTAGTGAGCATGAAGCGGGTTTTGTGGATGGGAAAGCCTACGGTTCCGATGGCGTTATAAAAGGTTCCGACCTCAGTATTGATGTTGTAGGTACCGTGACTTGCCTCGACGTGCTCCTGGTTGGGGCCGCCTTCTAATAAAACGTGGCCTTCCACTTCGCTGTCCCCGGTATCAGAGTTGTAGGTCATTTTGTCGGCGTGGAGGACGTAAGTGCGATAGTAAAGTTCACTTTTGCCGCGAAGATGGTAGATCTCGCCATCCTTTTCCTGCTCTATGGCTCGCATCGTCACATTTTCCCGACGCTTGGGAGTCGGCGCGGGGGGCGGGGACGGAGACTCGGAATCGGGGGGAAGGGTCTGGCTGGTAACTATCCCGGCTGCGAGAAGCAGATGACAGAGCAACGCGGCCGTGATAAAGATTCGAGAGCGGGTGATCATTTGCAGTTGGATGCGCTCAGTTGATGCGCAAGGTCGCTTGCTGTCCTCAGCCGGTCTGCCAGCAGGAATCAATCGACCTTAGCACGCGAACGGCAGGAGAGGCAAAGCTGCGCTTGATTGGGGGATTGGTGGTAAAGGGCTTTAACCACCAAGGGCACGAGAAGGCACACCAAGGGAAAAACGCTATTTGGGGTAAACCTCTTTTGTTTTTGCCTCTGCGATTGAAAACCTTACCACGGGGAGCACAGAGATACAGGGGTCACAGGGAAGATTCGAATTACTGATTGAGATCCGAAGATTAGGCTGGATGGATGACTACCGTATCGACAAACTTTTCGCCCGACGACAATTCCGGCATGCCAGTGCCGCTCGGTGGCGATGGTGTCGAGTCTGGGTTGGGTTCTTCTTCTTCTGAGGGCGGAGAGTCATCTGGGGCGGACGGTCGCGGTGAAGATTCCTGGCGGGGTGAACTGGCGGATCGCTTGCAGCGCTATCGTAGCCGGCGCAAGCCGAGAGGTCCACGCTACCCGTCGCTGCTTTTGCCTTTTGATTCGCCAGAAAGTCGAATTCGTTCTGCTCCTGCTCCTGCTCCTGTCTCGGGATCAGGCGGCAAC
>Ga0182024_10027100_pt1 | contig 10043 bp, 11 predicted proteins | sample P32metaG_FD_120480 | JGI IMG/M metagenome (GOLD analysis project Ga0182024, IMG submission 120480) | Permafrost microbial communities from Stordalen Mire, Sweden - P3-2 metaG (Illumina Assembly) | ecosystem: Environmental > Terrestrial > Soil > Wetlands > Permafrost | place: Sweden: Stordalen...
CTGAAGAATGCGAAGCACACAGGGAACAAGACTATGCTCGCCTACTCCGAACAGTCCGTCGGCGGCGTTCTGTCCGAGCAGGAGCATTTCCCGGAAGCGCTGGCGCATTTTGAGCAGGCTCGGGTGCCGGCCGAGGAACTGGGAAATAAGACACTCATCGGATACGTGCTGTCGAATATCGGCACTGAGCTTGGCACCCTGGGACGCTACGCCGAGGCCCAGGATACTCTCAAGAGAGCGCTTTCCATGGCGGACAGGCCCGGCGGGGACAAGTCCTTAAAACCGCAGATCGAGCTCACATTGGCGGAGATCGCTTTGAGCCGCCTGCGGTCCGGCGAAGCGCGCGCCGGCGCTGCCCGAGCGCTGGGCCGTGGATCCGAAGATCAGGACGTCGCGATCGAAGGGCGATGCGTGCTGGCCCTGGCCGGCAGCGGGAAACAGGCCGCCGAGGATGCCGATGAAGCCGTCCGTCTGGCGGAGCTCTCCAAGAGCCCGCCGAGAATTTCCAAGGCTCTATTCGCCTCCGCGGCCGCTCATCTCGAAAGCGGATCGTCGCGGGATGCTCTCGATCTGGCGATGCGCTCCCACGCGCTGTTCGCCCGCTCCGGTCAGATTGAATCGGAATGGCGAGTCTCGCTAATCGCCGCCCGCGCGGCGAATGCGCTCGGAGACAAGGCAAAATCCAAGGAGTTCGCTTCTCAGGCCGGAGCCGAGCTTGCCAAACTCGAAACCGGGTGGCCGCCTCAGGATTTCAAAACCTATCTGGCCAGGCCGGATATTCAGCGGTGCAAAAAACAGCTCAGCCTGTTGTCGCCTCAATAATATTCTTGCTATTTTCTCCCCTTTTGGTGATAAGCTTGTTCGATTCTGAAAAAGGAGGACACGTGAAGCCCGTTAAAGTACTGTTGTGGTCCGCGGCAGGGGTTGTAACTCTCGCAATTGTCCTGCTCGTAATGAGAGTTAATGATATATTCGGCGTCGGCGATCCTCCCATCACGGTGGGGGACCCAGGTATCATGCTCCCCGGCTCACAGCAACAGCAACAAGTAGCCCAGGACCCCACTTCGTATATCTTAGTTTCGGCTCCGACGACCTTCCCGCAGACCGGCTACAAAGCGCACGTGTGGTTCGACTACGGTAACAATGTCAAATTCAAACACGGGACCGCTATCGATCCGCACTCCTGCCCATTTTTCCGACCGTGCGATGTAACCTTGAGCTACGTTGGTACAGGGCACTCCGGCACAGTGGAGATCCGTCGGTGGGGCCTCGTGCTTGGCACGGAGATTATTTTTTCCGAAGATCTGAAGAATTGGAAGGTTGCCAGCGGCAGTCCCGGCACCACAGGCCTCAGCCAAATAACTCTCGACTACGCGTCTGGCAAGACGTCGGCGACGCTGGGGACGGACCCCACAGATTTGTGCCTTAACGAGCACATATGCCTGGTGGAGCATTGCGGCAGCTCGACCTGCCCGTAAACCACGATGCGGCATTCGGCGCAGAGGTGGGTTTCGTAACCCTCCTCGATGCTCCCCGGCAACGCTATTTATCTTGATTTCCGGCCAAATGTCCGCCTTTCGGCGAACGGACTGATGATTGCTCCCTAAGGACTGAAAGAAGGTGAACATGCCACGCTTTCAGCACATCCTTTTTCCCGTCGACTTCTCAGACCGCTGCATTGCAGTGCGCCCTTTTGTAAGGTCCATCGCACAGCGTTTCCACTCCAGGCTCACCATTCTGAACGTCGTCCATATCCCGACTGTCTGCTACGGCGGACTCGATGCCGGCTTTCCAATGATGATCGACATTCCCGAAATGCAAAGAGCAGCCAAAAATGAGCTGCATACCGTCTTCGAAGACGACCTGGCGGAAAAGGTCGTCACCGTGGGCGATCCGGCGTTAGAGATCACCCACTTTGCAGACCAGAATCAGATCGACCTGATCATGATGCCAACCCACGGCTATGGTAAATTTCGCAGCCTCCTGCTCGGTTCTGTGACGGCGAAAGTATTGCACGATGCCGCCTGCCCAGTTTGGACGGCGACCCATACCGACGATCCCGAGCTGGCCAAACATCGCGAGTGTAAGAGCATCATGGCCGCGATCGAGCTCACGCCGGAAACCATCCCTCTGATACGGCGCTACAAAGACCTGGCCTGCGATTTTAATGCGAAGCTGCGCCTGGTGCATGCCGTCCCGAGCGCGAGCGCCGATGCAATTTATGGCCTGGACGACGATTTTAGACGCTTCCTTTTCCAGTCCCCACGCCAGGAAATTGCGCGGATGCAAATCGAGGCCGGAACTGATTTCGAAGTGTGTATGGAAGGAGGCGCTGTTTCGAGGATCGTCCGCGAGGCGGCTCTCCATCATGACGCCGACATGGTTGTGATCGGCCGCGGCACTCTTCACGAAACGTTCGGACAGCTTCGAAGCAACGCTTATGCGATCATTCGAGATGCCCCCTGCCCGGTGCTGACCATATGAGCAAAGTTTGCGAGATCCGCTGTTACGACTACGTCAACCATCCCTACGAGCGAGTCCGCGAAGAGATGACCAGAGATGCGCCTCGATTGTTCCAGGCGGCAACCAAGGCTGCCGCTTCCCGGGCGGAGGCGGTGGCTTCAGAGCTGCGAGTAGGGATTGCCGGCATCAGGGTCGACGCCGACATCAGGATTTCGGTCAAGAACATCGAGGAAAAAGTATCCGAAGTCCTATCGGGTCCCTTCACCAAATTGCAGCTCGAATGGGAAGCCGCCACGATGCCTCATCTTTTCCCGCTGATGAAGGCGGAGATTGCCCTTTATCCGCTGACCGCCACCGAAACCCAGTTGGATTTTTGGGGCCAATACGAACCACCCCTGGGGCCCCTGGGCAAGGCCGTGAACGCGATCGTCGGGCACCGCATCGCGGAGGCGTCGGTTCACCGCTTCGTCGGCGATGTGGCGACCCACCTCCGGCAAGCCATTGCGTAGCCGATGTCGCGAAGCCTTCTTCTTCTGGTAATTGCCGTAGTGTTCCTAGCGCTCGCGGTAGCGACGCTGGTGCCGTTTTCATCGTCGGCGATCAGTGATCTGGGCTACCACGCGCTTTGCCCGTTTGCGCCCTGGAGCACTCTCGTGCTTTTGCTCGGTGGCGGGATCAGTCTGGCGCTTCGCCGCCACCTCAGCGCGGCAGCGCAGTAAACCCGGGCGCACTGCGCCACCTCGCCCAGCGCGCAAGCCGTCCAGCCCAATCCCTCCAAGAACATCCGAACGGCGATTCGCGTGCGTTGGTATTTCCGAGGAAATATGAGCCACTCTCAACAAGCGGTTCGCGATTACGCGAAAAACCCGATGAATGTTTATTGGGAGATGACGCAGTCCTGCGCGCTCGCGTGCCGCCATTGCAGGGCGGAGGCCATTTCCACGCCTCACCCTCGGGAACTGAACTTCGAGGAAAGCGTGGCATTGCTCCGCCAGATCCCTGGTTTCGGCGCGCCTTTACCGCAGTTAATTCTCACCGGAGGCGATCCTCTGGCCCGCGCCGACCTTTTCGAGCTCATCGATGAGGCGCGCAAATTGGGGATTTCGGTCTCGATTACTCCGGCCGCCACTCCGGCTTTGACGCGCGAGGTCTTGGTGCGGCTAAAGCAGCACGGATTGGAGGGATTGGGCCTGAGTCTCGATGGCTCTAACGCCGATCTTCACGATTCGATCCGCGGCGTTCCGGGCACCTTCGATCGCACCATACAGGCGATCCGGTGGGCGCAGGAGCTGGGAATGCCGGTCCAAATCAACACCCTGGTCGCCTCCGAAACAGCCGACGACCTGCCTGCGATTTACGAGCTGCTGAAACCGTTCGGCATCGCCCGCTGGAGTCTATTCTTCCTGATCAGCGTCGGACGCGGCAAGGTCTTACAGCCGCTAGCGCCTGAGGAAGCGGAGTCGCTCATGAGCTGGATTCACCGCATTTCGCGGAACGCGCCCTTTATCGTGGCCACCACCGAGGCTCCATCATATCGAAGGGTCGCTCTTCAAAAAATGCGTGAAGAGGGAATGACCGGCGAGGAAATTCGAAGAACCGGCGCCACGCGCAGCTATGGAATCCGCGACGGACATGGCATCATGTTCGTGTCCAGCACCGGCAATATCTGTCCGGCGGGATTTCTGCCGGTAACCGCCGGCAATGTCCGGGAAGACAATATTGTGGACATATACCGCGACTCCCTTCTGTTCCGCCAGCTTCACGATCCCTCAAAATTCGAAGACCGCTGCGGCGCTTGCGATTATCGCTCGCTGTGCGGAGGATCGCGGGCGCGCGCGTTCGCGGCAACGGGAAATCCGCTGGCCTCGGACCCGATTTGTACGTTCGCGCCGTAGTTATTTCAAGGAGGTTCAAAACAATGCAATCGACTCTGACAATTCAAGCGGCGGTATGGCTCGCCGCGGCCACCGCGCTCTGTGCTTTGGCTGTCTACCGGAAGATCATTTCGCGATCCGAGGTGGACGTGATTCATCTCCGGCAGAGCGAGACTCCGCTGATTTTGGGGCAGGAGATACTGGCACATCGCCTGGCCTCAATTGACCGTTGGGGCAAACTTCTCACCATCATCCTCATCGCCTACGGCGTGCTGCTTTCCTGCGGATACATGTTTCTGGCATGGAAGGACAGCGTCCAGCCCGTAAGCTAGCGTATGGTGCCTAAGGTGGCGCGCGCCTCCAGGCGTGTCCCGACGCACTCCATCAGGACCGGGCATCTTGTAGGGCGGCCATTTCTGGCGGCAGCCTGCCTCCAGGCAGGCTTTTTCGCTGAGCTAAATCACACAAGCCTGGGTGAAGACACTCTGCTCCGAAAGGACACGCCCAATGGCTTCAATATCCGCAAATCTGGGCTTGAACGTGCATCGATGCCAAATCTATGTGTCTCGCGGTTCCAGGAAAAGTGCTCAGCGTTGAAGGCATAGACCCAGCCTTCCGCACGGGCTACGTCGATTTCTGCGGCGTACGAAAGACCGTGAATCTCGCATTCACGCCAGAAGTGGCCCCCGGCGATTTCGTGCTGGTCCATGTCGGTTTCGCGCTCACGAAAATCGACAAGGAAGAAGCGGCACGCACCTACCAATATTTGGTGGAGATCGGCGCCCTCGCCGAGGAGGGTTTCGGCCCATGAAGTTCGTGATGGCGGCGCGTCTGAAATCCGACACCGAGATCGTGAGCGACTCTGCGCCATTACACGACATGGTAGCGGCAATACTGCGCGCCTCCACTCAGATCCGTTGTCTGCGCGACCCCACCCGCGGCGGTCTCTCAGTTCGTTAAAGGAAATCGGCGCAATCCGGTGTGAGAATTCGCTCCCGGGTCGCGATGAGGTCAAGGGCGCCTGCCAGCTATTGGGGCTTGATCCGTTATATGTAGCGAATGAAGGCAAGCGGGTGGCGATCGTCGCCCGAAGGCGGCGGATGCGGTGCTGGAAGCAATGCCCTGGGCGTTGGTGCTGCGATCGTCAGAACAGTCGGCGCGAGTATTGGCCGGGAACGTGCACTGGTGACGCTGGAACAGCATTTGGATCCACGCGCATTGTGGGTGCGCTGACTGGCGACCAGCTCCCGAGAATTTGTTAGGCTGCCGCGGATAGACAGGAGGTATCGTGCGAGAAGTTAATCGTTCTGCAATGGAATTGCGCGAGGCTCTGGAGACCGGCGGCGCGCTGGCACTGAACTTGATCGGCTCTCCCGGCTCGGGCAAGACCATGCTGCTCGAGAAGACTCTGGAACTGCTTCCGGCTGACACGCGGGTCGCGGTTCTGAGCAGTGACATTCAGGATCCCGATCTCCGGAGGCTCCTGCGATACGGACATCCTATCCGCCGGATCTTAACCGGCGGCGCCTCCCGGCTGGATGCGGCGATGGTGGAAAAGCATCTGGAAAAGTGGCTGCTGCGAACGGTTCAACTTTTGCTGATTGAAAATGCCGGCAATCCGCAGTCGGGTTGCGATCTGGGCGAAGATGCGAAGGTCGTAATCCTGAGCGTCGCCGGGGGTGAGGACCAGCTGCTCCAACACCCCTGGATCTTCCGTCAGGCGGAATTGATGATCCTCAATAAGATCGACCTGCTTCCGCGCGTGGCTTTTCGGCCGGCTATCGTGTGCAATAACGCACATCGCATTAATCCGGACCTTGAGATTATCGAGACATCCTGCATCACCGGTGAGGGGCTCGGACAGTGGATGCGCTGGCTCGAAGCCAGGGCAGCAAGGAAAGCCGCGGCCTCACTGGCCGTGACAACTCAGTACAACCAAAACCAACCAGGAGGTTGGCATGCTTAACTCCAAGTCCGATGTGAACAGCGCGCTCCGTAGTCAAGGCTACACCAGGCGCCAGCTGATTAAATTCTGTAGCGCCGCGCTAGGGACGCTCGCGTTGCCGGAGCGCTATCTGGCGCAGACGGTCAAGGCCGTCGGCAGGGCCAAGAAGCCGGTCCTGGTCTGGCTCCAGTTTCAGGATTGTACGGGATGTTCGGAGTCGATTCTCCGTTCGAGCCATCCCGACGTCGCCGACGTGGTCCTCGACCTTCTTTCGTGGGAGTACCACGAGGTGATTATGGCGGGCTCCGGCGGTTACGCGAACGCTCTGCTCGATCGCATCGTGAAAGACGAAAAGGGCAAGTACCTGGTGGTGGTGGAAGGGGCAATTCCCACCGCCGAGGGTGGGATCCACTGCATGATCAACGGGCACACGGCGCTCGAAATCGCGGAGCGCGTGTGCCGCAATGCCGCCGCGACCATCGCCGTGGGAGCGTGCGCATTTGATGGCGGATTAGTGCGCGCGAAACCAAATCCTACCGGCGCGCTGGGCGTGCAGGAAGCGGTGCCCGGCATCAAAGTGATCAACATGGCGGGGTGCCCTCACAATCCGGTCAACACTGCCGCGGTGCTGGTGCACTATCTGACCTTTAACGATCTTCCGTCGCTCGATCAGTACAATCGGCCTCTGTTTGCCTACGGACGGATCATCCACGATCAGTGCGAGAGGCGCGCCCATTATGACGCCGGGCGCTTCGTCACCGAATGGGGCGACGAAGGGCACCGCAAAGGATGGTGCCTGTACAAGATGGGCTGCAAGGGTCCCGCGGCTACGTTCAATTGTCCGGTCGTTCAATGGAACGATCACACCAGTTGGCCGATTCGGGCCGGCCACGGCTGTATCGGTTGCGCGTCGCCTCGCTTCTGGGACACCATGTCGCCTTTCTACGACCGTCTGCCTTCCGTGCCTGGTTTCGGAGTCGAAACCACGGCGGGCGAAATCGGCCTCGGCCTGGTCGGCATCACGGTCGCGGGCGTCACCGCCCACGGCCTTATCGGGATGATCAAGCCGGCGCCGAAGCCGGTTCCTCCCCCCGCCGTTTTTGAAGAAAGAAAGGAACTATAGTCATGGCCCGTCTTGTTGTAGACCCAGTAAGCCGCATCGAGGGCCATCTTCGGATTGAAGCCCAAATGGACGGTGGAAAAATTTCCGACGCCTGGAGCGCCGGCACCATGTTCCGGGGGATCGAGCTCATCCTCCAGGGCCGCGACCCCCGCGAAGCATGGATCTGGGCGCAACGCATCTGCGGCGTCTGCACCATGGTCCACGCGCTGGCAAGCGTCCGCGCGGTCGAGGACGCGCTAGACATTGAAGTGCCCGAGAACGCGCGTATCGTGCGCAACCTGATCGCCGGATCGCAGATGGTCCAGGATCACGTGGTGCACTTCTATCACCTGCATGCCCTCGATTGGGTGGACGTGACCTCGGCTCTGAAGGCCGATCCCGTAAAAACATCCTCGCTCGCGCAGTCCATCTCGGATTACGAGAAATCGAGCGCCAGCTACTTCCGGGGCGTGCAAGCTCGCGTGAAAGGCGTGGTCGACAGCGGCCAGTTGAGCCTGTTTGCAAGCGGATACTGGGGGCATCCCGCTTATACTCTGCCTCCCGAGGTGAATCTGTTGGCGGTGGCGCACTATCTCGAAGCGCTCGCCTGGCAGAAGGATTTCATCCGCGTCCACGCAGCGCTCGGAGGAAAGAACCCGCATCCGCAAACGTTCCTGGTCGGAGGCATGACCACTTCGCTCGATCCGAACGAGCCCTTCGCGGTGATCAATCCCGACACCATCACTTTCCTGCGCGATCTGGTGAAGCAGGCGCGGAAATTCGTCGAGCAGGTCTACATTCCGGACGTGGTCGCCATCGCTCCTCTCTATAAGGACTGGTTCGGGCGCGGCGAAGGCCTCGGCAATTTCCTCTCCTACGGCGATTACGCGCTGGGGGATCATAAGGACCCCAATACGTTCCTGTTCCCGCGCGGAATCGTGCTCGGCCGCGACCTGACCAAAGTGCTGCCGGTCGAAGCCGGAAAGGTCACCGAGTCCGTGCACAATTCCTGGTACGAATATTCGGACGGCGATGCCGCCAAACATCCTTCGAAGGGTGAGACCAATCCGAAATATACCGGACCCAAAGCTCCTTACGATCAGTTGGACGTGAACGGCAAATATTCCTGGCTGAAAACTCCACGCTACGATGGCAAGGCGATGGAGGTCGGACCTCTGGCGCGCATGGTGGTGGGATACGCGGCCGGGCAGCCCGAAATTAAAGCGGCTGTCAACGGACTGCTGAAGGCGCTGAATGCTCCGCCAGCGGTGCTTTTCTCCACTCTGGGGCGAATCGCGGCGCGCGCGCTCGAAACGCAGATCATGGCTCCTCACCTGGAGACGTGGGTGGACCAACTGGATTCCAACATGGCGCACGGCAAGGTGTCGATCTTCAATCCGGTGCGGTGGGATCCGGCCACGTGGCCCAAATCGGCTGCGGGCTACGGCTGGCATGAAGCGCCACGAGGCTCGCTCGGCCATTGGGTGGAGATTGAAGGCAAGTCCATCAAGAACTATCAGGCGGTGGTTCCCACCACCTGGAACGCCGGGCCCCGCGATCAATCGGGACAGAGGGGCGCTTATGAGGCCGCTCTGCTGAATACGCCGGTGGCCGACCCGGCGCGTCCACTGGAAATTCTGCGGACCATTCACTCTTTCGATCCGTGCCTCGCCTGCGCGGTGCATGTGATCGACGCCCAGGGCCGGGAATACACGGTTCCCACTCGCACCAATACAGGAGTTCTCCATGCCTCCGGCATCGCCCTCTGACACGATCCCCACGGACACCAACGGTCACCCCAAGACCGAAACCAGGTTCGTGCCCGGTGGCACCCTGGTCGACCGGAGACATCCGGTCCAGGAAATCGGCCCGACCGTAGGCCTGTACGTCTGGCAGTATCCTCTGCGCTTGTTCCATTGGGGCATGGTCCTGTCGCTCGCGGTGCTCTCCTTCACCGGATACTATATCCACGACCCTTTCATCATCGGCCAGGTGAAATATCCGTTCCTGATGGGCTGGTTCCGCTTCGCCCATGAAGCGTTCGGCATGGCTTTCATCGCGCTGTTTATCATGCGGATCGCTCTGTTCTTCCAGGGGAACCGCTGGGTGGGCTGGAGGCAGTATATTCCTCTCCACGCCTCCCAATGGAGAGAAATGGTGAACGTGATGAAGTTCTACGCGTTCATCAATCCCAAGCCGGTTTCGAAAATCGGGCACAATGCCATGGCGGCGTTTTCCTATATCGGGATCTATGCCTTGATTCTGGTCGAGATCGTCACTGGCCTCGTGCTCTACAACCGTCTGGCGCACGGCGCGTTTCTTGGATTTCTGGTCGGCTGGGTTCCCGGCGTGATGAGCGTGCAGAACCTCCGGCTGATTCACTTCTTCCTGATGTTCGTATTCATCGCCTTCGCCGTCTTCCATGTCCACCTGTGCATGCTGATCTCGCGCGTCGAGAAACGCGGCCTGATGGACAGCATCTTCATCGGATACAAAGTGATTCCCGAGGACGAGCTGGAGGAAGAGGAGAAGAAGGCCATCGCGGAGCGGTCATGACGGCCGTCCTGGGTCTGGGCAACCTGGTTCACGCAGACGATGGCGTAGGCGTCCACGCGATCCAGCAATTGCAAAGTGATTCCCGCCTGCCTCCGGGAGTCAC
>Ga0182024_10027101_pt1 | contig 10043 bp, 7 predicted proteins | sample P32metaG_FD_120480 | JGI IMG/M metagenome (GOLD analysis project Ga0182024, IMG submission 120480) | Permafrost microbial communities from Stordalen Mire, Sweden - P3-2 metaG (Illumina Assembly) | ecosystem: Environmental > Terrestrial > Soil > Wetlands > Permafrost | place: Sweden: Stordalen...
GCCGTTCCATGCGCGCACGAACCGACGGAACCGCCCGACCGTCACCAGGTACTCGTCCAATCGGAATCCGCTCACCGTCGCAGGATCGGCCTCATCCGCGGGCCCGCCCTCGACGGAGAGGGCAATGGCGTCGTTGTAGTCCATGTCGGGCAGGACCGGATAGCCCGGCAGAAGCGGGTCGTACGTCCGAAAGAACGTCCCCCCCGGAACCTCGAGGCTGGTGCAGCAGCTCTCCTGGCTTCCCCCACAATTGGTGAGGCCGTCCCCGCTCGTCTGGCAGCTCGTGCCTGTCGTCGTCAAGCCGACGCATCCACCACCGTTGCATGCACCCGTCGTACACACCCAAGGGGTACCCCAACGCCCGTCTGGGCCACACGTCTCGACGTCGATGCCCGAGCACCGAGTCGATCCGGGGGAGCACTCCGCATTCAACGCGTCCGCGGTGCTATCGTCGCGTGCTTCGGGACCTAAAGGCGCGTCTAGCGACTCGACCTCACGTGCCGACGAGTCCAGCCTGCCGTTCGCGGTGCCACCGTCGCCACCCATGTCGTCGACGAGCCCAATGCTGGATCTGGATCCGCACGCCCACGTGACGCCCGAGCCGACGACTCCGAGGACGCACGAAAAGAGCGCGAGTTCCCGGCGCCTCATGCAGCTCGGTCGAAGTTCCAGCGTCATGATGCTCCTGCGTGGGGCTCAAAAGTTTAAGACCATGCCCCTTGCGCGCGTGCAAGCGGCGGTGGCCCAGGTTCTGGCGCTCGACGTGCAGTTTTTCGCCACCAAAGCGGAATTCAAGAGGCGCGGAGATCCGGTCCCGAAGGCCCAAGAGCGAAAACTCGGGCCTTTCGTCGTATGACTCAGGGCGTTCGACGGAAACATCGGGCCTTTCGCCGTAGGGCATCGGCATTTCGCGGATGGGTCAAGCCTTTGGTCGAAGGCCTTGAGCCTTCGAAGAGGCCAGCCTCTTCTGCTCGGGCACCGGAGTGTACGTTCGGTGCTCGGCTCGCCGAAGGTCGAAGAACCACTCGACCTTGCGATAGCACTCGCAACGAGCTTTCCCCCCCGAGCATCCGAGGCAGGTGCGCTACGTCGTAACGGTCTTCGCCCTGCTCCTCGTCGTCGGGGCGCTCGGCGGGATCAAGTTCAAGCAGATCTCCTCGCTCATCCACTTCGGTGAGGAGGCCAAAAAGTCCGGGCCCCCGCCGGAGGCGGTCGGCACGGCCGTGGCCGTGGAGCAAGCATTGGAAGGGACGCTTACGGCCGTCGGAAGCATCACCGCCGTGCGGGGGGTAGCGGTCAGCAACGACGCTGCCGGGGTGGTCTCGCAGATCTTGTTCGATTCGGGCGACGTGGTCCGCCAGGGTCAGGTGCTCGTCGTTCTCGACAGCCGCGTCGAACAGGCTCAGCTTGCTTCGAGCGGGGCGCGCCTGGACCTCGCGAAGATCACCGCAAGCCGGTCGCAGGCGCTCGTCGACCGGGGCGCCATCAGCAAGTCCCAGTTCGACAACGACGACTCCATCCTGAAGACCTCCTCCAAGGATCTCAACGCCATCGAGGCCCAGATCGACCGCAAGATCGTGCGAGCCCCCTTCGCGGGACGCCTAGGTATCCGGGCCGTGAACCTCGGACAGTATCTGAACCCTGGCACGCAAATTACCGTGCTCGAAGCGATCGACTCCCTCTACGTCGACTTCACGCTTCCGCAGCAACGGCTGGCCGACGTGACGGTGGGGCTGCCGGTGCGGGTGACGGTCGAAGGGACCGACCGAGGCTCTCAGGACGGCGTCATCGCGGCGATCGACCCGGAGGTCGACTCGACGACGCGCTCCATCAAGGTCCGCGCGAGCGTGCCCAACAAGGAGGAGAAGCTTCGCCCCGGCATGTTTGCCAACGTCGCGGTCGTGCTTCCCATGCGGACGGAGCACGTCACCATCCCGACGACGGCCGTCCTCCACGCCGCATACGGCGACTCCGTCTTCGTGGTGGAGGAGAAGGACGGTCGCACCCTCGCGAGGCAACAGTTCGTCCGCGTCGGCGACTCACGGGGCGACTTCGTGGCGGTGCTCGACGGCGTCAAGGCGGGCGAGACCGTCGTGTCCGCGGGCGCGTTCAAGCTACGGAACGGTTCGTCCGTGGCTGTCGACAACACGGTGAAGAACACCCCTTCGCTGGACCCCCACCCCCAGAACCGGTGAGGCCATGAAGTTCACCGATGTCTTCGTGCGTCGCCCGGTCTTGGCGATCGTCGTCAACCTTCTCATCGTCATCGCGGGCCTCCAAGCTGTCCGTACGCTCAACGTTCGTCAGTACCCGAAGCTCGAAAGCGCCACGGTGACCGTACGCACCGCGTACGTCGGAGCCAACGCCGACCTGGTGCGGGGCTTCATCACGACGCCGCTCGAGCGGGCCATCGCTGCGGCCGACGGCATCGACTACATCGAATCGCAGAGCGTCCAGGGTCAGTCGACGATCAGCGTTCGCCTCAAGCTGAACTTCAACGCGGGCAACGCGCTCGCCGACATCAGCGCCCGCGTGAACCAGGTTCGCGCCGACCTCCCCCCGGAGGCCGAAGTGCCGGCTATCAACATCGAGCCGTCCGACGCCCAGATCGCGGCGATGTACCTGAGCTTCGATTCGTCGATTCTCAGAGAAAACCAGGTAACCGATTACCTGATTCGCGTGGTCCAGCCGCGACTCTCGGCCATCGAAGGGGTTCAGCGGGCCGACATTCTGGGCGGGCAGACCTTTGCGATCCGCGCATGGCTCAAGCCGGAGAAGATGGCTGCGCTTAACGTCAGTCCGTCGCAGGTTCGCCAGGCCCTCGCCGCAAACAACTACCTGGCGGCGGTCGGCCAGACCAAGGGGGCGCTCGTCCAGGTCAACCTCACGGCCTCGACCGACCTCACGTCCCTCGCTGAGTTCAAGCGGCTCGTCATCCGCCAGGGCCCCAATACGCTCGTGCGCCTGGAGGACGTCGCCGACGTGGTCCTCGGCGCGGACACGTACGACCAGGACGTACGGCTGTCGGGCAAGAAGGCCGTCTTCATGGGAGTGTGGGTGCTTCCCAACGCCAACTCGCTGGACGTCATCGCCCGCGTCAGGAAGGAGATGGAGATCGTCAAGGCCGAACTCCCGACGGGCGTGGAGGCCGTCGTCGCGTTCGACTCGACGAGCTACATCGAGAGCGCGATCCGCGATGTGGAGCACACGCTCGCCGAGACGGTGCTCATCGTCATCATCGTCATCTTCCTCTTCCTCGGCTCGCTCCGGACGGTCCTCGTACCGCTCGTAGCCATCCCGGTGTCGCTCATCGGTGCGGTCTTCCTCATGCAGATGTTCGGCTTCACCGTGAACCTGCTGACCCTTCTCGCCGTCGTGCTCGCGGTCGGACTCGTGGTCGACGATGCCATCGTCGTGGTCGAGAACGTCGAGCGGAACATGCGCGACGGCAAGACCGCTTTCGAGGCCTCGCTGGTTGGCGCGCGCGAGCTCGTCGGGCCTATCATCGCGATGACGATCACGCTGGCGGCGGTGTACGCTCCGATCGGATTCCAGGGGGGCCTGACGGGAGCCCTCTTCCGAGAGTTCGCCTTCACGCTGGCGGGCGCCGTGTTCATCTCGGGCATCGTCGCGTTGACGCTGTCGCCCATGATGTCGTCGAAGCTGCTGCGTCCTCACTCGGAGCAGGGCCTGCTTGCGCGCGCCATCGATCGAGGGTTTCTCTTCATCAAGGCCACGTACGCGCGCGCGCTCAGCGCGACGCTCCGAACGAGGCCCGCGGTCTACGCTGTGTGGATCGTGCTCTCGCTGCTTGTCATTCCGCTCTATCAACTCGCGCCGAAGGAGCTGGCCCCCAACGAAGATCAGGGGGTCGTGTTCGGGGCGATCGACGTGCCGGCAAACGCAACGCTCGAGCAGCTCGACCCCTTCGTTACGCAGGTCACTCATACCTTCGAGTCCGAGCCAGAGTTCGAACAGAGCTTTCAGCTGACGTTCCCCACGAGTGGATTTGGCGGCATGCTCACCAAGCCCTGGGACCAGCGCAAGCGGAGCATCTTTCCGATTCAGGTCGAGCTGAACGGCAAGCTGTCGCACATCACGGGTGTCCGCTCTCCGGCCTTCTTACCCGCTGCACTCCCTAGCCCCGGGACGTTCCCCGTCGAGTTCGTCATCGCGTCGACCGCGAGCCACGACGAGCTGGTTCGCTACGCCCAGGAGCTAGCCAAGGCTGCCATGCAGAGTGGGCTCTTCGCCTTCCCGCCCATCACAGACGTGAAGATCGACGAGGAGAAGACGGAGATACTTCTCGACCGAGACAAGATCGCGTCGATGGGCCTGACACTCTCGCAGATCGGTGGAGATCTCTCCGCGATGATTGGCGGCAACTTCGTCAACCGGTTCAACATCGACGGACGCGCTTACAAGGTCATCCCGCAGATCGAACGGGCCGGACGCCTCACCGCTGACCAACTTCAGAAGATCTACGTCACCGGTCCGAACGGGAGTCTGATGCCTCTCTCCGCGGTCGCGACGATGAAAAAGGGGGTGGAGCCGCGTTCGCTCAACCGGTTCCAGCAGCTCAACGCCGTCAAGATCTCGGGCCTCGCGCCAAGGTCGCTTGATCAAGGGCTCGCGTTTCTCGAGGACAAAGCGGCGCAGATTCTACCGCCGGGATACCGGGTCGACTACACAGGCGAGTCGCGTCAGCTAAGGCAGGAGAGTGGCAAGTTCCTGCCGGCGATGGGGCTGGCCGTGGTGCTCATCTTCCTCGTGCTGGCAGCGCAGTTCAATTCGTTCCGCGACCCACTCGTGATCCTCGGTGGGTCCGTACCCCTCGCCATGTTCGGGGCGCTCACGTTCTGCTTCCTGAAGTTCGCCGGACCGCCGGGGCTGCGGTTCCCGCTCACCGAGGGGTGGACGACCACGCTCAACATCTACTCCCAGGTCGGGCTAGTGACGCTCGTGGGGCTCGTGTCGAAGAATGGCATTCTCATCGTCGAGTTCGCGAACGTTCAGCAGGAGAACGGAATGAGCAAAGTCGACGCGGTGCGCGAGGCTGCGACGACGCGCCTCCGGCCAATCCTCATGACCACGGTCGCGACCGTGGTCGGTCACTTTCCACTGACGCTCGTGACCGGGCCGGGTGCGGTCGCGCGCAATTCGATCGGCATCGTGCTCGTGGGCGGCATGTCGATCGGTACGCTCTTCACGCTGTTCGTGGTGCCGTCGGTGTACGTGCTCATCGCGCGCGACCACCAGCGCGAGCGCGCGACGCGCACCGAGGGAGCGGAAGCGGCGAGGGTTATGGCTGTCGAACCCGAAGGGATCTAGCCGCCTGTGGAAGCTGCCCCAGAAGCTTACGATGGACTCGCAGCGATCTCGCCTTCTCAATCCGCCCCTGCCGGGACCGGCGGTTCGAGTATCCTCGCCCGGGCGATGGCTGGGCGCGAACCCGCACCCCTCCTTCATGCTACGGAATCCTCGCGCAACGAAATCCGAGGCCGTACGCACGGAGCGCCGGCTAGTTGCGCAATGTAGCCTCGGCACCCGGCGATGCGGGCGACGGGGGCCAGGCGACAGAGGTTCAGCCCGAGGACGGCTCCCTAATCTCACCGAGTCGCGCTTATCAGAACGACCTCACCGTTCGCCACGGTCGTCAGCCATGACAGAGTGTTGCCCTGTACGCAGTACGGCATAGGTGGCCCGAGGCCAGCATGGCCAGGGGTATCCCACCCAACAGAAAGGCCGCCGTCGTCGACGCCATACTCGATTTCGAAGACCGGTACCTGTTGTGGTTGTGGCGTGATGACGATGCGGCACGTACACTCCGAAAGCCCCGAGCCGACGCATGACGCCGATGCCCAGCCGCCCTGCGGAGCGACTATCCCCTGGAGCGCTTGGCAATCGGACGTATCCCAACAGGCTTCCGGAACGATGACCGTCTGGTCCTGGCTAATGACCATGGTGCTCGTCAATATGCCGTCGCTTCCGAACGTCACCTGACCTTGAGCCTCCGGCGCCCATGTCACCACGCGCCAAGCGCAAGGGCTGGCCGAGCGCAAGGGCGCCGGGGGACGGATAAGTGAGGTGCGGAAAGCTGTCCACGTGCCTACCAAATCTCCGCCGCAAGCGACCAAGGGACGGCTCGCTTCGCCAGAGTCTCCATCGCTTAGCGGCGACTCAACCATGCCTCCGCACCCGGCCATGCTTAGTGCTGTCAAAGCGACCGCGACAGGGTACGAGCCCACATAGCACTCTCTACCATGCTCGCGGCGGTTGGCCATTGGGGGCGCGCTATCGGTAGCGCCTCGCTGGAACTTTCGCGGTCTGTGCCCCGAGAGCTCCACGCTTCATGCCGCGCGCGCGATGAACCGGCCTGCCAGATCGAGCGTCGAGCGCTGAGCGTGCTGCGACCATGGTCCGCGACGGAAGACCGCCCCAGCGGTCCCCTTGGGGCATTCACCCGGTCGTGGCGTGACTTGCCGCTCGACTGCGCTTCAGGCACGGTTGTGCGATGCAGGCCGGCGTGAAAACGCTGCTTCAGCACTACGAGACTCAGGACGAGGGAACGCGTCTAACGCGGAGCGGGCACGGCCGCCTGGAGCTGTTACGCACGCGCGAGCTGCTTGGACGCTACCTGCCAGACCCACCTGCTCGTGTGCTCGATGTCGGCGGCGGGACGGGCGTGCATGCGATGTGGCTCGCCGAGCGCGGTTACAACGTGCATCTCGTTGATCCGGTGCCGCTCCACATACAGCGTGCCCGCAAGCAGGGCGGGTTCACCGCAGCCGAGGGTGACGCGCGTAGTTTGGTTGAAGCCGACTTCACGGCGGATGTCATCCTGTTGCTTGGTCCCCTCTACCACCTCGTGGAAAGGGCCGACCGTCTGCGCGCCTTGACCGAGGCACGACGGGTGTTGCGCCCAGGTGGTTTGGTCGCCGCAGCGGCAATCGGGCGCTACATGGCACTCCTCACCTATTGCGCCGATGGGGATCTCAATCCTGATCGCGTCGAGCGACTCCTGCCGACGCTAGAGACAGGGCGCCACGATGCCTCTTTGGACTTCACGGATGCTTATTTCCACCTCCCCGACGAGCTGATCGGCGAGCTGGTCGACGCGGGCTTCGAGGGAGTTCGGGTCTTCGGCGTCGAGGGGCCGGCATGGACCGCACTCGATGCTGCCGGATTGGGTGCCGAGGGACACCTGCAAGCGGCATTGCTCTGTGCCCGTGCTGTTGAGGAGGACCCCCGCATGCTTCCGGTGAGTGCGCACCTGCTCGCCATCGGACGCGCTCCGCGATCAGCCTAACGGTCGAGGATCACGTCGTGAGCACTCAATCCCCGCCCTCCGTCACGCACGTGAAAGACCCAAGCCCCGCCTCCGGCTCGGCCCAGAAGCGATAGGGGGTGAACCAGAACCCTGCACTGACGCCTACGGAGGCCTGCCTCCAAGAACCGATGACGTACCCCCAGTCGTGGAGCGAGCGCTTGTCGATGCTCCCTGCGACGAGGTTCATGCTCGTCCAGTCCTGGAAGTAGTCGGATTGAAATCCGTCATCCGTCACGAGGTAGCCGGCGCGTGCTCCCATGGCCACGAGCCATCGACCCGAGTTACGCAAGTTCGTGTGCGTGTGCTCGGCACAAGGCTCGACGAGGACAGGCGGGACGGGGTCGGGGGGGTGGCCGTCGGAGTCGCACTGAAGGATGTAAAGCATCCCGAAGGCTTCCACCATTGATGAATGGGGAGTGCCTCCCGTCACGAGGATCATCGGCGCGACCCCGCCGCGCCAGGCATCGACCGCCCGGCGCGAGCGGTACACCATGGATCCGAGGCGGAGCCGATCGATGTCGGAAATCCCGTGGCATGCTTCACCGGGGAGCCAGGACACCATCGACGCATCGCCTTGCGCGGCGATGCCCCAACCCGGGACGACGATCGCCGAATAGGGGTAGTTCGACGGAAGTCCCGCGACGGTCCGAAGCACCCCCGCGTTCTGTCGTGCCGCGGCGGCGCGCTGCGCCTGGCTAAGATCGCACGGGAAGAGGGGATCGGGGGTGGAGGCCATCTCCTTTTCGACTCGGCCAGCGAGCGTGCGCAGCAGTTCCTTCTGGTGCGGCTTTGGGAATGCACATGGAGGCGCGACATGACCGACTGTGACGTTACGCCCCCTGTGCGTCACAGGGGTGAAGCAGGCGCGGTCGGGGTCGGTCTCCGGGAACGAGGTGTGGCTCATCGCGCTGCTGTCCAAAGGGCCCACCGCTTCAGCCCAGTGGCCGCATGTGGCGCGCGTGTCGAGCTTCCGGGCGGGGACGGCCAAGTAGCCGAAGCGAGCGTCGTGCGAATGATCCGATGGGGGCGTGTCGCGCACCACGCAGGCCCCGGCCCCCAGAGTCGCGAGCGCGAAGAGGAGCCGGGTGAAACCTCTTTCGGGCAATTTTGGGTTGTCCATGGATCAGGCCTCGACCGCCCATTCCGCGAGCGAGAGCTCGTCCCGGAGCCTCGCGAGGGCTTCGGACGCAGAGTACGCGAGGGAGGTCGGCGCGCTCCTCGCGCCTCGGCATGACGAAAGCCGCCGCTTCCGCGCAAGACGACCCCGGATCCGCTCCGCCGCGCGTCGCGCGGCCTCGCGTTCGCGGTCGATCTTCGTTCCGGCGTGCAGCGCCTCGATCTTCCGGAGCTTCTCAAGCAGCGTTCCGTCGAGCGGTAGCATCGCGGACGAGCCAAGCATGCCTGGCTCCCAACGTCAGCCCCCACGCCGCGGCCTCTCCCTACGCGCGGAAGACGCGTACTCTTTCGCTACGGCGCGGAGGTACTGCTGGATCGCGTCGGCGCCGCCGGCGATGCGGATGTCGCGATCGCCGGCCGCGGCGCGCGCTGGCCGGAGCGCGCCCTCGATGCCGTCGTTGACGAAGTAGAACGTGGTACCGCCGGGCCGTACCCACGGCTCGCGCACCTGCGAGGTCAGTACGCACACCGGCGTGTGGAACGGCGCTTCCTCGGGCCAGAACGGCTCGCCGGCGTCGAACATGCGCTTGCCCATGATGCTGACGCCGGTGCGCCGGAACACGTGCTCGACGATCTGGTTGTCGGTGCCGGTCTCGCCGCCTTCGCCGAGCTTCAACATCTCCCGGAAGAACCGCTGCGGGAAGATCCAGCTCTGGAGCTTGCCCCATTGAGCCGCCCAATCCTCGTAGGTCGGATCGCCGACGTGCTCCATGTCCATGCCGGGCGGCGCGAGATATCCATCGAGGGAGACGCTGACGCTGAAGAACACCTTGCTCATCTGTACGAGCCTTTCGCGGTGTGGTCTGCTGGTGAAACGACGGTCGCGGCCGCCAGTCATCGGTCCATGAGCGAAGAATTCTCAAGCTGCTCCGCTTCGCCACGCAATTTCGAGCCCCTGGTGGAGGCCGCCCGCGGCGGAGACGAGCACGCGTTTCGTGCGCTGATCGAACCGCTCGGCCGCGAGCTGCACGCGTACGCCTACCGCATGCTCGGCGGATTTCACGACGCCGACGATGCGCTGCAGGACGCGCAGCTCAAGGCGTGGCGAGCGCTCGCGACCTACGAGCCGCGCGCGAGCTTCCGCGCGTGCATGTACCGGATCGTCACGAACACCTGTCTCGACATGCTCAAGGCGCGCTCGCGCCGCGTGCTGCCCCAAGACGTCGGTCCGTCTATCGCGCCGGGGCCACCCACGACCGCGCCGCGCTCCGACATCCTATGGCTCGAGCCGTATCCCGATGCGCTGTTGCCGGCGGTGCCCGGTCCCGAGCAGGCTGTGCGGCTGCGCGAGGGCATCCGGCTCGCGTTCGTGCGCGTCGTGCAGGTGCTGCCGCCGCGCCAGCGCGCCGCGCTGATCCTCCACGATGTGCTCGACTGGAGCGTCGCCGAGGTCGCCGGTATCCTCGAGTCCACTGAGGCCGCGATCAACAGCGCGTTGCAGCGGGCGCGCGCCGCGATCGCGGGTCGGCACGCCGAATCGTCCACGCCGTCCGCGCTCGCGCCGGGTCAGGCCGAGGTCGTCGAGCGCTTCGTGCAC
>Ga0182024_10027102_pt1 | contig 10043 bp, 19 predicted proteins | sample P32metaG_FD_120480 | JGI IMG/M metagenome (GOLD analysis project Ga0182024, IMG submission 120480) | Permafrost microbial communities from Stordalen Mire, Sweden - P3-2 metaG (Illumina Assembly) | ecosystem: Environmental > Terrestrial > Soil > Wetlands > Permafrost | place: Sweden: Stordalen...
CGGAAGTGGGACTGCAGCAAGCATCACTCTAATTCCCGCGCCTTCTTATGATGATTATGCATTTGTTTGGTCCACCGACGGAACTAACACAACGTACCCTCAAGTGTTCACCGATGCGCCAGACGCCGGTGTTTGGGTTCACCAGGGAGAGCCGGCAGGCTACCTCGCAGCAGGGCCTCGCCTGCCGGCATCAAGTGTCACCGTGGCTTTTGGTGTATATGTCGGACCCTACCCGCCGGTTGTGGGTGTGCCAACTTTCAACATCCCCATTGTGGATGCTTTTGCCAACACATACACGCTCAAGAAAGGCGCCGGCACAGTCACGCTGACGCGCACGAAATACACGTTGCCGGACCAAAACCCAGCGCGGCAAGGAAGCACTACGTGGATTGGCGGAGGATATACCCTGCAATATGTGACAGACCCATCGGACCCATTAAACGGCGGGTATCCAAATGCATTTAGTTGGACGGTTACGGACCCAAGCGGCAACGTCTATACACAAGCCGACACCGGAGACTATTCAGACCCGATCGGAAGCGGTGGAACTGATAATTACATTCTAGTCAACCCGTCGCCGCCGCCCACGAATCTTTACCTTACTGTTTCCTAAACACCAACCAACACCCTTCCATATATGCCAAACACACCATACAAACCACAGACACTTAGCATTGAAATCACCTTCCCTACCGAAGGCGGTTATTTAACCAACCTCACCGACCGCAATAGTACAACCAATCGCGGACGCCAGTTTATCGCCGAGACATGGGATGAACACAATAAGAAGCTGGCGGACCTGCTCGCCGCACTGGGCGATCCTCGCGTCGCTCCCTCCCCGGCGGCTTAATCTTCCTCTAACGCATCTTTCCTTATCTCTCTGAGTCGGTCGAGATGCGAGAGGGCCAGCCCTTTCGCCCGGTTCTTTCCGCCCCCGTAAGCTCCACACCAGAACGTGCAGGCTTTCCCCGATTCATCCAAATCATCGAGGTCGGTTTCAATCGAAAGAACCCATGCGTCAAAGTGCTCGTCGAGCAACTCCTGAACCTTGAGATAAATCTCCTCCTGCGCCGCGGTCAGGGTTTTCATTTCCCATCCATCCCGACTTCCTTCTCCCACTCCGCCAGGGCGGGGTCATCAAGCGCGGGCGCGATCTCGGGGTCCGCCCTGCTTTCGCACGTCCCGCAGTTTTCCACCGTTTTAAATGATATTTGCTCCTCGTTCTGCATCACACCGCGACGATGCCGCACATTCGCCTCAGGGGCAATGAAAAACCCCGTGGCGGGGCTCACAGGAAGCCACAGGGCCATCGAATGGGATTATGATGAAGGTGATAGTTACTCAGGATTTCGGTCAAATCTGGTAAGGAGGGCAAGTATGCATTCACTCCACCCCGTGTGGGCAATCCAGTCGAGGGGGCGGCTACCCCCCGGCCCGAAAAAGGATTCCCCATAACTTTGTACAATAGATACAAAATAAACTCAGTTCGTAAGTCTCTCACTATCAACGATCAACGCCGCGAATTCGAGCACATCGACCATACCTTAGCTACACCGTCGATGCGTAAGTCCCTCAGCATCAGCCGATATCGAGGTTGATCTGGATCGGGACCACGATGCTCGTCGGGTTGTCGCGGAGCCAGCCGGCGAGCTTGGCGTGCAGTTCCAATGCCTTCAGTTTTCCGGGCATCGTCAGCCGCGTGACCCCACCCGTCTCACCGTCACGGTGGACCTCCTGAGCCAGCGGACTCTGCTCGTCGATCTGGCCGATTGGGGTGCGGACGACGGAAGCAAGAAACTCCTGAGACTCTTGGAGAGATAGGATGGTCGAGCAGCCTGTCGCGGTCCTGATGGACTCTACCCGTTGTTTGATCCCAACTTCTCCCAGCAGACGTGGACCCATGACGTCGGCATTGTCCGTGCGCCAATCGGTGGTCATGCCATACGCTACCCTATAGGACTCCGAGGCATTGATACCGGACGCGACGAGTTGAGCAAAACGCTCGTGCCGGGGATTATCGAGCTTACCCTTTGTGGCGATCTCTCTTGCTTCGGATTCTGACACGGACTGACGATAAACGCAGTTTTCGCACAATTGCAATGATTTTCTCACAAATGCAATCGCGAGGATGACCGTGGTGACGTTTTTCCGGCCGGGGCTGATAGCTGATACCCTGCTGTATCGGACCATTACGCCGGCGCTCCGCGTCGCTTCGCTCCTTGGGGGCTGGGGTGGGTTGAGGGGCTGGGCATTACCGAGGGGATCGAGAGTGCTGTGAGCCTCCCATACCGTCACCGGCGATGCGGAGGGATCGGCGGGTTCAGGGGATCGAACAGAATGTCCTGCAACTCCTTGGCGTTCATGTTGCGTCTGGGCCTTGGGTCAATGATATGGGGTCGTGTGCCGGTTTTGGGACTGGTACCGGTCCCATTTTGGGCACTGGTTTTCCCATTGCCACCAGTGCCGGTTTTGGGACTGGTATAGATGATCTGATAGGTATTATGCGCTCCGTTTCGACGATGCACGATCAACCAGTAAGCGCTCTCGAGCTCCCGGAGTATCCGGTAGATGCGCTTGCGGTCACAGCAGCCGTGATGGCAGAGGGTGGCGATGCCGGGGAACGCACTGGTTCCATCGGCGTTCGCGTATGTGTCGAGTATCCGCCAGAGCGCTCGAGCTTCTAGTGATACGTCCGGGCTCCTGGCCCGGGCGTCCAATAGGGCGAATGTCCGCTTCACGCTTCCTCCCACTTCCAGGCGGCGCCGGGAATGCGCGCTGTCAGCCGCTCAATATCAGCCGGCAGCAAGTTGCGCATCCAATTTAGCAGCGGGGGCGTGTCAACCGCCGTCCAGATGCCCGCCTGCTTCTGGAAGATCGCAACTCCCTCGTATTCGTCACATCTGAAGATCAGCCGCTTCCTCGGTCCCTTTGACGCCCGCGGAGGCCGAAGCATCGGCTCGCGCCATCGACGCACCCCCGGATAGCGTTTGTGGCCCTCCCATTCGTCGATTTCAGCCTGGTCCATCGTCACCCCGCTCGATTCAACACCGCAGAGGGTTGAAAGTGGCCCCATGACGCGGCGCCCCTCCCCGGTGTTGAATGGAACGTGTGAGCGGTGGATTTCATGGCGGAATGGGCTTTCACTCCCAATTTCCGCCGATACTGCCCGCTCAGGCCTCGTGAGTCAACGCAAAACCCGGCGGCTTAATCCACATGTGCATTTCTTCGACCTACGCGGAGGGACGAAAAATGCACATGGCCAGAGATCATGCCGGCGCCGGGCGCGGCTTATTCTTGCGGCCCTTCGGGCGCGGCCGGGTGGCGTTGCCGCGAGCGGCCGCAGCCTTGGCCGGGCTCTTGATGGATCCCAGCAGGGAGCCGATGTTGAGCGGCCGGCGGCAGTAGGGACAGAGGATCATATCAAGAGTTGCCATCCAAGAACGTACATCTTGAAGGAATTGATGACCTCTTCCGCTGTCGGATTATATCCGGCCAAAGCATACACAAGCCCCTTGATGCCCGATTTTGCTGAGGCATTGAGGATGGTATGCGCTTGCATGGCAATCCGGGTGTGCCTCTTTCCGAGCGATCCCTCTGCGTCCGCTCTAGCAATCACCCTACATAGGTCAATGAGGATCGTTGCGTCGAATCCGTGGATAATGGTAGGAGGCAGTTCAGGGCCGCCGCTACCATATTGAAAGCGAAGGGGTTGCGAAAGTTTTTGGCTCAATTCAGGGCCGACGAGAGCAGACATGGATTTCGTTGCCAAAAACGAGGTCAGTTTGTTCCCTCCTGTGGAAGAAAGGCCGATTGCGCGCCCCATGCCTCTCTCGCTCAATACAGCGGTCTTTTGAGAGTCATTAAGAACGTAGCAATCGACGTCAATCCCAAACTCATTCTGAAAATTACCTTTGAACAGGCGGCGGGGTGCAAGGCCGTCCATGCGGACACTGAGGCCGTTGTGGAGGTGTTCCGTGGGCAAGTGATGTGGGAGGGCGTGGTGGAGATTTTCGACATCCAGGGGCATCCCAAGGCGAAACGGGCCTACGGATGGGGAACAGGTGAAGGGAAGGAGGCTAAATACACGGCGGTTTTGGAAATTCCGCCCGTTATTTCCTCAAATACCGCCGTGCGAGCGGCTATTGCAGCGGAGGCGCGATCCAAATGATTAAAGACCTAGAAACCGTTCCAGAGTCGGAACTTCGAGATTTTGCGGCCACCCTTCTGGATCAGGATAACCAGCCGCTTTCCATCGGCGTAGCAACTGTTCTAAAAGCGGAAGATCGTGGGCTGTTCTGGCCGCGATCTCCAGAGCTTCTGGACACGATTCCCACGTCCGCAACATTCTTGAGAATCGAACACCGCTCGCTCGTAGTGCCAATAACCGGCGTTCGTCGCTGCACGGCTGAGATGCAGTCGATTCACTTTCACTTCTACTTTTAGGCGCGGCGAGGACCGTCATGCCCAAAGAATACACGATTCAAATTAAGACACTACCGATTTTTTTGCTCATGGGATCAATTTAGCGAACTGTTGGATAAACGCAAGAAAAATCTTTGAAATTGTGAAAATAAATCAAAACAGGCCGCTGCCGCATAATGCGAGCCTATCCATGATTGAGTCGTGGAGACTTGACCGCCATTGATTGGCCCAAGCGCGTCCATCGGCTGTCGCTAAATCGCGCAATCCCATGACCAGTCCGGGAGTGACTAGATGCGCCGAATAAACGCGGATTTCCAGCCCATCTTTTCCAACCAAGCAACCCGTGGTTCTGTCTTGCACGGCGTATGCGATTCCATACAGACCGAAATCAATACGCACCTCGCAATAATGGTCTTGCTTAAGGTCGCTTGGAATCTCCTTTTTGAAGGTGAACAAGCGGAGTTTCTCCGGCTGTTTTCCTATCCATTTATATTCATTCATGGCTCTATAATCGGTATCAAAGTAGCCCACTACCGGCGCTGCCGACGCACCAGTGGACGGTGACGGCCGGCAGCACGGCCCGGATCGCATCATGCGCCTCCTGGGGATTATGGTGCTCTTCGTCCAGGAGGAGCGAGCCGCAGCCGTCCCAGATTTGCGCGAGATAGATCGTGTCGCCGTCGATGTCGTGGGGGCCGGTGATGCGGGCTTGAGGGTGGCTCATCGCGTCGCCTCCTCAATCAGCCGCGCGACCGTAGCGCTCTTCGTCTCATTCTGCTTCTGTTTGCGCTCCAACCGTTTGGCGACGGCTGGCGAAACTCGTGCGCAGATCATAATCGAGCGGGGATCGCCCTTGCGGTAGGGCCGCTTTTTCCGCTGTTGTAAATCGCTCATGGCAGGGAGAATACAGATTGTTTTCATTTAGTCAAAGAATTTTGTAGACAATCTCACGGGTTTGTATACATTTTAGGACATGCGAGACACAAACACAAACAACAACGCGGCCCGCGATGCAGGGCAAATGATTGAAATGCCCGCTGGTAAAGTTCCGTCCCCGACCATCTACACACTCTCCACGGAGCACGCAGCGAGCATCTCCGGTGTCCCGGTGCTTGTGGACGCTGCTGGGAACGCATACGGGCCTGAGGACACCCTCCCGAATGGAGAAACTGCGAAAGCCTTGGTTCAGCGAATCGAGCGGGGGGAAGGTGCGTTGTTTGATTTCTGCGATGGTCGTGCGAGAGCGAGCGCCGAGGGAATCGAATACAAAGGTGAGGCCAATTTAGACCCCTTGGACCTTCTCTCCCAACACCCCTTTGTTGCTCTTTTCTGCAAGTGAAACTGCGAAAGATTCCTGAAAATTCCGCTTGCACAGTCTGAACAAATCTGAAACAATCTGGACCGTGAGCAAAAAAGCCATAAAATGCGAACTGCCGGGCACCCTTCATCGGTCGCTGACTTCCAAAGCCAAGATCCGGGGCGTATCCCTCTCTGACATCATCCGTGAGGCGCTTTGGCAGTACATCCGCGAGAACCAGGCGAAATAATTTATGCGAGACACAAACACAATACAAGCTGGCGAGCGGACGCAAAACCATCCAACTCTTGAGCGGATGCGCGGTATGGCCGCGAAGCTGACTCCCTTCCGTCAGGACTGCTATCATTTCGGCGCTGCAGACGTTCGGTTGGCGCTTTTGCAATTCACTGATTCATTTCGCCGTCGCCGCAATTCACCGGGGCCGTTTTGCCCACTTTACCCCTCCCGCCTGCCCTAATGTAAAATTCCGCCTCGCATCGGAACCCCGGTCGCCTGCGGGCCGGGGAGATGCGGGGGACACCTTATGAATATCCAAGAAATTATCGACTCTCTCAACAGAGAGATCGCCACACGCGAGAGTTTGAAACAATTCATCATCTGGCATGCCGCGCGTTTTCATGGCCTTCCGGAGCCTCACATCTACCACCACCAGATCGACTTCGACAACTGCGACCGGGAGCAGATTGTGCGGGTTGTGAAAGCCTTCCCTGGCCGGTGGGACAAGAGCCCAAACCCATCGCAACAGACGCGGATAGATTACGAGACTGAATTTGACGGAGTGAAAATCCGTCTCTGGCAGGGTGAGCCGCCTCCGTCCTGCAAACTCGTGGAGGAGGAGATCGAAGTGCCGGAAACAATCGTCCCGGCGCACAAAGTGAAGAGGGTGCGGATGGTCTGCGGCGAAACGGAGACCGCATGACAACCCCTGCCACACCGTCTTTCGCTGAAATGCTGGCCGACCGGGAGGCGACGGCGGCGGATGCTCAGAGGCTGCGTCTAATCGCTGAAAACCTTCATTTATTTATCGAAGATTCGAGGGGTGAAGATCGCAGCGGATTTAAGATGGATCTATTCAAATATATTTCCCTGGCATCCCAGGCAGAATCTCTGCGGCAAAAGATCGACGAGGCGCTGCTAAAATACTACCAATGGACTCCCAATAAATGATCCCCCTCCCTCCCGATCTCGCCACTGAGACAGACAGCGTGAAGCGCGGCGAAATCCTGGCCGCGCATGTGCTCTCTAATTACTTTCCTTCCCTGGTCCGCGTTGACGGCGCGGGTCATTGCGGCTCCAAAAATAGCGGTGCCCCAAGCTCAGGAAAGATCACGGAAAAAAGCAGCCACGGAAGGAATTAAATCTATGTTCACCATCAAAGGACTGATTGATTTGTATGACTGAAAACTTTAAACAAGGTTTAACTGAGATCGCATCGAAGATGCGGGTAAAAGACGCATCAATCCTATGCCAAGGAACGGCAGCGTTTGTGCTTCGAGCGCGAGATCAAATCAAAATGTGCAATGAGGAAAACGAGGCGATGGCGAAGGAGTATGACCGTCAAATCGCAGAGGCGAAAGAGTCTCACAAAATTGCGGTAAGCTGTGCGCTGAAAGCCGGGCGCGGCATCGGCAGGGCGGCGGCGCAAATGGAGGTCATCGACAAAGAAGAATGGTCGAAAATATTCCGCGATCAACAGGAGGAATCCTGGAAGGAAAATGCTGAACTGCATAAGTTACTGACATCCGCCGTGCGGGAGCTTGAACGCGTCGATAACGTAAAGGACGGTCATCCTTTGGTCAGTCACAGCCTTCTCTATAATTTGCGAAACGCGATTGCCAAATGAAATAATATGCACAAACCCGTGGAACGCTACCGCCAGACAGTTGACACGATCAACCTGGCTGAGATCATCGCGACAATCAACAGGCCCGCGCGCAAGCCGCGTGCGGACAAGGGGAAGGCGAGGGAATGAGCGACGAACTGACGGTCAGGGAGCAGGGATTAGCCGTGCGCGAGCCGTCGCCGGCGGCGATGCTCGACCGCGCGATTGAGAGGGGCATGGACCCGGGCGGGATTGAGAAGCTCGTCAACCTCTACACCCGGATGGATGACCGTCGCCGGGAGCAGGAATTTGGAGACGCCCTGGCGGAATTACAGAGGGAGTGCAAAAAAGTGAAGGCGTTGAGAGCCGTGATGAACAAGCCCGATAAAGGCGGCGGCGTGCGATTTACCTTTGCCGATTACGAGGCGATTTCCGATGAGGTCGAGCCGCTGCTGGCAAAGTACAAGTTCGCCCATTCCTACGACGCGGAGTTTCTCGAAGGCGGCCGGATGCAGGTTTCATTGAAGCTCACGCGCGGAGGCCATTCACAGGTGACGCGGTTCCCCTGCCGGATTGGCGACGGTCCTCCCGGTGCGTCGGCCATGCAGGCGGATGCCGCGGCAGTCACGTACGCCAAGCGTTTCGTTCTCTGTCTGGCGCTAGACATCGTTGTCGAGAAAATCTTCGAGGGTGCGGACTCCCGGGTGGTCGGCGATTCCATTTCTCCTGCGATGGCGGCAGACCTGGAAAAACGCGCGGAGAAATTCCCCAAGAAAATCCCGTTCCTGCTGGCATTAGCCGAAGCCGAGACGTTCGCTCAAATTCCACAAGGGGCTTATCGGCGGGTGAACAAGGCACTCTCGAAATGGGAATCCGGACCGAAGGAGCATAGCGCCCCGACAGCGCCGCCGACCTCACTTTCCCCTGGCAAAGCGCCGTGCGACAACGAAGGGAACCTCCTGTAATGCCCCAGATATTCCGAGGCATCGAGCAGGCGAGTGAAGAGTGGTTCAATCTCCGCTTGGGGATCCCGACTGCCAGCGAGTTTTCCCGGTTCATGGACGCCGATTTCAATCTGAAACAGCCGCGCTCGAAAGAAGCAAAAGCGAACGGCGAATTGAATGAGTCGGTATTTACCTACGCCTGCGAGAAGTTAGTGGAGCGTGAGCGCGGGCCGATGCTTGATTATCAGTCCGAAGCCCGGTTCTCCACTTTTGCGATAGACCAGGGCAAGCACAGCGAGAAGCTAGCGCGCAAATGGCTGGCGATGGAATTGGAGGAGGAGATCGAAGAGGTTGCGTTCGTTAAGACCGATGACGGACGCGCCGGGTGCAGCCCCGATGGGCTGCTGTGTGACGATGCCGGCTTGGAGTTGAAATGCCCGCAAGCGGTTAATCACGTCAAATATCTGCTCGAAGGCGTTCTACCTCCCGAGTACGTGGCGCAGGTCCACGGAAGTCTCTACGTCACCGGCAGGAAGCATTGGCACTTCCTCTCCTACAACGAGACGATAACAACCGAAGCATTCCACCTGGTAATCGAGCGGGACGAACAAATCATGGCCCGGATCGGTAAGTCACTCGACTCCTTCTGCTACATCCTCGACACGCTCCACGCGAAATTGAAAGCCATCCAATGAAAATCGAAATGCCGGCCGCCGAAACTCCCGAACTCATCCCCGCCAACGAAGGCCCGGATGTTGCCACATTACCCCGCGCCGACGCGCTCGCCATTTTTGAGGACTTCAAGCCTCGGCTGGAAAAGCTGCTGACGACGGCCCGAACGATCAAAGTCACGGACGTGAACGACAAGGCCGGCATGGCGCTAGCTCGAACTACGAGGCTGGCCGTCCGGCAGTTTCGAATCGACGTTGAGCACGCGCGGAAGGAACTCGGGGAAGAGGCCCTCCGGCGCAAACAGAAGATCGACGCCGACGCCAAGACGCTGAAAGACCTTGCCGAACCGGTTGAGGCCCTGCTGTTGCAGGAAGAGCAATTTGCCGAGCGCGAGGAAGCCCGCTTGGCCGAAGAGCGGCGCGTCGCCCGCACGGCCCTGCTGTCGCCCTACGCCGATTGCACCTTCTATTCCCTCGCCTCGATGCCGGAGGAGGCTTTTCAGCAAGCCCTGGCCGGCGCCAAGGCCGCGCACGAGGCACGGCTGGCAGAGATTGCCCGGCAGGCGCAAGAGGCTGAGAAGGCGCGGCTGGCCGAAATTGAGCGCCAGCGGGTCGAGGCTGAGAGACTGGAGGCGCAACGCCTGGAAAACGAGCGGCTGAAAAAGGAAGCAGCGGAACGCGAGGCCGCGGCGAAGATCGAGCGAGAGAAGGCCGAAGCGGAGGCCCGGCGCTTTCGAGAGGAGGCGGCTGCGACTCTCCGCAGGCAGGTCGCCGAGGCGGAAGCCGCGCGGAAGGCCCTGGAGGCTGAGAACGAGCGCCAGCGGACCATTGACGCGGCGAAGGCAAAGAAGGAGCGCGAAGCGGCA
>Ga0182024_10027103_pt1 | contig 10043 bp, 8 predicted proteins | sample P32metaG_FD_120480 | JGI IMG/M metagenome (GOLD analysis project Ga0182024, IMG submission 120480) | Permafrost microbial communities from Stordalen Mire, Sweden - P3-2 metaG (Illumina Assembly) | ecosystem: Environmental > Terrestrial > Soil > Wetlands > Permafrost | place: Sweden: Stordalen...
ACAGCGTGGACACGCGTTTGCTCGCGCAGCTCACCTCGCTCGGCAAAACGGGCAAGACAATCGAGAACCCCGACGAAATGGGCGGCTTCGGCACGCTCAACGGCGGCTCGCCGCGCTCAAATCCGCCGCCCGATGGCATCCCCGACGATTGGAAAAAAGCCCACGGCCTCGACGTTAACGATCCCGCCGTCGCGCAGGCTCCGTTTGGCGCCACCGGCTACACCAACCTCGAAGCGTACCTGAATTCGCTCGTGCCGGGCAATTAGCCACGCGCGCGCGCCACGACCGTCTGCGCGGCGCGGACAAATCCGGCCGTGCTCGCGGCCGAGCCGGTTTCGGCGGCCACGCGCAGCGAGCCTTCGCCCAATTCGCGCACCAGCGCGGGATTTTCCGCCAGGCGGCGCAGCGCGGCGGCCAGCGCGGGCACATCGCCGACGGGGTGCACCAGCGCATTCATGTTCGGGCGCACGGTGTCGGTCGGGCCGATCGAGCCGACTTTGTCGCTCACCACCACCGGCAGGCCGAGCAGCACCGCTTCGTTGATGGAAAGCGGGTGGGGATCCATTTCCGCGGGGTGGGCGAGGGCGTCGGCGGCCGCGTACATCGCCGGCAATTCGCGCTGGTTGATGAATCCTGCGAAACGGTACGCCGCCGCCGGCAGCGCGGTCGCCTGCCGCTCGAGCGCCGGGCGTAATTCGCCGTCGCCCACCAGCAGGATGCACACGCGCGGGCCCGCCGCGCCCGCGGCCACCGCGGCGAGCAAATCGGCCGGGCGCTTGCGGGGAATCAGCTTGCCGACGAACACCACCACAAACGCGTCGTCGGGAATTTGCAGGCGGGCGCGGGTTTGCGCGCGCAGTTCGGCGCGGCGCGCGCGCGCGGCGAGGTAGGCGGATTCCTCGATCGTCAGCGGGCACGGGAAAAGCTTTTCCGCCGGCACGCCGTAATGGCGGAAGTACGCCCGGTTGTTGTCCCCGGTCGTCAGGAAGCCGGCGATGCGCCGAAAGAGCGGTCGCAGGAGCAGTTGCTTGAGCACGCGCTTGGCCAGCGCGCGATGGTGCAGCAATTCGCTGTCGCTGATCATCAGCACCGGCACGCCGCGCCGGTTCGCCCAACGGATCACCCGCAACGTCGTGAGCAGCGAGTAGCCGGCCACCACCAGCACGTCCGGGCGATATTCCTCCAAGCGGCGTTCCACGCCGGGGTTGTTCACCTGGCGGAAGGAAATTTGGCGGATGCTTTCCGCGCCGGTGAGAAACTCATGCTCGTAACCGCCGGTCAAATCCATGTCCCAACTGATTTCGAGGCCGAAGCCGGGGTCGAGATTTTTGTCGAGGCCGACCCGCGAGCAGAAAAAAACCCGGAACTGCAATTCGGGCCGCTGCGCCAGCAGGCGGTAAAACGGGACGAAATGCTGGACGGGGTGTGAAAACACCAGTGCCACCCGGCAGGGCGCGGAGCCCGGCGTCGGCGCGAGCGGTTTCGGAGGGTGGTTGGCCAAAGGCATGGGGGCCGGGCGCGGCGCCGGCAAATGCTCAGGGCGCGGCGGCGGCTTTCGCCGGCGCGGGTTCGGGCGCGGAGAGATCCGCCGCGGCCACGGCCGCGCCGGCGCTGGAAAAATAGGGCGCGAGCGGATCCTGCGGCAATGCTTTCAGCCCGGCGACCACACTTTCGGCGTTGAGCTTCGCGCCCGCCCGCGTGGTGTGCGTGTGCTCGGCCGGGTCGGGCCCAAACAAGGGCGCGACCGCCGCCGCGCCGAGGGCGTCGTACTGGCGCGCGATGATCTCGTTCAAGTCCACGAACGGCGCGTTTTCAGCCTGGGCCACTTGCTGCGCCCAGCCGGCGTAGTCGCCCTTGTTGCGGGCGATCTGGCCGTCGTGCCAAATCTTGCGGGGAATCTGCGAGCAGACGATCGGCGTGGCGCCGTGCGCACGGGTTTCGGCGATGAATTGCCGCAGGTACCAGCCGTAGCTGTGGACGACTTCGTGCTTGCCTGTGAGTTGGTTGTCAATCGCCTGCGATTCGTCGCCCACGCCTTTGATCGAGCCGCGGGCCCGGGAATTGTCGTTCAGCGCGCCGCCGTCGTTGTGGCCAAATTGCATGATCACGAAATCGCCCGGCCGGAGGTTTTTCAACACGCCCGCCCAATCGCCGTTGACGTAGTAGGTGCGGCTGCTCGTCCCGCCGTGGGCGCGGTTGACGACGTTGAGTTTCGCGGCGTCAAAATACGCGCCGATTTCCTCGCCCCAGCCCCATTGGCCATTGGAGCCGTCGCCGTTTCCATTATGCACGGTCGAATCGCCGATCAGCCAGAGGGTGGGCAGGTTGGGGTTGGCGGGCATGGGCGGCGGGTGGCGGGTGCGCGGGGCTGGCGCGGGCGCGGTGGTATTTCCGGAGCTGGCCGCGGAACTGGCGACATTTTGGGCGCGCCCGGACGCCGCGGCAAGGAAGGAGAGCGTCAACCCGCACCAGGACGCCAGCAAACGCCGGGTGGAGAAGCAGCGCGGGGTAGGCATGGAGTAAAAAGGGAACAATCCCGGGGCCGGTAATTAAGCCGCCCCTAGTGTAATGTCAGCAAGATACCTTACCTAACCACAAAAAACTCAAAAGACGCAAAACCTTGATTTTATGTGTCATATGCGTCTTTTGTGGTTAAATAATTCTGTAAGAAATTTCAATTACAGGACTCTAGTTCGCGGCGGGAGCGGCGGGTTCGCCCAGTCTGGCGAAGGCTTGATCCAGCAACGAGCCGTCGGGGGGTTTAAGCGCTTCGCGCCCCAACTGCAAGGCCGCACTGGCCTCCTTGTCGTCGCCGGCGGCGCGCAAGGCCGCCACCACCGGCACGACAATTTTTACGAACACGTCCACGCCGCCGCTTTTCCCCAGGCTGTCAATCTGCTGCCGGTAAAGCCGGAAGGCTTCGGCGATTTTACCGTCGGCGATCAAGCCGGCCAGTTGTTGCGCGACCACCGTCGTGCTGACATCCGGCCGCCGGCCGAGGTTTTGGGAAATGATTTGGTTTTGCACCGCGGCGGCGGCGAAGGCGTTGCCATTTTGCTGGGCGAGCGCGGCGAGGGCGCTCTGGTATCCGGCTTTGAGGTCGGGCTGGCTGGAAAACTGTTTGACGGCCTCCGCCAGGTGCTCGCGCAATTCCTCCGCCGGCGCGCCCGTGCGTTCGAGGAAATCGGTCTTGGCGTCCCAGGCGTTGGGGTTGGGCGGGCAGGTGGCGATGGCGCTGTCCAGGGCCTGTCGGGCCTGGTCCAACTGGCCGCGGCTTTCGGCGATGCGCGCCACTACCAGATCGTCCTGCGACGCGGCGTATTCGGGGCGATCGTGAAACCCCTCGCTGAGGAAGACCAGTTCGTGGTCGGTGATGGGCCGCCAGGTTTGCGGATCGAGCGCGCGGCCGGTGGTGAAGTTTTGATTCTCGTAGCGTCCGCAATCGAGCTGCCAATGCCCGTCCGCGTCCAGGTAGCCGAACCAGGCGTGGCCGCCGTCGTGCCCCTGCCCGTCGAAGAACAGCGTGGGCAGGTTTTTGGCTTTGCCGGCGATCATCGCATAATAGGCCTGGTCTACGCAAATGCCGCCCTTGTCCTTGATCGCCGCCAGGGTGTAATTGCCGTTTTGCCACGAGTATTGGTCCAATTGGTAGCGCACGCGGTCGTAGGTGATGGAGCTGAATGCCTGGGCGAAGTCCTCGCGGCTCAATTGGACGTTGCGGCGGGCCCAGGCGAATTCCGATTCCGCCAGCGGTGCGTCCACCACGAATTTGGCCTGCTCGGGCGACAGCGTCCGCAGGTCGGCCAAACTGCCCGGGCTTTCGTTGGAGTTCACCCAGAAGGCGAACCATTCGGCGGCCGTGTGATCCGCGCGCGGCACGAGGGCTTGGTCCACCTGCCAGTGCGGCCAATACGCCGGTCCCTTTTGGTCGTACACCATCGCGATGGCCAGGGCCAGGGAACGGTAATCGTCGAATTTGTCCGGCTGCGCCTGCTCGATTTGCGCCAGGTTCCGCAGCACGGCGGGTGCGTAGTCGTCGGGCGAAAGGTTGGCGAAAAACGCGCGGGAAAAATCCTCGTCCGCGAGCCATTCCCGCAGGAGATCGGGCGGCACCAGGTTGCCCAAGGGCTGGTTCGAGGGGTCGAGCAAATCGGCGTTGAGCAAGCCGCCGAGCAACGCGTGGCGCAAGTCGCGGTTCGCGAGGATCGCCTGGAGTTGAACCGTCGTCGCCGGCGGCAGGTTCGCCGGAACGTCTTCACCGGGAACGAGGAGAACCAGTTTGTTCGTGGCCGGATCCTGGCGCACGTAGCGCGCGAGGAAGCGCGCCGTTTCGGCGGATTCCGGGCGCGCCAGCAGGTCGCACCATTTCCACAGCAGCAGCCAGGACGCGTACGCCGGCTGCTGCGTCGAGCCGGGCCATTGCGCGCTCCCAGGCTGGTAATTTGCGCTCAGCGCCTGGGCAATGATGTCGCGCGACGCCGCCCAGCCGTGGGCAAAAACGGCCGCGCGGGCCGCGTCGCCCGGGGGGCGGCTGACATCCGGCGCGGCGCTCGCCCACAGCGGCGCCAGCAACAGGGGTATGAGAAAAATACGTTTCATCCGTGCTCGTTCGCGGCGGGGGCCGGGTCGCCCACGGGAATACTCCCGCATTTTCCGGCATTTTTCAAGACCGCCCGCGAGCCTGCACTGACGCGCTTTGATTTTATCAGGTGGAGCGGGCACTCCGTGCACGCTTATAAACGCGCGCTCTGCTGGGAGCAGCGCGCGTTCCACCTTGAAAATGCGTCAGTCCCCGCGACTACCGTCCCCCTGACACCGCAAATACGCTCGCGCGCCCCGGCTCCCGCGCCTTAAACCGTGGGTATGGCCGAGTCCCCACCCCCGCCCGCGGCCGGGCCGCCGCCGGCGCCGCCGGGCTTTTCAGCGGAAACGTTTTTCGCGGGACGCAACTGGCACCAACGCTGGGAGGTGTTCGCGGGGGTGTTCACGCCCGGGCGCAACCCGGTGGCGGACTTGTGCGCTCGCGTGCGCCTGCCGGCCGATCTGTCCGGCCAAAGCGTGCTCGATGTCGGCGCCTGGCACGGCGCGTTCAGCTTCGAGTGCGAACGCCGCGGCGCGGCCCGCGTGGTCGCCTACAGCCTGGAAAATCCCGACGCCTCCGGCTTCAACAAGCTCAAGGCCCTGTTGCATTCGCGCGTCGAATACGTGCAGGGCTCGGCGTACACGCTTGCGCCCGAGCTGGTGGGGACGTTCGACGTGGTGCTCTTCTTCGGCGTGCTGTACCACCTCCGCTACCCCCTCCTCGCGGTGGACCGTCTCCGCACCGTCTGCACCGGCGAGGCGTTCATCGAAACGCATGTCGTGACCGACAAGCATCTGTTGCGCGGGCCGCGCGCGGGCCTGGCCCGCTGGTTGCGCTTGAGCGGATGGTTTCGCGACACCCCGATCTGGCGGCAATACGCCGCCGGCGAAATCAATAAATCCGATCAAAGCAACTGGTTCGGGCCAAACCCCCGTGCCGTGATCGAAGCCTTTGAATCCGCCGGATTCGCCATCGAGCAAGTGGACGCCTGGGAAGACCGGGCCGCTTTCCGCGCGCGGGTGCGCGAAGCCGTGCCCGAGCGCCTGGCGCGGCATTCCTACGAGGGCAAATTCCCCGGCCATTCTTCCCTGGCGGGCGTGCCCGCCCGCGATTTGCGCCTCTTCAAAACCGGCGACCCTCCGCCCGGCCCGGCGCGGTGACACTCTAGGCGATTATCCCTTGACTTCATTGAATTCCTCGGAGGGTATATTCTCGCGCAGAATCGCAGAGCCACTGAGAAGATAATAACGTAGAAAGGCTGGATGTTTGTTTTTCCTCTGCGCCTCTGCGCCTCTGCGTCTCTGCGCGAGTTTTCTTCATGCTTCGGCGTCGTTACCCAGGGCTCCTGGGTCGGCAGATTGGCCTGATAAAAATGTTTATCCTGTTTTGAGGGGACAAACACCAAATTCTTTTTAAGGATAACGCTTAATGCCGGAGCCGTCCAGCGCCTCGCCAGGTGAATTTTCCGACCCCGCCGCGGCGCGGTTGAAAGCCAAGCTGCGCGCCTTGCCGCACCGGCCGGGCGTGTACCTGATGAAGGACCGGTTCGGTGCCATCCTCTACGTGGGCAAGGCGAAGGACCTCAAAAAACGCGTTGCGTCCTATTTCCAGCGCGGGCGTCGCGCGGGCTTCAGCCAGCCGAAAATCGCCGCGCTGATTCCGCTCATCAAAGACGTCGAGGTCGTCGAGGTACGCTCGGAAACCGAGGCATTCCTGCTCGAAGGCAAACTCATCAAAGAGTGGAAGCCGAAGTACAACACCGAGTTCACCGACGACAAGCGCTTCCTCCTCGTGCGCGTGGACGAGCGCGCGCCGTTCCCGCGCTTCCGCCTCACGCGCCTGCGGCGCGAAGACGGCTCGCGCCATTTCGGGCCCTTCGCCAACGCCGGCCAATTGCGCCGCACCCTCGCCGACTTGCGCCGGCGCTTCGGCATCCTCCTCGGCGACGCCTCCGCGCCCACCCCCACCCCGGAAGACGCCGCCCGCTACCGGCTCTACGCCGACGCCCGCGCGGAAATTTACGGGCACCCCAACGAAGTGACGCCGGCGGAATACGCCGCGCGCGTGCGCTCCGCGATGGAATTCCTCGAAGGCAAAGCGCGCGCCTGGCTTGAGGAATTGCATGCCGACATGGAGCAAGCCGCCGCGGCGCAGGACTACGAGCGCGCGGCCACGCTGCGCGATTCCTGGCAGGCGCTCGCCCAAACCCTCGCCAACACCACGCGCGACCGGCGCTTCCTGCGCGGCGGCCCGGATCGCGCCGCCGTCCCGCCCATTGCCGCCGTGGAACTGGCCGCCGCGCTCGCGCTGCCGTTGCCGCCGCGCACCCTCGAATGCTTCGACATCTCGCACATTTCCGGCACCCTCACCGTCGCCGCCATGTCGCGCTTCGTGGACGGCGCGCCGGACAAGCCCGGCTACCGGCTCTTCCACCTGCGCGGGCCCGCCGGCAACGACGATTTTCGCGCGCTCGAGGAAGTGGTCGGCCGGCGCTACGCGCGCCTGCACCGCGAGCACAAGCCGCTGCCCGACCTCGTCGTCATTGACGGCGGCAAGGGCCAGGTGCACGCGGCGTTGAAGGCCTTTCTCCTGCACGAGCTTGCCCCCCCGCCGCTCATCGGCTTGGCCAAGCGCGAGGAAGCCATCGTCCGGCCGGGCGACATTCCCGACCTGCGCCTGCCCGACCATTCGCCCGCGCTGCACTTGCTCCAGCGCGTGCGCGACGAGGCCCACCGCTTTGCCAACACCTTCAACGCCCGCCTGCGCGCGAAAAAAATCCGCGAGAGCGTGCTCGATGATTTCGCCGGCCTCGGCCCCGCCAAACGCGCCGCCCTCTTCCGGCGCTTCCAGAGCCTCGCCGGCCTGCGCGCCGCCACCGCCGCGGACCTGGCCGAAGTCCCCGGCATCGGCCCGACCCTCGCCGCCCGCCTGCGGGTGTTTTTGGCCACGTAAACCGCTCCCTTAGCTTCCAGTCGGAAGCGCGGAAAGTTTTAGGCGTTGATAGGCGCCTCGCTTATTGTCCTCGGGATGCGGCTCGACGGCTAGAATCGTAATGTCGCCTTTGCCGGGGCCGTAAGCCCAAAATACGCGCCCGGCGGCGGGGGTGTTATTTTCCAGATAAGACTGGAAAATCTTGATGCCGTATTTGCGGGTCAGGGCGTCAATTTCGTGCGATTGCAGGCTGTTGTGGCGCGGGTTTTGTTGCAGGTAGCCCAGGGTTTTGACGAGTCTCTTGAAGAATCGTTCCTCATTTTTGTCCAACTGACCCTGCCTCTTCCGTACGGCCAGATCATTCCATCGTGCCGCCATCTCCGGCACCCCCATGCGGATGTTGAAGGGCATCGGGACACTTCAAGTTTCGCGGAACTCCGAAAGGTCCACCGGCGGCGAAGCCTTCCCCTTTTTCAAACCGGTCACGGACCGCTCGATCATCCTCCGCGCGCGCGCGGAAACCGCCGCGGGTGGCACCAGCAGCCGCGGTTCGAGAACATAGCAACCATTGGAAAGCGATTTCACGTGAAAATACTTCGCCCGTGCCCCGCGCAAACTGATGCGCCGTTTCGCATCCGCCGCCACGTCATAGGACGAGACCACGGACACCGCGGTAGTTCCTCGCGGACGGTGGAGAGTTGAAGTTGCCATGATTCCAGATTGGTGGGATTTCCCACCGAAGGCAAGCCCGGTTTTAGGGTTTTTAGCGGTCATACAGTAACCCATCTGTCACTTCGCCACGCCGATTTTGAGGTTGCGCGGCGGAGCTGACGGCGGCAGCGTTAGCTCCCTTTCTCTTTTCTTTCACCTTCCGCCGGAGCCAACGCCATGAGCTGGGACCGTTTTCAGAAATTCTACCTGCCGTTTGAAAATTTGCGCGTCGCCGTGGATGTGAGCCGTGTCTCCTTCCCGGACGACTTCCTGGAAAAAATGCGCGGCCAGATGACCGCCGCCTTCGACGCGATGGACGCCCTGGAAAAAGGCGCCATCGCCAACCCGGACGAAAACCGCATGGTCGGCCACTACTGGCTGCGCGACCCGGGCCTGGCCCCGTCGCCCGACCTCGGCCGCGCGGTCGAGAAAACCATCCGCAAGATCGAACAGTTTGCCGCCCAGGTGCATCAGGGCAAAATCAAGGGTGCGGGCGGCAAGTTTCAAAACCTCCTCTGCGTCGGCATCGGCGGCTCCGCGCTGGGCCCGGAGTTTGTCGCGCACGCCTTGTCCCAGCCGGGCCAGGACAAGCTGAAGATTTACTTTATTGATAACACCGACCCCGACGGCATTGACCTGGTCTTCCGCCAGCTCAAGGGCAAGCTCGGCCGCACCCTCACCATCATCACCTCGAAGTCCGGCGGCACGCCGGAGCCGCGCAACGGCATGGTCGAGGCCGACGCGGCGTACCGGCGCGCGGGGCTGAAGTTTGCGCGCCACGCGGTCGTCACCACCGGCGAGGGCAGCCTGCTCGACAAACATGCGGTGAAGAACAAATTCCTCGCCCGCTTCCCGATGTGGGACTGGGTCGGCGGGCGCACCTCGGAACTCGGCCCGGTCGGCCTCCTGCCCGCTGCGTTGCAAGGCGTGGACATCCGTGCGCTCCTGGCCGGCGCCAAGGCCATGGACGCCGTCACCCGCGTGCGCCCGCTGGAGAAAAACCCCGCCGCGCTCATGGCGCTGTCGTGGTACTTTTTGACCGATGGCCACGGCGCCAAGGACATGGTCATCCTGCCGTACAAAGACCGGCTGCTCCTCCTTTCGCGTTACCTCCAGCAGCTCGTGATGGAATCGCTCGGCAAGGAATTCGATTTGAAGGGCAACGTCGTGCACCAGGGCATTTCCGTCTACGGCAACAAGGGCTCAACCGACCAGCATGCCTACGTCCAGCAGTTGCGCGACGGCGTGCCGAACTTTTACGTCGTCTTCATTGAGGTGCTCAAGGATCGCGCCGGCCCGGTCGTCAACATCGAGCCCGACACCACCGCCGGCGATTACCTCCAGGGCTTTCTGCTCGGCACCCGCGACGCCTTGTTTGAAAAAGGGCGCCAGTCCATCACCATCACCCTCGGCGAGGTTTCGCCCGCGGCCGTCGGCCAGGTCATCGCCCTCTTCGAACGCGCGGTGGGCTTTTACGGCAGCCTCGTGGGCGTCAACGCGTATAACCAGCCGGGCGTCGAAGCGGGCAAGAAAGCCGCGGCCTCCATGCTGGCCGTGAAGCAAAAGGTGCTCCTGGCCCTGCGCGCCGCTCCCGGCTCGGCCTTGACGGCCCCCCAACTGGCGGCCAAATTGGGGCTTGAACCGCAGGTCGAACTTATTTTTAAGCTTCTGGAACATTTAGCCGCCAACCCGGACAAAGGGGTCCGCCGAACGCCGGCCCCCGCCATTTCGGATTACGCTTACTATTTTCAGGCGCCGTAAGTCGCCTGGCTTCTCCCCCCACTCCCCAATCCTACTCCACTACCTCCGACTATGAACG
>Ga0182024_10027104_pt1 | contig 10042 bp, 5 predicted proteins | sample P32metaG_FD_120480 | JGI IMG/M metagenome (GOLD analysis project Ga0182024, IMG submission 120480) | Permafrost microbial communities from Stordalen Mire, Sweden - P3-2 metaG (Illumina Assembly) | ecosystem: Environmental > Terrestrial > Soil > Wetlands > Permafrost | place: Sweden: Stordalen...
CTGCCGTTCAGGAAGCGCGGCATCTGGCGATGCCCATCGTGGCTTTCGCCGCCATAATCGCCATTCTCTACTTCGGCCGGGTGTTTTTCATCACGGCCATTGTGGCCACCACCATCGCATTTATCCTGGAGCCGTTTGTGGCGCTGCTGGTGCGTGCGCGTTTTCCGCGTCCACTGGCCAGCGTGGTGGTCTGCAGCGTCGCGCTGGCGTTCCTCTATGTGATCGGCATGGCGGCGTACACGCAGTTCGTTGCGATCTACGCGGATATGCCCAAGTATGGGGAGCGTATCGGCGCGATCGTCGACGGCATTCAGCAGAAAGTGGCGGACCTGGAAGACCAGACGTATCGCATGGTGGTACCGGCGCGGCAGCGGCAGGAGCTGGCGCAGGCGCAGGCGGAAGCGCTCAAGCAGGCGTCGAAAACGCCTAAGCGCAAATCGTCGGCGCAACCCGCCGCGCCCATACCGGTTCCGGCGCCGGGAGTGATTCCGGAGGTGCGCATCCACGCGGAAAGCAACCCGCTGGGCGAGTATCTGTCATCGCGGTTGAGCGACTTCTACCAGGCGTTACTGATGATGTCGTTCATCCCTTTTCTGGTGTACTTTATGCTGAGCTGGCGCGACCATCTGAATCGCAGCTTCCTGCAGTTCTTTCACGGTGAGGACCGGCTGGTGGCGACGCGCAGCATGGAAGGCATTGCCGCGATGGTGCGCGCTTTCGTGGTGGGGAATTTTTTGCTGGGGCTGCTGATGGCCGCGATCAGCTCGGCCATGTTTTGGATGATGGGCCTTTCGTATCCGTTGCTGGTGGGGCCGCTGAGCGGCTTTTTGAGCCTGGTGCCGTACGTAGGTATGCCGTTGGCGATTGTGCCCCCGCTGTTCGCGGCGCTGGGGATCAATCGGGTCCCGGTGTATTTGCTGGTGGTGCTGGCAGTGGCGATGCTGCACCTGATCGCGATGAACCTGCTGTATCCGAAAGTTGTGGGGTCGCGCGTTCACTTGAATCCGCTGGTGGTGACGTTCTCGCTGATGCTGTGGGGGTTTCTGTGGGACGCGCCGGGACTGCTGCTGGCGATCCCGCTGACGGCCGCGTTGAAGGCGGTTTGCGACAACGTGAGAACGCTGCGGCCTATTGGAAAATTCTTGGGAGATTAGGTAGGACAGGCCTCCCAGCCTGTCCGCGTGCGGAACGCGCCTTCGGCGCTGACAGGCCGGGAGGCCTGTCCTACGCACCTTGACATTCTACATATCAGGGCGTATATGTAGAATCACTAGGCATCAAGCATGTTCGAATTCCTTCGCAGACATCGCCATGAGCGGCAACTCGATTCCGAGATCCAGTTCCATATCGATCGCATGGCGCAGCAGTACGTCAGCCGCGGCGCCGCCCCTCGGGAGGCGCGCCGCCGCGCGCGCATCGAATTCGGCGGAACCGAGCAGGTCAAGGAAGAGTGCCGCGACGTCCGCAGCCTCCGCTGGCTCCGCGACGCCATCGCCGATTTGCGTTATGCGGCGCGAATGTTGCGCAGAAGTCCGGCCTTCGCCGCGGCCGCGCTGTTGTGCCTGGCGCTCGGAATCGGCGCGAATACGGCGGTCTTCAGCCTCCTCGACGCGGCGCTGCTGCGCGCGCTGCCGGTAAGCGATCCGCAGCGGCTGGCGCTGATTCAGAGCGCCGATGAAGACGGCCAATCCATCAATGCTTTCTCCTATCCGCAATATGTATATTTGCGGGAACACGCGCGCACCATGGACGTCATCGCCTACGGCAATATCACCCTGAATCTGAGCTCCAGCGATATTGCGGTTGCGCCCACCGGAAAACTTGTCTCCGACAATTATTTCCGGGTTCTGGGCGTGCAGCCGGCGGTGGGCCGCATGCTGGCGGCAGGCGATGAAAATGTAGCGGTGATCGGTCATGCCTTCTGGAAAAGCCGGTTCGGCGGCGATCCCGCTATCGTTGGCCGCACGGCGAATCTCAACGGCGTAGCATTCACCATTGTGGGCGTGACGCCTGCACGGTTCTTTGGCGCCGAAGTGGGCTCGGCGCCTGATGTCTATATTCCCCTGACCATGTTCGACCGGCTGCAACAGGGCGCGCCGCGGCTTCCGATGATCAACAGTTTTTGGTTAAGCCTGATGGCGCGCTTACATCCGGACGCTACTATGCAGCGTGCGTCCGCCGAAGCGGAACTGCTCTATCACCAGGCGGCATCCGAACCAACGCGCGGCTTGCCGCCCGATCATCCGCTAGTGGAATACTTCCGCCGTATGCATGTGAGCCTTGCTCCCGGCGACAAAGGCATTGGCGATATCCGCGCGCAATTCGGCAGACCGCTCGCGGTCCTGATGGCTGTAGTGGCGCTGGTGTTGTTGATCGCATGCGCCAATCTTGCCGGCCTGCTGCTGGCGCGCGCCACGGCGCGGCAGAGGGAGATCGCCGTCAGGCTGGCGCTCGGCGCGGGTCGCGGCCGTTTAATCCGGCAATTGCTTACCGAGAGTATGGCGCTAGCTTTGGCGGGCGGAGCGTTAGGCCTGCTGGTGGCGTCCTGGAGCGCCGCCGCGCTGGTGCAATTTCTCGACCGGACCACGCTCGATGTAGCTCTCGATCTGCGCGTGCTCGCCTTCGCCTTCGCCGCTTCGGTTGGCACGGGCCTGCTCTTTGGCGCTGCCCCCGCCCTAAAGGCGGTGCGTCAGAGCGTCGGCGCGTCGTTGAAGGGCGGACCCGCCCCGATCGCTCGCGGACGGCGATTCGATCTGCATTATCCGCTGGTCTCCGCCCAAGTGGCGCTCTCGCTGACGCTCATGGTTGGCGCCGGATTGTTCCTTCGCACGCTGGCGAATCTCAAGGATATCGATACCGGTTTCCATGCCGATCGCGTCCTGATCGCTTCTTTCAATCCCGGCCTTAGCCGCTATAGCGAGCAGCGGGAGCGGGATTTCTACGCCAGGTTGATGGAGCGCGTGGCCGCCCTGCCCGGCGTACGGACCGTGAGCATGGCCGACCAGCCCTTGCTGGCCGGCGCGATGTATGAGGGCGTGGTGGTGGAAGGGCTGGTTACGCCACCCAAGAACGGACCGGTGGCCGCGATTAAAACCGTGACTCCGCGCTTTTTCGAAACCATGGGAATTCCGTTGCGGCTGGGTCGCGATTTCTCGCCTCAGGACTTACCGGGCGCGCCGAAGGTAGCCATTGTCAACGAGCGATTCGCCCGTCAGTTTCTCGGTGGACAAAATCCCATAGGCAAACACATTGGACTGGGCGGCAAGACAGCCGATTTGGAAGTGGCTGGAGTGATCGCCGATACCAAATACCGGAATCTGCGCGGCGCGGCTCCGGCCACGGTCTATCTGCCCATCGATCAGTTAGACCTCACTGGGCGGCCGGGGTCGATGCCGAGAACGCTGCATGTGCGCACTAGCGCCGGCGGCCTGCAGAGCACGTCGGCGCTAATCGAGCAACAGGCGCGCGCACTTGACCGGAATCTGCCCGTTTCCACGGTAAGTACGTTTGCGAATATCATCGACGCGCAGTTAGTGCGAGAGCGGCTGATTGCAACCTTGTCGGGCTTCTTCGGCGCAGTGGCGATGCTGCTCGCCTGCTTCGGTCTATACGGCGTAATGGCGTACAGCGTCCAACGCCGGACGCAGGAAATCGGCATTCGGATGGCGCTTGGGGCGGCGCGCGGCGCCGCGACCCGAATGGTGATGCGCCAGAGCGTGGCGATGGTCCTGGCCGGCGTTACGGCCGGGATTCCGATGGCGCTCTGGCTTTCGAAGCTGGTCAAGAGTTTGCTCTTCGGAGTGGAACCCGGCGACGCGGCGACTCTGGCCGCGGCCTCGCTGCTACTGGTCGCGGTAGCGGCGCTCGCCGCATATTTGCCGGCGCGCCGCGCGGCGCGAATCGACCCTACCGTGGCGCTGAGATACGAGTGACCAGGCAAGGGCTTCGCCCTTGATATCCCTGCGGGATACCGGAGTCAGGAGTCAGAAGTCAGGAGTCAGAAAGCGCGGCGGGCGAGCCCCTATGACAGTAACTAAGTGACTAAATATGGCTTCCGATAAATCCGACTTACTGCAAGGCACATTGGACATGCTGGTCCTGAAAATCGTCGCGCTGGAACCCGTCCATGGTTATGGCATCGCCCAACGCATCCAGCAAATCTCGCGCGACGTCTTACAGGTGCAGCAGGGATCGCTCTACCCTGCCCTGCACCGGCTCGAAAAGCGCGGGTGGCTGAAAGCGGACTGGCGCGAATCCGAAACCGGCCGCGAAGCGAAGTTTTATTCGTTGACGCGCGTGGGGCGCAAGCAGCTCGAAGCCGAAACGGAGAATTGGGACCGGCTGGCGGGCGCCGTGGCGCTGATCATGAAGACCGCGGAATAGGAAACTCGCCAATGTTTTTCCGCAAGAAACAGTCGGAACGGCAATTCGATTCAGAAGTCCAATATCACCTGGACCGCGCTGCGCAGAGTTACATCGCGCAAGGCATGGACCCGCAAGAAGCACATCGCCGCGCGCGCCTGGAATTCGGCGGCGCCGCGCAAATTCAGGAAGACCTGCGCGACGTACATCACCCACGCTGGCTGGCCGACCTGCGCCAGGACCTAGTCTATGCCGTCCGCACCTTGCGCCGCAGCCCGGGGTTTCTGATTTCCGCGGTCGCAACGCTCGCTTTGGGAATCGGGGCCAACACAGCCATCTTCAGCTTGATCGACGCCGTGATGCTGCGCCCTCTGCCGGTACGCGATCCATCGGGTTTGGTGCAGCTTGCGCGCTTCACGGATACGGGCGGAAGCCGCAACGTCTCCTATCCGCTGTTCGAGTATTTCCGCGACCATCTCTCGTCTATCTCCGGGGCTTTCGCGGAGATGCCGCTGGTAAACACGATCACGCTCGGCGGCGTGGAGGAGAATGTCTACGGCGACGCGGTGTCCGGCGAATATTATTCGGTTTTAGGTCTTGCGCCGGCGGCCGGGCGCCTGCTCGGCCCCCAAGACGATGCTGGGCCTTCGCCGGTTGCGGTGATCAGTTATGCGTATTGGAAGCGCCGGTTCGGGCTCGACCCCGCCGCTATCGGCAAAACCTTCGTCGCCGACCGCACCGTGCTCACCATTGTGGGAGTGGAGCCGCCCGGCTTTTCCAGCATCGCGCATGGGCGTACGAGCGACTTCACCGTTCCACTCTTCATGACCGAGCAGATCAATGGCGGCAGCGCTGCGTGGCGGCAGAGATGGGACTTTAACCTGCTCGCAATGATGGCACGCCTGAAACCCGGCGTGACCGTGACGCGCGCCAATGCGGAGCTTGAAGCCCTCTTCGACGGATGGCGCAACGATAAAGCTGCCACGCTCTCTGGCGATTTCCTTCGCAAGCAACTCTTGAAAGAGCGCGCCGCGGCTTTGCCTGCCGCCGCCGGATTAAACGGCCTGCGCAACGAATTCTTCGAACCGCTGGCGGTCCTGATGTGCATCGTGGCGCTGGTGCTGTTGCTGGCGTGCGCCAATCTCTCGGGCCTCCTGCTGGCGCGGGCATCGTCCAGGCAGCGCGAGGTTTCCATCCGCCGCGCCCTGGGAGCGGGAAATGGCCGCCTGGCCCGGCAATTTCTGGCTGAAAGCATGTTGCTGGCAGCACTCGGCGCCATCGTCGGTTTTGCCTTGGCCCAGTGGTTCAGCCGCGCACTGATCGCCATGATGGCGAATGGCGACCAGCTCGATCTGTCAGTCTCGCCCGATTGGCGCATTCTTGCGTTCACCGGCGCTATCTCGCTGCTGGCTTGCGTGGCCGCCGGTCTTGCTCCCGGCCTCAATGCCGGAAGAAGCAACGTCAATCCAGCGCTCAAGCAAGTGCGGAGCGGCGGCCATCGCCGTCTCGGACGCGCGCTGGTGGTGGCGCAACTCTGCATTTCCATGACGCTGCTGATCGGTGCGAGCCTCTTCATCCGCACCTTAGTCAAGCTCTATAGCGTCGATACGGGCATCCGCACCGAAGGCGTGTTCATGTTCAACATAAACACCAAGGCGCCGTTCCCGCGCGCTCGCGCCCTCGCGATTCAAACCGCGATTGTGGATCGCTTGCAGTCCATGCCTGGAGTTCTCTATGCCAGCGCGGCAGCCAACCTGCCTATCTCCGGCAGCCCTTGGACCCAAAGCGTGCAAGTAGAAAGCTATGATTTCCGCCCCGGCGAGGACGATACCGTGGCATTCAACGCCGTTGCGCCCAAGTTTTTCGCCGTCACCGCCCTGCCGCTGCTGCTGGGCCGCGACTTCAATGAACGGGACGCCGCTGGGTCGAAGCCGGTCGCTATTGTCAGCCAGAGTTTTGTCCGCTCCTTCTTCGGCGGCCAATCGCCTCTCGGGCGCCATGTGACATCCGCCAACGTCGCATACGAAATTGTGGGCGTAGTTGGGGACGCCAAATACGGAAGCCTGCGTGCGGCCATGCAAAAGACTATGTACATCCCCTGGATGCAGCGGGAGGGTGGGCGGCCCACGGGCTACGACTACTTTGCGCGCATCGCCGGCGGCGACCCGATGCGTGTGGCCCCAGCTATGGAACGCGCCATCCCGGAAATCGATTCGGCCTTGCGCTTGCGCTTGCCGCGAACCTACGCGGATGCGATCGATCAATCCACCCTCAATGAGCGCATGATGGCGACGCTCGGAGGTTTCTTCGGCCTGCTGGCGTTGATGGTGGCGTGTCTCGGCATCTTCGGAATCATGGCATTCCAAGTTTCGCGCCGCATCAACGAGCTAGGCGTCCGCATGGCGCTGGGCGCCACCAGAGTCAATATCGTGGCGCTGGTGCTGCGCGAAGTGGCAATGCTGCTGATACCCGGATGCGCCGCGGGCTGTATCGCCGCCGCCTGTCTTACCCGCTTTGCCAAGAGCATGCTGTTCGGCGTCACTCCGACCGATCCGATCGCATTCGCGCTAGCGGCCTGTGCGCTTGCCGCAGCCACTCTCGCCGCAGGATTCCTCCCGGCGCTACGAGCCTCACGCATCCATCCCATGACCGCCCTGCGTCATGAGTAGGACAGGCCTCCTGGCCTGTCCCGCGCCGGAGGCGCGCTCTGCGGAGTCCGGTTCCACACGCACATCCGTGGCCCTTTCGAGCCATAGCGGCATGAAACGTACCAGGCGCGCGATTTTAGCAGTAACCTTTCCATCCCCAATACGCGTCCCACCTTGCAACGTGAACTCGCGCGTGAGCTTTCTCGCTGCGGCGGTATTTACGGGTTGGTCGGTAGCCGGCTGGAACGCCTCGGCGCAATCGCTGCCGGTGTCTCCGCAGGATCCGGCGACCGTCCCGAACGCCGTAGCGCAATTGCCACCCGCGCCTCCGCAGGACTCGGCCCCCGCGCCGGTCGAGACTGCAGCTGTCGTTCCCCCTGTCGTCCCCGACCCTGTCGTCCGCGCCCCCGTAGTAGTCCCGCTCAACGATCAGCGCATCGCGCTGGTCATTCCCGATTATCAAACCGTAGAGGATTCCTCCGTGCCGGTGGCGCCCATGACCGCTGCGGAAAAGTGGCATCTGGGCTGGAAGGAAACGATCGACCCGTTCAACATCGCCACCGCTGCTATGACTGCAGCGTTCTCGCAGCGCGGCAATCAGACTCCGAAGTACGGCGAAGGCTGGCCCAACTATGGCAGACGCTTCGGAGCGGCCATCGGCGATTTCGGCACGCAGAATCTTTTCAGCGCCGGACTTTTCGCCGTCCTGCTGCACCAGGACCCGCGCTACTTCCGCAAGGGTCCCAGCGCCAGACTCTTCCCCCGCATCTGGTATTCCGTCACACGGGTGGCAGTGTGCAGAAACGATGCCGGCCGTGACACATTAAATACCTCTAATTTTCTGGGAATGGGCTTGGGAATCGCGGCTTCCAATGTATACTATCCTTCATCAAGCCGCACCGGAACCGTGATGGCCGGCCGGATAGAGACTAGTATGCTCGGCGGAGTTACGGGCAGTCTGATGTCCGAGTTTTGGCCGGACATACAGAAGAAGTTTTTCCGAAAGAAGTCCAAGTAACAAGCGAAAAGAAAGCGGATAAGCCTGGAAAAGCCTGGTTTCACCTGGCAGATTGCCAGTCGTAGTTTAGTCTGCGCAGCCCTGTGTCTTTATCCAGCGTCCGCGAAAGCACCCTCCGGAACGGCCATCGAAGCTCGTCTGCTAACTCCCATTTCCTCTTACGCCGCCCGCGTGGGCATGCCACTCGAAGCCGTTGTCACCACGCCGGTCTGCTCCACGGGCGAGGATGCACCTTCGCAAGACGCCGTGGTAACCGGCATAGTTTCGAGAGTTCACCGCGTGGGCTTGGGCTTGGTGCACGAGACCGCCAGCATGGAAGTCGAGTTCAACGAGCTGCGTTTGCCCGACGGCCGCACCTATCCCATTCATGCGCAATTGACCGCCATCGATAACGCCCGCGAGCGCGTGGATAGCCACGGCGTCATTCACGGCATCCGCGCCACCGCCTCGCTTTCGAACCGCGTGGGTCAGCATCTGGCTTTTCTGGCCATGGGCGGCCACCCGCTGGTGGCATTGCCGTTCTTTGCGCTGCAGAGCAGTCTGTTCCATTTTCCCGATCCGGAAATCGAGCTGCGCCGCGGCGCGGATTTTCATCTCGCCGTGCAGTTTCCCCAGCAGTTCGGGTCGGTGGTGAAGTGCGCCCTGCCGGAAGAGATCCCCGAGCGGAACTGGGGCGATATGCATACCCTGATAAACGCCCTGCCCTACTGGAGCTATTCCATGCGGCAGCCGCAGCCAATGGACCTGGTAAATCTGGTTTACGTCGGTTCCGCGGATGAGGTTAACCGTGCATTTTCCGCTGCGGGCTGGACCGGAGCGCAGCCGAATTCGACGCGCGCTACCGTGAAGGCGCTGCGGGCCATCGCGGAAAATCGCGGCTTGGCGGAGGCTCCCATGCGCATGCTGCTGCTCGATGGCGTCCAGCCAGACATGCAGCTTCAACAAAGCCTGGATACGTTTGCCAAGCGCGATCACCTGCGCATCTGGGCCCGCAGCGAGTTGCTTGACGGCCGGGAGGTTTGGGCCTCGTCGGCAACGCGCGATCTCGCGGCGGTTTTTGCCATTCATCCGTTCGGCTTCACGCACCAGATTCAAGACGATGTGGATCTGGAACGCGACCAGGTGGTGGGCGACCTCGCCTTCACCGGATGCGTCGATTCGGTGGCGTACGTCGCGCGGCCGGAGACCGTGCGCACCTCCGGCGAGGTCTATCGCAAAGGCGTCATCACCGATTCGCGGGTGGCCGTGGTAACTCTCAATTCCTGCGAAGAGCCGCGCGAAGATCTCTCCGACATCGGCGAGATGCCGCAGCCCCGCAAGCTGGTCCGCTGGATTCGGCGCGTGACCCTGACCGCGCGCAACCACTATTTGCGCGACAATTGGGCGTGGCGCGCGGGCGAGGCAATCCGATTCACCTATCACACGGTGCGCTCATGGCAGCAGGAGCGCAAGGATGAGCAACTGGCGGGCGAGCTCGATGCCAAACTGGCCGCGCGGCCTGAGCTCCGCCAGGATTTCGCGGTTAAGTAGGATGCGGCTCGGCGCGTGGCTGCTGGCGGCTAGCGCGCTGGCATCCGCCGCCCCGCAGCAGGCGCAACTGCTTCGCCAGGGTTGGGCTATTCAATCCTCGGCCGACGCTCGCGAAGGCGGCGCCGCGATTTCGGCCGCCGACTACAGGCCCAACGGTTGGTACAACGCCGCGCTTCCCTCCACGGTTCTCGGCGCGCTGGTACAAGGCCACGTTTATCCCGACCCGTATTCGGGCATGAATCTGCGGCAGATTTCGGGAACGTCGTATCCCATTTCCTCCAATTTCTCGAACGCGCTGATGCCTCCGGACAGTCCGTTCCGCCGCTCCTGGTGGTACCGCACCGCGTTCCAGATCCCTGCGGATTATAAGGGCCGCACCGTCTGGCTGGGCTTCGATGGCATCAACTTCCGCGCCAACGTATGGATGAATGGAAAACAGATCGCATCGGCGGATCAGGCCGCCGGCGCCTGGCGCCTCTTTGAA
>Ga0182024_10027105_pt1 | contig 10042 bp, 8 predicted proteins | sample P32metaG_FD_120480 | JGI IMG/M metagenome (GOLD analysis project Ga0182024, IMG submission 120480) | Permafrost microbial communities from Stordalen Mire, Sweden - P3-2 metaG (Illumina Assembly) | ecosystem: Environmental > Terrestrial > Soil > Wetlands > Permafrost | place: Sweden: Stordalen...
CCCAAGTGTGGCGCCTCCCGTTGGTCGGCGATGGGCGTTCGCGGTTTAACGACCCAAAATCATTTTGGGCTTGACAGGGACCGGCCTTCTCATGGAAGCCGCGACCGGCAGGGAGCGCTACCAGCACCTCTAGTGGCTTGCTACCCATTCACGCTCCCTTCCCGTCGCGGCTCAGTTTTGCGTACGTACTCACACGAATCTTGACAGCGCAACGTATTTGCCATACACTGTTAGACAAATGGCGAAGCCCGTGTCCATCGGCCAATTCGAGCAGTTAGTGCTCACCGCGGTTCTCAGCCTCAAAGAGGATGCCTACGGCGTCACGATCCACGAAAAGGTTGGAGAACTCGCGCAGCCGAAATCGATATCGCTCGGCGCGGTCTACGTCACGCTCGATCGATTGGAAGACAAAGGACTGGTTTCGTCGTGGCTCTCGGAACCCACGGCGGAGCGCGGCGGGCGAGCCAAGCGTTGCTATCGCATGGAGGCGCTGGGCGAGCGAGCGCTACAGGAATCCACTGCAACGGCGCAACGCATGTTCGACGCGTTGGTGAAGGCGCTAGGCAAAGAGGGCGCCAGGCAGTGGGGCAAGCGCTGGGGGAAAGAGGCGAGCGGATGAAGGCAGCTCCATCCAAAACCGCTGAGGCTGTACTCGGAATCTTGATCCCGCCGGCGTGCCGCGAACAGGTGCTAGGCGATTTGCATGAGCGATACACCGGCCCGGTCCGATATGTCGGCGACGCATTATCCGCGGTCCCGTGCGTGATCATCAGCCGGATTCGCAGAACCACGGATCCGCAAGTGCTCCTCATGGAAGCCTTCGCTCTGTACCTTTCGTTCGTTGGCGTCGCGTGGATCTCGGGACAAAGCGCGTTCCTTTTTGAGCCGTGGGGATTGCTGCGCCTCGCGATCCCCACGGCCGTCGTGTTGGTTGCGCTGGTTCTTGCGGACGCTTACGCGGATCCGGCCAAGCGTTCGCCAGTGAAGCCCATGCTCCAGACCGCGTTCTGCATCGGCTTTGCGTTCTTGTCGCAGGCAACATTCTGGGCAACCGATCCGGATTTAGCAGTGCCTCTACGCATTATGTTGTACGGCGCCGGGATCAGCCTGGTCCTGGTTTCAGCGCTGCGCGTATTTTTCCCCAAGGATGACAATCGGCCTCGCGGCGCGACGTAACCGTCAAGGTATCCTGGACCTATGTCATCGCACGCAGATATCGATAGCGCGCTCAAAGAGCAACGCGTCTTCGAACCCTCCGATGAGTTTCGGTCAAAAGCTCATGTCAAAAGCCTGGCCGAATACCAGCGCCTCTATAAAGAAGCGGAGGAACAGCCCGAGGAATTCTGGGCGAACATTGCCCGCGAGCTGCACTGGTTCAAGACCTGGGATCGAGTGCTGGATTGGAAGCTGCCATTTGCGCAATGGTTCGTCGGCGGGCAACTCAATATCTCGTACAACTGCCTCGACCGTCATGCGGCTACCTGGCGCAAAAACAAGGCCGCCATTCTGTGGGAAGGCGAGCCGGGCGATTCGCGAACGTTAACCTATCAGCAACTGCTGCATGAGGTGTCGAAATGCGCGAACGTGCTGAAGTCGCTGGGAGTGAAGAAGGGCGACCGTGTAGCCATCTATATGGGCATGGTCCCCGAACTTTCCATCGCGCTGCTGGCATGTGCCCGAATCGGCGCGCCACACACCGTAGTATTCGGCGGATTTTCGTCGCAGGCGTTGATCGATCGCATCAACGATTGCGGAGCGTCGGCCGTGATTACGCAGGATGCCAGTTACCGGCGCGGCGCGGAAGTGAAGCTGAAGGAGGCCGTGGATCACGCGATGCCGCGATGCCCCACAGTGAAGAACGTGCTGGTTTATCGCCGCACGGGTGCCGCGGTTACGATGGAGGCCGGCCGCGATCACTGGTGGCATGAGTTGATGGAAACCGCTTCCGCCGAGTGCCCGGCAGAGCCGCTGGATTCCGAACATCCTCTGTACCTGCTCTATACTTCCGGCACCACCGGCAAACCCAAAGGTGTCCTGCATACTACGGGCGGCTACGCTGTCGGAACTTACATCACATCGAAATGGGTTTTCGATCTTCGCGAGGAAGATACTTTCTGGTGCACGGCGGATATCGGATGGGTGACCGGCCACAGCTACGTGGTTTACGGCCCGCTCCAAAATGGCGCGACCACTTTGATGTATGAAGGGGCGCCGACGTGGCCGGAGGCGGATCGCTTCTGGCGGATTGTCGAAAAATATCAGGTGAGCATCTTCTACACTGCGCCCACCGCCATCCGCGCGTTCATGCGTCTGGGCGAACAATGGCCGCGCAAACACGAAATGAAGAGCCTCCGGCTGCTGGGCAGCGTGGGAGAACCGATCAATCCGGAAGCGTGGATGTGGTATCGCGAAGTGATTGGCCGCAGCCGCTGCCCTATCGTCGACACTTGGTGGCAAACCGAAACCGGCGCCATCCTGATCACGCCTCTGCCGGGCGCCATCGCGACTAAGCCAGGTTCAGCCACGCGGCCTTTCCCGGGAATCATTGTTGACGTTGTGAATCGCGAAGGCCAATCCGTGCCCACAGGCTCTGGTGGGTTCCTGGTGATCAAACGTCCCTGGCCATCTATGTTGCGGACCATTTATGGCGATCCGGAGAGATACGAACAGCAATACTGGTCGCAGATTCCGGGAATGTATTTCGCCGGTGACGGCGCGCGCATCGATCAGGACGGATACATCTGGCTGATGGGACGCGTGGACGATGTACTGAACGTGGCCGGCCATCGCCTCAGCACTATGGAGATCGAATCGGCGCTGGTCGCAAATCCTGTGGTGGCGGAAGCCGCCGTGGTGGGGCGTCCGGACGAGATCAAGGGCCAAGCTGTTTCCGCGTTCGTCACGTTGAAAGCCGGCCAGAAGCCGAGCGAGGAGCTGAAGAACCAGTTGCGGCAGTGGGTGGCCAAGGAGATCGGCCCCATCGCCAAGCCCGATGACATACGATTTACCGACTCGCTTCCCAAGACGCGTAGCGGAAAAATCATGCGGCGCCTGCTGCGTGAAATCGCGACCAATGGAGAAGTGAAAGGCGACACCACCACGCTCGAAGATTTTTCGGTGCTGACTAAGTTGTCCGCTGAGGAAGAGTAGGGCGGATAGATGCTGCGGTGAAGCTCAGCAGATCGCCGCGCTCGCGGGCGATTTGCTTCAAGCGTACGTAATCGCCAGCGAGTTGGCATAGCTGCGGAACTGTTGGACACACCAATTGCTCGCCAGACGTTTGGCTTAGATATTCGAGCGAAATCTGGATGGCATCCTGATAGCGCTTTAAGCGCGTTAACAGCGCCACCAGCACCTGCGCAGGCGCGGTCCCGGTTACGCTTGGATCCAGCTTCGAAGTGAAATGTTCAACGCAAGCATCCACGTTTTCGCCTGCCAGAGCGCTGAGATAGGCAGCGTGATCCACGTAGACGTCGTCGAACGGTGGATCCGCCCGATACTTGAATTGCTGCGAAAGATGCTTACCGTACTCGCATAATTCAATGGCTAAACGCAACGCTTCCGCGTCCGTCAGGTCAAGAGCGAACCGGATCACCGCGACCAGATGTGATGTGTCGACGTAGTAATCGAGATCGCCGAACAGCCAGTCGCGTCCGCGGATGAGTTCGGGAACGCTGTGGGGCAAGTGGGGCAGGGCCGTGCCCTGCCTTTGGCTGATCGCCCGGCGCAGGCTTTCCAGCAGCTCGCGATGCAAGGTGCGAACCAGGAGTATGATGCACTGCTCTCGCGTTTCCCGATCCGCGTACTGCTCGAAATAAGTAATCGCGCGGCAAATGCCGTAGCGCTCGAGCAGAAGCTCGAAACCCTTGCGTGGATGCACACGCTCTTCGAGCGCGATTTGGATGACGACATCCTCGGCCGAGTCTAGTTTCTCGATCGCCGCCCTCACTGGTTCCCGATCGCCAATGGCGCGAAAGTACGGCCAAGCGCGTTGGATATCGCCGTCAGCGAGAAATAGCGACCCAACCTCTCGCGCAGCCTGAGCAAGTGCGTCTTCATATGCATCGCGCTGGCCCGCCGGGATGTCTTCAAGACCGTCCACGCGGAGCGGCGGCAGACCCATTTTGTGGCGCTGCTCGATCACGCGCGCTTCGAACAGCAGTGGATAGTTCTTGTCTTCGCGCAGCCTCTGGGCCAGCAGATCGAACCCGGACGCCGGCCCACCCGCGCGCACGGCCTGCTCGATCAAGTCAAAGACATCGTTGTTCATGACAGGTGTGCGATTTGTCGATCGTTTTGTGCGGCGGACGCCAACCAGAAACCAGAAACGAGAAACCAGAAACGAGGTTTACCCGCCAATCGCATACATCGGCCGCGGGGGCGCCACAAATTGCGACGAGTTGATCTCGTGCCCCAACCATTTCTTATGGACCGTCCCGCGCAGGATTGCCGCGATCTCTTCATCCGGGGCGAGGGAGCGCAATACGCCTTTGACGTCCGTCTCTTCGATCGCGAACAGGCAATACCGCAGTTTGCCGTCGCTGGTAAGCCGGATGCGATTGCAGTTCAGACAGAACGGCCGGCTCACCGACGCGATGAATCCGACGGTTCCCAGTCCATCCGCATAGCGATATTCGGTAGCCGGGGCGCGAGCGTCACGGTCCGGGATCTCGATCAGAGGAGCAACCTCGCGCGACAAAGTCTCGATAATCTCACCGGCAGTTAGAACGTTGCCGCGCGACCACAGTCCTTGGGCGTCCAAAGGCATGAACTCGATGTAGCGGATCTCCATGCCATGCTCACGGCCGAAGTGGGCGAGCGGAACAATATCCGGTTCCACCAGATTCTTCACCGCAACGGCATTGATCTTGATGGGGCCGAAGCCGAGTTGGCGCGCCACCTCCAGGCCTTCCAAAACCTTGTCAAGCTCGTCGCGCCGCGTGATACGCAGAAAACGCTCACGATCCAGCGTGTCCAGGTGAACGTTGAGACGCCGCAGTCCGGCTTCGTACAAAGCTTCAGCGTGTTTCGCCAGCAATACGCCATTGGTTGTGAGCGCAAGATCTCGAATGCCTGGAATAGCGGAAAGCATGCGAATCAAAACCGGAAGGCCCTTGCGCACCAGAGGCTCACCTCCGGTCACTCTAACTTTTGTGACACCCAGCGCTACGGCCACCCGAACGAAACGCTCGATCTCCTCGAAGGTGAGGATTTCCGCGTGCGGCATATACGTCACACCCTCTTCCGGCATACAGTAAAAACAACGGACATTGCAGCGGTCAGTAATGCTGATCCGCAGATTGTCGTGGATGCGGCCGAAAGTGTCTATGAGCGAGTTAGTCACGTCGCGTCAACTTGTAATCTCATTCTATCAGGCGTACACTGAGAGTGCCCCGCGTTCGCCGTTCGAGATTCAATAAGAGGTATGTATGTCCCGCCCGTTTTTACTTTATTTCGTACTAACCTTCGCGATATTTAGCTTTTCAAAAGCATCTATTCTTACTTGCAATGAAAGCGCTGTGCCGCCCATCGTGAAGGGAGAAGGCCTCGCCGAAAGAACCGGCGACATCGCTCTCAACTGTTCCGGAGGCGCGCCCGGCGCCATCGTCAACGGCAATCTTTCCATCTTCCTGAACGTGAACATCACGAACCGTCTGATCGGGAGCACCTTCACGGGCGTGATTTTCACCATCGACAACGGCGCGGGCCCACAACCAGTTAACATCGCGCCCATAATCGGCGGGCCCAGCGAGCTAATATACAATGGCATTAATTTCGGGTTGTCTTCAACTGGCACGGCAACGTTACGGATCCAGAATATCCGGGCCGCGGCCAGTGAGTTGGGTTTAAGCCCTAACACCTCCATCCAAGCGTTTCTTGGATTCAATTCGAACCTGGTCTCGATCACCAATAGCGTCTTCACCGTGGGAACGCCGGTGCGGGGTCTGTACGCGGGGTTCTCGACCGCATTGGTGTGCGCCCAGCACGGATCTCCGCTCCCGAGCAATCTCAATAGTGTCGCCAGCTTTATAGCGTCGAACGCAGCCTTCACATCCACGCGTTTGACGGAAGGGTTCGCTGATGCTTTCGATCCACGCAGCGCATGGGAAAGTCTGAACGCGGATACCGGCACGCGATTTTTGATCACCTACTCGGGGTTCCCGGCAGGGGCGCAGTTGTTCGTACCGACTGTGGTTGCTGGTTCGGACGCTGTTAAGCCGACCGCCGGGGGCGACTTGGGCATAGCGGCCTCCGGAGGGAAATATGCTCCGGGCAGCGCCGGCTCACTGCTCCTGTCTCTGGTCCAAGGCACGAATGCGAACGGCGCGGGCGGATCGCTGATGTACACACCAGGCGCGCTGGGTTCCGGTGCGGTGACTTTTGATTCGATGAGTCAGGTAACCCTCACCAATGGATCAGGCTTTGTGGTTTATGAGGTAGTGGATGCGAATCCCAACGTGCAGGAAAGCGCGCAGTTCCCAACGTACTTGGGACTGGCGCCGTTCGACGGCCCCGCAGTGGTGACGACTGAAAACGTCTCGCTCGCTCCCGTCTCCACGGTAGCGGAGGCCACTGCCCACGACCCCATTCCGCGGTTCGTGGCGCTGACGCCGCCTGACGATTGCAGTATCATCGGCGATTGCGGCGCGTCTTATTATCCACAATTGTACGTAAACACGTTGCCGGTTCATCTCACCGCTTCCTCCAACGGAAACACGCAGTCAGGCTATACCGAAGTGAACAACAGAGGCGGAGGCCACCTAGTCTGGACGGCAACCATCAGCTACACGAACGGCTCCGGCTGGCTGCAGTTGTATCCCGATAACGGAATCGACAACACGACCATTCGTGTGGATGCGTCTCCTGCGAATCTGACACCCGGGACGTACCAAGCGAACCTGACGGTATACGCGGGACAGGGCTCGGCGACAGTTCCGATCACGTTTGTGGTTACGGCCCCGGTCGTTACTCCGGCTCTACCCACTGTTTCGAGCATCGTCAACGGTGCGAGTTTTGCGGCCGGGCCCGCGGTTCCCGGGTCAATCGCATCGCTGTTGGGGACCGATCTCGCGGGCAGGAAAGTCGTGGTGACCTTTGGTGGATTGACCGCGAAAGTTTTGTTCGACAACAGCACGCAGATCAATATTGTGGTTCCAACCGGGCTCGGCGGCGTGACATCCTCGCAATTGGTAGTGGTTGTGGACGGGGCTTCCAGCCTTACGCAGGCTATATCAGTGGCCGGATTCAGCCCCGGCATCTTCGGGAGCGGAATACTGAACCAGGACGGACAGGTCAATGGTCCCAGTCATCCCGCGCAGGCTGGCACCATCTTGCAGATTTACGCGACAGGCTTGTCCGGCAGCGGCGCGATTACCGCGCGCGTGAATGGAAATGTTATCGATCCGTTATTCGGTGGACCAGCGCCGGGCTTAGTAGGAGTGCAGCAGGTGAACGTGCAGTTGCCGGACGGCTTGGCGGGTGCAACTGCCCAGGTCTCGGTGTGCGGTGGAATCGCCGACATACCGAATCAGGCGACGTGCAGCCCGGCCGTGCAGGTTGCCATCACGCAGTAGTTTTGTGGCCGCGAATGAACGCGAATTAACGCGACGCAACACGCGCCGATGAATCGAAGCTAATATTACTTAGCGTTCATCAGCGAAACCCGTGCGAACAGCCTCCTAGTCCAACCGGATGTAGGAGGCTTTCTCATGAATATGAAACAAGCTGTTCTCGCTGGTGTGATGCTTGCATCCTCCGCGCTGACTGCGTGCGCCTCGCAGGCGTACGTTGCTTATCAGGTTGCTCCGCCGCCGGCGCCAATGGCCGTGGGAGCGGTGGGCTACGCGCCCGGACCGGGCTTTATGTGGGCGGACGGATTTTGGGACCTGCGCGGTGGCCGATGGGTGTGGGTTGGGGGTGCGTGGCGCAGGCCGCCGCACGGGCACGCCGTTTGGGTGCGGCCATATTGGGAGCAGCATGGGCGTTCCTGGCGTTTTCGCAAGGGATACTGGCGATAATGTAGTGGATGGGCGAACATCAATACGATGCGGTGCTGATTCTCTCGTTCGGAGGGCCCGAGCAAACGGATGAGGTGATTCCGTTTCTCGAAAACGTGCTGCGCGGGCGCAATATCCCGCGCGAGCGCATGCTCGAAGTCGCTGAACATTATTATCACTTCGGCGGCAAGAGTCCCATCAACGAGCAGAACCGCGAGTTGATTGCGGGGCTCCGCGACGAACTCGAGCGCAACGGGCCCGGCCTTCCAATCTATTGGGGCAATCGCAACTGGCATCCATTTGTCGCCGATACGCTGCGGAAGATGCAAGCGGATGGGATTCATCGCGCGTTGGCCTTCGCTACTTCGGTGTTCAGCTCGTACTCCGGATGCCGGCAATACCTGGAAGACATCCAGAAGGCGCGCGCGGAAGTGGGCGCGGGCGCGCCTGAAATCGCGAAGCTCCGTACTTTTTATAATCATCCGCTGTTCATTGAGGCGTTCTCGGACGGAGTGCGCGCGGCGCTGGACGAAATCCCGGGCGCACAAGTCATTTTCACCGCGCACAGCGTTCCGCAGGCGATGGCCGAATCCAGCGACTATGAGCAGCAGCTTCACGAATCGTGCAGGTTGGTTTCGGAGAGTCTTGGCATCAGCTCTTGGCGGCTGGTGTATCAGAGCCGCAGCGGCGCGCCGGGTCAGCCTTGGCTTGAGCCGGACATCGGCGAAGTACTACGCGGCATGGAACCTGGCCAGGACATAGTGGTTGCGCCAATTGGCTTCATTTCAGATCACATGGAAGTGTTATACGACCTGGATACGGAAGCACGCGCAATTTCAGAAGACCGCAAGCTGCGCATGGTCCGGGCCGCAACCGTTGGCGTACACCCCAAATTCCTCGCCATGATCCGTGAACTGATTCGTGAGCGCATGGGGGAATGCGAAGCGCGCGCCATCGGCAAATACGGGCCGCATTTGGATGTGTGCCTCGCCGGGTGTTGTCCTGCGCCGGGGCGCCGCGCAAGTTCAGGAGATCCTCGATCGTAGGTGAGCCGTAGCACTACAGACGAATGCAAAGTGGGGCGGACCCCCTGGTCCGCGGTCGACGCCCACGTCGGCCTGCTGCTGGTTTCGTCAATGCTTGAGGCAGCGGGTCCAAGGGGACCCGCGCGGACCAGGGGGTCCGCCCCACTCGCTGATCGAAGGTTTTCATTCCATCCATTGGATGGGCTGCAAGCCCATGACGCACGTGCTTTGGAAAAGATCAGGCCACGTCGGTGTCAGGGCTGGTGTAGCTTTTTATAGACGTCGCGTTTGGAAAGCCCACGCTTGCGTGCAACTGTTTTCAGCGCCTCCATGCGCGGGACGCCGGCCTCGATTAGCTTTTCCACCGCGGCGTCGAGCGGGGTATCGTCACTTTCCGTTTCCGTAGCCTCACCCCTGGCTACCATCACAGTGATTTCGCCCTTCACTGACGGGCGTTCGGCAAGGGCTGACCGGAGCTCAGCCGGCGTTCCGCGCAGAAACTCCTCGTGGATTTTGGTCAGTTCACGAGCCAGCACCACCCGGCGCTCGCCCAGTGTCGCGGCGATGTCCTCCAGAGTCTCCAGAATCCGATGCGGGGCTTCATAAAAGATCAGCGTGGCTGCGAGCGTCTTCAGTTCTGTAAGAAGCTTCCTGCGCTGGCCCTGCTTGGGCGGCAGAAAGCCATGAAACAGGAACGAATCGGTGGGTAGTCCGGATGCGCTTAAAGCTGCGATCAGCGCGCACGGGCCAGGCACGGGAGTGACCGTGATTCCTTGCTCGCGTGCTTGCTCCACCAGACGGTATCCCGGGTCGGCGATGAGTGGGGTCCCGGCGTCGGACACCAGGGCGATATTTTTCCCGGCTTGCAAATCGCCCAACAATTCCGCGGCGCGGGGTTGTTCATTGTGCTCGTGGTAACTGACTAGCGGCCTCGATATGCCGTAACGATCCAGCAGCTTGCGCGTGTGACGGGTGTCCTCGCAAGCAATCAGGTCCACTTCGCCGAGAATCCGGATGGCC
>Ga0182024_10027106_pt1 | contig 10042 bp, 9 predicted proteins | sample P32metaG_FD_120480 | JGI IMG/M metagenome (GOLD analysis project Ga0182024, IMG submission 120480) | Permafrost microbial communities from Stordalen Mire, Sweden - P3-2 metaG (Illumina Assembly) | ecosystem: Environmental > Terrestrial > Soil > Wetlands > Permafrost | place: Sweden: Stordalen...
CCTGAAGACCCCACGTCATTACGTGAATGGATTCTATTGCCCAGTTGTCTTCTAAAGGCGCGATCAGACGGTCACGAAGTTGCTTCGGGATATTTCTTGGAAAGGTACTCCAAAAGCTTCCATCCAAAGCGTGACGATTCAAAGTATGGCGTCTTTGCATATTTCGATGTTTCCCGCACGGCCGAAGTCGGCTACTGTGCTGCGTTATGGAGCGGCCGTTGCCTTGGTCGCAATGGCACTCGGAACCGCTCTGATCCTGCGCCACGACAATTTGCCGCATCCGTTTACTTCTTTCTCGTTTGCGGCAATTGCCATCACTTTTTGGTGTGCCGGGACCGGGCCCGGTCTGCTCGCGCTTTTACTTTCCTATTTGGCGCTGAGTGATCTTTTTGTTCCGGTCAAAGTCCTTGGTTCTTCTTCGGAGTCCTACCTTGTCATTTACGGAATATTCGGCGCGGCCGTGAGTTGGTTTAGTGCTTTACGCCGGCGGACAGAACGCTTGCTCACAGAAGCCCGCGACCACCTGGAAGTGCGAGTGGCGGAGCGAACAAGCGAACTTACACAGGCCAACCAAGAGTTACAGGAGCTCCACGCAGAACTACGGCATGAGAAGGATCGGCTCGCGCTCCTTCTGGACCTGAACAACAGCATTGTCTCGAATTTGGAACTGCGCAACCTTCTTCGTGACATTTCCGCGAGCGTGCGACGCTTGATGCAGTGCGACTCGGTAGGCGTCAACTTGCCGGATCCGGAAACCGGCGAGCTGAAGCTGTATGCGTTGGACTTCCCCGGTGCAAAGGGATTCCCGCGGGAAAAGATGGTGCGTCCGCCCGGTTCGCTTGCTGCCAGGGCATTCAGCACAGGCGGACCTTTGACGTTTAGTGTCGAGCAGGGGGCTCTCCCCATTGAAGAAGCTGACTTCGAACGGGAGGGTCTGAAATCTGCTTGTTGGCTGCCCTTGATGAGCCGCACTCGCGTGCTGGGCGTTTTGGGACTCTCCCGGCTGGACGCAACTCCATTTTCTCAACAGGATGTCCACTTTCTGATGCAAGCTGCGAGTCAGGTAGCGATTGCTGTAGAAAACGCAATGGCCTACGGCCAAATCGCTGGGCTTAAGGATAAGCTTGCGCAGGAGAAGCTGTATCTTGAGGACGAGATTCGCACTGATGCTAACTTTGAGGAGATCGTGGGCACCAGCCCGGCGCTGCACCGCGTTTTGAAGCTCGTGGAAACTGTGGCGCCGACAAATTCGACGGTGCTTATTAATGGCGAGACCGGAACGGGAAAGGAACTAATCGCTCGCGCCATCCACGACCTCAGCCCGCGCAGTGCGAAAACGTTCGTGAAGTTAAACTGTGCTGCCCTCCCCGCCGGCTTGCTTGAAAGCGAACTATTTGGCCATGAAAAAGGAGCGTTCACGGGCGCTAGTGCCCAGCGGATTGGTCGGTTGGAACTTGCGAATCAAGGCACTCTATTCCTCGATGAAGTCGGGGAAATTCCACTTGAGCTACAACCGAAGCTACTTCGGGTCCTCCAGGAACGCGAGTTTGAGCGGTTGGGAAGCACACGCACCATTCCGACCGATGTGCGTCTGATCGCGGCCACAAATCGGGACTTAGCTGCGATGGTTCAAGAGCAGAGGTTTCGCCCCGACCTTTTCTTTCGATTGAACGTATTTCCGGTTGAACTTCCTCCGTTACGCAAGCGCCCTGAAGATATCCCGCTTTTGGTCCGTCATTTCGCTGAGGAGTTCTCTCGGCGTATGAATAAGCGCCTCGAGACCGTTCCTTCAGAAGCCATGAAGGCTCTGTGCGAATATCGTTGGCCAGGGAACATTCGGGAATTGCAAAATATAATCGAGCGGGCGGTCATTTTATCGTCCGGACCAGGCTTAAAGATACCCGTCGCGGAATTGCATTCTCGCACGAGGCCAGTCAGCGAAGACGCAAGGTCCAAGTCCACGAGGCGCAGGCCCGTCCGGAGTATTCTCGCCGAAGTTGATCGCAATCAACTTGTCCAGGCTCTCCAAAAAGCGGGCGGCCGGGTTGGCGGACGAGACGGCGCCGCCGCCCTCCTTGGACTGAAACGGACTACGTTCATAACGCGGATGACGAAGCTTCGTATCGATCCCAACCAAGTGTCGGAACGTAAAGTGGACAGCACCGACACTTCCGACACTTCCGATTCCTCGATGGTGCGGGATTCGACCCTAGACTTAAGTTCTTCTCAATAAAGTCTTTGCATCAGAGCCCGCATCTGCTCCAGGTTTGGCATCCGCCTTGCCTTACCCAAAGTGTGAATAGAAAGGATCGATGCTGATGCGTGGCGTACCGAATCTTGGTCCTAAGCTTTTCACTATCGACCAAAAAGAAGGTTGCCACGCATGGCACGAACAACAAATGAGGAATTATGAAGAAACTTTTTGCTGTCGCTGTTCTTGCTATGTGTGCAGCGGTCCCGTCATTCGCGACCGATGTTGTCGGCCATTCCGTCAAAGTCACAGGCAAGGAAACGTACAAAGCCGCAAAGGTCTCCGCGAAGGAGACTGGCAAGGCTGGAAAAGCGGTCGTGAAGTTCCTTTTCTAATCTGAAGTGGAAATACAAAACTTATTTCAAGGCGATAAACCAAAATGAAAATCAACAAAGGTTACATTGCTGTAGGCTTAATCATTGCTTTCGCCGTCTTCTTCGAACTCGCGGCTCATGCTGACGAGTCCGATCAAGCCACCACAATCACTTTCAACGAGCCGACACAGATCCCGGGACAGGTATTACCTGCGGGGAGCTACTTATTCAAATTGATCGAGAGTGACACCGATCGAAATATTGTTCAGGTCTTCAACGCGGATAGGACTGTTCTGTACGCAACCCTTCAGACGATCGTAACTGACCGTCAGGAGCCGGCGGAAGATACCCTGCTCACGTTGGCAATGCCGGAAGCGGGTGGACCGAGTGTCCTGGTGAACTGGTTCTATCCCGGCCACGAAACCGGGAATGAAGTCGTGTATCCCAAGCAGACAGAGAAGGAACTGGCAACGGACAAGCAGGAGACTATCGTGGCCAACCATCCCACAGACTCTGATGCTACTGGAGCTGGCAACTGAGCATGAGACTGGAATTCGCCGTTTCCTCGGGGCCCGGGTTCGACAAACCCGGGCGCCGCTTTTGCAAGCGGCTGAGGACTCCAAGTGAAGGAAGGTCACGATGCAGGGCCAAGAAGATGACCACGGAGTCCTGTTGCAGCGTTGAGTGGTTGGGCAATGTTTAGGCTTGTTGTACTTCGCGCTCTTGCGCGCGTCTCAGCGTTTGGTCGAGAGCGCCCTTGGCCTTATGGTATTCGGCTGCGGAGATTTGGCCCTGTTTGCGTTGCACTTCAATCGTGAAAAGTTTCTCTTTGATTCCGTCCATCAGCTTGGAAGAGGGTTGTGTAGCACCACGTGCGCGGGTTGCCTCCAAAATACTGTCTTCGCCCGACTGACAGTTATCCTTTGCTGGCATGGGAGTTAGCGAGGAAGAGCTACCCTCTTGCTGCTTGAAAGCGCGTGCTGTGGACTGTTGCCGCGATGCAACGTAGATGCCTCCGACGAGCAGGACCACAGAGCCACCCAGAATCCACCATTGATACCTCTGCAGCGGATCCGGAGCCTCCATCGGAGGACCTAACCCACCACCAGGCAGGTTGTTGGAATCCGCACGCGGAGCGCTGCCACCGGAGTTTCCCTCCCTTTCGCCGGAGCGTTGCAAACCGCTCGGCTGGCCGGTCTCGAGCGTGCCTTCGCCGGAAATGCTAAACGCAAGATTCTGCCCGCCCCTGGTGTTTGCCGCCACTCGCACGCTTGCATCGAGCTGGTTCGGAACGTTCATCAACTTGAAGCCTGTCGACCCAGCGGTTGCATGGAATTGCACCGCCTTCGGCAAGATTACGACGAAACTCTGCAGGGGATAAATCGACTTGGGATCAAGATTGGCGCTCCCACTATAAGGAAGCTGGTAGGCCACCTCGAAGTGCGTGAATCCCGGCCGCAGCGGAAAAGTGAACGAGTAACGATTCTTCTCGCGTTCGGGTACTGGAGCGGACTTCAAAGGGTTGCCATTCTCGCTAGTAGCCGTAGCGGAATCGTCGATCATGCGCGCACTGTCGGGAACGTAGAACTCAAGATTACGTTCATTCATCTGGGTGCGCGGAGGATTGGAGCTGTTCCGCACTCCGAAATCCCGGGTCACCAAAATGTGACCTTGGGCCATCTGGATGCGCATGATATCGGCCACAACTTGGATCCCCTCTACTGTCTTTGCGACATCGCAAACTTCGATCGCTACCGACGTTGTTCCCGGAAGCGCTACGCGGTGATAAGTCACGCCCTGGTGGATTGCGCGAACCAGGTGCGGTGACTTCGGGTCGTCGAGCTTGAAACTGAACTGGCCCGCGGTGTCCGTCTTGGTGCGGCCCGTTTCTTCCATTCCCTGGCCCAACTTAAACACAATGACTTCGTCTCCAGCCGATGGCTTCCCGGTGGTCGAATTTTTCACTCTTCCAGTGAAGGTCTGAGCGGCGGAGAGAGAGGTCAGCAGGAATAGGACGAGTGCGACCCGGATGCTCGCGCCCCGCTCAGGCTCATTGCTTACAACGGTTGGCGGAAGTGGCGCGGCTGCTCGCCCGGCCGCGGCGCTAACAATGCGTTCTTTCGGGATGATATTCAACAGAGTTTCCAGCATGTGTGTTCCTTTCAAACTTCGGTGCTCCGGCGGACTGCCGGTACCGAATTGCTCTCCAATCGGGCGATCTCGGCCAATAGGGTGGCGGCTTCGTCCTGCAAGGAAGACTTTAGCGACGCATAGTCGGCATCGGGAACTTTGCCGGCAATGTACTCGAAATTCAGATCGCGCAGACCTTCATAGACGGCGTCCTTGCGCTCGTGCAAATATCCCGCGCGAGTTTTCGCCGGGCCAATGAAAAGTTCTCCGGGCAGATAGAAAACGTAAAATAAAGATACGACCGCGAGCATCAGGCATGCGATGAGCCAGATCATAGATCGGTCTCCCTGCGAGCCTGGTCACAGAATTGTTCCAGAGGAGTGCCAGGGATCGGCCGCAGGCCACGACCGATGGCTGGGGCTGTAACATTTTTGGAGGCGTGAATCATCAGCATTAACGTCAATCTCCTGTGACCGCGGGCTCGGCATGCGCGAGTCCTAAGCGTGAGCGAGCGGCAACGCGTACCCGGGCAGGCGCATTCGGAATCAGAGCCAGCACAGTTCCAATCAGCATGATCCAGACACCCATCCAGATCCACATCACCAGCGCGTTCAGGTGCGCTTTCAAAATAGGGTGACCGTTATCCGGATTCAATCCCTCAAACACAAGATAGAGATCTTCATTGACGGTGGAACGAATGGCCGGCATGGTTGAGGACTGGCGGCTGGCCTTGTAAAAACGTCGTTCTGGGGTCATGGTATCGATCTGCTTGCCCCTCTTATAAATGTCGAGCACGGCCCACTGGCTGGCATCGTTGGGCGCATCATCGTCCGTGTAGGAGCGGCAGACGAGTGTGTAGGAACCGATGGTCATTTTTTCGCCGTATCCCATCTCCTGCTCTTTGTCCTGATTGAAGGCCGCGCCGGCGAATCCGATGATCACCACCACTGCGCCGAAGTGCACGATGTAGCCGCCATAGCGGCGTGTGTTGCGGTGAATGAGTTGCACCATCGACGCGAAAATACTTTGGCCAGTATGTTTGGAAATAACGCGCCCACCGCGGTAGAACTCGCTGGCAACAGTAAGGGTCACCAGCACCGAAATTGTTACGGCCATCAGCGAATAGAAGTAAGAGATATCCTGCCAGGGTTTAAGGCCGAAGGGTGACCCCCAAGTCTGCGGCGTGATCACCAGGAGCACGGCGACCGCGATGGCAACGATGGCCGGCCACATGAAGTTGCGTTTCAGGCTCTCGAGCGAAGTCTTGCGCCATGCCAGGAGCGGACCTACGGCCGTGAGTATCAGGAGCAGCAAAGCCAGTGGAATCGCGACGCGATTGTAGAAGGGGGCCCCCACGGTGACCTTATTACCCTGAACTAATTCTGAAATCTTCGGGAACCATGTGCCCCAGAGAACGGTAAAGCAAAGCAGAACGAAAAGCAGATTATTGAAAAGGAAACTCGACTCGCGCGACACCAGCGATTCGAGCTTGTGTTCACTGCGCAATTGCGACTTGTTCTTGAAGAAGAAAAAGACGAACACGATCAAGGTGATCGCGAGGAACCATGCAAACCAGTCTCCGATGGAAGACTGTGCGAAGGCGTGAACGGAACTGATGATGCCGCTTCGCGTCAGGAAAGTCCCGAGAATGGCCAACCAAAATGTGGCGAAGACAAGCCACATGTTCCACACCTTCAGCATGCCACGCCTTTCCTGCATCATCACCGAATGCAGGAATGCGGTGCCGGTGAGCCACGGCATCAGCGAAGCGTTCTCGACCGGATCCCATCCCCAGTAACCACCCCATCCCAGCACGGAGTACGCCCAGTGGGCGCCCAGGAAAATGCCGCAGGTCAAAAATCCCCAAGTCACCATCGTCCAGCGGCGCGTGATATGGATCCACCTCTCGCCTGGATACCGCATGGCGAGGGCTCCCAGAGCAAACGCGAAAGGCACGGTGAACCCTACGTATCCGAGGTAAAGCATTGGAGGGTGGATCACCATCTCGGGATATTGCAGCAATGGATTCAAACCATTGCCGTCAGCCGGCAGCGATCCTTGCATAACGGCGAACGGCCGGGCGGCGAAAGTCACCAACAGTAGAAAGAAAACCTGGACCGCGGCGATAACCACAGACGCATAAGCGAACAAGCGAATGTCGGTCTTGTATCGAAGGCGGAGAACCAGTCCGTACGCGGAAAGCAACAGCGACCAAAACAACAGCGAGCCTTCCTGACCGGACCATAGCGTAGCGAACTTGTAGGGTGCGGGGAGATCACGATTGCTATGGTGAAAAATGTAAGCAATCGAGAAATCGTTCTCGAAGGCTGCAACCACCAATATCAGCGCAGCTAGGAATACGAGCGCAAAAGTAACGATGCCGGCGCGCCGTGCTGTTTCACCCAAGGGCGCCGCAAAGGCCCTCTTGCTGACAATAGCAATGATGCCCGCGACTACGGAGTATGCACTGCAGGCCAGAGCGAATAAGAGCGCGAAACTCCCTATTTGCGCCATTGTGATCCTCCCAGTCTGCAGAACAGCAACATTCGTCTTTAAGATCTCAGAACCCGTTGCAAGGTCAGGTCCACGAAGCCTATTTTGCTGCACTCATCCGATTGCTCGGCCGTGTTGTGAACTGGTTCACAGTGCTGGTTGCCGGATCGGAAACGCCGTTAGCCTGCCTTGAGCACACTTTGTAGTAATACTTGGTGTTAGGCTCCAGATCGTCCATGCGCACCCGAAAGACCATTTCACTGTGGACAGAGTTGATTCTGGTCGGAGACTCTGCCGTTAAATCAAGGTGATTGGGATCTTTACCGTAGTGCACGACAGCGTAGTGGAGGTTCGTGCCCCCTGGATTTTGTGTAGTCCACCTGATGAAGGCTAACGTGTCGGTAATGGACTCGACTCCCGGGGTGGCGTTGAGTTGGCCGGGGCTCGAACCTTCATCTGCACGTGCTGGTGGTGGTTGTACAAACAATAAGCCCAAGCCTATGGCCATGGCGCTGATCGCGAGGGTTAGGCGTGACCCATTTACTCTGATCATTTTCAGAACCTCCTTGGCACTGCGAGAACGCACTTCGTTCGTGGAATGAAGCAGCAAGAGTCGTGGGGTGGAAGACAGATCCACCCCACGTGGAATTAGCGAACCTTTAGCTACGGTTTGTAGCCGTCCACCAGAGTGTTCAAGAAGGCGACAATGTCGTCTTCTTCCTCGGGCGATAAGCCGAGCTTACCTATCGTCGTGTTTTCATTGTTGGAATCTTCCGGCATCGGCCAACAGGTCACCTTCTCGACGGTTCCTTTCGGACAATTGCCAGACAGCACGGGATAGGGGTACACATCCCGGGTGTTGTAGAAGTGGACTACCTCCTTCAAGCTGGTGAGATAGCCATTGTGCATGTAGGCTTTCACGAACCCGGGATACGGCACCATCGCCGCATCGCGCGCCGTCGAAGTTTGGAATTTGCCCTCGAATTGCGGCAGCAATAATCCCCAGTCTAAGTTCGGCGGGGCTCCATAGTACCCGTCGAGGAATAATCCCATTCCCTCGTCGGTGAAACCGAAGCCGAGCGGGTTGGCGGTAAAACCCCATTGGTCGGGAGTGTCCTCCGAATACCACGGAAGCTTTACATTCTTGGGGAGGCCGAGGTTGTTGTAGGTCGTGTCGGTAAACAAAGGCTGAACACTTGCCGCCTTGCCGGTATCCGATCCGCCCAGTTGGGTGCTCGACCTTCCATCCAGATGGCAGGTGTTGCAACTTCCTTTGCCGCGGAACAAGTCATACCCGTTCAGTTCCTGAGTGGTGAGGGTTGCCTTGCCCGCAAGATAGTAATCGAACCTCGACGTGAAGGGACTGACGCTATCGGAAGACTCATATGAGGCAATCGCCTGAGCGAATTCGTCGAAGTCTTTGTTCGCGAGAGTACGTTCGGTCGGGCTGAGCTGAAGCGGTGTTGGGTTTCCTGCAAGGACAGCAGCGCCTGCTGGTGTGCTGCATATCGTCGCGACGTCCGAAGGCCAAGTAATTTCCAGCGACCCGACGCCGAAGACCTGCTCAAAGAAGAACTTGTAGTTGCTTTGAGAGAGCTTCCACACCACGCACGCCGAATCCGGATTGGCCATTTCTTGGGTATCCAATGGCGGGCCTTGTGCCTGGTTAGCTGAGGAATTCTGCAGCTTGTATCCTGTCGCCCGGCCATCCCAGAAGTTGCCGCCGTAGAAATCGGCTTGGCTTTGGTTGTAATGCAGAGGGGGAAAGTAAGATGCGTAGACGTAACTCTGTGGGTTCCGCTTCGCGATCCGGTTGTTTGGATAGGCTCCGTGGACGGTGATGGGAACCGATCCCGGGTTCGATCCGCCTGTGAATTCACTCAGGATCGATACTCCGTTTGCATAACCTGCCGCGGGGTCGTGGCAATAGCTGCAGGCAAGGTTCTTGTTCACGGACAGTTTGGGATCGAAGATCTCAAGCTCGCCCAGAGTCTCGACTTGATGGTATGGGTCCAGCTGCCCTGACTTCGCCGCGGCCAGCGCCTGAGCCTCGAGCATGGCTTCCTCAGCTCGAACTCTCTTTGCGTCTGGATCGTTCGCAATGATGCACTGCAGGTTAAGCTTTTGACCCGGCAGTATGCATGGTTGATCGGCTGGCGGAATCTGAAAACTAGTTGGAAGTTGAAAACTGAGTGGGGGTGGTGGAGTACCCTGTGCCGATGCACCTGGAACTACCATTAGCATAGCGAGCACAGTGAGACTCGCTATCGAGAGCAATGAGGGTCTTTCCGAATACTTCATGCTGCTCACGGTTCCTCCTTAACTACTTCAGGTTCGCGGTGTTCTGCGGCGCTCAGCTAACAGCAAGTTAGATACCACGGCATTCCACGGTGTTCCACACCGCTGTCTCGTAGCTACGTTGTTAGCGCTGAGATGGGAGAGCCTAATGTCTGAAGAGAGGACAGAGTCAGAGGGCTCTTTGATAGGTTTTTACCCATCTGGGTGAAAGGGCATGCCTGGGTGCCCAGCGCTGGCTGGCTCTGGCGTTTGTAAGTCAAGATTCACGACGACCGGCTCCTGGCCATTCCTCACGACTACGGCTTCGCAAATCTCATTTGGATCAGCATTAATCTCCTGGTGGGGCACATAGGGAGGAACGTAAATGAAATCTCCGGCTCCGGCTTCGCCACTGAGTTCCAATCGATCGCCCCAGCGCATCCGCACTCGTCCTTTCACCACGTACAAGACGGTTTCCAGTTCTCCATGGTGGTGCGGTCCCGTCTTTGCATCAGGTTGGACGACCATGGTTCCAGCCCACAACGTGGCCGCTCCGGCTTTCGCACGCGTGATTGCG
>Ga0182024_10027107_pt1 | contig 10042 bp, 8 predicted proteins | sample P32metaG_FD_120480 | JGI IMG/M metagenome (GOLD analysis project Ga0182024, IMG submission 120480) | Permafrost microbial communities from Stordalen Mire, Sweden - P3-2 metaG (Illumina Assembly) | ecosystem: Environmental > Terrestrial > Soil > Wetlands > Permafrost | place: Sweden: Stordalen...
CGCGAGCGCTTTACCCAAACGCCCGTATGCGCCGTCATCAATCCCTCCGCCGCGTTCGGACAAGCTGCCCCTGTACACTGCAGCGGGCGACATCGGCTCAAGGTTGAGCTGATGAGTGACGCTTTTCAGTAGGTAGTACGCCTCTGGCGGCAAGTTGAGCGCCTGAATTGCGGAATAGGGATGAGGAAGTACATTCTTCGATAGATTACCGAAGCAGACCGGAATGAGAGTCTTGTCCGCCAGCCACGCGGCGCCTGCTTCGAAGTTGACCCATGGACGGGCCACAGAACGTTTGCTCAGCATGAGAATGACGATTTCGGCTGAGGACAAGGACTCCTTTATTTTCTGGAGCCAAAGGTCGCCCGCATAAACTTGCGACTTGTCGGACGACAAGAAGACTTCTTCGCGGAGATCAAGTTCTGTTTGGAGCAGATCTTGCACGGCCGAGGCGATTTTCTCGTCCTCGTGCACAAAACTCACAAATATGCGTGCCATTAGGGTCGCCTTCCCGCGCGTGAATTCATCACTCTCTGCTAGATACAATACCCGCACTGACGAGCCCCACCAAAGCATTTATCAAGTCCCCGGGCGATGTCAGCGTGGGGAAATTCTCGTAGACCACTCGGATTTCCATGTCGAGAGGCCATATCGGAATGTGAACTCCCGAAGTCCTCAAAACTCTCTCTGCCGAAAACTGCGGTATTACGACCACAAAATGCAGGTGATCTACCGAAAAGCCAACGCGTATCTGGGTTGGGCGACCGCTCCCAGGCAAAATGTCTGTCGGGCATGCATAGAGAAACCCTTTGGGCAAGAATTGAAGTTGAGCCGCGAGGACAATGCACTCCGTGGGTACCCTTTCGGGCTCTTCGCCCAGTTGTCGGAAAAGATGCCAGGGTAGATCCGTGATGCTTTGCTGCGCACTGGCAATCATGAACGCGGTCTTGATTGCCCAGGCTGACAGGGTAGTACGTTGGTCGGTGGATAGCTGCAGCAGGCTCGTCCGCATATTCATCAGCTCCACAAGTATCGGTTTTGCGCGGCCCTCCAATCGGCTCATCCATCCGTTGTTGCAGGCGCTGCAGACGTTCTTGATGACAAAACTGCCCAAGTCATGGCTTCGAAGAAGTTCATCTTCGACCTTGTCTTCATCATGGCGATATTGATTGAGGTTCAGGTGCGGTTGTTCAACCTCTTGAGCAAGCCATTCGGGAAGGATGTGTTCGCGCGAACGCGCAACTTCCGTGAAGGGTTTGCCACAACCTACGCAGTTGCTGTTTGCCATGACTCATCCTACCGATGTTGCCTCGGGCGGCAAAGAGAACGACATGACGCGCAAGAAAGACGACAATAGTCGGGACTATTCCTGCGTCTCCCCTTTCGGATTGATGTGTCTGATAAATTCTGTTATCAGACACATTAACTAACCAAAACACGGTGCGGTGAATGCCGGATGACGTAACTGTCCTTGGTCCAGAGAGTCTACCGGCGCTGCCTCCGGTACTCGCAGGATCACACACTCCCGAAATTGTACGCCGCGTTGAAGACTTCTTTCATTCGGTAGCAAGCATCTTCGAAGCCTGGGTCAACCGACGCAAATCCGATCACACTCGGCGCGCTTACCGTGGCGATGTCATGGCCTTTGTCGAATTCCGTGGCTGGCCTGGCCGAAGGATTCTGGACTTCTGCTGCGCGTCTCCATCCTCGATGTGCAGGCGTTCCGTGAAGACATGCTGGAGCGCCGCGCGGCTCCCAAGACCATGAACCGGCGGATTTCCTCGCTGTTATCCTTTTATAGGTATCTGAACGGCGCTGCCGCCGAGCTGCGGCTGCCGATCACCGTCCCCAATCCCGCGCATGCGCAGTTCATCGCATACGAATCTTCAGGTCCCGTCGATGAGACCCGCGCTCTGTCTGAAACCCGGATGCGCCAGCTGATCGGGATGCCGGCCGGAGATTCAATTCTGGACCTGCGCGACCGCGCTATCCTGAAGTTCTATCTAGCGACGGGTGCCCGCATTGCGACCGCCTGCAAGCTCGCCGTCTCCGATTTCCATCAGGACGGCGACGAAGCAACACTGCGCTTTCATATCAAAGGCGGGAGACACAAAACTAAGGGCATTCACTTCAGCGCGGCTGAATCCATCGCTGAATACATCAAAGCGGCAGGAATCGAGAGCGGCCCCCTCTTCCGCCCTCGCCTCTCGCAGCATCATGAAACGCTGGCTCCCCGCCGGATGACGGAGCGCAGCATGTACCGCCTGCTCATGAGCTATCTGGAGCGCCTGCCCGGCGCGATGCAGGAGACGGTGTTGCCGCACGGGGAAAAGACTTTGGAGTGCATTTATTCGCCGCACTCACTGCGGGCGACTACAGCCACATTGCTGCTGGATGGCAGGGAGCCAATTGAATCCGTCCAGGATCTGCTCGACCATAAGCACATTACCACAACGCAGATTTACGATAAGCGGCGTCGCTCCGTGCGCGACTCGGCCTCGCACAAAGTGCCGATTTAGAATGGCATGAATCCGGGTGCTCGGTTTACCGGAGGGTCACGAAGAGCATCTGACAGTCGAAGAATTGACGCGCGATGTATGCTACGCGCCGAAGCGGATCAACGTGATCCCCTAATTCGCGAATGTCTACGCGCTCACGTTCATTGCGCTCTACATTGCGCGATTTCACGATGGCCTGGAGGCTCGTGTCCAGCTCTTCTATCTGTTCACGCAGACTGCGCTTTCCACGTTCAGCGATACGTCTTTGCAATGAACCGGCTATTTCTCCCGTCTCTGGGGCGTGGCCTTCCTTAGAGGGCTCGTCGGAGTAGAAACGCCACGTGCCACTGGGTTGTTGGAAGGTCACATGATGACTTTGATCATCTGGGAGGGGTCCGATGAGGCTGGGATTAATCCTGAAACTCCGGTCCCATACCCGGCGCTGTGCGTAGTTGATGTTCAGGTCCATGGCGGTGTGAAAACCTGGGGCCACATAAAAGACATCATTTCCAGCTTGCTCCAGGGACACCAATGATTGATGCTGATCCGAAATCAGTTGAGGGCGAAGATGCATGCGGTAAAAGGGAGGCTGGAAGTGCCCTCTCTTTGCTTCATTAGCGTTCCCTCTCACCATCTGATGCACCAGCTTGAATTGCAGGAACAAAGGAATGCCGGGCCGGTCAAAGCGTACGTCATAGCCTATTCCCGGCTGGCCCTCTTCTATCAAAGAAGGGAAGACGGGTGCCGCCGTCAAGGGCATCCCCTGCCCCACAATCAAGTCTTCCGTCAGGCAGTAGCCGTAAGAGAACTCTGAAAACTGGCACTTATCCATAAAAGAATCTCATCGCGAGTCCGTTTCGGGGTTGCCCCGGAAACCCTATGATAGAGCGAACTATTCTTGAAGCGCAGCCGCAGGTAACTGTCCTCCCCGATCCGAGACAACCTCAAGGACAACGCGCTCGCGAAGTTTAAATTCAAAATCTTCAAGCTCAACCGTATATTTTTGCCTGCCGTCTTTCTCAACAATCTCTGCTTCAGGAATGTACTTGCCGATGGAGCGATCAAAACACTCGACACTTTCCAAGATGCCGATGTTGATGAAGGTCGAATAGAACGGATCGCCGACACTGAATGTATGGAACTGGGGCTGCGATGGACGCATATCGATTCTCGTGAGTATCTCGCGGTACAGGCCAGAATTTGGCCCGACACTCATCTGCTGCCATCGGGATTGGAATTTGTGCTCCATCCCGATTTTAATTAGCCAATGTACAAGAATAACGACCACGAGACCTCCCAATTGGAGTTTAAGGAAAAGTCAGATTATGGCACCACCTAACTTCCGATGACACCGAAAGCATCTATTCCGCCTTGAGCCAGGTAGTACTGCGCGCCAGCCAGGAGATTAGAAAGAGCCGCGTTACGCCCTTCCTTAAATACGCCCGGCTGGACAATATACATGTCAAATTGAACTTGCTGGCGGGCTTGTTGGGAAAGGATGCGATTGGCCGATTCCTCGTCTCCCTTAACGTAGCCCGTGACACCATTTAAAGTAGCGCGGTGGCGAAGACGGGCCAGCAGTTGATCAGGCCGGAGCCAAACGGACGATTTGACCGCCTGTCCGCATACGTCGTAAAGATCATCGGCACGATTTCCCGGCTGCGGGCCGCCACTTGCCTTGCAATGAAACATCTTCGCGCGTGGCCCCGCAGCTGTTTCCTCAAGTGATATGAAGTCAGCCATTTCACCGCTGCCGTCGTCGCAGAACACCACTGCTGCATCCGATCCGATCAAACGTTCCTCCGTCCACTCAAAAATTGATCGAAGGCCGTTCCCAGAGGGCTTTTCCTTGGTGATGTCCACTCCAGCCGCGGCCCAGTCGATGGTCTCGAAAGAGTCGTTGCCGAAGATCTCCAGCTCCGCTGGCAAGCGGAAGATGCTTGTACCTTCTATAGCCGACAAATCAGAAGTATAGAAACTCGGCAGTTCCTCGTTGAGATAGTCCTCCATCCATACATCTTCGTTGCCGCGGTGAACGACCATGTCAGGGCCGTCCTCTAGGGCAGGCTGAAACAAATTGATGCCTTCCAGCGAGAACTCGCCGCGCCACTCTATTTCATCGTTTCTGATAGCGAAAATCACACTGCCTTCGCGACTGTCTACAATCTCCAGGTCGAAGTCGAGAAGATTCTTCTCTGCGACAGTCCCGTCAGCGTGGTGATAGAGCACCGGCGGAGGATCGCGATAGACATCGGAGGCCCATGTCATCGCGATGACGCCTGCAGGAACGTGGATCAATTCTTCGCCTGGCGACAATAGATCGAGCCGTGATCCCGTAACGGCAATGCGCCTGCTTGCTATTTTCCGCGCCAGATTGTTACACCAGTCCAGGAGTTCCGGAATCCGATCATAGGTATTGCTCCAAACCTTAGAAGCGGTACTCACTCCGATGGTGATTTCACTCCCGTCCTCGACTGCTTTGCCAAAACAGTGCCCGCGATCAAATAGTCTTCCGTCCGAGTCCTGTATCGCCTTGTCGGCGCTTGGTCCCGAGATGATGCGATAGGACTCGATCTGACCGAGTTTATGGCGCTTGCGCATCCCCACGTTGAAAAACTCGGCGCCCTCAAGATCATTGAGTACCCTGTTGATGCTGCTGTTGGAAAGGGCGCGCGCCCGGCCCGTGACTATCCTGCTGGCAAGGCGGATGTAGAGCTGTGCATGGCGGCGAGAAGAGCAAATAAAAAGCAGATTGGCTTCGCGATTGTGGTGGAAGATAAAGAGGTCATAAGCGACATTGGTGAATCTTTCGTCAGAAGACCAGGGGGAACGGACGGCCTCTCTGGTTAAATAAACCGCCGCCCCGTGCGGATCGCTTACGCCCTTAAAGATGATCTGCAGCTTCTCGGGTAAGTCCGGCTCGGCCGTGAGGTCCACGCCTTCCGGTGTCGCAAAAACCTTGACATGGAAATACGGCCTCACCGAATAAAGGGAAAAGTCGTCCATGTCGGGAGCCGCGTCAATCTGGAAGCTATCCAGCACCTCCCGAGTGTGTACCTCGGCCTCGATGCGGCTGGCACCGAGATTCTGCACGATGTCCCGCCACACGGCGCGCGCCTCATAGAGCTGACCCAGTTCCTCGCTGCTGCTGGTTGGCTCGGCTAAGAACGTGGCCCCGCCGATATTTTGCTGTCCGGTCCGGGCGAACCTGCCGATGAACTGGAGGGTAATCGCAAGCGACTTATGCGGACTGTGAACAGCTGCGATTTTTAGGTTCGGAAGATTAAATCCCTCGCCGAACATATTGACGCACACGATTCCATCAAGCTCATCGCCCTTGAGCTTAGTAATGATGCGCTTCACGTGAGCCAGACTGTGTTGGCCATTGACAAATGCCAGCCGGAGCCGGGTATTGCGTTCGTAAACGTCCTTCAGCTCTTTGGCCCTGGTGAGTGTATCCGCCCGTACCATCACTAAATGTTCCAGTCCGGCGGCGCGGTCCGCACGGAATTTCGCCTCCGTTGCGGTCGCAATCGCTATGTCAATGGAAGCCGCAGCGCGGCGCTCGACTGGTTGGAAAGTGATGTCTCCGAAGACGCGATCCTGATAAGCGCGCCTGAGGTCGTAAGTAAAGACAAACTTGCCCTTTATTTCCTTCTCATCGCGGCGGAATGGGGTCGCAGTGAAAAGAACCTGCTTGGCATCGTGCAAGAGTTCCAGTAACCGGCTCCAGGTCCGGGCGGGCGCATGGTGTGCTTCATCCACGAGCACGAGATCAAACAGGTCGGCGGGCGGGGCTGGTATTGCTCCATCTCTTGGGCTTACGCTGGGGACTGTTGCAACGACCACGTCGTATTGCCGGAGATCCTCCCATGCGTCGTCGGAGCCGATCGTGCCTTCCGTAGCGAAGACTTTGGGGCCGGCAAGGTCGAGTGGCAAGGCTTCGATCTTCTTTAGGTCAACAAGGGCGCCAAAATTCTCAGCGATCTGTTCTCGCACCAAGCGGCTGGGGGTGAGAACGAGGACGCGCTCCGCTCGCAGCAGAAACGCAACTGCCATGAGAACGGTTGTTTTGCCCGACCCCGTGGGCATGGTCACAATAGCAGGCTGTTTTGAATTAAAGAGGTGGGAGGAGACCGCATGTACAGCGGCAAGCTGGGCGCTGCGAAAGCCAGGAGGGCGGCCATCGCTGATGGGAAATCTCAGGCTGCCGTAATTGGTGGAAAAATATCCCATACATTTCGCCGATCAGGTTGCCGAGTTGCTCTGATTCCTACTTGCCATCACGGCGGCTGAGCCTCGTGCTAGCCAGCAGCATGTTGAGCTTGGACTATACGCGCGCAGGTAGGTCTGATCTAGCATGGTTCCGCGCGCCTAACTTCTCCACCTGCCTAGTCCACAGTTATTTTCCTCAAGCTACATATTTATAGCGGACATTGATCCAGAGACAGGAGATTGTCATTCCAGTCCCCATCCGCATGGGTTCGCACGTAGGCTGCTCGTCCGGTGGGGCGAACTACACCGACCTCAGAACGCTTGCGGTTGTAAGGATCGATGACAAAAAAAGTGTTGGTCTTGGCATCAATACTCCGGATGACGTCCTCCCGAGTCCACTTCCATCCGACACTGGGGTTCCCGAGATGGGTGATGTGTTCGTGTGGACTCTGCGGGTGCGGTTTGGTGATGCAGGTTACTTGCACGTCTGCCATTGCTATTTCCTTTCCGATGCCATCCCTGGATGGCCCTGTCTATTAATGTACCAAAATCAGCGGGTTTGAGTATTTGTAGAAGAAAAAAAAGGAGGTGTCAAAACAATTCCGCCGTTTGCCGGGCGCCGGTTTCAGCCAGGAAGCCTTTTTTCAGCAGGCGGACCCTTGCAGCGTCCCTGGATGTCTGGAACGTCACGGTCACCTGGGTTATGAGTTGCTGGCCGTGCTCGGAGTCGAGAACCAGGTTGGCGTATGGGATTTTCTGATCCTCCCGAAAGCGCTTAACCGTTTCGACGAGCGCCTCGACGGGCATGAGAATTGCTCCACACGCGTAGCCTGCCTGCCATTCCATCCAGTCCTTCTCAGAAGCTCCGATCATGTTGTCGCGGTGACATTTGTTCGTATGGCTTTTCTCCTTACTGGGAAACAGGAGCGAAGATTGCGCCTGAACATCCGCGAACATGAACTGGTGAAAGTGGACGTGTCCGTATTCATGGGTGAGCGTCGTCCTAAGACGATTTTCCATGTGCGGCGAACTGAGCGTCTCGGAGATCTTCACTGCGGGCCGTTTTCCCGGTACGAATTCAGTAACCCCTTCGACCTCCCCCGGCTCGGCCGAGAGATCCGCGTATGAATCGAGGTCGGCTTTCTCCTCGATCAGGATGGTCAGATCGTCGGTCTTGACCGGAAAATCGACTTTCCCATACTTCTTGTTCAAGAACGCGCGAATTATGCGCTCGCACTCGTCATCTAGCTCGCCTGGCAGATAGTGCGGGCGTTGGGGAAACCGCCCCGTTTTGTCACGTACCCACTTCATGGCTACTTGGCGTCCTTAACCGCCCTCCGGAAAGCCTTAAAAGCCTGCTCCATCTTTTCCGGCTGACTTGTCGCGATTTTCTTAAGGTCTGTGGGAATACTCCCCGCAGCAAGGCACAAAACGTCCTTCGATAAATCGATAGCCTCGGCGATTTGGTCTATCAGGAATTCCGAGGGTGGATTGCGGCGGTCATGTTCAATGTCATTGAGATATTGCGCGGAAATGGCCTGCCCGTCTTCTTTCTTCACCTTCAACGCAAGATCTTTCTGGCTCAACCCCTTGGCCCGCCGTGCTTCAGATATGAGAGTGCCGAATGTTTTCATGATTTCACCAGTATTATAATCCGCTGATTAGCGAATCAAGTATTTTCTCCTTTTCGCGGGCTCGGCTTGATACTACTCACAGGCCTCTACGAGTTGGCGAACTTCACGCGTCGCGGCGGGAAGATTGCCACGCACGAGAAGCTCGTTGACCACAATGAAGTGGATGTCGCTTGTCTTCTCGCGTAGTTCCCTGATAGATGCTTCCGCAGGATGATCGACCGTCAGCGGGCCTGACAGCGCGATTGCAAACCGTTTCCCACTCTTCGCGATGGCAAGTATTGGGATCTCTGTGTCCTTACCACCGGCGACACTGACCAGGACGTTTGCTTTGAAGTCGATGCTCCCATCGCCCTGCCGCAGAAGGTCCCGGCAAAGCAGCGCGGTCGATGTCTTTAGTCGCTCTGCATCGAATTCAGGTAACGTGCCCGTTAGAAGATATTCCAGCAGTTCGGCGGCAACATGCCGATCCAGCAGTCCATGCTCAAATTTGTTCTTGAAGCTGCGTAGGCAGCGATAGCAGGACGTGTCGCAATTCTCCGGGCACGTCTTCACCAGCCGGAGGGCGCGCTGAAACAGCTCAGTGCCGCGTTCGACCAATTGACTAGAGAAGCCAGCGCCTCCGGGGAGGGTATCGTACAGGAAGACTTCCGCCTTCAGGCCATCGCGACCCTCGGGAGTAAGGGAAGGTCGGTATTCTGCCATGAGCTCGCCCGGTTCAATCTCAAGTATCTGGCTTGCGGCTTTAGCCAGAGCTTCACTAACGGTACGGAGAGCCACGGCTGTGGGATATTGTCCTGGTTGCAATCGCAGCGGTAGTTCCACATCCATCGAAAACAACGCAATATCAGTGATGAAGTCCGTCCCAAGCACAATATGTCGAGTTGTGCCCGCCCCTTCACACATAGGTTCCTTTTCGTCTGGGAATGGCTTGCGGTGAGGAGCCGCGAGCAACGGAGTCGGGTCGCTGCTGGCTTCAATTCGACCGCACTTTACGCAATAGGTATAGCCGTCTTTTTTCGGCCCTGTGTTCGACACGAGAAGAAGCTTACGTTCCTTTAATATCCTGACGCGCTCATTCACCTGCGTCCACTTTGAGTCGTCCGATGGCGTCTCCATCGTCAGTTTCGCGCGGGTTGCATAGCTTGTCTCCGGCATATCATCCGGGGATGTTACTTCTTCTACGTCTATGGGATGAGCGAAGCCAGGCGGACGTAACCAGTAGCGGGCTTCGCCGAAAGAGTCTTCAGTTCCGCACGCCCGACAGTCCTGTTTCTCTCCGCGATCGATTTCCCCGATTTCGAAGGTCCTGGCAAAGCCGCAGGCGCTGCATTCGCAATAGAGGCGCTTTGATTGCCATGCCTGGAAACGATCATCGGCCATCACGGAATAAATGGCACCCGAGGAATAGCACTTTCCGGATATCCAGATCTGCTTGCCGGGAGCGTATTGGCTCAGGGCAATGGGTAACCCCTGAGAAGGCGCAAAGCGCATGATCGGCCGGAAGCGGCTTGAGAGGGCCTGGTCGAAAACATGGAAGGTCGCTACATCTGTCGGAAAGGCATAACGAGGAAGGACGCCTCGGTAGAGAAGCCGATCGAGCAACTGGCCGCTGTTAGGCGCTTCGGTGGGCTTCTCCTCGTCCTCTTCTGGAGAGTCCTCCGACACCTCCTCGTCCTGAGCACTTTTCGGCGATGCTTC
>Ga0182024_10027108_pt1 | contig 10042 bp, 7 predicted proteins | sample P32metaG_FD_120480 | JGI IMG/M metagenome (GOLD analysis project Ga0182024, IMG submission 120480) | Permafrost microbial communities from Stordalen Mire, Sweden - P3-2 metaG (Illumina Assembly) | ecosystem: Environmental > Terrestrial > Soil > Wetlands > Permafrost | place: Sweden: Stordalen...
CTTCTGGACGCCCGACTCGATGAGCAATTTGGTCACCGCATCGACAGCCGGCCCCGCCTTGACCAGGATGATGAACTTCCGCGGCCGCTTCACCGCGGCGACCAGTTGCTTCTCCGTCTCGCACCCGACCAGCCCGCCCGGAGGCTTCTCGCGCGCGATGAATTTCTTCATCACCTCGGTGGTTCGGTTGAACACCGCGACCTTGAACCCGTGGTCCGCGATGTTCAGCGCGAGATTCTCACCCATGACTGCCAGCCCGATTAGCCCAATATCTGCGCTTGCTTCTTGTTCCATATAAATTTATCCGTTTTGCCTCCGCGTTCTCTGCGTCCTCTGCGGTCAAAATGAACTTTTTACCGCAGAGGGCACAGAGAACGTGGAGAATGATGATAAACAATTACTCTTCCAGCCAGTCAAAATTTGTTCGCCTGGATGTAATCCGATTCGCCCTTTAGAAAATTGACCAGGTTCTTCACCGCGCGCAGCGCCTGCCGCTCGACGCTTTCGAATGTCCGGCTGCCGACGTGCGGCGTGATGATGATGTTGTCGATATAGCGGAACGGATGATCCGCCGGCGGCGGCTCTTTGTCCAACACATCCGCGCCGTAGCCGCCCAGTTGGCCGCTTTTGCATGCCTCGGCAATGTCGCGCTCCACCACCAGCCCGCCGCGGGCCGTGTTGATCAGCATCGCGCCCTTCTTCATCTTCGCGATCATGCCGCTATTGATCACACCGCGATTGGAATCGTCCAGGTTCATGTGCAACGAAACGATATCGGCGTCCCGGACCGCCTCTTCCAACGTTCTGGCCCAGACGACGCTGTACTGCTGGCCGAACGCCTCATCCGGCATGTGATCGAATCCCTTCGGTTTCATCTCGAAAGCGGCGGCGCGCTTGATCACTTCCTTGCCGATCCGCCCCACGCCCAGCACACAGATCGTTTTGCCGAACAGCTCGGTCCCCGTGATCCGTTTCCAACCGCCTTCCTTGGTCGAGCGCAAATGAGGCCAGAAATGCTTGGCCAGCGCGATCATCAGCCCGAAGCAATGCTCCGCCACCGTCGTGTGGTTTACGCCGGGGGTGAACAGGACGGGAATCTTCTTCGCCGTGGCGTACTTCACGTCGATGGAATCCAGCCCGATGCCGTACTTGGCAATCACGCGCAGGCGCGGCAGCGCGGCATCGATCACCTTGGCGGTAATCTGATCGTCGCCGTTAAGCAACCCATCGAACCCGCCACCGGGCGCGCGCATCAGATCAAGCATCTGCGCTTCGCCCATAGGCCCGCGCGCCGTGACCGCCTCCAGGCCCGACTTCTTCAGCAAGTCGTGGTGCGCGCCAGGTGTGTCCTGGAAACTGGTCGTCGTCAACAGAATTCGGTTGGACATTGAATTACTCTTGTACGTCCTTCAGCGTTTGATGCGGGCGCTGCCACCCTTGAACACGTGGGTCAGCTCTTCCAGATCGATCTGGCTGGTGTCGCCGCGCGTACTTTGCAGCAGCGCGCCGTGGGCGGCGCCCAGATCAACGCATTCCTGCGGTGTCTTGCCGGTGAGGAATCCGTAGGCGAACCCGCTGGAGAATCCATCCCCGCCGCCCACGCGGTCCTCGATCTCCAGGTTGTCGAAGCGACGGCTCTCGTAGAAATTCCCATCGTGGTACAGGATCGCCGACCAGTTGTTAGCCAGCCCGCTCTTCACCTCGCGCAGCGTGGTGCCGACCACCTGCAAATTGCCGTGCGCCTTGACCACCTTCTGCACCATTTTTTTGTAGGCTGAAGTATCCAGGGCGGAGAGATTCTCATCGACACCTTCCACTTCGAAGCCCAGCACCTTCTGGAAATCCTCCTCGTTGCCGATCAGGCAATCGATATATTGCACCAACCCCGCCGTCACCTGCTGCGCCTTCTGGCTGCTCCACAGCTTGGAGCGGAAATTCAGATCGTAGCTGACGATGGTGCCCGCTTCCTTGGCGGCAACCAGCGCTTCCTTGCAGACGGCGGCGCACCCATCCGACAGTGCCGCGAAGATCCCGCCGGTGTGCAGCCAGCGCACGCCCTGCTCCTTGAACAGCTTCTTGAAGTCGATCATTCCCGGCTTGAGGTTGCTGGCGGCGGAGTGCCCGCGGTCGTACATCGTCACGCTGGCGCGAACGCCGGTGCCCACCTCCGTGAAATTCAACCCGATCCGGTCGGCGCGGCCGACGCCGTCATACTTGGCGTTTACCACGTGGCCGATATCCATCCCCGCGCTGCGGGCGTGATTCAGGATGATCCTGCCGACGGGGTTGTCCACCAGCCGGCTTGCGAACCCCGTGCGCAGCCCCAGGCGCGCCAGGGCGTAGGCGACGTTGTATTCCCCACCGCCCACCCACACTTCCAGCGACGGCGCGAATTCAATCCTCCCGTGACCCGGCGGTGACAGGCGAATCATGCATTCGCCCAGACTCACCAAGTCCAGCTTGCAATCCTTGGCTTGACGGATGTTGAGCATTCCTAATTCCTCTGGTTCAATCCGAAGGCGAAATCTTCAGCACGATCGCGTGCTCGAACGGCATCGCCGCCGGCAACTGCACCGCAAGCCCCGACGCCTCGCGCACGAACCGCAGCGGCGAGTCATCGCCGACCAGCGACACCGCGCCGATCCGGCGTTCCAGCAGCTTCGCGGCTTCTCCCAGGCTGCGGATCACGACCTTATCGCCCGGCGGCTCGCCCAGCACCAGAGCATACAGCGTGTGCCCCCGCGTCGTGAAGCGCACGTCCTGATGCGTGAAGGCATTCCGCCTGGTATCGGTGAACGAGCCTTCGGCCACCTCGGTGGGACCTTCGCCGAATTTAACCCACTGCCCGCTCCCGTAAATGGCCTCGCCGTTTTTGTCAAGAAATCTGCCGATTTGTCGCAGGATGTCGGCTTCCGCCGCGGGGATCGTGCCGTCGTGTTTGGGCCCGATGTTCAACAGCAGCGCACCGTTCTTGCTCACCACGTCGATCAGATCGTGGATGATGCCCCTCGCGTCCTTGTATTCATGATTGTTGACGTATCCCCAGGACGTTTTGGAAACGGATGTGTCGTTCTGCCAGAGCTGCGGCCGGATGTCCTTGAGCTGCCCGCGCTCGATGTCCAGAACCGCCGTGCCGAGTGGAAATGAATCCAGCTTCGCGTCGATGGCCACGGGCATCTCCCATTCCGCCCCGCGGTTGTAGTAGAACGCGGCGAATTTGCGGAGGTACGGCTCGAAATTCAGGTTGCGAATCCACCAGTCGAAGTAGACAAGCTGCGGGCGATATTTGTCGACCATCTCGCAGGTGCGCGCCAGCCAGTCCCGCAGGAATGTTTCGTCGGGTCCGCCCTGGCGGCGCTCCTGATCGTGCCCCTCGATGCGCGGCTGCGCCGGTGCGTACAGCCCTGCGTAGCGCGCATCATTCATATCCGATTCGAATTTTCTCCCTTCATCGAAGAACCACCAGTGCTCGGCGCGATGGCTGGACAGCCCAAACACCATCCCCGCCTCGCGCACGGCCGCGGCGAGCTGCCCGATCACGTCCCTTCGCGGGCCCAGACGCGCGGCGCTCCATTGCGTCAGACCGCAGTCATACATCGGGAACCCATCGTGATGCTCGGCGACCGGCACCACGAACTTCGCCCCCGCCTCCTTGAACAGCGCCGCCCACCCGGCCGCATCGAATTTCTCCGCCTTGAACAACGGAATGAAATCCTTGTATCCGAACTGATCGTGCGGCCCATAGGTCCGCAGATGATGCTCGAATTCCTTCGTCCCGCGCTTGTACATGTTGCGCGGATACCACTCGCTGCCAAACGCCGGCACGCTGTAAACGCCCCAGTGAATGAAGATTCCGAACTTGCCGTCCTGGTACCACTTCGGGATTTGGAACAGGCGCAGCGAATCCCACGACGCCGCGAACGGCCCGGCGGCGATCACCGAATCGATCTTCGACATCCACTGATCGATCAGGCTCATACCAAATTCGCGATCACATCCCCGCCCTCAGCGCGTCCAGATGTTTGCCGAAATGCTCGTCCAGGATTTGCGTGTACAGCGCCTGATTTTCGCGCACCACCTGTTTAACCATCGGACCCAGCTTCGGATCGCACAGCACCGAGCCGAACGTGCAGTGCACGATTTGCCGGGCCGGATCGGCGAAGCCCTTGCCCGCCGGCACGTCTTTCCACACGCCCAGGTACGTCTTCTCCAGCGCCGCCTTGTCGGCAATCTGGTCCGCGGGTTTGGCCGACGCCAGCGTGGCCGAAACGTGGTACGTCGCCCGGTCCGTGTCGTAGCGCTCGCGGGCCAGCGTGATCACCTCGCGAAATAATTTGTCATCCACCCGCGCCAACACCCGCAGCGCTTCCAGGTAACTGGTCCCCGCCGTCTTCACGTGGAACAACCCCTTCGTCGCTCGCGCCAGCGCGGGATAAATCGAAAGCTTGTCCGATCCGCTGTGCAGGCTCAGCTTATACGGACCGACCTGCTTTGCGATGGCGGCGTGATCGGCCAGCGATTTCTCCAACGCCGCGACGTCGCCCTTGTAATCCACTCCCTTCTCGAACTCGCCGATGAACCGCGGCGCCAGGCTCACCAGCTTCATCCCGCTCCGCAGGCATTGATCGGCGATGATAAAATGCTCCGCCAGCGTGGTGGGCCGCGGTGTTTCATCCACGCTCAGCTCGATCTCAAACGGCTTGCCCAGTTTCGTCGCGACTTTTTCGATATGTTTGGCCAGCCCCGTGGCCATGTGGATCGCGTTGCCATATTTCACCGCGGCGCGGCGGCAGACAACCGGCGAAAAATCAATCGCCGTCCCGTTACTCAGCTTCACCTTTTTCCCCTCGTATTGCCCGATCCAGGTCGCCTGCGCGACGACGGATTTGAACTTCTCACCCAGCTGGTCCGAATCGTAATCATCCGCGCCGGCGTCCACGTCGCCGGAGGGGTCGATGGTGAAAAATACGAACCCCGCATCCGCGGTGCGCTCGACATCCGTGGGTGTCTTGAGGTGATCGGCATCGGCGCCGTGCACGCCGGTGTATCCAGCCTGGCGCATGCCGGCCAGCGTGTCCTCCATCACCTGTTTGGGCGTGCGGTTGGTGCGCGTCATCTCGCGGATCGATTGCTGCGCGAAGATCGGCAGAATCCCGCTGCCAGAGCGATTCAGCGCCGCGGCGTGTCCGGGCGTCGCCAGGCCCAGGCGATCGCCGAAGCCGAAGCTTGGCTGCAGTCCCAGCGTGGTCGGGTGGTTGCTCGTAGCCATGTTCATTCCTCTCCAGATTGCAATTGAGAATTCGCGAAGAGAATCACATTACCGTGCCCCGACCATTTGCTAAAGTCCGTAGGCCTTCGTGGCGGCGTTGCGATACAGGTCGCGCTGCTCGGTCTCGCTGAGCGTGCTCGCCCACTGCCGCACTGTTTCGATCCATCGCTGATAGGGGCAGGCCAGCAGGCAGATCGGCCAATCGCTTCCGATCATCAGCCGCGGGCCGAATGCCTCGATCGCCACGTCGAAATACGGCCGCAGCGCCGCCGGTGTCCAGGCGCGCCAATCCGCCTCCGTCACCATTCCCGAAAGCTTGCACCAGACGTTGGAGCGCTTGGCCAATTCGCGCAGGTTGATCGCCCACGGCTCCATCTCGGCGGATTTGATTTTCGGCTTGGCGATGTGATCGACGATAAACGGCTGCGACGGATGGCGATCCACGAACCGCATCGCCGCCGGCAGCTGGCGCTCCATGATCAGCAGGTCGTAACACAAGTTGAACTTGCGCAGCAGCGAGATTCCGCTCGCGAAGTCGTCGCGAAGGAAATATTGATCATCCGCATCATCCGCGGGGACATGCCGCACACCGCGCAGCTTGCGGCGATGGGCGACCTTCTCCAGTTCCTTTCCCAGCTCGGCCGATTCCAGCGGCATCCAGCCGACGACGCCGCGGATCAATTCATCTTCGGCGGCCAGGTCCAGCAGCCACAGCGTCTCATCGATGGTTTGCCGCGACTGCATCGAGACGACGCCGTCGACGCCGGCCGCGCGCGCCACCGGGCGCAGGTCATCCGGAAGAAAATCTTTCGCGATCGCCGACATCGTTTCGTCGATCCATGCGAACTCCGTCGGGCTAAAACGCCAGAAATGCTGATGCGCATCGATGACAGATTCCATTGTCGCTCCGTTTCCAGCCCAAAAGATTAGAATGCCGCTTCGATCCAGGCAATGCCCCGCGCATTTGGGTCGGGCGGGCATCGCATCATATAATCATCCGCGGCCGAATTGATCGGCCGGCCGAGGAGCTGCCATGTCCGCATCGCGAAGCAACAGCACATCCGACAAGCCATTCGGCGGGAAGGTCGATCTGCCGCGCATCGAGCGCGCCGTGCGCGAGATTCTTCTAGCAATCGGCGAGGATCCGGAGCGCGAGGGGCTGGCCCGGACACCGGCCCGCGTCGCGCGATCCTATGCCGAGCTGATGGCTGGTCTGAGCGAGGATCCGCGCCGCCATCTGGACACCGTTTTCCGCGAGCGCTATGACGAGATCGTGCTGCTGCGCGACATCGAATTCCATTCGCTCTGCGAGCACCATCTGCTGCCGTTCACCGGCCGCGCCCACGTCGCATATCTGCCCGACGGCAAGGTCGTGGGTTTGAGCAAACTGGCGCGGCTGGTCGAGGGATATGCGCGGCGGCCGCAGGTGCAGGAGCGGCTCACCACCCAGATCGCCGATGCGCTGATGGAGGAATTGAATCCCATCGGCGCCGCCTGCATTCTCGAGGCGGTGCACACCTGCATGACCATTCGCGGGGCGCGCAAGCCGGGCAGCGTGATGGTCACCAGCGCCTTGCGCGGCATCTTCAAGGAGAATCCCGCCAGCCGCGCCGAAATCCTGGCGCTGATGGGCGGCAACGCCAATCCGAAATTGTGAATCGCCTGGCTCGCCAAATCATCACCGTCGCCCTGGCGCTGCTGGGCTTGGAATTATGGCGGGCGTTCCTGCACGCGCAGGGCGCGGATCTCTACCAACGCAAAGTCCTGGCCATCGCGGCGATCGTCGCGCTGCTCCCGCCGATCCATCGCCGGCTCGACAAATATATCCGCTATTGCGATGCGTGGCTGGCATCGCATCGCGGCGTGGTGGCGGTGGTGGTCGGCCTTTTAGTGCTGGGTTATTTCAGGCTGCAGGCCTGGCGATTCACCGAGCTGCTGGTGGCCGCCGTCCACGACGAGCACGTCTACCTGATCCAGGCGCACATGCTGGCGCACGGCCGGCTGTGGCATTCGCCGTATCCACCGCAGGTCCGCCAGTTCTTCGACACATTTTACCTGATCATGGATCGCGTTTATGCCCCCGAATATTTTCCCGGAACGGCGCTGCTGATGGTCCCGGCCACCTGGCTGGGATGGCCGTTCTGGTCGACGACGATGGTCGAGGCGTCCATCACGGCGCTGCTGCTGTTCCTGGTGTCGTCGGAAATTCTCGCCACACCCAGGGCGCCCGGCGCGGCGCCCGTGCCCGGCCACGTGCGCGGCATCGTCGCCGTGATCATGCTTCTGTCGCTCAAGTTCTTTCGCATGATCGCCCTCATGCCGCTGTCGCAGGGGGCATTCCTGATGGCGGAGCTGCTGATGCTCTGGACGTGGCTGCGCTGGCGGCGCGGCCATGGTGGGCGGTGGGCCCCTTTGGTCGGGGCGGCGGGCGGGCTGGCGGCGATCATCCGTCCCCTGGACGCGCTTTGCTTCGCCATCCCGATCGCCGTGGCAATCGTCTTCGAGTTGCTTCGCCTGCCCAATCCCCGCGCCGCGCTGGGCCGCGCCGTGGCGCTGGTGATTCTGGGCGCGGCGCCATTTCTGGCGCTGCAGGTGATCCAGGATGTCGGCATCACGGGGACGTGGTACCGATTTCCCGAGAACGTGGACTATGCGACCAATTACCCCGCGCCGATTTTTGGCTTCCACCACATCGATCCGGCCAAGCTGCCCAAGCCCACGTCCGAGCAGCGCAAATTCTGGCTGCATTGGGTGGTGAGCGAATATTACCTCAAGCACGATTTCTGGCACCCGTCGCGCTGGCTGCCCGAACGTTTACGCCAAACTGTGATCGACACGATCCCCAATGCCATACTGGTCGTGCTGGCGCCGGTGGGGTTGCTCGCGCTGCGCGGTGTGCGGCGGTGGGTGATGTTCGGCTCGCTGATGCTCTTCCTGCTCGCGTACACCGTTTACGTCTTTGATCTGGAGCATTACCCGGTCGTGATCACGCCGGGGATGATCGTGTTGCTGCTGTTGGGATGGGAATCGCTGGCCGGGGCGTCGGCGCTGCTCCGGCCGGCCGTCGATGGGTTCATGCTGGTGGCGGTGCTGGGCATCTCGCTGCTGGCGCTGCCGTTTTTCGATTACGGGATTCGATTCTATGTCCCCAACGTGGCCGAGCAGTTTGCCGCCAACCAGATTCTTGCGACGCTTCCGCGCACGCCCGCGGTGGTTTTGTTTCGGTACGATCCCCAGACCAGCTCGTTCCACAACGAGCTGATTTACAACGACGCGGTGGCCTGGCCCGATGATGCGACGATCGTCCGCGCTTCGGACCTGGGCGAGGGCGAGAATTGGAAGCTGTATGCGTATTACGCCAGCCATCAGCCCGACCGCGTGTTTTATATTTACGATCGCGGCGCGCTCTACCGGGGCCGCGATCCATTGAGCGCGCCGCTGGGAACTGCCCGCGAGCTGGCGGCGGCGCATGAACCATCGAGATCGCGTTGACGCCCGTTTCAAACCATCGCGGATTGATGCGGACCCTGGTGATTTGCCTGGCGGTTCTGGGCGCGGTGGTGTGCGTGCGGTTGTTCTCGTGGGAGCAGATCGGGATTTTTCCGCCGATCATCGTCGCCGCTGCCGCGTGCATTGCGATGATCGGCCCCTTGGCGCGGCCGCTGGCGGCGCTGTTGCGGCGCGGCGATGCATTCCTGAAGGATCACAACACCGTCACGATCGTCGCTGTCGGGGCCGTCGCGCTGATGTTCCTGGCCCTGCGGGCGGCGCGACTTCACGAGCAACTGTTCCTGCGATTTCACGACGAGCACGCCTATTGGATCCAGGCGCGGATGGTGGCGCAGGGCCGGTTGTGGCACGCGGCCTATCCACCGGATATCGCGCCGTTTTTCGACACCTTTAACCTGATCGTCGACCGCGTTTATGCGCCGATGTATTTCCCGGGCACCGCGCTGGCCCTGGCGCCGGCGGTCTGGCTGGGCATTCCGTATTGGACCATGCCGCTGCTGATCTCCGCCGGCTGCGCGATCATGATTTATCTCGTGACATCGGAATTGTTCGGCGGCGTGCGGGCGCTGATCGCCGTTCTGCTGCTGCTTTGCCTGCACCAGTTTGCCGCGCTGTCGACGATGGCGATGTCCCAGCCACCGCTGCTGCTGGGCGAATTGCTGCTGCTGTGGGGCTCGCTGCGATTCATCGGCAGCGGGCGCGTGGGTTGGGCGATCCTGATCGGCGCCGCCGCAGGTTACGCCGCCATCACACGCCCGCTGGATGCGGTCTGCGTGGCGCTGCCGGTCGGCGTGGCGATGCTCGTGCAACTGCGCCAACGGCCGAGAATCCTGTTGCGCACGGGCTCCATCATCTTCGTGTCGGCCGCGCCGTTCCTGCTATTGCAGATCGTCCAGAACATCGGCATCACCGGCTCGTGGCGACAGTTTCCCGAGAGCTATTACAACCGCGAGAATTTTCCCGCCAGCCCGATCGGATTTCACGCGATCGACCCGGCGAATATTCCGCACCTGACCTGCCCACCTAAGCGGCAATGGCTCGACGACTGGATCATTCCCGTCTTCAGGGCGCACCAATTTTCGAATCTGCTTTGGCAGTGGTGGCCGGTACGTCTACGGCAGACGTTCGGCGATACGCTGCCCGACCCGGCGCTGCTGATCCTGCTGGCGCCCGCGGCGCTGGGGTTGAGCGATCCTCGCCGCCGCACCATCGCGGCGTGGTTCGTCCTGTTTCTGGTCGGCTACGCCCTCTACGCTTTTTATC
>Ga0182024_10027109_pt1 | contig 10041 bp, 8 predicted proteins | sample P32metaG_FD_120480 | JGI IMG/M metagenome (GOLD analysis project Ga0182024, IMG submission 120480) | Permafrost microbial communities from Stordalen Mire, Sweden - P3-2 metaG (Illumina Assembly) | ecosystem: Environmental > Terrestrial > Soil > Wetlands > Permafrost | place: Sweden: Stordalen...
AGCGACATCCCGGATTATGTAGCAGAGGCACCGCGCCGGCGCAATACCTTACATGCGCCGAACAACGTATTTAGTCATCCGAATCGCCGGACGGCGCTGCACACGGCTGAAGTGTTACGCCGGCTCCTATTCCCCCACGCCTGTCGCCGGCGGCGGCGGGTTCATCTGGCTGTGGGGCATCTATGAGAAGTGGCCCCGGGGGAAATACCTGATCGTCTACCGCACCCAGTTGCTCTCGGAGTTCCAGGGCCCCAACGTATGTTTCTGCGACGTGCCCAAAAACGGCAACACGATCGCCTCGCGGCGCCCGGCATCTTCAGAGTTCAAGTCGGGGAGCTGGAGCGAGGTGCCGGTCCTTCTGGACCTGCGCGAGCCGACCGGGATCGAGTACCGGCTCTGGACCAACGGCCACAAGATGGGAATGGACCGGCTCTACGTGTTCCGAGTGGGCGGAGATGAGGATCGCAAGTGAGACCCCATGCTGCGTCGCAGGGCCCTCGACCGATGGGAGCAACCGATCTGCGACGCCGCGAGCGGCTACCGGTTCGCGAACCGCAGCCGATAGGTTTCGTTTTCCGGATTCTACTGTAACGGACGCGGCCTTTCGAACGTCGTGTCGATGGAATCACGGTATGCTGCCTGCGCGTGGGATAGACAGGACGGTCAGAACGCCAGCGCATGACACGTACATTCACATGTCCGAGGTGCTTTTTCTCCGGGCAGGTGCTGCCCAGTCTGCGTTTCTGCCCGCGCTGCGGGCTGGCCGGCGTGGCCGAGGCGGCGGCGGATGCGTCGCCGCTGGAAATCACGGTCCACGACCGCGCCTATCGGGTGATGGAGCGGATCGCAGTCGGCTCCGTTTGCAGCATTTACCGGTGTACATTTGCTGGCGACGGGCCGGGGTCGCCGCAGGCCGAGGGCGTCTTCAAGATCGCGCGCGATGCGCGGAGCAACGCCCTGGTTGCCAACGAGGCGGCTGTGCTGCGGCAATTACAGGCGGCTGACCCGACAGGCCGGTTCGCGCGGTTCCTGCCGAAAGTGCAGGCGTCCTTCGGCTTTAGCGACGATCCAAAGTCACAGGCCCGCCAGGCGAACGTACTGCGGACGCATGAGGAGATCCGCTCACCCGATGAGCTTTACTCGCTCACCGACGTGCGCGGCGCCTATCCGGCGGGGCTCGACCCGCGCCATGTGGCGTGGATCTGGCGGCGGCTTTTGAGCGTCCTGGGGTTTGCCCATACGAACAACCTGGTCCATGCGGCGGTGCTGCCGATGCATGTGCTGTTGGAGCCGACGGGGCACAAACTGGTGCTGGTCGACTGGTGCTGCGCCGCCCCGGTCTCACAGCGCCGGCCGGTCACGGTCATCAGCGCGGGTCATTCGGGGTGGTACGGGCGAAGCGCGCTGCGGCAGCCGCCCACGCCGATGCTCGATGTGGCGCTGGGCGTCCGCTGCATGATCTACCTGCTCGGCGGCGACGCAGTGCGGGCGGAGTTCCCGCCGGGGACGGAGCCGGCCCTGGTGCGGTATTTCCGGCGGTGCCTGGGGATGGTGCCGGATGGGCTGCTGGAAGCCCCATCGCCGATTACTTGCGATGCGTGGAAGCTCCTGGAGGATTTCGACAAAGTGATTGAAGCACTCTGGGGGCCGAGGCAGTTCCAGGTGCTGACCATGCCGCCGCGGTTGGCGCGGGGGCAGGGAATGGGAAGTGGAGAGTGGGACTATACGGTAATTATTTATGTAGGGTCCGCACTGCGGAACCGTTTCGTCCATATTTGGCGTTATGGTCCGCAATGAGCTTGGGAATTAATTCGTGGCACGGCCGTCCCGGCTGTGTTTTTGGGTCCAAAACACAGGCGGGGACGCGCGGGGACGCCTGTGCTACAAAAAATTCCCTGCCGCAATGCGGACCCTACCAAGACAGGGGTGTTCGAAAGGAGACTCTCATGGGAACGGGATACTGGTCGGCTTCAACGTACAACGATCGCGCGGCGGCCCGCGCGTCTACCGGCAAGGACGCGTTCGACTACAGCGTACGCGCCAAGACGTCGGGCGACCTTCGCCCGCACCAGACGCTGGACCCGTCGGGGTTGCAGTTCCGCGAAAGCCGGGACAATGCCGAGCACCCTGGTTCCAACGCGATCATCATCAGCCTGGACGTGACCGGGTCGATGGGCAAGGTGGTGCGCGGCATCCATGCCGACCTGCCCCGGCTGCTGGAGTTGCTGCTGGGGTACAAGTACATCCCTGACCCGCAGATTCTCTTTGCGGCGGTCGGCGACGCGACCTGCGACCAGGTGCCGTTCCAGATCGGGCAGTTCGAGTCCGACAACCGGATGGACCAGCACCTGGAAAACATGGTCCTGGAAGGCGGCGGCGGCGGGCAGAAGACCGAATCCTACGAATTGATGTTCTATGCCGCCGCCCGGCACACCGCGATTGACTGCCACGAGAAGCGCGGCCGCAAGGGCTATCTGTTCGTGATCGGGGACGAGATGGCCTACCCAATGGTCAAGAAGATGGAGGTCGCGCGGGTATTCGGGCCGGAGTTGTCGGAGGACATCAAGCTCGAGCAGATCATTGCCGAGGCTCAGCAGCGGTACCACATTTATTTCGTCATCCCCGGCGGGGCATCCCACGGCGGGGACAAGCATGTCCTGGACTACTGGGGCCGCCAACTCGGCCCGCAGCGAGTGCTCCATCTCGACAGCCCCGAAGACACGTCGGAGAGCATCGCCTTGACCATCGGCCTCAACGAAGGGGCGATCGACATGAGCCGGGGCGTTGAGCACATGGAGAAGCGTGGGATCGTGGGTCGTGCCGTCGATCGAATCAGCCGCGCGCTGGGGGCGGTGCCGGCGAGTGGGCCGACGGTGGGGTCGAACAGCGTCCGGAAGCTGTGAGAGGCGCCGTGGTCGCCCGCGCCTGGGGAAAATGAGGTAGGGGCGGCTTCAGCCGCCGTCCGTTGACGGCCGCTGTGCGAGACGGCGGCTGAAGCCGCCCCTATGACACTGTCGCCTGTGATTTGGGTGCCACGGGCAAGCGAGTGCGCTTGCCCATCGCACCCATCCCACCGAATCGGGCTGGCAAGACCAACGAAGGTTCATCAGCAGCGTCGCCATGCGTGATCCGGTCGCCATCCAGGTCGTTGACCTCGCCTTCGGCGACTGCGGGAAGGGGTCGGTCGTCGACTACTTCGCGCGACGGCGTTGTGCCGGCGTCGTCGTCCGTTTCAACGGCGGGCCGCAGGCGGGCCACAACGTTGTGACGGCTCAAGGAGCTCATACGTTCTCGCAGTTCGGGGCCGGGACGTTCGTTGCGGGCGTGCGCACCTTGCTGTCGCGGTTCATGCTGATCGAGCCGTATGCGATGTTCAACGAGGCCCGGCACCTGGAAAGCCTGGGCGTGGCGGATGTGTGGGGCAGGCTGCTGATCGACGGGTGCTGCCCGGTGATCACGCCGGCTCACCAGGCGGCCAACCGCCTCCGCGAGCTGGCGCGCGGCCGTGCCGCCCACGGCACCTGCGGCATGGGGGTCGGCGAGACCGTCCAGGACTTGCGTGACCATCCCGATCTGGTCCCTCATGCCTGCGAATTGAGCGACCGGGCGGCCATCTCCCGAAAGCTGCGCGGGCTGTGCGACTTGAAAGCCGGCCAACTGCGCGATGCGATCGCATCGCTGCGCACCCACCCGGCTGCGAAATTCGCCGTGGGAACGCTTACCGACCGATCGTGGCTCGGAGCCGCGATCGACAACTATGCCGAGCTGGCACGCCGGGCGGTGATCGCAGGTGAATCAGTGGTGGCGGCGGCCTTACGGTTTTCGGGGACAATTCTCTTTGAAGGCGCGCAGGGCGTGCTGCTCGACGAAAACTTCGGGTTCCATCCCCATACCACCTGGAGCACGACGACTTTTGGCAACGCCGATCTGCTGCTGGACGAAGCGCGATACCACGGCCGGCGTTACCGGCTCGGCGTGTTGCGGGCGTACTTCACCCGGCACGGCCCCGGCCCGTTTGTCACCGAGGATGACTCGCTTGGGCCGGGCCTCCCTGAAGCGCACAATGCCGGCACCGGCTGGCAGGGGCGGTTCCGCGTGGGGTTGTTCGACGCGGTGGCGGCCCGCTACGCCCTGGGCGTGGCCGGAGGGGTGGACGGGCTGGCGATGACGCACCTCGACAGGCTGCCGGCGGTTGGGTATCGAATGTGCCGGGCTTATGCCGCCGACGGTCCCTTCGACTCCGCTCAGGACAGGCCCGCTGATGGTGATTCCGAACATTTGATTCGCGACGGAGCGGGCCGAGTCATTGGTCTGCGCGTTCACCATACGGCCGACCTCACTCGCCAGGAGCGCCTCACCGGGCTGCTAAGCCGCTGTCGGCCCATCGACACGCAGCCAACGGGAGGGAATGCTGGTACGTTTCTCGACGCGATCGAAGAGGAATTGCGCATTCATGTCCTCGTGACCTCGCAGGGGCCTGCTGCGAAAGACAAGAGCCAGCTTCGTGACTTGTAGGCGTGACCCTGGGGCAATCTGGGTGGGCTGAGGTTGAAAACGCGCTTATTCAGCCAAGCAAGCTTGAAACCGTGATAATCGCAGATGGCAGGGATAGCAGTGGAACGCTCTGTCCGGGCCCAAAAGTGAGTAGGTCAGCGAATCGGAACCCGTACCGGGCCGAAGCGTCGGCGACAGGCGATCGGCGAACCTCGAGCTGGGTATGGACGAGGTCGATGACCCAGTAATCAGCGATTCCGGCTCGGGCGTACAGGCTCGCCTTGTTGCCCCGGTCGAACGCCAGTGTCGTGTCGCTGACTTCCACTATGAGGACCGTATCTGCTGCAAGCGGATGGGCCGAGTAGTCATCTCGACGACCGCGTACGACCGACACATCGGGTTCAGGCTCGGAGGGTAAACCAAAGTCGAGCGGGCCTTGAGAGCGCGTCCAGTATCCCGATCCGAAAGCGGCCCTGAGTACGTCGCAAGAGCGGTCGAGAGTTGCAAAGTGCGAGAATTTCTGCGGGCTCATCACCATAATCTCACCCTCGATGAGTTCCGCCCGCTGTCCCTGGAACATCCCAAGCTCGGCCAACTGGTAGTATTCGGCCTTCGTCCACTTGCGGGGGCTTGGGTCGAAAATCGAAGGGACTACTGGCGCGATTGTGGTCATGAGCTGGGAAATAATAGTCAGCGCTGATCCGGGGATCAAAGCAGTTTCTCTGCGATCTGCACCGCGTTGGTCGCCGCTCCCTTGCGGATCTGATCGCCGGCGACGAACAGGTCGATGCCCCTGCCGTCTTCGCGGCTGATGTCCTGGCGGATGCGGCCGGCCAGCACGTCGTCCTGCCCGCTGGCTTCGAGCGGCATGGGAAAATGGTTGGCTTCGCGGTCGTCCACGATCTTCACCCCCGGGGCCTTGCCCAGGATCTCGCGCACCTGCTGCGGCGTAATCGGCCGCTCGAACTCCAGGTTGATGCTTTCGCTGTGGGCGCGCGGGACCGGCACGCGGATGCACGTGGCCGACACCATGATCTTCGGGTCGGCGAAGATCTTGCGGGTCTCGGCGACCATTTTGTTCTCTTCCTCGTTGTAGCCGTTCTCGGCGATCTTCGTATTGTGGCTGAAGAGGTTGTTGAAGATGGCGTGGGGGAATTTCTCCCGCTTGATTTCGGCGCCCGCCGCGAACGCCCGCTGTTGCTGCTCCAGCTCGTACAAGCCCCAGGCGCCGGCGCCGCTGACGGCCTGGTAGGTGCTGACGATGATCCGCTTGACCCGGTTGACCTTGTGCAGCGGCCAGACCGGGACGTTCATGATGATCGTCGAGCAGTTGGGGTTGGCGATGATCCCGACGTGCTTGTGGATCTGCTCGGGGTTGACCTCCGGCACCACCAGCGGGATCCCCTCCTTCATGCGGAAGGCACTGGTGTTGTCCACCACCACGGCGCCCGCTGCCACCGCGGCGGGGGCGAACTCTTTGCTGATCGACCCGCCGGCCGAGAAAAAGGCGATTTGCACGCCCTTGAAGCTCTCCGAGGTGAGTTCTTCGATCGGATAAGTTTGACCTTTGAACGCAGCCGTCTTGCCGGCGCTGCGGGCCGACGCCAGCAGGCGCAGGCCCTTGATGGGGAAGTCCCGCTGTGCGAGGACTTTGAGGAACTCCTGACCCACGGCGCCGGTAGCGCCGACGATGGCAACATTGACGGACATGAGAGACTCCTGGCAGCGAGGGATCACGACGCTTGTTCGCAAACGAAAGAGCCACAGACGATTTCGATGAATTCCACACAGGCGAAGCGACACGAGGGATCAGAAGCGACGCCGATTGGCGTCACTTCGTCTTCGTCGTGGTTTTCGCCGTGTTTTGCATCGGACGTCTGTGGCTGCGGTAGATGAACTATCAGTCGTATTACTAACTGATGGTGACACGGGTTCGCTTGGCCGCGCACGACAGGGATTCTTGCAAGTTGATGGGGAAAACGCAAGTTCCCTTGCGGGACCTTGAGCGGCCGCCTTCGCCGCCCTCCCCCGGATTGCCGGGATTGCCGGGGGAGGGAGAAAGTCACTGCACCGAAGCCGTTTCGGTGATTACGGCAGAATTGTACCGCCGGCGGTGTTTTGGGTTTGGCCCCAGATGTTGCCGGTGCCGGTGCCGGAGTTGAAATCGTAGACGTAGTCGTATCCGACCTGGAAGCCGCCGGCCGACGTGCCGTTCACCACGAGGAAGCCGTTGCTGAGTGAGTTGGTGGGGACGGCCTGCATGTAGGGGCCGACGGTAGTGCCGTTGTAGGTGCTGGTGGCGGTGAGCAAGGTCCAGTTGTTGCCGCCGCTGGCGGTCAGGTCGGGGAGGGTGTCGCCGTGCTGGAGCTTGTAGAGCGCGATCTGGTTCCGCAGGGTCTGCACGGTGCTCTCCACGGCCGAGGTGCGGGCTTGGGTGCTGGCGCCGCTGAATTGGGGGATGACGATGGCCGCGAGAATGCCCAGGATAATCACCACGATCAGGATTTCGATCAGGGTAAAGCCGTTCGCCCCTGACTTGCGGCGGGCGGCATTGCAGCGACGACTGGGAAGGACACTATTGACGAACATGACCGTTCTCCTATAAACCCCGCGAGTTGGGGGTTTGGGGTGCGTCGAACTTACCGGCAAATGCCGGTTGCCTAAGGCCCGCGGGCCGCCAACACGACAGCCGGGAATCGGGGCCAGGGACGTTCTTTGGAGCCTGTTCCGGAACCCGCAACATGACGGTCCCGACATGTGGCCCGCTGTGGTTCCTGGCGGATCACGTGCTCCGCGTGTCTTATCGGAAGGGAATTGAAAGCGGTTCAATGGCGCGTCGAGGTTTGGTGGTCATTTTGCCGCCCAAGGCGTCCGCCGGCGCCCATTCCTTTGGCGCCGTCCGAATTGCCCGGAAAGCCTGCAAAGAACAATTCTTTTCGGGTCCCCAATGCGGTGCCCTACCTAACAGCGCAATGCGGCCATGAGCGACTTGACCCGGTCGGGGTCGATGGGCTGCTGCGGATCGCCGTTCGGTTTGAAGGCGGTGCCGACGATGAAGCCGTCGGCGTGGGGGAGGAAGGCGCCGATGGTATCGGCGGTAACGCCGCTGCCAACGAAAACGGGGAAGTCGCCGGCGGCGCGGGCGGCGGATTGGGCCGCTTCGACATGGGCGGGGTCGGTCCCCTTGCCTGTCCCCGAACCACTGACGATCAGGCCATCGGCCAGGCCGCGGAGCAATGTGTCGGCGGCTTCATCTGCCAGTGCCCGGGCGGCCAGCGGGGCGGAGTGTTTTACGTCTACATCGGCCAGCACCTTCACGCCGGCCCCGAGCATCGTGCGGTCGCGCATCAGGTCATGGGCGATCGCGCCGATGACGCCTTGGTCGGCCACGCGGGCCGAGCAGAGGACGTTCACGCGGATGAACTGCGCGCCCGCCGCGTGAGCGACCGCCAGAGCGCTTTGGCCGTCATTGCGGAGCACGTTAATTCCCAGCGGCAGCGCAAACCGCTGGCGGACCTGGCAGGCGATGGCGGTCATATGCGCCACAACGTGAGCGGGGACCCGGCCGGGATAAAACGGGACATCGCCGAAGTTCTCGAGCATCAACCCGTGCACCCCTCCTGTGGCCAGTGCCTCGGCATCGCGCAGGACGTGACGGGTAATGGCCTCCAGGCCCCCGCCGTATCGAGGGGAGCCCGGCAGCGGCGGCAAGTGCAGCATGCCGATGACCGGCGTTCGGAGGATCGTCCATTCGGGAAGGAATAGCATGTTCGTCTACCGATCGCGCCTGATCGCCTTCGCGATCCGCGATCCCGTTGCGCGAAAACGGCAAGCGACAGGGGACAGGTACTGGCGCGTCACTCCCTAAGGGTTGGCGCTAGCCCCGACGCAATATAAGTGCTTGTCCGATCGCAGCAAAAACCTCCCATCGGAAACCGCGATCGACGCCTTGAACGCCTCGCCCCCCCGTCCCGGCGGCGGGTTCCGGGTCACCACCTTGAACTCCCGGCCCGGCTCAGTGACTGTGGTTTCGCCTTGGTCGGAGAGGTAGTAGATGTGACCCCCCGCCAGCAGCGGCGAGGCCCCGAACGATGCGGTGCCGGTGCCGATGCGCTCCTCCCAGACGATTTTTCCGGTGGCGGCCTCCAGGCACATGCCGACGCCGGTTTCCTTGACGGAGTAGAGCAGATGGTCGGTGAAGAGGAATGACGGGATCATCGGGACCGCCTTCTTGCATTCCCAGACGAGGTGGGTGGCGGTGAGGTCACCGCTCTCGCCGGCACCGCCAGGGCGGGTGGCGCGGATGGTCGGGTCTTCGAAGCCGGAGGTGGTGAAGACCAGGCCGTCGCCGTAGACGACCGACGGCACCGGGGTTTCGCCCTTGTTGTGGACCTCCCACAATTTCTGCCCGGTGAGCGGATCGAACGCCTGGATAAAGTCGCCGGCGGGGCTGATGAGTTGCTGCTGGCCTGCGACGTCGATCACCATTGGCGTGGCATGGCTGGCGCGGGTCATGCCGCGCATCGCCTTGTAGCGGACGTTGCCGGTCTCGGTGTCCAGGGCCAGGACATAGGACTGGTCCCAGGGCTTGATCCATCCCGGCTCTTTGGGCGCCTGCTCGCTGCTATGGTCCCACGGCATGATGAGCAGCCCTTTGTACAGGATCGGCGAGACGCCCAGGCCCTGCTGGCTATAGAAGTGAAAGTCCTCGTCCTTCCAGAGCGGCTTGCCGTCCATGTCCAGCGCCACGGCTTTGCCACTGCTGAAGAAGGCGTACACACGGGTGCCGTCGGTGACCGGCGTGGATGTGGCGTCGCTGTTGCGGTTCTCTTTGTGTGCCGGCGACTGTTTGAAGACTTCGACGTCCCAGAGGATCTTGCCGGAGTCGCGCGAAACGCAGATGACGTGGCAGGAAACGCCGCCGTCGGTAGTGGAGGTGAGGAAGACGCGGTCGTTCCAGACGATCGGCGAAGACCATCCGTTGCCGGGGATGTCGGCTTGCCAGAGGAGGTTCTGTGTGCCGCCCCAGTGCAACGGCGGATGCGGGTCGGTACAGATCCCCTGGCCCGTCGGGCCGCGGAAGCCAGGCCATTGCTCGGCGAATGCCGGCGCAGGCATCGCGATGCAGGAGACCAGCAAAATGAACAAGAGCGGCCACCATTTCCTCTGGGCTGGCCGCGGATAACACGCACTGGCGTGCTTGCGTTCGGTGCCGTTCATTCGTCGCGGGCGTTGAATCATGTCTTTTCCTTTGATTCATGCTTCTAACGCCCCGGTGTCGCCAACGCAATGTGGGAGGATGGGGACTTGCCGCCCCACCCTCCCAGACTTTCGCAGGAAATCGACGGTGTAGCCGCTCGCTCCATCCACTGCATTCCAGGAAAGATCAACCCGCGAACGCGGAAACCGGCTTGGGCACGACATTCGTCGGTGCGGCCGGCCATGTCACGTCGCAGGCGAGCACGAACTGAGCAGCCCGCAGCGCTGGACCAAATGGCAAATGTCCTGGCGGGTCGTCGAATTCACATCCTCGGTGGGACCGTGATC
>Ga0182024_10027110_pt1 | contig 10041 bp, 5 predicted proteins | sample P32metaG_FD_120480 | JGI IMG/M metagenome (GOLD analysis project Ga0182024, IMG submission 120480) | Permafrost microbial communities from Stordalen Mire, Sweden - P3-2 metaG (Illumina Assembly) | ecosystem: Environmental > Terrestrial > Soil > Wetlands > Permafrost | place: Sweden: Stordalen...
ACACTTTCGCTGAGGAATTGGCTGGGATTCTGAGTCAGGGAGCCGATGCAGTCTATGATTTGACTCAAGACGACCCTCAAGACGACCCTCAATACGACCGTCTGGAGGAACCGCTGGAGGAACCGCTGGAGGACCCTCAGGACTTGACAAAGGACAAAGAGGATGAAGTACTAGGCGCGCCAAACGATTTGGATGATGATTCTGCGGATGAAGATTATGTCGACAAACGCATCGAGCAAGTTAGATCCACGAGCCGCGCCGTTGGACAGGAGTGTGAAGAGGAAAGTCAGCGGAACAGATATCCTGGCAGTGGTACTTCCTAGTTCAGACTACACTGATTTTAGATACTGCAGGAGAAGCTAGGGAGAAATCTTACAAGTCAGCTCAGGCTGCCAGCGCCGCTAAGGAGAAAGTAATCAGCCGAAATGTGTTTCTGAATCTAGCCTATTACTTCTATTGGTGGTGCCCGATACCCTATCACTCAGGCTGTCACCACCACTCCGTCTCGCCCCACCCCAAAAATCGCTCCTGCTTCAACCATGATCACCGCCAAACCGACGTCACGTAGCCTCTCGCAACAGGCTAGCAAACCGGCGCGAGCTGAACCTGTATCGATTAAGAGCAGAAACCATTATACAACTGCTGCAGGAAGTCAGCGATCTATGGGCACCGACTCCAGTCAACGTTACACAAAGCAATCTGCCCCTCCGACTCCTGTCCCTCCAGCTCCAAAGAAGCCCTCATACGTTCAATCCTCACAATCTGGACCCAAACCAGGAACGGACGCCGCTGTATATGAATCTCAGAATTCCAGGAGGAGACCAAGGGATGAGGAACAGGAACAGGAGGATGACATATCCGATTCTGAAGTGACAGCCAATGTTATAGCTGAACGGCGTGCCTCAGGCAAGAAAGGAAGACCGAAGGCGGTGCCTGGTGAGAGGAATAAGAGCGTCCGGCTTTCGAAAAATGGGCTAGGTGGTGCTGAGGTATATGAGTCGCTTATGACACTAGTATGTGCAGAACTCGTCCGTCGCATGTTGTCCTTAAAAGGTTGTCAGCTTACTGTTAGAAAGATCACTCCAACGGCGCAAATAGAGATGATTAAGCCTGTTCTTGTCGACGCGGGAATGTATAATCCGAAGGTCTTGAAGGCAGCCATTAGCAGTGTCAAGGACTGGATCTCGAATAAGTCGTATCTTTTACGAAAGAAGTTCCTGTTGCTGGGTATTCCTTCCTTCAATGAGGTTAAACATTAGGTGAAGTGTATAGAAAAGAGCATCCGGACGAAAACTATGAAGACGGCGATTCATATCCGGACTACGGTGTATTGCGAAACTCTGTCTCTCGTGAAAACTTGGTAGAATGGTTGAGTATCCTCGATGCTAGAGTCGACGTGGAGAAGTGCATGGATAATCCGAAGTTCGAGAAGGCTATGTTGCATGTGTTTGTATGCGGCTATCGGTACGTACACTGGCTACAGCACTGACTTGCAAGGTACGGAATCAAGGCCGCCTACTCCATCATTTTCTTCAAAACCTTCTATCAGGCCGCAATCGAAGAGCTGGACCAATACACCTACGACTTAGAGGTCCCGACCCATCCCCTCGATATACCCAGTTTGAGCGGGACAAAGCGCAAACGATGTCGAGTGGATATCCACATGATCGATCCCCAGTTCAGAGAATTAAATCAAATGTATTGGGAAGACGATGTCGCGGATGAAGAGGAACTTGGCTACAGTAGTTTCCAGTTTGAGGTCATATACTTATTCCGAAGACACTCGAAGCGGACGAAGTCAGCCGCAGCACGGCATGAATGACGACGAGGATGATCTGTATGGGGCCCGTTGACCAGGCTGGTCTCATTGCTTGTTAATTCTTCTGTATTGTCCCTCGCATCGCCCTCTAATGAACAGATATTTCTTATACATGTTATCTGGGACAATCGCTATGAACAATTCGCTAAAATTACTTTGCAGCTGGGAAGTGGGAAATGTATGGGTAATATCATGATAATACACGATTTGCTATTGACTTGCTATGCATTGCCGGACATGTGTGTATCGCAGAGATCACATTCGCTGTCCAGTATGATCGAAAGAGATGAGTTGCTCTCTACATCGCCGATATGATTTTGCTTGATGTCCTTGGAGTGGTCATGTTGAGGACTGATATGATTTTTTGCGTGAATCACTGTCGACTGTCTGGCAGCCATATCCCGACAGACATCATCATATATCATGGCATGTTGTGAACATCTCCATCGTAGTTAAACCACTTCTCGGAGATCCCTAGGTTCGGGTATGAAGACTCTGTGGCTTTCTTGCCAGCCTGAGTGTGTCACTTACACAGCCTCCACAATCCAAGGTCTAGGCCTGCACAGCCTCCACATTCCTTGGTTTTCCTTATCTTCAAGTTGTGTGACTAGTACACAGCCTCCACAAACCAAGGTTCTAGTTGGACCTTGTGACTTTAACTTGTTCAAGATACTAGGAGATAATCCAGGCTTGAAACTGCCTTTATGGCCGGATTTTTCAATTTAATGCAGTACCACCACAATTGTCACTCCTCTGGCCATTGTCAGTAGTAGGCACCAATCAACCACTGGCACTGCCAGTGGCAAGTGAGTATGATAACTTCAACATCATGATGACCCTGAACTAGTACTAGTACAACTTCAAGTTGTAGTGACCGCACATGTTCCCAGGCCTACTACCACATTCACATTCCAGTTCCTACTACTACTAGTACTAACTAGTGCCAGTAGCCTTAAGTAGTACTACAGATGTCACATCTTTAAGCTAGTAGTACGCCGCGGCAAAGATTAATTTAGGAACCTTGCTTCTACTAGTACTACTACTAGTAGTAGGACATTCTGTCACGGCAGTCGAGGCAGAGGAAGAGGATTCTAAAGTATGTACTACATCTACTAGTATTGCTATCTTGCTCCCAAATTTGGTATCCTAATGCTGAACTGAAAAGATACTACTAGAACGTATCTGTATTCATCACACTCCTTCAATAGTCGGCCACTTGTTAGGCTCTACTCAGGCGTTTCCAGTTAGAAGCCACATAAACACCAACTGCACAATACTAATCCCACCAAGAAACTGAATTCTCCTTCCTTTTCCGCGATTCGTACCCACTCCAACATCCACAGCTGTCCCTGCATCTGATAAAATAACGTATTTCAATGATCGCAGCTGCTGTTAGACAGATCTGTAGCGGAAACTACCATGAAAAATCCGAGGCCAAGAAAACAGTACAGGAAAACACTCCATTCGAACCACCTTCCCCAACCGGTCTTGGCACCCTCTCGCCGACCTAACAGTCCCCCCAGACGTACGAGCATGGTGACAACAATCCCCACAAACTTGTAACCGCCATAGGCAACAAGATCAAGCACCTGTCCTTGGCCACCAATACTAAGGAGATAGCAGCCCAGCTTGATGGCTACAATCTCAAACAGGACAACTGCGAAGGCGTATGACGCGGTGACCGAGAAATCTTCTGGATTGAAGTGTCCTTGTATGCCCGACAGAAAGGCCGAAAGTAAGATATAAGTCACAAACGCCATGACTACGGGGGCGTCAGCACTGCAACGAAAAGAAATAGCACCTGGAATATACAAGTCAGGCGCATTTATATCCTCACGTGGTGGTTTAAAGCCTTCTGTTGTTCCCGACACTTCATTCCTCCTGACCTGCCGGGACCAAGGCTTATGTCTCCAGGGGAAGATCAGCAGCTGTAATTTGCGCAGAACATAGGACGTTGATACGTTGAAGTATGGCTTGAGAGATCGTGTGTTGACGAATCTAAGCAGGTTTTGTTCGACATATTCTTGACTTGTTCCCACGACATTGCCCATCACAGCCAGACCCATCTGTGTCGTGGCATCGTTGACGCCAAGAAACTGGCCGAAATTCTGAGCATATTGAGGCTGGGCCGGCGGTGCATAGCTAGGATTATAGTTTGGAGTGTAGACATGCGATTGTTGTTGCTGATGGTGCTGTGCCTGCAATGGAGGAGGTGATCGGACTTGCGGAATCGGATGAACAGGCACTATACAAGTCAGAGCAGGCATCAGAAGGGCTATATACCAGGGTGATGTAGAGGAGGCGGCGACGACGCGGACTTCATGTCAGGACACACGCCTGCCAAAGGCTGGACGTTGCTGCTTTCAGTGTAGAATTCCAAACTCGTCGGGCCCGGTTCGTCAGATCAGCTACCAGGTCAGAGCTGGGAATAGATCTCAAATACTATGTACTCTACCGCTCAGAGTCAATGGCGCCTGCTCGTGCCTCACTGAATCAACACTGACTCACCCCTGGTGTATTTCATTCAGAACGATTTACACCCCCCGCTACATGCAATTTTCTAGGTCAAACTGACCCAGAAGGCTACACAGAACTTACTAATTCGTTTCTAACTTCGCTCAACTCCTTGAAGCGTCTCTGCTCATCCCGTTCTCTCCGTTCTAGAATCTCAACCTCCTCCACGAGCGGGTCCAATCGCAAAGCAACTGTAGCTCGCTCACTCGCTTGCAAAGCACGATAATTCTCCAAATCAATCCTGGCTTGTTCAATAACCTCACTGACTTCTTTGATCTTGGAGCTCAAAATACCTTGACGAGCTTGATATCCTCCGAGAGTCAAAGCAAGTTTCTTCTCAAGTTTATTTCTCAACGGCGCAAACTTAGTGAGTGTGTCCGAAATGGAGGAGGCGGAAACCCCATTGAAGTTAATGTCACCGTATGACGCCCACACGTCTGAGGGAAATGTGGTCTGCGAGGGAAGCGATTTGGCGACTTCTTCGCGGGCAGCGGCCATTTCCGCAGTAGAGAATACGAAAAAGTTGGGAGGGGGTTTTGGTGGTGTTGTACCTGGGATGGGATAACGAGATGCATCGTGCAGAAGAAGTTGAGCCATTTCTTCCAAGACTAGCTTTCGAGCTGTGTCATGTGTAATGCGAGCCTCTTCAAATAGATATTCCACGTGTAGATCTTGTGGACGAGGGAGCTGTCTTTGTAAGACTTGACTTCTCCTGTTCTGAGCTTCTTGTTCTTCAGCCTCCCTAGCCAGACGTAATTTCCGATCGCGTTCCTCGGCATCTTCGACAGATAATTCAGGTTCTTCGACTTCCTCCTCGATATCTTCATCTGGGATTACGAGTTCGAAATCGTTCTTAGGTTTGGGTAGACTAGCAAACCTCATCCTTAGTTTCTGCCTCACAATCCTTTCTTCGTCGTTTTCACCGGATTGGTTTAGTGCAAGTGTATCTCTCGGAGTACGCAACAGAGTAGTTGAACCGGTTCCTGCACGTGGAGTTGCAGCAATAGTTCCATTTGATGTACGAAGTGGAGTTGCAAGGGGATTCGGTGTCGACATGACATCTCGCTGAGGAGTAATACCGCCGAAGCCTGTTCCGCCCGTTTCATGAAGAGGAGTATTTTCCCCGCCCAACAAGGAAGATTGAGTGCTCGTCAAAGCTCTCAAATTCTGAGCTTCCACTCGAAGTCTATCCTCTACGATATTAGCCCGGTAACGTATACGAGAGGTACGTGCAGCAGGTGTCATAGGAGTACGGATTGGGGCGGTGGTATCCATCCTTGAGTAATCACTCAGGAGACCACGGGAAGCGTCATTGCCAGTGTCATCTACAAGTCCCCGTACACTTTCGCCCGATAATCCCATCTTGACAATTTGTTCTAACTCCGCTTCGTCAACCTGTGGCTTCGGCAAATTTAAAGGTCGTCTTCTCGCGAGCTGCTCGGCTTGTTTTAACCTTTGTAATTGTTTTGCTCGTTTTTCCGCGGCAGCATCTTCGTCTTGAGGAGGCTGAACTGCCCGTCTTTGTCGTTTGTGCCGGTTTTCATCGTCTTCCTGTAATCGTCGCTTAGCGGCCTGGATTTTGGATACATCAATCATTCCTTGCTCCTTCCTGCCTCGTGCGTCTTCTTCGGTTGTATCGTAAAACCCGGGAGCAGGCTTAATTTCGAAAGGAATATCAGCGTTGTAATCCATATCTCCCTTCCTCCTGAACTGAAGCTTCGTGTTGATTCCTGCAGCCTTCAACTCCCGCCGCTTTTGCAACGTAGCCAATCGTCTGGAATCATCAAGTTGTCTCTCCCTCGCTTTTCTTTTTGCCTTTTTACCCTGTGTATTGGCGAGACGAGCACGGGCCTCGCTTAGCATTTCTTTCTCATCTTCATCCATATCCACGGGATCTGGCAAAGCCTTCCTCGTTTCTGGATCAGGATCTATCTCGCCCGGCCGTAGCTTTCTGATGTCGCCAGCACTGGGTCCTGCTTCTTCGCCTGGTCCACCGAATCCCAGCTCGCCTTGCTCTCTGGCCTCTGCCTCATCCAGCAGTTTCTGGTAGCGCTCCAGACACTGAGTAGCTGTTCGCCCGACGACTTGCGCGATTGTCCTCCACTGGGTTGGCATGAGCTTCGCGAGATGCAGCAATTTTTCGTCCTCCTCCTTTGCCCACTCTGTCTTCTTGATGGACGGGTCGAGCCATTCGTACCAGCGCGCCTTGCATTGCTTCGGTGTCTTGCGAACCAGCAGGGATGATATACGTGCCCATTGGTTCATGCCATACTTGCTGACGGCTGCTTTGAGGATCTCATCCTCTGTGTTTTTCCACACTCCGCCCTTCACAACAAGCGGCATCCTGTCACGGCGATGAGAGCTCAGAACCGAGAATTGATCCGACAATTTCAATCGCAACTCCGACAGATGGTCAGGCCGTCGGACAAGCAACGATCCGAGACCTTGAACCAATGGGATGCCTCCACATGGCAGAGCTATTCTTAGACATTCCACAGAGTTCGGCAACACATAAGTAGCCAGCTGCACCCACACATTGATCAACCACCACGCACACCACTCGCCTTGTGTCTGCCGCAGCGTGTCCGTTCTCTACTCGCTCTCGCTTCTCGACTCGCTTGGTGCAATGATGCACACCAGAAAACGGTCGCTCGATGAGCGCTCCCAGTCGCCGTCTCTCCCGGCCGAGTCGCCGTCTGTCGTTGAGCCATCCCAGCTCCACCTGCCCACTCCACAGAGCGATGCCTCTTCGGTCCCGTCAACTCCCATGTCATATGCCTCTCCTCATCCTCAACCACCGCAGAAGAAACAACGCACCCGTCGTAACGCAAAAACCGACGAAGAGAAACAGGCGCGCTCTGAAGAACGGGCTAAACGGAATCGTCGTGCGGCTCAAGAATCCCGCGATCGCAAAAAGAAACAACTGGAACATCTCGAAAAGGATAACGAGCGGCTGCGTCAGGAAAACGACTTGTTAATGAGCAGAATGGAACTTCTGGAGTCTCGGATGAAGCGTTTGGAGCAGCATGGACTGGGACAGGAGGAGGTCAAGCAGGAGGTTGATGAGATCGTCCAGGCACATTACCCTGCAGTGGTGATGTCTCTTGGCCAGCAGTGTCAGACGATCTCATCGCCTCCCCCGAGACAGACACAACGACTCTCCCAGAAACTCCATTCTTCAACTTCGATATTGACGCGTTCCTTGCTCAGCAACCAGGCTTGCAGACGGATGTGCAGCAGATTGAAACAGAAGCAGTCCCAGCGTTTACAGACAACATTACTACCTTTGACGAACTTATGCAGTTTCCTTCAGCACCAATGGATGATTTCGTCTTTGCGGATTTCATATCTGAATGTTTGCACTAACTCTTGCGCGACTTTTGATAGCTTGAACACTGGTTCGCTTGAAAATGGCGCCGAGAAGGGCAAGACACTTTTAGCTTATGAATCTGAGTTCGGCGGGTTGTTTATGGTAATGAATGGAATTGTGTCTCGTTTTTTGAGTATGGAAATATATATGGGACTTCTGGGAACCTGGGCTGGTGACAGCGGGATATTTATAGTACTAGATGGGAATGTTATCTCTTCAACAAATGGAATTTCGCGCGATCGTGATAAACATTAAGCCCTTGAAAATAACCGCTCTAATAAATTCGGTCCTCGTCCTGGTATCTAAACTACCAGAGGCGAGATGTCTTGACATAAAAGCCAGTAGGAACATACTAGTAGATGAACTGCCAGTGGAAGTTCGATCGGCAAAGCGAAACTGAACTTCACGATCTTTTGAGGTGCCAGTGAGACATCTTGACGTTGCCCTTGATCCTCGTGATGTTAAGACTGGCATCATGATAACTTGAATGCGTTTGGCAGATGGACCATCCGATGTCGTAATGGGTACGTCCGAGCAAAAGGATTGTCGCTCCCCCTCGCCGTTCGGAACGCTTAAAGATTTTGGAAGTCATCTGTCCAAGGTCATAGCCGGAATAATAGGTTTCCTAGAAACCCTGTCGACAGCCTTGAGTGTAGACAATTTTCCTATTATGACATGTGTCCGGCATTAGTCTGACTCACGCCATGAGGGGTAGCTCCATTCCCGGCCGCCTACCCCGCTGCTCTCACAAGAAAAGAAGGACCAATAGCTCACAAGTCACCTGGGAAGAGGACAAGAATCGAACACCCATCACGAGTCAAGATCAGAACAGCACATGAGGAACGCAACGGTTGGACCACAAGATCACAGAGACTATGTGGCCACCGATAATTGTCGGATATGAAGAGTCTCTGATGCGGGGAAAAGGCGGGGAAAAGGCGAGGAAAAGGGGGGAGGTGCGAGCTACTACCCGGAGCCGCTAGCTGGAGCTGGATGCGCTGGCTCTGGATGCGCTGCGAGCAGGAGCTGGAGGTGCGAGCCTGGAGGTGCGAGCTGTAATGGGGGGGAACGCGAGCGCGAGCTACTAGCCGGAGCCGCTTGTTGGAGCCGCTTGTTGGAGCTGGATGCGCTAGCTGGAGACTCTGGAGCTGAATGCGCTGCGTGGAGGCACGAGCCTAGAGGTGCCTAGATCGGGGAACGCTAGCCGGAGCCGCTAGCTGGAGTTGGAGCTGGATGCGCTGCGGGCTGGATGCGCTGGAGATGGATGGGCGAGCTAGCGAGCGGCGTTGGTTGGCGAGCAGCGTTGAACATAAGCTCCAGGAGGCGTCGATCGAAAAAATACCTGCCGGAAAAAAAGCGCGAGGAGTCAACAAGAAAAGCGTAAGGACACGATGAAAAAGCGCTATCTGTCGACAAAACCAGAGCCATCAGTCGATGAGAAAAGCGCGATGTTTTTAGGGGAACTGCGGGAGGAGTCGAGCGACAAAGTGGAGTGCTGTTACGGCGGTTTGGTCGGCTATGCCCCCCCCAAAATGGACAACCGGATCCAAGGGTCACGTGTTGGATCCGGTTGACCCCAAAACCGCTGTTTTTTGACCTTTTTGTAGACGCAGCCAGCAACAGCTTGAACGGGCCTGCGGTCCCCAGCACTTGATATAACATCAAGAACATATTCCTCTTGGATAATGTCCACTTTGTTGGCCACAATTGCAGAGGGAACTGACTATATACGCTATCGAAATAGGGGTGTCCAAATTTCGGATCAGATGGAATTTCACTGCGAGTTGGAGGTGCGAGCTGAAGGTGCGAGCCTGGAGCTGCGAGCCTGGAGCTGCGAGCTGGAATGGGGAATGCGAGCGCGAGCTGCTACTAGTAGCTGGATGGGCGAGGTGGATGGGCGAGGTGGATGGGGAGCGCGAGCGCTAGCATGGAGAACGAGAGCTGCCAGTGGATGCGCTGGAGGCTGACATCGTACTTGCATCGTACTTCCGCTTGCATCTCAAATATATAGCCACGTACTGGACTCGGAGACTCACTTTCAAGTAACACTCCTGGTTTGGCTATGGTGTTTGGCTTGGGGGACTCAAACAGACACCACATTGGAGACGATTTTATTCTCTTGCTCAAGGCTTCTGACATGCAGCAGTAACAGGAATTTTTAGCTTGAAGTTCAAGTTGACATTAACATTTCAAGTTGAACAGTGCTACGACTACACAATAGTAGCTGAATCAGCATATAACTGAGACATGCTGTTCAAGTTGACAGATGCTAGACATCCACAACCATTGCACTTCAGGCCACTGGCATCATTTCTTCTGAATCCACATGACGTCGGAT
>Ga0182024_10027111_pt1 | contig 10041 bp, 5 predicted proteins | sample P32metaG_FD_120480 | JGI IMG/M metagenome (GOLD analysis project Ga0182024, IMG submission 120480) | Permafrost microbial communities from Stordalen Mire, Sweden - P3-2 metaG (Illumina Assembly) | ecosystem: Environmental > Terrestrial > Soil > Wetlands > Permafrost | place: Sweden: Stordalen...
ATTACTTTTTAGGACTCAACCTGAGCATCCCCTTACGAAATCGGGTCGCTAAGGCGGATCAATACCGTTCCGAACTGGAGTACCGGCAATCCGAATTGCGGTTGGAGCAACTCAAGAAACAGATTCGAATTGACGTCCGTAATGCGCAATACGCGCTGGAACAAAACGCCGCCCGGGTCGGGGCGGCCCGCAAAGCTCGCGACTTAGCCCAACGCACTTTTGACATCACGAAAAAAGAGCAGGATCTCGGCTCGGGATCGAGTTTTCAAACACTAAGCGCGCAGCATGATCTCGCGGTAGCACAACTGGACTTCGTGACCGCCACCACGACCTACGAAAAGGCCAAGGTTGAACTGGACCGCGCAACTGGGACAACTTTGGAACATAATGGAATCCAGATTCAAGACGCGATCAACGGCACGGTAAGCAGTGCGAGCCCGTAGAAGTTACATAGATGACTGTCGATGTTTTGCGGGAGGTTCATGCCGATGGGATACTTGGGAAATCAACTTAAACAGGTTCTGCGGCGGCTGGGATGCTCGCCCATGTTCACCGCGATCACGCTGCTCACGCTCGCCATCGGCATCGGAGCCAACACGGCGATCTTCAGCGTGATTGATGGCGTGCTGCTGAAGCCGTTGCCGTATCCGCATCCGGAGCAACTAGTCAGCATCTCGAACATCGCTCGGGGCGCTAATCTCGAGGAGTTGCGGACCGCGCCGTCCAGCTACTTCATTTATCACGACCAAAACCGCACGCTCGAGGATATTGGTCTCTATGACCATAATACGGTTAACTTGACCGGCGTGGCCCAGCCCGAACAGGTGTCCGCTCTTGTGGTGACGGATGGCACTCTGCCCATTCTCGGGATCAAGCCCATGCTCGGCCGCTGGTTCAATCGGGTTGACGATTCCCCGGGGAGCCCAGAAACCGTCATGCTCACCTATGGATCCTGGCAGCGCAGGTTCGGCGGAAGTTCCTCCATCCTCGGACGAAAGATCACCATTGATAGCGAGCCGCGGGAAGTCATCGGCGTGATGCCAGAGAAATTCCATTTCCTGGACGAGGACGATCCCACGCTAATCTTGCCGTTTCAGCTCAACCGCAGTACGACTTTTCTCGGAGATTACAGCATTGGGGCAATTGCCCGGCTTAAGGATCGAGTCAGCATGATGGAGGCGCACGCCGATCTGCAGCGACTACAGCCGATTATCCTCCACAGCTTCCCGACGCCTCCAGGCTTCAGTCTTCAAATGTTTGAAAAGTTACAGCTTGAGCCGAAAGTCCAACCGCTGAAACATGAAGTGATCGGCGATATTGGGAACGCTTTGTGGGTGCTGATGGGGGCAATCGGTATCGTGCTGCTCATCGCCTGCGCCAACGTAGCAAACCTGCTGCTGGTAAGAGCCGAAGGGCGCCGGCAGGAACTTGGGATTCGCGCCGCTCTGGGCGCCGGCCGGGGCAGGCTCGCTGGCGACCTGCTGTTGGAGAGCATGATGCTGGGCCTGCTGGGCGGTGCAGCCGGTTTAGGGATCGCCTATGGCGCCTTGCATCTTTTGCTCGCGATGGCGACGGCCAATCTGCCGCGCGTACGCGAAATCGGTATCCACACACCTGCGCTCTTGTTCACCTTGGCGGTCTCTTTGTTCGCCAGCCTGATGGTTGGTTGTATTCCTATGCTCAAGTACGGAAGGACGCAGCTCAGCACCGGCCTCCGCCAGGGCGGACGCACGTTGAGCCAGAGCCGGCAGCAGCATCGCGCCCGGAACGGACTGGTGATTATTCAAGTGGCGATGGCGCTGGTCCTCCTCATCTGCTCAGGTCTCATGATCCGCACTTTTCGAGCCTTAACGAAAGTCGATCCAGGTTTTTTTGAGCCGCCCCGAGTCCAGATGTTTCGTTTCTTCATTTCGGAAGCTGATATCAAGGAACCCGAGCGCGTGGTGCGCACGCAGGAGGAAATCTCGCGCAGAATCGCGGCAATTCCTGGTGTCGCCTCGGTAGGATTGGCGTCCGATATTCCCATGGCCGGGGGGAATGGTCAGCAAGATCCGATTTACGCCCAGGATCGGGCTGATTCCCAACAGGAGAGTTCTACGCTCCGCCTATTTAAGTACGTGTCTCCGGAATTCTTGCGCACCCTCGGCATCCCACTGATTGCCGGCCGCAATTTCACCTGGTCCGACATTTACAACAAGGTTCCTGTCGCTCTGGTTTCGGAAAACCTGGCACGCGAATACTGGCACGACTCATCGTCCCCCCTCGGCAAACGAATCCGGGTAGGCAGCGACGGCAAGAACGACGACTGGCGGGAAGTCATCGGTGTCGTGGCCAACGTGCACGATAACGGCGTGACTCAAGATCCGCCCCCATCCGTGTATTGGCCGATCTGGATGGATCGTTTCGAGGGCGATCCAACTCGATTCCAGCGCGGGCTGTCGGTCACAATACGCAGTCCTCGGGCCGGCGCGGAAAGTTTTATGAAAGAAGTCCGGCAGGCCGTGTGGTCGGTGGACGCCAATCTTCCCCTCGCGGATGTCCACACCTTGGGCTATTTCTATAAGCACTCCATGGCAAGAACCTCATTCACGCTCGTGCTGCTTGGCGTTTCGGGAGTTGTGGGGCTACTGTTGGGCATCGTCGGCCTGTACAGCGTGATCGCTTATTCGATCGCACAGCGTAGAAAGGAAATTGGCATTCGCATGGCGCTGGGGGCACAGCGAAGCGAACTCGTCCGAATGTTCGTTCGGCAAGGGCTGGTTCTTACGGCCGTTGGGGTAGTTTGCGGTCTGGTCGCCGCCGCGGGGCTGACTCGGTTGATGTCGTCACTGCTGTTCCACGTGAGTTCTTTGGATCCTGTGACTTATTGTGCGGTCACCGCAATCCTGATCGCGACAGCCGTGCTGGCGAGTTACTTGCCCTCGCGACGCGCGGCCACCGTGGATCCTGTGGAGACGCTGCGAGCGGAGTAGTACGGTAACGACACTCGTGGGGAGTATGCTTTGATGAGTTTTGCAGAGTGTGAGAACTATTTGTCTTTTCGAGTGCAATCAGATTGCCGCCTCGCGACAATCTGGTGGAGTCGAGAGACCTGCCTTACTGCTCGCGCCGGCAGAACAGCAGGTCCCTCGACTACGTTCCGTCCTCTGCCGAGCAGATGACGGAACTTCGCTCGGGATGACAACAACGTCGTGTGACTATGCAGACTTCCACCAAACCGGCAGATACCCGGGCTCCCGCACCCACGAGGAGCCGGCACCCCAAGCCTCGGGTTTTAGCCGCCGACGACCAGCAGCATATTCTAGAAGCCCTCGAACTGCTTCTGCGTCCGCAAGGATACGAGGTGGAAACTGCTCGATCTCCTGGCGTTGTCCGGGAGATGCTTTCCTTAGGTCCATACGATGCCGTACTTATCGATCTGAACTACACACGCGACACAACATCGGGACAGGAAGGCCTCGATTTGCTTTCCGAGATCGTCGTGCTGGACAGCACCGTCCCAGTGATCGTGATGACGGCGTGGGGCAATGTCGAGCTTGCGGTGGAGGCGATGCGGCGCGGTGCGCGGGATTTCATTCAGAAGCCCTGGGAGAACGAACGCCTGCTCACCATTGTGCGCACCCAGATCGAGCTGCATAGCGCGTTGCGGGCCGCCGAACTCCTGGCGGCGGAGAATCAGCTGCTCCGTGCTCCGGGCCGTCCCGAATTTATTGCTAGCGCGCCCGCCATGCAACCGGTGATCGAGGCGATCACGCGCATCGGCCCCTCGGACGCGAATGTTCTGATCACCGGAGAGCACGGTACGGGCAAGGAAATTGTCGCGCAAACACTGCATGCGATTTCTCCGCGCGCTTCACGATCTCTGGTCACGGTGAACACCGGAGCCTTGCCGGAAGGTACTTTCGAGAGCGAGCTTTTTGGGCATGTGAAGGGCGCTTTCACCGATGCCCGCGCCGATCGCATTGGGCGGTTCGAACTGGCCGACGGCGGCACCATTTTTTTGGACGAGATTGGCAACGTGCCCTTCCACCAGCAGGCGAAACTGCTGCGTGCGCTCGAATCGGGCGCAATCGAGCGGGTGGGATCGTCGCGAACCCGCCGGGTGGACGTGCGCATCATCTCCGCCACCAATTCCGATTTGCGGGCGGCTTGCTCCGCCGGCGAATTTCGCGAGGATTTGTTGTTCCGCCTCAACACCGTCGAAATCCATCTGCCGCCGTTGCGCGAGCGGCGTGAAGATATCCCGGTGCTGGCCTCGCATTTTCTTTCCCGTTACGCATCCCGCTACCGGCGGGCGGTGCAGCGGTTCGAGGCTTCCGCCCTGCAACTTCTTACGCAATATTCCTGGCCGGGAAACGTGCGCGAACTGGAGCACACCCTGGAGCGCGCGGTGCTGATGTGCCGCACCAGCGAAATTCAGCCCTCGGACCTGGGGCTGAACTCTCTCCGGCCGCAAGGCCAGAGTCTGGAGGAGCTTAGCCTGGAGGGGGTGGAAGCTATTCTGATCCGCAAAGCGCTGCAGCGTTTCCAGGGAAACGTCAGCCAAGCCGCGGACGCGCTGGGGCTGAGCCGCGGCGCGCTGTATCGCCGGATGGAGAAGTATGGGCTCTAGCCCGCGCGGGAGGCCGGGTCCCGGCGCGCGTGGCGGGCGAAGAAGACGACGCCTTCGCTATGAGCGGCGCATAAGTCTCTTCACAATGTTGGTGGCGTCGCCCGGCCTGCTGGTGAGCGGCATCCTTATCTGGCTTCAGTCTTGGACTCTAGAATCCAAGCTAGGCCTGTTCGCGGCAGAGTTATTCGTGTGGTGGCTGCTGGCCTCCGCACTGCGGGAACAGACCACCCGCCCTCTGCAGACTCTGGCGAATGTGCTCTCCGCTTTGCGCGAGGAAGATTATTCCTTTCGAGCGCGGGGCGCCGCGTTCAATGACGCGATGGGAGAGCTTGCGCTGGAAGTCAACACCTTGGCCGACGAGTTGGCCGATCAGCGCATCGGTTCCATTGAGGCCACGGCCTTGTTGCGCCGGGTGGTTGAAGAAGTCGAGATCCCGCTGTTCGCTTTCGACCCAGACCGGATTCTTCGACTGGTGAACCCCGCCGGCGAACGCCTATTGCAGCAGGTGGATGTACGACTGCTCGGCCGCACCGCGGATGAACTCGGATTGAAGGATTGCCTCAGCAGCGAGAATGGAACTCTCTTGCCCCTCAACTTCAGTAGCCCCAGCGCGCGCTGGTTGATCCGGCGCAGCACATTCCGGCAGAGAGGCGTTCCCCATACCCTGGTCGTTCTCTCCGACGTGAGCCGTGCCTTGCGTGAGGAAGAGCGCAAGGCGTGGCAGCGTTTGATCCGCGTGTTGGGCCACGAACTGAACAATTCACTGGCTTCGATCAAGTCGATTGCGGGGAGCCTCAGCGGCCGGGTTTCTCAGTCTGCATTGGGACCGGAGGAACGGCAGGATTTCGAGCGCGGTTTGGAAATTATTGAGAGCCGTGCCGCTGCGCTCAATCGCTTTCTGCAAGCCTACCGGCAATTGGCCCAAATGCCCTCTCCTAGTCTGCGGAAGGTCGCCTTAACGCCCATCGTGCAGCGGGTCGCAGCCTTGGAGACAAGGCTCAAAGTAGAGGTTGTTCCCGGACCAGATCTCGAACTAACCGTGGATCCCGATCAACTGGAACAGATGCTGATCAACCTGGTACGGAATGCCGCGGAGGCCGCCCTCGAGCTAGCTCCTTCCACAGGCCTATCGAGTCACAATACAACTGGCGCACCTTTTTCGAGCCCCGAAGTGGTCATGGGGTGGAGTCTCTCCGAAAAACAGTTGGTTCTCACTATCGAGGACAACGGCCCCGGGCTTCTCAACCCGAGCAACGCGTTCGTCCCTTTCTATACGACGAAACCTGCGGGCAGCGGAATCGGCTTGGTGCTCTCCCGGCAGATCGCAGAGGCGCACGGAGGATCGCTGGAACTTCTCAACGGGAGCGGTCACCCAGGCTGCATCGCCAAAGTTGTGCTGCCTCGTTCCGAGGGAGTAGCGTCCACCACCAGCAGGCTCTGACCGAGCTTAATCTGCAAAGCTCATGGCAGCGTCACGGCCATTACACTGAATCCGTTCAGCGTAACTTTATCGCCGGTCAATTTTTGGGAGGCGGGAGGCTGGAATGCCGTGGTCTGGTCCACATACTCCTGTTGCCCGCCGCTCGCTCCGGGGATGGAAACATCGAAACTGTGATCACGCTTGTTCACCAGCAGTACGCGCCGCCTGCCATCGCGGGTCACTACGCCCAACGAATAAATGGACGAGTTAGAGACATCAGTGTCCACCAACTTGTCGCCCGGACCGAAGTTATCTCGCAGAAGTTTCAGCACCCAATAGCGCGCATTTGGCTTCCCGGTATTCCAATCGACCATCGACACGCTGGGAAACTGCGTCGGATAGCCCACAAGCTGAGATTCGCCGGCAACGTCTATGCCCAGGCTGGTTAGTTTTCCAAAAATGTATGCGTACATTGCGCCGGACAAGTTCCAATAGGAATTTGGAATCGGTTTCGTAATATGTCCTGGGTCACCCTGGTCGCCGTCGTCGGCGCCGATGGAACCAATTTCATCAATCGTAGTCCGGGTTTCGGGCGAAAGCCGTTGCCGGACGGATTCAATGTAACGCACCACGTCGAGGAAGCCATCTGCTTGGGCGAAGAAGGTGAATTGCTGCACTTCGGGACTTTGATCGGCGGACGGAGCGGCATAGAAATGGTAAGAAATGAAATCCAACGGAATCCCCGCCTGGTGATTCTTGTGATCCAGAAAGTATTCGAAAAAATGCGGGTTGCCGGCAGGGAAGGCTAACGCCAGTCCAACGAATTTAGTATTGGGTTGCACCTGCCTCATCGCGCCCGCGACTGCGTCGTAGAGTCGAGTGTAGGTTTCGGGGGAGGGATTGTGTTCTCCCTCGGGCTCGTTCAGCACCTCCCAGTAAGGGATCTGGTAGTGGTAACCGGATTCATGGCGCACGCCCAATTCGTCGGTGAATCCGCCCTGAGTGTACCAAGAAAGCAGGCGGGCGTAGTATCCGGCCACTTCCTTGCAACTAGGATCACGCAACTCGGTTCCCTTCTCGTAATCCCAAGTCACCTGATTTGGGTCCGCCGGATACGGCACGGGCTTTTCAGTCTTGTACATCCACTGGGGAATTGTGCTGAAGTTCAGAACCACAGAGTGTCCCTTCGTCGCCTCGAGAAAATCGATAGTCAGGGGATCGATTACCGAAAAATCCCACGAGGTTTTGCCATTCGCCGGAGGTTCAAGTTCGGCAACGCCTAGCCGCGGATAGGGCAACCAGGGCACGTAGCGAACATAGTCCGCCTGGAGGTCATGCAGCGTTTTGAAGACATTGTCGTGAATGGCGGTCCCGCGCCGCAGAGGCGGATTCACTACCACCTGTAAGGTCGGCGTGGTTTGCGAGATCCGCACCACTTTGTCCCAGTTGATGGTCATTTTCGCGGATTGAGTTTGGGCGGGGGATAATGGCGCCAGCAGCGCGGCCGCCAGGATCAACATGGTTGTCTGCCGCAAATATTTCCGATTCATCGACGAGTCTCCCGTCCCGCGCAGCCCGGCGCAGGCTAAATGACAGCAGTTGCGGATGCGATTGTGCCCACAGTGTTTGGGTTTTGCAATAGGTAAATTAGCTCGCTATTGGCATTCCCGCCACCGTATGCGCATTACGGCCATAGCGCTGAACGCCGCGGCCAGAGGGGTATCTGATCGACAACCGAATTCCGGCCCGGATTCCGGGGTATTGATCGCGCCTGCCGCGAAGCCAGATTCGACGTGATAACCTATCAAAGGTTCCTTCGGACAACATGGCCTTCATCAGCAAGAACTTCCTGCTTCAGAGCAAGACCGCAAATCATCTGTATCGCGAATATGCCGCCGCCCAGCCCATCTTTGACTATCACTGTCATCTTTCTCCGCACGACATCGCGGAGAACCGGCGCTTTCGCAATTTATTTGAGATCTGGTTGGAAGGCGACCACTACAAATGGCGGGCCATGCGGGCCAATGGCATCGCGGAACACTACTGCACCGGGGATGCCGATCCCTACGACAAATTTCTAGCCTGGGCGCGCACGGTGCCATACACGCTGCGCAATCCTCTCTATCACTGGACGCACCTTGAATTGCAGCGGTATTTCGGAATCGATCAGTTGCTCGATGAGACGACGGCGCCGAAAATCTGGGAGCAGGCGAATGAGCAATTGATGAGCGAGGAGTTCTCGGTTCACGGGATCCTGCGCAAGTTTTCCGTGCGGGTCATATGCACCACGGACGACCCGGGAGATTCCCTGCGGCACCATGCGCAAATCCGATCTTCCGGACTCACGACCCAGGTGTTTCCCGCATTCCGCCCGGACCGAGCGCTTAAAACCGAGGACCCCGCTGCGTTCAACGCATGGACTGGCAGGCTGGGCGCAGCGGCAAATGTCGAAATAACCAATCTGACGAATTTTCTCGATGCATTGGAGAAGCGCCACGAGTTTTTCCATCTGCAAGGCTGCCGCCTTTCGGATCACGGATTGGATTACTGCTATGTGGACCCGTGCACGGAGTGGGAAGCCGCCAGCATTTTCTCAAAGGTCCGCAGCGGGAAAGAATTAGCGCCATCGGAGTCGGCGCAGTTCGCCAGTTTTCTTATGATATTTTTTGGCCATCTCGACGCCAAAAAAGATTGGACCAAGCAGCTCCATCTCGGCGCCTACCGCAACGCGAACACACGGATGCTGGGCGTCCTCGGGCGCGACACCGGATTTGATTCGATCGGAGATTGGCCGCAAGCCGCATCGCTAGGCAAGTATCTGGATCGCCTGGAACAAGACAAGCTGCTGCCCAAATTCATCGTTTACAGCGCCAACCCCGTCGACAACTACGTGTTGGCCACGATGGTCGGCAATTTTTCCGAGGCGGGCATTCCGGGCAAGTTGCAGTTGGGCGGGGCGTGGTGGTTCCTGGATCAAAAAGATGGGATCGAGGCCCAGCTCAATGCCCTTTCGAACTGTGGGCTGTTGTCGCGATTCGTCGGCATGCTCACCGACTCGCGATCGTTTATGTCGTATCCGCGGCATGAATATTTTCGTCGCGTACTTTGCAATCTGCTGGGCGGCGAAATTGAGAGTGGACAACTGCCTGACGACAAGGAACTGGTGGGACAGATGATCCGGCACATTTGCTTCGACAATGCGGCCGCTTATTTTGGCCTGCCTCCCCTGCAGACGGATGCGGAATTGGCTATTCCGTCAGCCGTACGTACGGAGGTTTCTTGAATTGCCGGCGGAGTTCAAGCAGGCAGCACCCCGCTCGGACAACCTTACCTGAAGGCCTTTTCGGCTGATGACCTATCCAACCTTTGATCTTTCGTCGAAAACAGCGGTGGTGATCGGCGGTACGTCTGGCATTGGTTTGGCCTTGGCCAAAGGACTGGCGGAGGCGGGGGCCAACGTGGTTGCCACGGGACGGCGGGCCGAACTGGTTCAATCCGTCGCCGCTCAAATTGCAAGCACTGGACGCCGGACCCTCGCTCTCACTTCCGATGTGACCGACCGGGCAAGCCTAGAAGAACTGCTTCGCGCAACCTGTAAGGAATTCGACGGCGTGGATATCCTGGTTAATGCCGCCGGCTTTACCAAGCGCACGCCGACGCTCGACGTCCCCGAGAGCGAATGGAATGGCATCCTCGAAACTAACTTAAACGGAACGCTGCGCGCGTGCCAAGTATTCGGCCGTCACATGATCGAACGCAAGTACGGCCGGATCATCAATATTGCGTCTCTCACTTCTTTCGTTTCCATGCATGAAGTGGCCGCTTATTCCGCCAGCAAAGCGGGCGTGGCTTCTCTGACGAAAACGCTGGCGATCGAGTGGGCCCGTCACGGTATATGCGTGAATGCGATTGCTCCGGGAGTATTCCGGACTGACCTCAATGCAGCTTTGCTTGACGGTACGGCGCGCGGGCAGGAACTGCTCATGCGCACTCCGATGCGGCGATTCGG
>Ga0182024_10027112_pt1 | contig 10041 bp, 8 predicted proteins | sample P32metaG_FD_120480 | JGI IMG/M metagenome (GOLD analysis project Ga0182024, IMG submission 120480) | Permafrost microbial communities from Stordalen Mire, Sweden - P3-2 metaG (Illumina Assembly) | ecosystem: Environmental > Terrestrial > Soil > Wetlands > Permafrost | place: Sweden: Stordalen...
ACCGAAAAGGTAGGCGAGGGCGCGAGTCCGAAGCCCCCGGTTGGTTCGAGTCGCGAGTTCGTTCGCGGGACACCCGAAGACCGCGCCAAATCCGGCAGCGTAATCCGCAAAGTTAAACGTTAGCTGTTTGGCCAGCGCTTTCGCGCGGGTCACGCGCGTTGCTACCTAAAAATTGCACGCGGGCAGCGGAGCTGGAGCCGGGGAAATGAGCACCCATTTGGGTCCTGTGGATGCTGTGGAATGGGTTGTGGAAGAGTTTCAGGCACGCACGGGAACGAGAGTACCACTGAATCTCCCCCCGGCTCGCGATTCGCCGGCATTGTTCTGACTGTGTTTGGGGGGCGACCGGCCAGCCGTTTGTCGACAGCAGCCAGGCAGATCTGATGTTTTTTGACCTTACGGGGTCATTGTGTGTCGGAAGTGCCGGCTCAAGGTGATGTGTGACGCACCGGAGCTCGACTGGAATAAACACGATGTTTGCACAGTTTAATCGTGAGCGAGAGAGGGTGGGAGTAGATGTCAATGGCGGTTCGTCTGGGCTCGGTGATAAGCGTCCTGCAAGTCGGCATTGTTGGGATCGTAGGTCAGCCCTTCCCTCAGAATCAGGAGCGCCGTGCCGGTATCGTTCTTGATGTCAAGATACGCCCGGCCCAGGTTGCGATGCAAGGTGGGAGTGTTTTTGTTAAGAGACCGTGTCGTCTCCCATTCCGTGATCGCGTTCTCCACCTGGCGGCGGCTCATATAGAGCAGCCCCAACAGGAAATGCGCCGACGAGTCCGACGGGTTGGTTTGTATGGCCGCGCGCAGCACGGCAAACGAACTGAGGCGATTCGGGAACAGGTACTGCAACGCCATGCGAGATGCCGAGCTGAAATCGGCCGCTGGAGACCCACCCTGTTGCTGCTTCGCATACCCGAGATAGTAGGCGATCAGTGCATTGTTCTGTGGCGTGACGGAGCCCAACTCCCGCTGCAGGCCGGGAACATCGGGATAGCTAGCCGAAAGCAGGCTGACCGCGTCGCCCCAGAATGCCAGCCGGAAATAGTCGTCCACCAGATTGAGGACGCGCTCTGGTTCAGCGCTCAGATCGCTCGGCAGGGTGGCATCGGTCGCCCCCAGCAAAACAGCTTCGTTTCGCAGAAACAGGTCTGTCGGAGAAACTGCTTGCCACTGTGCTAGCTTCGCTTTCGCCGCTTTCGCCGCCGACTCCTTGCCTTGGTGCCTCAGCACGGCGACTTCAAGTGCCCCAGCGCGAACCGTGTTCAGGCCATCGAACAGAGTCGCCGCTGTGGCGAGATCGTTGGTCAACGCGTCAAGGCAGGCCAGTTGGAAGGTTGCCGCTACACCAAAGACCGAAGACAACGGAATGCCGGACCACATCGCTGCGGCCTGCGAATTCTGCCCAAGCCCCGCGTATGCCAACCCGAGATAGTATTGCGCTTCGGCATCGCCCGGCACTTCGGTGAGTTCGCTAACCGCGTCTTGGAATCGCGCCGCAGAAACCGCCAGCCGGCCTGCGGCCTTGAGCAATGCAATACTCTTTGGGAACCGCGACAATCCCGCGCGATACGTGCTCTCGGCCGAGCCGTATTGCATGAACTGCTCGTAGTTGAGGCCACGTGCCAGCACCTCTTGGTCCAGATCGGACTTGCTCAAGTCGGGTTGCGGTTGCGATCCCAGCGTGATCTTGTTCGCTTCCAGCGCATTCAACGTGTTCTCGGTATGAGTGAATAGCACGCCTTTCGCCGGATCAACGATCTGGAACGTGTAGTTCACTCCCGTGGCCGGGTTTGCGACGCTCCGGACATAGGTGGTCGCCGGATCAAGATTGACGGTTTCGGTAAAGACCGTGTTCTCGAGGTCCAGAATTTTGACGGTGACCCCCGCCATTGGTGCGTTGGCATCGAACTCGGCTACCAGCGTGGGTGGACTGCTAGTCGTACGGCCGAGATACAGAACGCCGGCCAAGCTGGCCCGGCTCACACCATCGAGTCCGCGCACAGGCATCCAGTACTCAGTGAAGTGGCTGGCTTGTTGAGGATCCAACCAGAGTCGGGTTTCCTGGTTTGGAGTGGTCCCACTCTGGATCTCGATGTAAGAAGGAAAGTTCTGCGTCAGGCGCCTCTTAACGTTGGCGTCGCCGTCCGGTCCCCAGGAATATAGTTTTTTGCCCGGCATAGCCGCCGGATCTGCAAAGTGGGCCGTGCCCGTCCGGGTGGCGGGATGATACGCCGCGAAGAAAGGTTCGTTGGACCCGTAGGCAAACCGCGCCACCTGCTCCGTGTACTTCCGGATGACGCTCATATCGACGCCCGCCTGGTTCACCGGCCACGTATCGAGAACGGTGAATCCGTGGATCGCCGACACGCGCATAGGGTACTGAAAGCCCGAACTTTGATCCTGAATCGTTTCCTCGGACGTCGACCAGAAGTAGTACGGTTGTCGCAGGTCACCGCGATTGAAGAGCCAAACCTGCTCCTCGAGGATCGCCGAGCCCGGCCGTAGGATCCACTCGACGCGCCACTCCATCCCGGTCTGGCGATCGATGTCGGACACCCATATGCCGGCCGCGCCGTCGGAGTGCCGCTGGATTCCAAAGCTCACAGGCGACACTGTTGTAAGGCTGTGGCCAACCGGAAAGTTCAGTTCGATACCGACCGGCGCCCACGCCCCACGCAGCCCAACCCAATCCTTGTGGATTACCGGATTGGCGTAAAACATCTCCTGCCCGTTGATCTTGTCGCGGCAACTATAGAGATGTCCGCCGAGGTCCGGCAGCACCCGGCAGAACAGATATTCGTTCTCAAGATTCAGTTGACGCCAAGCGATTTTGGCGTTGTCGGAAAGAAAGTTGATGCGGAAGGCGTAAGGGTAGCTCGGATAAATACCGCGCGCATAAAGCTCGAACGGAGGATTTGGATCAGGCGGACCCTCGCTCCAAGTCAGAAGAGTCAGCGCGTCCTGCCACACCTGCACCTTCTCCGCGGCGAGCGGGCAGGCCAACAGAAGAGCCGCGAGCAGGGGTCTCATAAGGTCGCTCGAACGTACGTAAACGTAATTCTAGCTGATCCGCATGTACATCTTACTCGCACCGTGGGGCATCAGATTTAGGCAAGCACGGGGACATGGCCACTCGCCTGCTTGCCGGCGAGTCGGTGACGATCGATGCCGTCTGCCAGGCCGTGAATGAACCGACCGGGACAACGCTCGAACCCGAGGAAAGCCAAAAGCCAGACAGTGCTAGGCATTCTCGCGATGGTCGAGTTCTAGCTTCAGCGCCTCAGATCCGAGGAGAAGCAGCACATTATCGAGGCCAAGGCTTCGTGTGAGCGGGATGAATTCCTTAAATCGGATCGTCTGCAGGATGTAAGTATCGAAGAGAACGAGACGCCTGAGTAGCGCAGTTGTGTCCGGGATTGCCCGCTGCCCATCTGGAAGAAACACTGCACATGGCGCGATCAGGCGACGCTGAATGTCCATCCACATTCATTATCGACAGTGGCAGCTATCCGGCGGCGAGCGACTCTTCCGCCTACTAGAGGCCTTTAATCCCGAAAAGTATGGTCGACGCGTCGAGCAGATCAACCTGATGGACATTCACCCGGACAAGCTCAGTCCTGAGATGCTCGACAAAATTGCGGACCATTTGATTCAGAAGGCATTGGCGGGTCAACCGAAGGAAGTGGTTGACGAGGCTCGGCGGCGGATTGAGGCAGGCGAGAAGGTGACGATCGAGCAGCTTGAGCAGGCCGGCGCCGTAAAGCCGGCGGAGCCACGAGACCATCGTCCGACCTCGCCGTCCCGTTAGTGAAGTGACTGTTCGGACTCATCCAGTTTCCAGACCAAGGATTTCCAGAAGTGCGCTTTTGGTTCTGGTACTCGCGGCGGGGTCGGCATGCCAGCCCGGTTCGGCCCAAATTGATTCCTGGACCGATGGCGAACTGGCCAGGTATCTGATGCGGAACGGCGTGGCAGTGAACGTCGACCATGCCAGCTTGTGGTTTGACAGCGGGGCCCTCGGGCCCAATCAAATGGATCGGTTTTCCAGGCTGGTCAATCGGGGGATTGTCGATATTGAAGCGTATCTCGGCGGATCGCACCTAGGCAGCCAAAAGATCCGATACTTTATCAGCGACCGCGTGGAGATCTCCCACTCTACCGCAAGGTCGATCTTCTTGCCGATCGACAAGGTTCGTGACCGCACGGCACCGTACCTGCACGAGACAACCCATGTGGTGGCGCCTTGCGACAACTGTCCCATGTGGTTCAGCGAAGGCTTAGCTTCTCATGTTCAAAGCTACATAAGCGAGCATGCGGGCGGCTACGATGGTGGCGTATTCTCGCAAAATGGAAATCGCGGCATCAATCAGGATGTGCGGCGCTGGCTGGCCTCCGATAGCGGCCAAGCCGTGGCTCCGTACATCGGAGTTCCCGGGGAGCCGCCTGCCATCAACTACGATCGCTCGAATGTTGCCGCGCCGTTTTACGTCATGGCTCAGTCGTTCGTGAGATTCATCGTAAAGCGCGCCAGCATCGAGTTCGCGCTTTGGTCACCACGGTACGTCCTCAGCGTCGTCCTCGAGGGCTGGGGAATCGGTGACGGTGGAGGGTATCTTCCAGGACGTGCCGGAGGTAACGAGACCACGTGACTGATCCGCATGTGAGGAGCGGAACGAAAGTGGCACCTTTGCGCAACCCCCTCACGTACTTAGTCATCTTTCAACGCTGATGATTTTGAGCAAAGCGGAGCATCACGACTTCTCGATTCATGTATACTGAGAGTCGCAATCCGCTAGTCAACCTCGGAGGCTGAATGAAGAAGAATTTGTTCCTTCTCTTACTGCTTTGTGCTCCCCTGACTCTCGCCGGGGATACGGTCTCGACTCCAGAACCGGCGACATTCCTTTTGCTAGGTACCGGTCTGGCTGGCATGGGTTTGGCGGCTTGGCTCCGTAAACGCAAGAGTTAGGCCGCTGCCTCCAGGCTACGAAGTGTCCCAACGCCGACGCCTCGAAGTCCTAGCACTCATTCTCGCCGTCTACGCAGGGCTCGCCGTCGCGACCTCCTTGCGCGTCTATATCTGGGAAAACGAGGCTTGGTTCGCCAGCCCTGCCGTCACTCTGGATCAGAAGGGTTATCTCGGCACTACGATTCTCGAATCCAAGGGGACCTGGATGGATGGCATCGAGCGCCGCACGTACTGGGTGCCACCCGTGCACCTGCTCGTGCAGGCGGCTTGGTATCAACTCTTCGGCTTCAGCCTGTTCAGCTTGCGCTCTATCTCCATCCTTGCGGGTGCCGCCGCGCTATTGGGCTGGTACGTGGTGGTCTCCAACCTTTCTGAAAACCGCACTGTCGCACTACTGGCGGTCGGCTTCATCGCGACCGATTCACATTTCATCACCTACGCATCGCTCGGACGGCCCGACATGCTCTGCGCAGCATTGGGTTCACTGGCCTTCGCGGCCTATCTGAATTACCGCAATCGCTCGTTACTTACGGCAATTCTGTGCGCACACGGATTGGCTGCCGCCAGTTGCCTGACCCATCCATGCGGCCTGCTGTATGCTGCCGGGTTGGTGCTGTTGATGGTGTATTTCGACCGCCGACGATTGCGTTGGCTTGATTTCGCCGGCGCCGCAATGCCTTACTTGGCGGCCTTAGCCGCCTGGAGTGTTTATATTCTCCAGGCACCCTCGCAGTTCGTTCATCAATTTACCGGCAATATCTCCGGTATCGCTTCGGAGTTCACCAGTTCCAGCCGCTTTTCCGACCTCGCCTCGCCACTCCGCGCTCTCAAGCGCGAATTCTTTCTTCGCTACGGCTCCAACTTCGGCTGGTATCAGACCGGATTCGCAATTCGCGCTCCCCTCTTCGTTCTGCTCGTCTACAGTTTGGCAGTAGCTGCCGCCCTCTTTGCTCCCCGGATACGGAATCATTCCGGATATCGCGCGCTCTTGCTGCTCGGGTCGCTCGACTTCGTGGTGATGGCGCTGTTCGACGGGCTGAAAGGCTCCGCGTACCTGGTTCACACCTTGCCCTTGTGTGCCTCCCTTCTGGCTATATGCATCCACGTTTGGACCACAGCTTGGACCAAGCCTTTCGCTCGCATACCATTGGCGGCGATTCTAACTGTTTTCGGCGGGGTTCAGTTCGGCACCATTCTGCACGACCTTCTAGATCAACCTCAGCGGCAGGACTACCAGGCTGCGCTCGATTTCTTGCGTCGCGCCAAGGCTCCGGGACAGATCATCGCAGCCGGCGAGTTCGCATTCGACCTCGGGTTCGATTCAGGACTAGTGGATGACCCGCGACTCGGTTATTTTAGCGGCCGGCGGCCCAGCTTCATCGTCGCAAGCTCCATTTACCGGGGGTGGTTCGAACGGTCATCCGTTCTCTATCCCGACATTCACCGCTACCTGGTTCAGCTTCTCGACCATGACTATCGCGTTGCTTTCCACAACTCGAGTTATACGGTGTATGTGACCCTCCATCAGATCTCGAATCACGGGAGAGGATGAGACCCTCGGAAACAGTCCGCCTTCGGTTTGATGGCCCGCCTTTTTAGCCGGCCGCGTTCTTCGCGGATTTGGTCTGCTTGGCGGGCGTGCGCTTCGTCTTCGCCTGCGGAACCTCAGGTGCCGATGCGTTCTTTTCCGATTCGGTTGCGGTGTTCATTTCTCCTTGACCGGGTTGCGGTCGTAACAATTCATCACTCCAGTCAGGAAAAACAGCAAGCACAATCTTCTGGCGGATCCTGCCCGACGGATGCCGGGAGGAGGCCAGGAGAGCAATTGGCGGGCGCGTTCCCTTTTTTATAGGCCGCCAAAATGGGCTATGAGAGCTTGCCGTCAACCACCAACCCACCAACTCGTGCACGCCAACTCGTGCACGCTTGCGTTGCGCGAGGGCTGGGTGTATATTCTCATCAACACACCATTTCAAATGGAATTTCTGGTCAAAGCTTCGCGACCGGAAGAGGCGACTACATAATGGGCGTGAAATGTACCTTCTTGCTGGCAACCGTACTCTCGTTCCTCGCGCTTGCATCATGTACGGCTCGTGCTCGTGTCGACGAAGTAGTTAAGGGCTTTTTCGGGGAGATCAACGGGTCCAACTTCGAAAGCGCCAAAGCGAAATATCTCTCCGCTTCGCTTATTAACGAGCTCAATGCCCCATCCTCGCTGAGAGCCCTAGGAGCGCCGCTCCATAAGACGGTCGAGCAGTCGTTTCAGCGGGCGGCAGGAGGAATCGATTCGATCGAGGTTGGGAGCGAGGAGATCAAGGGCGAACAGGCCAGCCTGGCGACAACTCTTGTCATGAAGTGGGGAACCAAGGACTCCGGTAGTATCGAGCTAATTAAAGAGGCAGGAAAGAACTGGAAGATTAGCGGGTGGGGCGAGTTCAAGGGGCTCGGCTCGGAACACCTCGCTAATGCCGCGACGTTGTGCAACGCTCGAAACCTCGACGCCGCGCTTTCAGAGTACCGGGCGGCCCTGATCGAAAATCCGCAAGATTCAATACTTATTTTTTACATGGGCGGGTGCTACGAGATCATGGGGAAGCTGAACGAGGCCGAGGCGGAATACAAAAGGTCTATCCAAATGCACCCGAATGCCCTCTGGGATCCCTACCTGCGCCTTGGGTGGATCTACCAAATCCGTGGAAATATTGCACAGGCTGAGCAGGCGTACCAAAAAGCCATTAAGAACAAACCCGACTATGCTCTCGCCTATAATAACCTCGCCTGGTTGTATGCAGACAAGGGTATCAAGCTAGACCGAGCGATTGAACTTGCCCAGAAGGCATCGGAGCTTGCACCCAACGAGGGCAACTTCCTGGATACGCTCGGGTGGGCATATTATCGCAAGGGCGACCGGGCGCAAGCGCTGAAGTACCTGACCCCTGGGTTCACCATCAGTGTCCGAAGTGGTTGAACACCACATACAGCCAGAGACCTACATGGTATGCGGCTCAAGCGGCGCTGCGAGACGTGGCCGAGTGGATTCTGGAGCTGTCAATCCTTCCCGTTCCACCGCCTCGACTCCTTCACATGTGATCGCATGCAGGTTGTTATCGGAACGCGTGACATACTTGCGCTCCTTTAAGAACCAGAGGCTGAATTCCAAGTGCTCGCGCGGGCAGGCGAGCAGGTCCTCAAGTTCACGAATGCCAATGCCTGGCTGATGCGGGTTGCTGACGCGTTGGGCATAGAGGAGTGCCAAGATACCCTGGCGCTTTCTTTTTTCGGCCTCCATACCGGTGCAACTTTGCCAATTCTTGAATATCCTAAGCCGGTCCTGGCGATGCGCGTTGCGCCTTAAATCGTAACCGCTGCGCATGTCGGGATCGATCAACACGTCATAGCTTACCCGAATTTTTCGGAAGATGTCGCCGTTTCCTGTTTCCTGATTGTCGGGATGGTAGCGTTGTGCCAAGATGCGGAAGACTCGCTGGATGGTTTCCAAGTCGGCATTGGGACTCAATTGGAGCACTTCATAGTGATCCTCTTCCGAATCCAGAAACGCTGCATGACTGCCACCATCTCGCGAGGCCTCCTCGTAGGAGAGTCCCGCGCGATATCGGCCGTTTTGAGCCGGAGAACACCAGCGTACACGGGCTGCGCGCGAAATGGCTTGTTGACCCAAGGCCGATTTAAGGAAACCCTCAAGCTCAAGCAATTGTCCCACCTGTAATTGCTGGCCTAATTCGAGGCCGATCCCACTCCCACTAATATCGATGACCTTTGCAGTGGTTTCCTGGCGACCGGTAGGTGCCTTGAACCGGATGGTGAGATCCGCCTGACCGGCCAACGGTTGGCGTCTCAGCCTGCCTCGATTCTCGGATTTCGGCTGGCCGCGTATTGGTTCTGACGCTTGCGATCGCCATGTGCCCGGCGCACCGTCACGCCCGAAACGGGTTTCTCGCGAGTCAGTCCTGTAACCAGATGTCATGCTCCAACTCCCCTAATACGTCCGGCGAGGGTTTTACCGATGTCAGAATCGAGGGCAAGGATCGCCGCTCCATCTGCCGGACTCGTCCTGAGAATGTGAATCAGGAGCATCTTGGAATCCGCATATGTAATGCAGTTGAGCAATCAAAGGGCCATAAACCCTTGTGCTGAAACCTGGTACCTCCTTATCGATCGTACCCTGCGGGAAGTCTAGATCGAGTTCGGGGTTTAGAAACTAATGGCACAACCGCCCTCATATTTGTTCCGTTAAATCGGTTGTGTTTGCCGCCACTTGAAGATCCTCGTTCGCAGAGGCATTAGACACGATGCGTTCACGTTGTCGACTGGCGCGAACCCTGCCATTAGTGTTTGATACGCTTAATCCCAGGGTGATTTCCCACCAGTGCAGGGGGATATGCCCTGGAATCAAGGTCGCTGGAGTACTATTGAAACGTAGCTTGGTCGCGGCCCGGGCTCGTCGACTCGCGCTCAGCCTAGTGAAGCGACGAAGCCCCATGCGAGCCGACAAATTCTGGCGTTCCACAATCGAGGTGCAAATACGTTCTGGATCGGGCTGCCCGTAAACTGGGACCACTTCCACGGAAGCAACTTCAGCGGGCGAGTACCGCGCTTCGCATGTTGCAAGTTTCGCGGCGAAACAAGAGTTCGCAGGGAAGGCGTCCTTCCCGGGAAACCGGTGGATTCGTCGCGTTAGTGCATTCATTGTGTCGCTCTCAACTCCCCTACACGGAAACGGTTTCCAGAACGGCAGCTGAGGTAGAGTTGGCCTCTGCCTAGAAGGTACCAACCGTCAATCTCAATCGGGGAGCCGCAAGGCATCTGGCCGCTCGCTTCTATGCCGATGCTGCTCTAAATCTGGTTGTGTTGCAACTTCCGTAGGCCCCGGCTGAGAACGTGAAAGAATCGTGAAATGGCTACGCGACCGACGATCTTCAAGTGGCGGCAAACCGAACCGGCGCTGATTCTCTGTGCGGTCCGCTGGTATCTTCGATATTCTCTGTCGCTACGGGATGTAGAGGAGCTGCTGGAAGAACGCGGGCTGGAAGCCGATCATACGACGGTCTGGC
>Ga0182024_10027113_pt1 | contig 10041 bp, 5 predicted proteins | sample P32metaG_FD_120480 | JGI IMG/M metagenome (GOLD analysis project Ga0182024, IMG submission 120480) | Permafrost microbial communities from Stordalen Mire, Sweden - P3-2 metaG (Illumina Assembly) | ecosystem: Environmental > Terrestrial > Soil > Wetlands > Permafrost | place: Sweden: Stordalen...
AGTATTTCGCTGGTTTTGTTGCCGGCGGGGTCATAAGCGTCGGTTGTCACCAGCGGCGTGGCCAGGTTCTGGCCGTTGAGTTCCTTGACCGTGGTGGTGGTCAATTCGCCGAGGTCGTTGTAGCCGTAGGCGATGTCAGTGTTGGCGGTCGAGGTTTCGGTCAGCTCGCCGGTGACGGGGCTGTAGGTGTGCTTGATATCGCCTTCGGGCGTGTCCTGGTCGACCAGGTCTCCCTCGGGGTCGTAAGAATCGGTGGTTGTGCCGGAGGCATCGGTGACGGTGGCCTGCTGGCCAAGAGTGGTGTAGGTGTATGTGACTGTTTCCGGAGTCTTGCCGGAGCCGGTGGCGGCGCCGTAAACCACCTGTTCCAGTGCGCCGGCATTGGCGCCGGACCCGCCATAGTAGGTGTAGGCGGCGGTGTTGCCGTCGAAATCGGTGTGGGTGGCGACTTGGCTGTAAATGTTGTAGGTGAACGATTCTTCCTCGCCGTCGGGGAGAGTGCGGGTGAGTTCGTCGCCGTTCTGGTCGAATGTGAAGGTTGTGGTGTCGTTGTTGGCGTCGGTTTGGGAGGTTTCGTCGCCTTCCTGGTCGTAGCCGTAGTGCGTGTGCGGGCGGGTGAGCGCCCCGCCGTTGTTGGGGTCGGGGACCGCCGGCTGGTACACATCGGTCAGGTTCCCCGAGGCATCGGAGACGTAGATGGTCACCACCATGGGCTCGCCGGCCTTGCGCTGGGCGATCTCGACTTTTTCGCTGCCGCCGACCGGGATGGTTACTTCGTAGCCGGGGACCGGGTTGCCGGAGACGCCGTAGAGAGTTTGCGTAAAGCTGCCGTCGTCGTAGACGGTTTTGGTGGTTCGGCCGAGCAGGTCGGTGTAGGTGTCGGTATGGTGGCCGTCGGCGTCGGTAACGCGGTTGTACAACTGGCCGCTGCCCGGGTCCTGCAAGTTGTACTGGTAGTAGGTATAGCTGATGAAATTGCCGGTCGTGTAGGGCCCGCCCACAGGGGCGTCGTCCTTGAGTTGGCCGGTGTATTCCACCTCGCCGTCGCTGTAGTAGATCGTGCCGGTGCGCAGGCCGGCGGCGTTGGTGGTCTCGGCCACCTGGCCTTGGGCGTTGTAAACGGTGCTACTGGAAGAGATCAGCGTGCCGGGGGAGACCAGCGTCGAGGTGGGAAGGGAGACCGAGCCGTAGGTGGCGCTGCCGATCTGGATGTCGGTGCTCTGGTAGCGTTCGGTGGCGCTGACCTGGCCGAGGCTGTTGTAGATGGTGTGGGTGGCCAGCACCGACGTGGCCGGGCCGTTCGGATCGAAAGGATCGGTCTGCCAGATGACCCGGTTCATGAGATCGTAGACGCTCAGGACCAACGTGCCGTTGGCGTTGATGGTCTTCACGACGTTGTTGTTGACGTCGTAAAAGTTTTGGGTCTGCCTGCCGTACTGGTCGGTGGTGATGGAGACGTGGCCGGCGGCGTTGTATCGGGTAGGCGGTGCTGGCAAGCAGTGGGCTTGCGTTCTGGTAAAGCGAGGCGGTGACGGCGAGGATTTGCGCCGTCGGCAACTCTCCGTCGCCATCGTCGAGGTAGACCGCGTTGTACGCGGCGGTGGCCCGTCCGTCGGCATCGTGCTGGGGGCGCACTCGTTCCGGTAGTGTCCGCCGTGCCTCTTTCTTCCCCGGTGGACGTCACGCTCTCATCAGCCGGTCACCAGCCGGTCACCTCTCAGTTCTTGAACCCACGCGACAATCAGCGAATCGAATAAATATCGCCTTTTCAGCTTCTTGTACGACCTCGCTGTTGATGTTGAACGGGCTGACCGTCGGCGTGCGACACCGGCACTATTACAATCGTCGCTTTCCGGACATGCTACCACCTGGACCAGTGGAGCGTAACGTCCCGCTCGCCGGTTGCCGCGAACGTTCGGACAGCCTGCAGCATCACTGAGCGGACAGCGCATTTTTTTGCATCGAACTCACCTCGCTGGCCACCGCAGACCATCGAGATTCTGCCGGTCTGGGCAGTGGGGTTAAGCAATGTGAGAAACCGCCGATTGTCGTACGTCAGCGATACTACATATAGGCCACCCGAGCCTCCGCCTATCGAAAGATTGACATCCGGCCCGTCGCCTCGTAGCACAACCATCGTGCACTTGTTCCCATCCAACTTGGAAACGGCCGACTCTACCTGCGCTAGGTCAGGCATATCGACAGGATCGTCGTCCTCGCAAAGAAGCTGTGTGACAAAGCTCATGGATTACCCTCGTGTGCCAGTGACAAACGTTACTCGTCCCCCTGGATAGACAACTTCCAGCACCCGAACTCCGATCTGTGCGGCAACGCTTCGGATTGCTCCACTGTCCCAGCAGGCGTAACACGGTGCTCGATCGACGTATAATGTGGCGTGGTCGGCGCTCGCTCCGGCAAGCTTTGCTTGATTTAGCGCATCGATTTCGGCGTGGGTCGCGCTTGTCGCATTAACAGAAACGCCCAGCGTTTGGCCACTTGCGTTAATACCATAGAACTCGCGGTCACCAATGCAAAGCTTCGCCAAAGTGTCTTCCCCGGGAGCCGGCAGCAGGCCCAGTTCAGAGCGGAATTGCGCCAACGACGCAAGCTCGTCTGCTTCGCTTGCCGGCAGGTAGCTGGCCACCGTCCGAGGGGACAGTAGTTGGAATAGTCGAGACTCTTCAGCAAGGCTGCCTGCAAGTGGTTTGCCCAACGCGGTTAGTTCGATCTCCAACGAGCTAACATCCGCTAAAATCGACTCCGCCAGGTCGGCCGGGTTGCCGCCAGAGGCGAGAAAGCTTTCTGCCGCCTGCGGGTTGCTGATGGTAGCAATCGCAAGGGCAAGTGTGATAACTGGCGTTACCTTGCTTGCGACATTCACACCTACCACCGCCGCGCGAATCAGCAGTGACTGGATGCCGGTTACGCCCACCTCTCCGGCCGCTGTTTCTTCATGGCCATCCTGGTCCCACGCGTTGATGGGGTTCGCTCCCACATAGAGGTATTTGTGCAGCGAGATAGCGTCGGCATTGCTCGAGTGCCCCTGAGGATCTGCTTCGATGAAGCTACCTGCGCCGGGCAAACGGTCGCGCGTACCGTCGCCGTTCATGTATAGGCCGCTGGCGTCATCGAACACCGCATCTCCGCCGAACAGGTAGATCGGCGTTGAAGCCGACGGTGTGAACCCAGCCGCGCTCCCAAAGGCGGTGTAGTTGAACGTTTGCGTGACCGCGCCCGCCGAGTTGGTGAGAGCACGTGTGCTGCCGTGACCATCGGTGAGAAGATAAGAGACGGCACCTGACGCGTTGGCTTGGCCAAGCACCCGGTCGCCGATGACGTACGTGACCGTCGGCGCGGCGGCCGCACTCGCCTTTTGCTCGATCGGCTGGGCGTAACCCGTCGGGTTGGCGTCGTCTGTCAGGTAGAAGGTCGTGACGCCTCCGGAGGTTTCGGCGATGCGGTTGCCAGCGTCATCGTAGACGTATGTGGCCGTGACGCCGTTCACGTCGGCGGAGATCATCTTGTTCCGCACGTCGTAGCCGTAGATCGTGACGTTTGAGCCGTTCGTCTGACTTGTCAAAGAGCCGTTGGCATCATACTCCAGGTCGGTCTCGCCGGAAAGGGTGGAAACTTCTTTCGTGAGCTCATCGTCGCCGTTGTAGGTGTTGGTGATGTTTTCGTCGGCGCCATTGCCGGGGCCGGTGTGGGCGCTGGTCAGGCGGTTGCCGACCAGATCGTACTTGAAGATGTCGGTGTAGTCCAGGCCGGGATTGCTGGTACTTGTGAGTGTTTCGCTCGTTAGCCTGCCGAGCGCGTCATTGCTCCATGTGGTGTGGGTAGAGACGACGCTGCCGTCGGGTTGGAGTTGCGTCTGGTCGCTGGAGGCGCGGGTGCCGTCGTCGTTGAGCGTGAAGCTCTGGGTGAACAGCGTGGTTGTCCCCTGCACCTCGCTCATGCTCGTCAGGCGATTGAGGTCATCGTAGTTCCAGGTCGTCAGTTCGCCGTCGGGCAGAATCTCGCTGGTTTTGTTGCCGGCGGCATCGTACGCATCCGTGGTCACCAGCGGTGTGGCCAGCTCCTGGCCGTTGAGTTCTTTGACCGTGGTCGTGGTCAACTCACCGAGGTCGTTGTAGGCATAGGTTACGTCGGTGTTGGCGGTCTTGGTCTCGGTCAGCTCGCCGGTGACGGGGCTGTAGGTGTGCTGGATATCGCCCTCGGGCGTGTCCTGGTCGACCAGATCTCCCTCGGCGTCGTAGGAATCGGTGGTCGTGCCGGAGGCATCGGTGACGGTCGCCTGCTGGCCGAGAGAGGTGTAGGTGTAGGTGACCGTTTCGGTGGCTTTGCCGGAGCCGATCGCGCCGCCGTAGACCACCTCCTGCAGCGCGCCGGCATTGGCGCCGGACCCGCCGTAGTAGGTGTAGACGGCAGTGTTGCCGTCGAAATCGGTGTGGGTGGCGACCTGGTTATTGACATTGTAGGTGAAGAACTCTTCCGGGCCCGCGCTACCGGGCGCCGACGGTGGCAACTGGCGGGTGAGTTCGTCGCCGTTCTGGTCGAACGTGAAGGTTGTGGTGTCGTTGTTGGCGTCGGTTTGGGAGGTTTCGTCGCCTTCCTGGTCGTAGCCGTAGTGGGTGTGCGGGCGGGTCAGCGCGCCGCCGTTGTTGGGGTCGGGGACCGCCGGCTGGTACACATCCGTCAGGTTCCCCGAAGCATCGGAGACGTAGATGGTCACCACCATGGGGTCCCCGGTCTTGCGCTGGGCGATCTCGACTTTTTCGCTGCCGCCGGCCGGGATGGTCACCTCGTAGCCGGGGACCGGGTTGCCAGAGACGCCGTACAGGGTTTGCGTAAAGCTGCCGTCGTCGTAGACGGTCTCGGTGGTTCGGCCGAGCAGGTCCGTGTAGGTGTCGGTGTGGTGGCCGTCGGCGTCGATGACGCGGTTGTACAACTGGCCGTTGGAGTCCACCTGGTTGTACAGATACTGGGTGTAGCTGGCGAAGTCGCTGAGATTGTACGGGCCGCCGACGGGCGCCACCGTTGCGCCGGTTGCGGCGTCGGCCACCGTGTTGAGCGGGCCGGTGTACTGGACCTCGCCGTCGCTGTAGTAGACCGTGCCGGTGCGCAGGCCGGCGGCGTTGGTGGTCTCGGCCACCTGGCCCTGGGCGTTGTAGATCGTGCTACTGGAAGAGATCAGCGAGGATTGGTCGTTGGGAACAAGCGTCGAGGTGTAGACGGGGTCCGTGCCGCTGATTTGGATGTCCACGCCCGTCCATCGTTCGGTTGCGCTCACCTGGCCGAGGCTGTTGTAGATGGTGTGGGTGGCTAGCACCGACGTGGCCGGGCCGTTCGGATCGAAAGGATCGGTCTGCCAGATGACCCGGTTCATGAGATCGTAGACGCTCAGGACCACCGTGCCGTTGGCGTTGATGGTTTTAACGACGTTGTTGTTGACGTCGTAAAAGTTTTGGGTCTGCCTGCCGTACTGGTCGGTGGTGATGGAGACCTGGCCGGCAACGTTGTAGGCGGTGGTGCTGGCCTGGACATACTGGTAGGCAGCGCTGGGGCCGCCGCCGAGGATCGGCGCCGTCGGCAGGACGCCGCTGCCGTCGTCGAGGTAGACGGCGTTGACGGTGCCCGTCGGCCGGCCGTCGGCATCGAAGGTCGTGGTGGTGCCGACCCAGCGGTCGGGCTGGCCAGCGGTGGGGTTGATCCACAGCTTGTAGCTCAGCGCCTGGTCGCCGAGGGAATCGTACGCGAACCAGGTCTGGTTCCCGGCGGCGTCGATGCTCTCCTTCACTTGGCCGATGAAGGCGCCGGGTGTTCCGTTGGAGATATCGGTTGCCGTGTAATACAGGTTCTGCGACTGCGGCTGGGTGGTGAGCTTCCCAACGTGCCATGTGCTCGGGTCGTTTGGGTCCCACGTGCTGGCGACGGTACTCCAGTTGTTCGTCTGCCACGTTTCGGTGAGGTCCCCCTGGCTGTCGTAATCGTACTCGGTCCCCTGACCCAGGGCGTCGAAGCTGAAAGCGACGTTCCCGTCATTGTCGATGAACGATCGGGTGACCGAGGTCTGCGCGGGAGCGCCGGTCTCGGGCGACACGCCAGCGGCATAGGTCGAGACGGTGGTGACCTGCGGCTTGCCGAACTTGTAATCGCCATACGTCGTGACGCGGGTGGCCCCGCCGGCCAGGTAGTCGGTCTCGCTGACCGGCAGGCCCTGGGCGCCGCCGCCGGCGCCGCCAAAGTCCACTTCGCGGGCGATCGTTGACGGATCGGGCTGCTGGCTCAGGGCGTCGGGCAGGTCCGAGACGGTGAACGGCTGGTAGTCGATCTGCGATTGAATGGTGTTCTGGTTGCTGACCCCCGGCGCAGCGTCGCCCTCGGCGGGGAAAATATTGCTGATTTCGTCCGTGAGGTCGCCGGAGAAGTAGGTGTACTGGTGGACGGTGACCTGGTAGCCGGTGGTGACCCCAGCGGAATCGACGATGCTCTGGATCTCCCGGATGACATTCCCCTCGCTGTCCTGGATGTCCTGGGTATTGCTCTGCGCGGCAGGGTCGGTGACGGCCTGGCTGTCGCCCGAGCCGTCGTCGCCGCCGGTGGTCACGCTGGCAGCGTTGCCCTGGGCGTCGGTGAGGGAGGAGAGCTCGCCGAGTGTATTGTAGTTGGCGTTGAGCACCGCCACGTTGCGGGCGTCGGTCACGGTGGTGAGGTAGTGCGGCAGCGCGGGATCGGTCGAGTAGGCGTAGCTCGTCGTGGTGCCGTCCCGGGCGGTCACGCTGCTGAGCTCGTCGGGAGAGTCGTCGTAATGGTATGTTACTCCGATGGGATTTCCCTCAGCGTCCAGGATGGGATCGCCGCCGGCATCGAGCAGGTCGATTGAAGAGATGAGACCGTTGGTGCGGTTGATCTGCACCGTCACCCCGCCTGAGCTGATGGAGTCCGTGCCGTAGTTGGTGATGTTGGCGTTCGCGTCCTTGACGCTGGTGATGGCGCCGCTCGATCCGCTGATAGTGTAGGCGGTGCCGTCGGGGGTGGTCATGACGTATTGGGAGGGGTCGAAGAGGCTGCCGGCGGAACCGGGGTCGTCGGGATCGGTTAGATAAAGTTCCCTGTTATCCGGATTGTAGGTGAGAGACGAGGGACCGATCCCGAGGACAGTGAGCGTGCAACCGCTGCCGTCAACGCAGAGGAACTGCGGCGAATAAGCCCCGGAGCCCTCCTGATAGAATGAGCCATACGGGTCGGCCCCCGTGCCCTCGCCGGCGCCCGGCTCATAGGAGTCGGGTGTGGGCCAGAACTGGAAGGCGTGCTGTCCGCCTCCTGGGATGGTGACGTAGACCAGGTCGCCGGGCCGGAATGCGGTCACGCCCGCTCCTTCCTCGGCCGGCTCGGTGACGAGGCTGAGGGCGGAGGTGGTCGCCTGAAGTGACCAGCCGTAGCCGAAGTCGCCCAGCACGTCGGCCTGCTGCGAGTTGTAGACCCGGGTGACGGTGATCGGCTGGCCGCCGGGCACCGGCACGGTCAGGTCTGTCACCGGCAACGTCAGGCCGCCCAGTTTGGCGGGGCTGAAGAGGCTGATTGATTTCAGCGCCGATCAGCCGAGGGTGGGCGTTCAAAGCCATGGGTCAGGGCCAGCCGATCAAATGCGGCCGAGACAAACTTCAGACTCATATGTTTCCGTAAGGCCCGTTCGTGCGCCGCCACAATCGTCTCGCGCGTGACCTCCGATCCCGGCAATCCTCCCAGATCATGGCTAACCTCTTGCGCTATCCGGTTAGACGTTTGACGGTCTATTGCGATCACTAGCATGGCCCGAGGGTCGATGGAGAGGGCCCGGCAGTAATGCTCTCCGATGAGCAGGTGAAGCACTTGGTAAGTGAGTCTGGGCTTACGGCCCTCTCGGTCCGATTGTTCGTATTCCGCCAGCGTCTCCAACGGCCGAAAACCCTCCGTCCGAGCCGGCACCGGCGATGCCGGCCTCTCAAGGAATGCAAGAACAGCGCTTCTTAAGTCGCCAAGGCGTCCCGCGTCGGCTTTGAGGCGCAGCAACCCGAGTGTTGGTGAACTGGAATCAATCGTGTGTAGTTCCGCCGCACCACCAAGCTCCCGTGCCATGGCCTCGCAGAGGGTCTGGCTGGCAATCATCCCCCAATGGAGGTCGTCAAAGGGCGCGGGCTTGCGGCCTGGCGTCAACCCACGGGTCAGGTCGCTTGCATAATTGTTCCAGAAGTTTGGCTCTCGTCCATAATTAAGATCAGCGACGCCGGTTAGGGCAATGTCGAACTTGGCGGCTTCGAGCGAACGCCTCAGCCATTCGGTCGCGACATGGTCCGCAGTTGAAGAACCGGCCCCGTCGAGAAGGGCGATGACTGTCAAGGCCGTCGGATATTGGTCCAACGACCGGGTGACGAGGTTGATCTGCAACGATTCGAGGGACATACGGATGCGTTCGTCGTTCATTGAGCCCGCCGAGTGCATCCTGGCGTCGTCCCACAGGGCGTTCGTTGGAGCTATGTCCAACGACAATTGGACGCTATCGATCGGTAGGCCTTGAGCATGCTCTCCGAATCGTGCGCGGGTCTTGAACACAACCGAGTTGAGCCGGCCCTTAGCGAGGGCCTGCTCCATAGCGCCCAAGTTGACGTATGACCTTTTATGCGACCTTCCGCCCGTGAAGACTCGCGCCCGAATCGGCCGATCCTCAAACGTCAACGCCGCAAGACGCAGCAATTGCAGCACCGACGCATCTTGGCGCCAACAAAGGAGCTGAAGCTGCAATATCCGATCTGTATCGAGCGTGGTACACATAAATTGCCTCAGCATTTGCTACCGCACGGGGCTCGGAATAGGACCATAGGCGCCATCACAAAAGGCCGATCAGTGCGGTAATCGAGGGCACGGTGTCCGCTCTGGCGGAGTCATCCGCGCCGACCGTGCGGACGCCAGCAGATGCAGCTTGACCGAGGGAGAGCTGCAGGTAATTGGAGAACATTTTAGCAGCCAGTAGAGTCATGGCGAGCTCAATTTCGCGGATGTTCTTGTCAAGATCGAAGTAAAAGACGATGCCCCCGGCCTGGAAGATCCCATGCGGCACCCCGTCGAGGTTGATTTCGCTTTTGCTCGGCTCGTATCCAAGGTCCGGAAGCCATCCAAAGAGCACCGCTGGAGCATACTTGAAGACCGTGCCGATGGCGCGGTCTTGCCCGTCCAGACTGAACGGCTTTACGTCAAGCCATTTGTGCGTTGTATCGTTCTGGATATCGGGCCTGAGCCTGCCGAACCAACTGTGCCGCCCATCTTGCACGGTATCTCCTGGATGGTCAGCCTTGTAGATGTTAAGCACCTGAAGCTCTGCGGATTCGCCATCGAGCCAATCGAAATGTCCGGTAGGGTCGGGGGAACGCAAAGGGGGACACTCCTGCTTATCGTTGACGACCTCAGCTTGTTTTGTATGCTGGCGATATGCTACGGCGAGCACGCTCAATGTCAGCGGTGGGGGATGTCATTTATCACGTGATGAATCGGGGCAACTGCCGCATGGACGTCTTCCAGAAGCCCGGCGATTTTGCCGCGTTCGTCACGATCCTGGAGAAGGGTCGGCAGCGCGTCAAAATGCGCATCCTCGCGTATTGCCTGATGAGCAACCATTGGCACATAGCGCTCTGGCCACGCAAGACCGGGGACCTGTCAAAGTTTGTTCAGTGGATCAGCAGCACGCACGTGCGGCGCTGGCGCGAACACCGCGCGACTGTCGGGGAGGGCCATCTCTACCAGAGCCTGCCCTGAGCGGAGTCGAACGGGGGCGCTTCAAGGCCTTCCCGGTCCAGTCCAACCCGCATCTGCTTGGTGTCCTTGGGTACGTGGAAGCAAACCCATTACGGGCCAGGATGGCGGCGCGTGCTCCAAGACTGGCGGTGGTCGAGTCTCGGCGGGGGCGCCGGCGTGGACGGGAAGCGTGTGCAACTGGCACAATGGCCGATTGCCCGGCCGGCCGGGTGGGTGGAGCGGGTCAGTGCCATGGTGGCCGAGGAAGAACTC
>Ga0182024_10027114_pt1 | contig 10040 bp, 3 predicted proteins | sample P32metaG_FD_120480 | JGI IMG/M metagenome (GOLD analysis project Ga0182024, IMG submission 120480) | Permafrost microbial communities from Stordalen Mire, Sweden - P3-2 metaG (Illumina Assembly) | ecosystem: Environmental > Terrestrial > Soil > Wetlands > Permafrost | place: Sweden: Stordalen...
ATAATGGCCTCAGCGAGCTCTTTCATGGGACGACGAAGCCGCCGACTCTCGTTGCGCAAGCGCAGGTAAGCCTCTTCCTCCGTGAGACTATGCCGCTGCTGCAAGATTCCTTTGGCGCGTTCCACCAGCTTGCGTGTCTCAAGCTGGCGCTTCATCTCGAGGGTCTCTTCCATCAGACGAGCGTTGGTTTCAGACAGGCTTGATTTGCCGATGGCGCCGCCCATCTGCTCTCCGACGAACGTCAGCAAAGAGATTTCCTCGCTATTGTGATTGTGGGTCTGGCGGTGATGCACGTTGATGACACCGATAACGTCGCCCCCGCTCACCAGCGGGACTGAGAGAAAAGCTTCGTAGGTATCTTCCACCATGGTTTGAAAGCGTTTAAAGCGGGCATCCGCGGCCGCTCTGGAAGACAGGGCAACTACGGATTTGTGCTCCGCCACCCATCCGGTGACGCCTTCTCCGACTTTCATTCGTAAAGTTCCAAGCGCGGCCGCGTGGGGCAATTGCGAGGCGCGCAAAACCACTTCATCGGTATCACGATCCAACAGGTAAACCAGACACGCATCGCAGTCAGTCACCTGGACCGTAAGTCCGACAATCTCTCCGAGCATTTCGTCTAACGACAGCTCCGAGCTCACGATGTTGCTAATGCGATGTAGCAAAGCTACATGTGAACTCACGGGCTCCATAATGTGAACGGTTGCCATAACCAAGGGTATGCGAGTAAGAAGGGGTGGGTCCAATCGAAATTTCTAATCGGGTCGATTGACGGGGTGTCTAAGAGGGCTGAAGACGTTGATATGACGTGGCTTTGCTCGCTTTGGCCGATCACCGGGAAAACCCCTTTTACGCGTCGAATTTTCGTCATTGAATAGTAACGAGTTTTTGCTGGACTTCGCCAGTAACTCGTGCGTCTGTGGCGCCGACATAGACATTGACTTCGGAACGAATGCCGAATTCGGGAAGATAGACGCCGGGTTCAACCGAGAAACACGTGCGGGGAATGATGCGGCGCTCGTCGTGAGTCTCCAGGTTATCCATGTTAGCACCGGTTCCATGTACTTCTTCGCCAATCGAGTGTCCGGTTCGATGGATAAAATACTCGCCGAATCCCCGCTCTTTAATATAGTCTCTGGCGGCGTCGTCTACATCGAAGCCATGAATCACTTCGCGGCTCGTCATGGCGGATTGAACGCGCTGGACGGCGCGATCACGAGCGTCGCGCACTACTTCAAAGACGTTTTGCAGGGCGGTGGGCGCGTCGAGGCCGCAGTAGCCGGTCCATGTGATGTCGTAGAAGACGGCGTCCGGACGATCGAGCTTGGCCCACATGTCGATGAGCACGGCGTCGCCCTTGCAAATCTCGCGGGTGCGCCCGGCTTCTGGCTCATAATGCGGATCCGACATATTGGAATTGACGGCGACGATGGGCCCGTGATCGGTAACCATGGCGGATTTTTCAAAGCCAGCACGGATGAAGCGGTTGACGTCCCACTCCGTGATCGCCTGGTTGGATGCGAGAGCCTTCCCGATGGTCTGAAACGCCTCGGCGCGAATGCGGTCGACGCGGCGGCCGGCCTCAAGATGTAATTCCAGTTGCTCGGCCGTCCAGCGCGCTTCGAACAGCTGGACCAGATTGGCGGAAGTGGCGATTTCGACACCCGCGCTGCGAACCAATTCGAGAGTGCCTCCGTCCACCAGCGACACATAAGGGATGGCGCAATTCGGCGAATACTGCATCGCGATCTTACGGCACCCGGCAAGTAAGCGTTGCAAACCTTCCGTCTGACCGTTCCAACTGGAATACTTGCGTATATCGCCAGGCAATCCGGCCAGAACACCCGACTCTATGGCGTGAACCAGTCCTTTGGGATCGCCCTGAGCGGGAATGAAGTAATACCAGCGGCGAGTGGCGACGTGCTTCGGATTCAGGTTCAGAATCCGGTAGGCGAGAGGATCCCGCTGGTGATGATCAAAAAACAACCAACCGTCTAGATGTTCTTCCCGGAGCGCGGATTGAATTTCTTCGATGTGCATGGGACCTAAGGCCTGACGCTGCTCTCTTCGCGATGCGGTGCGAGCGCTATTTTTTGATGCCGCACGCGCGTATTCAAGTTCAACACACCCGCGACGTCCTTGGTATCCTCCACCTGGAAATCGAGTACGTCATCAAGCCAATCCTGGCTGAGGCCATTCCAATACTGCACTGCGACGGTCACCGTATATTCCTGGCGGCTGAGCAGGCAATCCAATTCGAAGTCGATTTCAATTTCATCGCCTGCGTCAAAATCACCCAGTTCGGCGCTCTCTAGCCGAGAGTTTGTTCCGAAAATATCCATGCCGATGCGATTCCGAATGAGAATGCCCACCACGGGGTTCACTACGGGCTTTTGAAACTTGGCGCGGATACGGAGAACGATGGAATCTCCGGGCCGGAAAGCATGACAGGTCTCGCCGTTTGAGTTTAGTATTTGAACATCGGTGACGCGGCTGGCGCCATCGCCGTGCCGGAAACTACTTTTATCGGCCACAGACTCTTCCAGCAGGCCGTTGCTTCGTTCGTTGCCGGCGCGCTCGCGGTCGAGCACGAAACCGACGTAGCGATTCACCGCATCCTTTGGAGATCCTTGCATGACGATTCTTCCATCCAGCATGAACGCCGCGCGATCGGCCAGACGCTTGATCAAGCCCAGATCGTGCGACACCAGCAGCACGGTCACGTTCTTTTTGCGAAGCTCTTCGAACTTTTGCACGCAACGGCTGGCGAAAATCGCATCCCCAACCGCGAGAGCCTCGTCGACGATGAGCACCTCGGGATCGATGTGAATAGCTGTCGAGAACGCCAGGCGAACGTACATTCCGGTGGAGTATTCTTTGACCGGCCGATCGATGAACTGGCCAATTTCGGCGAAGCCCTCAATGCGCGGGAATGCCTGGTCTAGCTCTTCGCGTGACAATCCCATAATCTCGCCATTCAGATATACATTTTCGCGTCCGCTGAATTCTGGATTAAAGCCGGCGCCTAGTTCGAGCAAGGCGGCAACGCGACCCGAGCAAAGTACCCGGCCGCTGGTGGGTTGAAGAATCCCACTGATAATCTGCAGCAGCGTGCTCTTCCCGGAGCCATTCGGCCCTAAAAGCGCGAATACTTCGCCCTTCTCAACGCGAAGATTGATGTTGCGGAGAGCCCAAAACTCGGCCTTTTGTTTCCGGGAAACGGCTAGCGCGCCCAGTACACGATCGAAGGGGTGGTGATAAAGATGATAGACCTTAGAGACGTTTTGGACAGAGATCACGACCGACTTCACTGTACCGCGAAGTTGCGCCGCACTGCTGGGTTATCCGAGTTGCGTACTTCGACGAAAACCGCGAGACAAAGGGAGCCCGTAACCAATTAAACAAATCTGGTCTAAGGCGAACAGGACAACCGATTCGAACCCCTGTCCTTCGGCAAGCCGAACTTCCTTGAGCCACGCGGTGTTGGGGTCGCTGACGCCCACCAGGTGACTCCGCTGCGAGGGCGTGAATCCGAGGCTGTTTACGAAATTCATCGATGCAAAACTCAAGTCTAGATTGTGTTCGGCGGTGTAGCTAAAACTTTCCGTCTTCAGGCAATTCAGATTGGCTGGGGTCCAATCGCTAGTTGGATAGTTGATGACCGTCGTCAGCGGCGCGTTATTGACGTCGGGAGGATACAGCACTTCGAAACGGCAACTTGGATAGGTGGAGTGAACAAAACCGCGAATCTGCGCGGTGTAACTACCAATCAAGCCTGGCAAAAAAGCCGCTTCCTGTGGAATGGTTGTGGGATCCACGGCAGCATTCGTGATCACCGCCATCGCTCTGCCATACTCTGTTTGAAAAGTGGTCGTCGTGTAGGCGTCGTAAAAAGGCATCCCCGAAACCGCACCCAAAATCGCAGTAGTGTTTGGAAAATACCACCACTGCACTTCTCCGAATTGCAGATAAGGCGTCAGACCCGCCGCATTCATCACAGTCGCCATGTCCAGGTAAACCTGTTGCCAAAAGGTCGCGCTGGTGGGCGAGAAGTTGGTTTGCAGCGCGGGCGTGCTGACGATCACCGCCGTTTCATCGGGGTATCGTTGCGCGATGCCCGCGCCAATGGTTGGATTGCCATTACCGAGTTCGGTGCTGAACGATGCCGTGACATCGAATCCATAGCCTGCCAGCGCAACAAAATAGCTCTGGCTCCAGTCGCGAACCGCCCGATTCAGCCGAGGCGTCGCCGCCAGGTCGGTGTACCAGTCGCCATCCACGCCGCCTGAGAACGTCGTGAAGGTAGTGCCGCCAACGGTGATCGTGCCGGTTCCCGATAATACCGGCGTAAGGTGGGTGGTCGGGGCGCTGGTTGAAATCGTAATCAAGTTGCCATCCGTACCCATCGAACGCGAATAGATGGTGACCTGGCTACCCCTGGCCTGAGCCCAAACCGCCGTATAACCACCGTTCAGCAGCATCGCGAAAGCCACCGCCAACGTCTCCGTCGTATCGCCGATCAGGTTCAAATGTTCGATCGTGGTTGGCGATACTGTCGGATGATCCGCCCTGCCAAGCAGGATTGTCGTGATGTCGTTTGCGTCGGGAGCGCCGGTGAATGTCACCGTGGCCGACGCGTATAGCTGTCCGGCACAAGTAAGTTCATAAAACCACAGCGCACCCACATAGTGATTGACGCGCGCTCGGAAACCCAGGTTGTAAATCATCCAAGCCGTCCGCTCGGGTGCCAGCGCTATCGAGTGAAGCGTGTCCCAGTCGGTTGCGGCAGCCAGTTTCAGCTCGCTTGCCTCGGTGGGAAGGGTGGTCGCCGGAATCGCGATTTCCAGAAAATCGAAATAGAAGTAAGCGCCGATGTCGCCATCGTGCGTTAGCGTGACGGTGTGCGTACCCAGTGCGAACTCGCCCACCAACACGCGGATCAACACGTCTTCGCCCAAGTTTAAGTTGACGGTCTGAGGACTTAGCGCATCAACGACAATGGAAATGTGATCGACGAGAGTGCCTGAATCCAAGAGCCGGGTGCCCAAGTACAAGCTATGGCTCTGACCGGATGTGTAGGTGCAACTCACACTGGAAGTCGGCACGTTCGTAAAGTGGATCGTGCCACCCGAGAAGTTCCCAGAACCGCTGTTCCAGGTACCTGTATATTGCAATTGTTTCGAATCGTCTTCTATGCGATGGCTTCCCGGACCAGCGATGGAGTAGCCCAGACCGCTTCCGGTAACGGTCCAGTTCGAAACCACCACCTGAAATTCACTCCGCACGAAAGCCCCGGCTTGCAAATCCGCCGAATAGGTCCAGCGCAATTTCCGGACGGCGTTCACCGGAACCGCAACCAGGCTTGGATCACTGCTGCCGACCACAGAACCGGTGAGTGAGGCGAACGGCAGAGTGATCTGCCATTGAGAGGGCGATGTGCCACCCGAGAACTGCTTCGACGCTGCATCCCACACTTCCGTCTCGCTTCCAGAAACGTAACTGTAGGCGCCGATAGAATTCCCGTTCGCTCCGGTGGTGCTGAGGATTGCAGTGGGACGGCCAATGCCAACATAGGTAATGGTGATCGTCGTGCCGGTTCCAGGCCACGATGCGAACATCGTTGCGGAAAAAGCATTGATCCCGAGCATAATATTGTCGATCGCCGTCTCCAGCGTGTCGCCACCATTCATTAGGTACGGGTAATGCTCCGAGAGAAAAGCCAGCCCCACGTAGTCTCCGGCCGTCACAGTCCCAGTCAGCGTGAACTCCACGGCGGCCGCTGCATAACTTCCCGCGATCGCGGTCTTGTAGTTGGTCAGCGGTACCTGGTAAACCTGTTCCACGCCCGATTCTGTCGCCCAGATTCGCAGAAAAGGCCAATCAACCGTCGGATACAAATCTGAGTCCAATGGAATGCAGTTGGTCCGCGTCTCTTGATAACTCAGGGTGAGGCCACTCAAATCCCCGTCGGGTAAATAGCGAAAGGCGGGATGCTCGAATACGTTGTCGCGATTCCACTCGATGACAGCCCAGTCAAATTGCTGCCGCCAGGTGGCTGACACCGTGTAGCCGGTTGTGCTGGTTGCGCTCAGTGCAGCCACTGCCGACGGCTCGAAGAAGTAGCATTGCAAGTCCCGATCGGGTTGCAGCTTTTGCAAAGTTTCGGACATTCTTCAGATATTTAGATTCGGATCGTTACGGTGAGATCGCTACCTGGTGCGGAGCCCGCAGTCTCCACTACATGAGTGATGTTGAGAACGATGATAGCCTGGGCCTGCAGTGGCCCAAGCGCAAATCCGTCCACAGGAGTCGATACAGTCGCGAGCGCCGCGATGGTGAGTTCGCAATAAACTACCCCATTCTGCGTCACTTGCATGATGATTGAATCGCTAGAGGGCGCGTCCTGCACAATAGCGTAGACGTCTCGCACCGAACAGGACGTTTCCACCAGCAGTGGCGGCGCAGCGTTGGTCTGAATCGCGAGCGGACCTTCCACTTGGATCGTCAGCTGTCCTCCCAAAAGGCTCCGCAGGCCAAGATCAGTCGTGCTCGTAAATGATTCAGCGGCTACGCTACTGTTACCGCGAGAATTCGTCACGAAAAGTTCACCCGCCGCAATCCGGACGTCAGGCATGGTGATTGGAAATGCATAGCTTCCGCTCGCCGGGCTGCCGAAGAAGTCTGGTGCGAACGGCAGGATAAAAATCTTCTTCGCCAGCAGATAGACCCCGGTTGGGGGAACCGCGATGTGACTGGCCGCAGCCGTGCCATGAGACGCGCGAAGAACGGGAACCGTCGTGCTGCTAGTCAGGGCCGCTTGGACAACCATGACCTCCGCATCAATCTGGACCAGATCGCCGATCGATGCCGATACTGCCGTAGCAACAGTAAATGAAGTATCCGTCGTGCCCATCGCTGCGCTGAGCAGGATCGTCGAGGGTCCCTGCAGTTCGTCCCAATGGGCTAGCGTCAACGTGCCCGCGCTGATGGATCGCGTGTTGGTCAGGTCAGTGAATGCGATTCCCAGAACCTCAATGCTGCCGGCCCCGATCGGATAGAGTCCAAAAATTGGCTGGCCCGGAACATCGGTGTCGAGAGCGCTGCCCGTCGCACCCAAGATCGTCCAGCGGGTAAGCGGCGACAATTCGTAGGCGCATTCTTCATCCACCACATTCGCCGCGCGACCGGAAATATGAACGGTCACCCCTTCGCGATTCGGCACCGCAAACGAAACCGGGGATGCATTGCTTGAGGCTCCGAATTCCCAAGTGGAGCCGGCGATAAGGAAGAAACTCGTCGTATCAGGCTGGATGCTCCATTGCGTGGCGACAGTGAGCGTGCTCGCGGTGTTTGAGGCGACTGTTCGTTCCTGACCGGCGCCAGTACCCGTGCTGATTCGCACAGTCGCGCCATTGTAGAGATTCACCACCATATTCAATGTGCTGTTGCCCACCGTCGTCGCTGAAAAGATGTTCACGGATTCGGGAGGTTGCAGTTCTAAACGCCAATAGAAATTCGCATGATCGTAGTTGGGATCCGGCGGACCCTGCAGCGATGCGGTTGATCCCGAATCGACAAACTGAATGGCTATCGCGACTGCGCTTGCGATCCTCAATATCTGCGTTGGATTCGGGCCGCGGTAAACATTGAACGAAACGGCCGCCGGTGAAAAGCTGAGGCTCACCAAGGTAATTTGGTTCGTGTTCGTTCCCGCCGGCACAGTCGCCATGGCAACGAAAGAAAGCCCGCTCTCGGCGCCGTTGGCATCTACTGCACTTATCCCATAATAAAGCGCCTGTCCGCCTGCCAATGTTCCCCCGCTATTGCTCACCTGGGGATTGAGCCCCATCAACGGTATCGCCGCGGAACTTGCTGCTGGCCTGGCGGGAGCAACAAAGGAAACCGATAGGTTCGTGGTGACGCTGCCATCCGTGCTGGCCGTCTCACTTTCCGCAATTCCGAACTGTTCCACTCCGCTACCGTCGAGCACCATGCCTACCAGCGGTCTGGGTAATCCAACTTCGAAGGCGCCTTGGCGGCCTGGGCCCGCACCATCCGAGTTCACTACTGTGTACCAAGCATCGTCATGGATTTGCGCTGTAATAACAGCCGTCATGAAATTGACGCCCGGAGAAAGCTTCGTAATTCGGAATGGCTGCCTGCTGAAACCTTCTCGTGCATAAGTCAGTGTGATGATGTCGCCTGGCTTTAAACCCGCCGCTTTCACACTGGTTTCAAACTGAACATAAGTGTTGCCGTTCACCGACTTGTACAACTGCAGCGCGGCAGCCCGGTTCGCCTGATCGAAATTTGGCAGGCCCAGCGCCGTGAGGGTACTGGTTACGTCTTGGCCCGTTGCCAGGAAATCGTCGATGTCCACCAACGACAGACTATCTTGTTGATAGTCGTTGAACTCGTCTTGAAACTCAATCGTATAGTGATTTGGGCTGGTCGCAATGCTCTGCGAGGTCATAGTTAGAGAAGATGCGCCGTTTGCGCTCCGCAGTATTCCCGAAAAAGAGTCGTCGCCAAACTCGTAAGCTGGCCATCCGCCGTTTAACGCTTCGGTGCTATTGCTATTGGCCGGCTGCGTTGGCTGCTGGTTCGCCAGCGTGCCTTCGGCGTTTAGCTGGATCAGCCCATTAGAATCGAAACTGAGATACATTGCCGACGCGTTCCTAATACCGCGAACAATATCGCCCGCACTTCGGCGTCCAGTCAATAAAAGATTGCACTGATAGCGCGGAATGGTAGTGCTATTTCCATTTACGTCCACCGTCGGGATCAAGGCGTTACATCTTTGCGCGACCGTAAAAAAGGTGGGAAGGTCCAACTGTGTGAGGCTCCAACCGGTGCTCCGAAGAGCGTCTAGCAGCACCCAGGCGGGATTGTTGGTAAACGCATTGCTGACAAAGTTGCCACCGGAATCAAATTGAGCAAGCTGCAACCCCTGGATCAGCACATTCACCTGGGGGAATGAGTTCCCATTCGAAATCCAATTGGGCACCACCAGCGACATAAATGCCATGCTGCCGTACGGATCGCCCAATGGCTGCCCCGAAGAATTGCTGAAATCCGGATTGAAGCTGCCGTTCCTGCCTCCAAAACTAATGACGTTGTACCATCCGGTTGCCGTCATGTTTGTCCCACTGACGCCGGCTGGGATCTGCGTGTTATTAACAATGACGGTAGGCACGCTACTAATCGGCCCAACCCCGAGCAGCACCTCGAAGTGCGTAAGGTTTCCGTCGTTTCTCGCAAACACGATCGGCGGCTGATACCACCCAGTCCCATAAATCAGTGGAACGAAATCATTGTAGAGAGCTTGATTTGGCAACGGCGTCGACAATTGCGAGGTTTTTGATCCGTAGCTGCGCACCAGAATCGATGCCGGGACAAATTCCACGCCGCCAAACCTGCGCGTAACATTACTGGAAGTGTCCTGATCGAACATCCCCCGCTGTTGACACTGCACACGCGAATAATCGCAGGATGTATACGGTGCACTGCCGTTCATATTTCCCACGCCGCCACTTTGATCCGGCGAATATCCACAGCGGTAGAAAGGTGAAAATGCCTCCTCCGTTCCGCCGGTGACAGCCTCAAGGCGCTGCGCCGCCGTACTCGGAAAATTCCAGGGGCACAGTTTTTGAATATGGATTTCCGGCAGGAAGACTCGTTGCAAGTTCAACGTGTTGGTGAAACTCAGCCGCAACGTCGATTCAGTGGATTGATCCGGGGGATTCGCAATTCCCCGAAATACCACCTGGCTGTCTGACGCCACTACCTGATTGGTTAAATCGAAAAACAAAAACGTAACGGCCAGTCTGGATCCCTTCCATCCGACGTCGCGTTCAACTGAGGAAAGAAACGAGTCCGCGTTCGCCAATGTAATGGAAACGGTAGACACCCCGTCCGTGGCTGCTTCCGGGCTCGAGTTTAGATCGAAAATATTGTGCTTCAGGATACGGCTCAAATATGCCACGCTACTGACGGTGACGCTGTGAGTGCTCCAGCTAAGCACATCGCCGGTTGGCAGC
>Ga0182024_10027115_pt1 | contig 10040 bp, 9 predicted proteins | sample P32metaG_FD_120480 | JGI IMG/M metagenome (GOLD analysis project Ga0182024, IMG submission 120480) | Permafrost microbial communities from Stordalen Mire, Sweden - P3-2 metaG (Illumina Assembly) | ecosystem: Environmental > Terrestrial > Soil > Wetlands > Permafrost | place: Sweden: Stordalen...
CCTGGCATGGCTCCGACATCTTTGTGCCCAGATCTTGATCGTGCTGATCGCTCAACACACCAAGGCCGCCGCCGCATAGCCGCGCGCTCATGCAAAACAGGCTTCTTCACGGACGACTCGCTAGCCGAAGGGAGGCTTGGCCCTCGTCGAGCTTGCTATCGGCGAGCAACACGGTCCCGGTAACGTGGTGGAGCTCCGCATCCCACATATGTTCGCCCGCGGCACTCGCTGTTTTCAATCCCTCGCGTAGTGCGACCAGGGCTGCCGGCCGGTCGCCGTGCCGGGCCCTCCGCCAGGAACGCCAGCGTATAAGGCAAATAGAAAGTAGGTCTGAGCCCGGTCCATTTCGTTATGCCCTCGCGAAGGTGGGCGATGGCATCGTCGACTCCACCTTGTCCGAGCATAGCCACGCCACGCAGCATGCCAGGGTCGTAGATCAACGAGAGCCGTTGTTCTGCTGCCAACGCCTCGGCGGCTTCTAATTAGGCTCAAGGCTCGCTCGGGTCGCCTCGATTGAGGTAAACCACCGAGGAAAGCGTGAGAGCGATACTTCGCGTGAACGGGTGAGCGATGCGTTCGGCCAGCGCCAAAGCATCGCTGATGCTTGCGAGTGCCTTTTCTGGATATCCGAGCAACCATTCGGCCTGAGCGCCAACGTATCCGGCGCGGACACCGGGATCATGTCCGCCGTAGACGAAACGGTGAGAAGCATGCTTCTGAGGATCGTAACGCCGCCGCCCGGCGTTGGCGTGCTCGCTCGCTTTTGTCGGATCTCCGGCCCAATACGATGTTGCCCAGCCGGCATGATGCGCCTGCAGCTGCAATCCATCTCCCTTCCGGTCGGTCAGCAGTCTCTCCGAAAGCGGCTTGGCAGCAGCTATTCCGAAAGTTCAATCCTTTCCGGCAGCACCAGATCCCCGATCTCAACCGGTTTTTAAGAGCCGTGCCCTAGGCTGCAGCGAATTTGTATTCGCCTGTGGCGGAGCTCTTAACGTGTCGATGCGCGACAACAGGTTTATGGAGCCGGAAGGCGGCGGCGGCGTCATGGGCTGGGCCGTGAAGCTTCTCGCCTTGTGGGTGGTCGCCGGGGTGGTGCTCTACATCGTGGTCGCGGGGCGTGGCCCGCTCGCGCCGCGCGAGGCCGCGACGAAGCCGGCGCCGGCCCCCGCCGCCACCGAGAAGCCGCCGGCGCAATCCGTGTCGAACTCGCTGATCCTGCGCGCCGGCCGCAACGGCTATGTCTATGTCGACGCCTCGGTCAACGGCACGCCGATGCGCATGGCGTTCGACACCGGCGCCTCCTACGTCTCGCTGACCCAGGAGGACGCCGAGAAGGCCGGCATTTCCGGCGGGCTCAACTATTCGATGGAGTTCTCGACCGCCAACGGCCACGCCTATGGCGCGCCGGTGACGCTGCGCCAGATCCGCATCGGCCAGCTCGAGATCGACGACGTCCGCGCCGTGGTGATGAAGGATCTCGGCGTCTCGCTGCTCGGCCAGACCTTTTTGAGCCGGCTCGACACCTACCAGGTGCATGACGGCGTGATGACCCTCACCTGGTAGCCGCCGCTTCTACTCGCTCAGCAGCGCCTGGACGCGGGCGATGTGCTGCTCGGCCGCTGCGGCGTGCGCGGCGTCGCGCTCGTGCTCGGCCTCGGCGATCGCGCGGTCCGCTTCCGTCATCTGCTGCTCGCCGGCATGCGTCGAGATCGCGCGCTGGTCGATCCGCGCCGACAATTGAGCGCGGACCTGCTCCTGTAAGCGGACCAGGTCGGGGTAGCGCGCGCTTGGCAGGGCATACTCCTCGACCGCCGCGTTGACGCAGTTGGCGTGCGGCAGGAAGTTGCCGATCTGCGGCGGATAGGCGTCGTTGCATGCCGCCCTGGCGCCGCTCAGATCGGCATGCGGCGCCGCTTCCGGCGGTGGCGCCAGCGAGGCCCCCTGTAGGTGTGGCGGCGGCGCACAGGCTGCCAGCCCGCCGCACACGATGACCAGAGCGATTGCCCGTCCCATTGCGTCCTCCAACCGAAGAATGAGCAGCTTTCGGTTGAGGAACGGCGCCGGGTTAAGCCGGTTCCGTCAGAATCTCAGCGCGCAGCGCCAAAAAAACTAATCCACGGAGACACGGAGGACACAGAGGCTCCAGCGGCACGGTATCACCGTGTCTCCGTGGTGAATTACGGTGCCTTTGCCGTGCTTCAGGGTGAGACCGGTTTAGGCTGGGTTCTTCAGTTGATCGCGTAGAGCAGCTCTGGGCTCGGCTTCGCCTTGCCGAGCTCGACCTGCTTCACCGCCGTGATCAGCTTCTGATGGGTCGACACCTTGCGGTTGATCGCCGCGCCGCGCTCGACGATGACGCCGTTGATGAAGTCGATCTCGGTGCGCGGCCTTTTCTGCATGTCCTGGCCCATCGACGGGCGCTGCGCCGCGCTGCGGCGAGTTGCGCAAGGCCAGCATCAGCGCCTCGACCTCTTCCAGCGCGCCCTTGTAGCCTTCCGAGGCGCGCGCCAGCTTTTCGGCGTCCTGCCCGGCGATGTCCTCGAGCTTGTAGCCCTGCGCCTGGCCGACCCGCACCGTCTCGCCGCCCAGCGCGATGATGAGGTGGCGGATGCGGTCGCCCTGCCGCATGTCGTTGCCCGTGAGGCCGCTCGCGGCCGAGACGCCGTTATGCATGCCGTTGACGGGTAAGTTTGGCAAAACACACCGACCGATACAGATAGCTCGTATGACCTCTCACCAGGAACTGATGATGAGCACCCCTGTCTACATCGTCTGTGGCCGCTACTCGGGCGAGGGCCAGCGCGGCAACTCGTCGGTCGAGCGGCAGAGGGACATTGAGCATTACCGGGCGCAGGCCGCGAAGTTTGATCTGCCGTTCGCGGAGGTTCCGTTTTTCGACGACGCGAAGTCTGGCTATCACGGAGACAACCTGGAAGCCGAACTCGGCAAAATCTTCGCCGCCGCCCGGTTCGATCATCGGGACGGAGTCGCATTCCCGGTTAGGGCGATTGTCGGCGAACGAAGCTCTCTTCCAGTATCTCGACATCCTACGGGTCGGGATCAAGCTCGACATCAAGGGCCGGGCGCTGCGCACCTGGGCGCACATTGGCTTTCCACGTCTCAGACATGCATTTCCCCTCGATATTTCGGAATATAAGGATTATGCACTGTGGGTATGAAAACATCAATGTGATCACTCAGCGACATGAATGCGCGCGAATTAGTGGCCTGGAATGTCAGGCGACTTCGGGTTCTTCGCGAGATTTCCTCGGAGACCCTGGCGGCGAAGTCCGGGGTCGACCGGGCCTATACGAGTCGGATCGAACGAGGACTCGCTAACCCTACAGTTGATATCTTGCAGCGGATCGCGGCGGTACTCGGGGTCGAGATGGCCGAGCTATTCGCGGTCCCGAAACCCGATGAGGAGCGCCCGCTTCCGCTCCCCGGTGGTCGACGCCGAAGCCGATGAGATAGGGCTAAGCCCCTCTCTTCGGCTCGTCCTCCGCTGACGGAGCCGAGGTCGGACAGGCGGGCGACGAAAAGGGGACCAAGCGTACGAATGCGGGAATCAAATTCCTGGTGCTAGGCCGACCGTAAGTGAAGCTGCCGTGCCGCTGTTTGAATGTGGCTCACCAGGTTTGCGAAAAGTTGCCGCCATCCTTCCTTTCGACGTTCAGTTAGTTCGGCTATAGCAAACATAATCACGAGCACGCCGGGGAACAGCACGAGCCGCGTCGGCAAGGCCGAAGGTTCCCATGGAATAACTGTGGTCAAGAACTGAGTGATCGGGTAATGAAACAGATAAATCGTGAACGTGGCCCCCGCCGCCCACTTGATTTGTTTAGAAAAGCGCAGAAGAACGCCAGAAATACCAGACGATATAGTATTGAAGCCGACGAGATGGACGGCAAATAACGATCCAACAACGTAATCTTGAAGAATTTGATCTCGGTTCGATGTCCACGGAAGTTCAATTCCGGTAAGCCTGTGGCCGTGCCACGCCCAAATTTCGTAGGTGACCCACAACAAGAGCGGCCCGATGCAGAGAGCCATTCCCAATGTTTTGTCGCGCTCATGGCTGCACACGTGGTAGCAACCAACCCCGATTAACCACAGCGGAAAGAGGGAGATAATATTAGGTCCAGCTAATATCACGGCTATCACAGTAGAAACAATTTTGGCTCTTCCCTTACCGAAAATGATGCAGGCAAAAATGACGTAATACCAAACCTCAAAGCTCAATGACCAATACGGTTTGTCTGACCCTTGATGAATATCGGCCCACCAGAGCCGATCAGTAAAGCTTAGACTAGTTACAAATTGAAGTACTTTCCCGTGGGCGACATACCCCCACGTCGCCGAGTAAAGGTCAGGCCGCAATTTGATGCCGATGGCGTCGAGGGCGAAGGTTACCAGAAGCACCGGAAATGCGACGGAATAGATACGTGCTAAGCGAGCAATCGCATAGCCGCGCAAGGTCGTTTCGCTCTGGTTGCTGACATAGGCGATCACGAAGCCAGACAGCACGAAAAACACGTCTACGGCCTCGTCGCCGTACGGCTCAGATTGCCATAAAAACCCTCCGGTAAATCTCTGCACCGAAACATGCGAGATGAACACGGCAACCGCCGCCATAAAGCGGACGGCGTCCAGGTAGGTGGACATTTCCCTGCTTATACTGTTCCTTTGCACAGTTAACCTATCCCTATCCGAACCGGGCGGTCACTTTCGAGGACCTCAACCGTTTCTTCTGTGCGAAGGTACTGCGCCCTCGGGCACTGGATCTAAACTGAGCGATCTCCATCGCTACGCCGCCACAACCTGGCCTTCTTCGGCCAACTTAGGCGCGCCCAGCCAGCGCCTCATTGGCTCGTCGACAAACAAGGTAAGGAAATGCGCCACGCCCCAGACGACTACTCCCGCGATAGCCGCCAAAACGATTGGCGCATCTTCTATCCCGCGTGCCCAAGCCCAATGGTGAGCGGTTAGCACGAGAAGGAGATGATAAACTGGCCAATGCACGACGTAGATGCCGTAAGATATTCTGCCAAGATAGGCGAAGACACTCTGGGATCTTCCCTCGCCATCAATCGCCAGCCCCATTAATATCATGACCAACGTAAACAACAGGAACAATAAGGCATCTCCTTCTCTCCCCATATCACCTCGGAATATTGGAGGAAGAGAAAATGCGATCGCCATCATTATCAATAATGCCCATGGGTTTATGGACAATCTGAACGGGTTTCGGGAAAACCATCGGTATATCATCACCCCCAAAAAGAAGGTGAGCGCGGTTCTAGGGAACCCGCCGAGGAATGTGTATATTCCCCACCCCATATTCTCCGTTCCATAATGTAGGAGGGCACACGCCCATATCAAAAATGACGTAATCACGATACCCGTCAGATTGAGTCGAGCACGAATAACAATGAACAAGAAACCGCTTGCCAAGAGTTCAAAAAATAACGACCAAGCTGGGACATTAATCGGAAATATCACACCATTTATCATCCCATTTTCAATCAACGGAAATGACGCATGATTTGGATACGGAATGAAAATCATACCAAAACAGATAGACAATATATAATCAACTTCTCTGAACCCGGCGACCGATGCAGAGATCATATAGCACAGCAACAATACGACTCCGAAGGCCCCGCCTAGACAATAGAACGGGTACAGCCTTATCAAACGTCGTTTCAGAAATTCCGTGAACGTCATGCCGAGTTGAATCTTATGTTGATAGGAATGAAAAAGTATCACTCCGCTGAGGCAAAAGAAGAAGTCGACGCCGTAAAACGCCTGATGAAATAGTGGAACACCGGAGGGAAGAAAATGAAATAGCACGACGCTGATGGCGGCAATTCCTCGCATCGCATCAAGAGTACCGAAGCGGCGTTCGGACGGATATTGAGATGGAGCTCCGATGTTTGGCTTCCGGTGAGGATGGTGGCCCATGTTTGATGGCATCCAATCCCATGCGAGGGATACCGTCACAGTTCTGGTGGGACGGCGAGCTCATAGCTATACCGCCTAATCTTCGCCTCTGTCAGAGTTCAAACGAATTACCTCTGTGAAGCTTACAGAAGTATTACGGGAGTGTCTAGATCGGAGCTACTAGAGGCCGGGCAGCAGAGTGCTAGCTAGCTAGCTGCCACTTGGCCCGTTACAAGCTTCAGTCGTCTCAGCCGGAGCGCCGTTGCGCGACGGCGAGGGAAAGTGGACGCGGGCATCGTCAGCTTGGCGCGATAGACCGCATTAGTGCATATTGAGTACGGGCGAGTGTTGAGCGGAGTACCAGTCAAGCTGCCTAGGTTCGTGACTTCGCCAAGCGACAAGTGAACGGAGGAGAGGCATGGCCCGACCTCGCGCTGCTGACGATTTTGCGACGATCCAAGCACGTTTGAAGGAAATTCGACGCGAACGTACTCAAGTAGTGCCCGACCAGGACGGTCATTCCGTAGTTGGCGAAAGGTCGAACCGGATCACGAGGCGCGACGCCAAACGCCCATGGGTATCGAGGTCGTAGCCTGCCATCGCGAACCTCCGTGCTTGCGTTGGGCAGTTTATGCGCACCGCTATTCCACCACGGCGTTATCTCGGCTCTCGCGCTTTGTGTACAGGCTGGCCATGGCATTTCGGCCACACGAAGCCATCTACCTGCGGAAAGAGGTTATCCAGCGCAGAATTCGGCTTGACCATTTTCAATTTATTTTAAATCAAGAGCTTATCGGATTCTGCCTAAAACTTGAGCAACGGGATGAGGCTTATTCACAACAGGCCCTTACGGATCCGAAAGCTTTCTCCGTCCACCAGGTTATCCACCGATCTGGGGGCAAATAACGCCATGCGTCGCGATCGAGATTATCGCTTAAGTAGATCAATTACTTACCAAGCCTCCGAAGCAGCAGAGCAATCGTTCCTCCTCTAAAAGAGCGGCATTCTGAGGCGGTTCCTCTTGTCAGCGCGGGATGAGATAAATACCCAAGATAACGAGAGCGCTTCCTGCGCCCATTAGTGCTGTGCTGAGACCGGTGCGCTGATTGCCAAAGAACCGCCGCGAGCCAACTGAGCGGCGAAGGATCGTGGGACGTGCTGTCCGCATCCCGAGCAGCATTACCGCAAAGCCGATCAGCGTTAAGAGATTCATTCCCAGCAGCAGGTTCTGCGTGAGCATCTCTCTCATGCTAGCCGCCTTGATTGGTGGGGCGGGTAGGGATCGAACCTCCTGCCTCCGCTGTGTTGCAAGCGGCGCTCTACCGATGAGCTACGCGCCCCTCCTGGTTAAAACCTTGACCGTCGGGGGACGGCCAAGGTCTCACAAATAGCATTGAGTAATGTACTTCGAATAACGTACTTCGCCCTCAGTTATCATTCCGAATGGCGCGATCACGAGAATATCGAGACAAACCGCGAATGCAACAAAAGTCGAGTAAATTAACCACGTATTGTATTTGCTTGGATAGGCTCGCTACGAGAAGGACCGAATCCGCGATGATCAGAATACGTATGAACGCCACGAGCATGCATTCGTCAATCGAGTCCGGGCACCGTCATGCAACTTAACGGATACCAGTCGTGACTTCCTTGGCTTCAGCCGGTTGACGTTCCATGCTAACCTCCTGGTGGACATCCCAAAGACGATAACCTCGTCCGGCAGCCTCACCTCGTCCTGGTCGGTTCTGCTTGAAGGTTTACTCGATAGCGTAGAGGTGCTCGGGCGAGGGCGCAGCCCTACCCAATTCGACGCGCTTCACGGCGGCTATCAGCTTTTCGTGCGTCCCGGTCGGCAGACCCAGCGTCTTGCCGCGCTCGACGATGACGCCGTTGATAAAGTCGATCTCCGTGCGCCGTCCCTTCATCATGTCCTGGCCCATCGACGGGCGCTGCGCCTCGCTCCTCTGCTGCGAATTCCGCAATGCCAGCATCAGCGCTTCGACCTCTTCGAGCGCGCCCTTGTCGCCTTCTGAGGCGCGCGCCAGCTTCTCGGCGTTCTGTCCGGCGATGTCTTCGAGCCGGTAGCCTTGAGCTTGGCCGATCCGCACCGCCTCACCGCCGAGCTTGATGATGATCCAGCGAACGCGGTCGTCCTGGCGCATGGCGTTGCCCGAGAGCCCGCTTGCCGCCGAGACGCCGTTATGCATGCCGTTCACGCAAAGCTTCGACCAGCGCTCGCCCCAGAGGTTGTCGGTGACCTTGCAGGTATCGACCGTGCGGATCATCGCGCCGAGCTCCTCGATCCGCGCGGTGACGCGGCCGTGGACCTCGCCGACCCGATAGACCTCGTGCCCCGGCGGGCTCTTCGCGCCGGTGCGGCGGATCTTGCCTGGCGCGTAGAGCTCGGCCGAGAGCAGTGCCGCGATCGCGCCGACCGTCTTCCCCCAGCCGACGACCCCGGCGATGCGCTCCTCGTTGATGCAGTTCTGAAGCGACACGCAATACCCGCCCGGCGCCAAATATTGCCGCATCATCGTCGTCGCCCACTCGGTGTCGTAGGACTTCATCGAGATGAAGCAAATGTCGATCGGCTTTTCCCGGGCGAGGTTCTGCACCTCGGTCAGGTGCAGCGTCTTCGGCCGGGCGCGCACGAACTCGGCCTCGGTGACCCCTTCGATCGCCAGCCCGTCCTTGCGGATCGCCTCGATATGCTCGGGCCACGGGTCCACCAGGGTCACGTCGAAGCCGTTATGCGCGAGGTTCCCGCCGGTATAGCCGCCGATCGCCCCGGCGCCGAACACGACAATCCGCTTGTCCGCCATCGTCTCGCTCCTTTTATTCGCTTATCTCAATAGCTCGGTTTCACCGGGTGCGGCGTCAGCTGGATCTCGTGGCTCCAGCAGGTCTTGTCCTGCGTGTGCAGGTACCAGAACGCCTCGGCGATCTTGGTCGGGTTGATGATTTCCGCGCCGCGATTGGCATTGCGGGGCAGCGCGCGGGTGCCCGGCGAATCGATCGTGCCGTCGATGACGACGTTCGCCACGTGGACGCCGAACTCGGAATATTCCTCGGTCAGAACCTGTGCCAGCGTGCGCATCATCGCCCGCGGGTAATAGAGCGACTGGCCGGTCATCCGCTTGCGTCCGCGCAGCGAGCTCGAATTGTTCGAGAAGAAGAACGATCCTTCGCCCTTCTTGCGCATTGCCGGCAGCACCTCCTGGGCGACGAGAAACGGCCCGCGGATGGCGACGTCGATCGCGGTGTCGAGGATGCGGAGGGGGACGTACTCGAGCAGCTCCTTGTCGGCCGGCAGCTCGCGGCCGTCGAGATAGCCGGCGTTGTAGACCAGCACGTCGGGCTCGCCCGCCTCGGAGCGGATGGTCTTGAAAGCGTTCGAGACCGAATCCTGCGACGACAGGTCGAGCTCGACGACCATGCACTCGCCGCCTTGGTCGCGGATCGCGCCGGCGAGACCCGAAGCGTTGCTTTCGGTGCGGGTCGTCACCACGGTGAAAAAGCCTTCCCCGGCGAATTTCTGTGCGACCGCGCCGCCGACGCCCCAGCGCACGCCGACCGGTACGATGTTGGCGTCAACATCGTGACCGTGCAAAAGGTTGGTCATCCGCCCGTCCGACTGCCACTTCGACGTGGCGCCGACCACCACCGCGACTTTCCTGCCCCTGCGGTTTTGCATCGTCTCGCTCCCTCAATGACCCGTTGGGGGCATCATAGACGCCGACCGGAGAGCGAATGAAGCTCAAAGCGGCTCCATCCGGGCGCAGGCCGGAACCCGTGGCGCAAATCGGCCGGGTTGGAGCGCGCGAGTCCGCCGGAACGGCATGATTTCGCGGAGGCGCTGCGTTTTTTCGCCCGGCCCGTCGCTTTCGGGTGGGTATATCCCGAACCTTGTTGCGATCGGGCAACCCTGTGCATCGGGTTTGGATGAATGCCCAATCGAATTGGCCGCGCAATCGGCTCTTGCTCGCCGTGCCGCCCGCCGATCTCAGGCAGCTTTTGCCGGAGCTCGAACAAATTCGCTGCGAACGCGAGCAGGTCCTGATGGACGTCGATAGTCCGCTCGACCACGTATTCTTCCC
>Ga0182024_10027116_pt1 | contig 10039 bp, 11 predicted proteins | sample P32metaG_FD_120480 | JGI IMG/M metagenome (GOLD analysis project Ga0182024, IMG submission 120480) | Permafrost microbial communities from Stordalen Mire, Sweden - P3-2 metaG (Illumina Assembly) | ecosystem: Environmental > Terrestrial > Soil > Wetlands > Permafrost | place: Sweden: Stordalen...
ACGAAGAACACCATCGGCGACAGCGCAGCCACCAGTCCCAGCAGCGACCACAAAGACCCGCTCCACAGCAACCACCCGGCCAGCATCACGAACACCGCGCATTGCACCGCCGACGCGGCGCGCGAAAGCCACAGGCCGGTGTTCGCCGTCGAGGACGGGACGAGCGCCAGCGCCGGGAGCGCGTAGGCCAGGGGCTGGTAGTCGCCGGTGTGGGTTGGCTCAAGACACCCGGACCCTTGCCGATTCGGCACCGATCCGACGCAAAGTCGTCCAGGCGACCGGCGCGGCGAGACGAACACCCCGCGCGCGTCCTTGGCTGCCCAGGCAACCTGCGCGGCGGGAACACCCGGATCGACCCACGGCACCTTAGGACCCAGCAGCTGACCACCGGCGATGTCCAAAGCTCTGAGATAATGATCAGCCTCGTCAGGCGCACCAAACGGCCGAGTCGCCACGACCCACGCCGTCAACAGCAACACGCCCGACAACGCCAACAGCCCAGCAAGCATCAGGTAACTACGTCTGTGGCTCGCCGACCGCATCGACGCCGTCCCCGGTGTTCCGGACCGCTCATTGCTTGCTGGGCTGACGCTCGATCCCATCCGCACCGAGCATCGTAAGAGCAAGCACCGACCCACAGACACAGCCCCCACCAGCTCGAGCGCTGTTGACACATGCTTCTCACGCCGTGCGGATGACCGTTGGTCCTTGGGACGCCCGGCGCCGACTGTGACGCTGCGATGATGGGAGCCATGGACGCAGGAGGCCACCCCTTGGGAGACCGCGTGCGGGCGAGCGTCGAGACGACAGCGCGAGCTGCTACACGGACGGGGAGAGACGCCGCCGCACGCATTTCACGTCTCTTCGGGGAGCCAGTCCTCGCGGTACCGGGCGGGTTTGCGCTTTCGATTCTGCGTACGCCTGTTTCGGATCTGTCGTTTCGTGCTCAACGCCCGCCCCGACCCGGGGTGCTAATCGACTGGCTCGAGAGCGGAGATCGAACCGCCCAGATCGAGGATGCGGACCAATGGTGGCGGCGCGCGATGATCAAGTACTCCAAGGCGCCACCGAAGCATCGAGCGAACTGACGCGTCGGTCACGCCGACGATGTGTTGAATGAAGCCTGGGGCGTGGAGACTGGGTCAGCTGAAGGACAGCGTGGTTACTGACGCGTGCGCTGGTACTCGTGCTGCACCGCGGCCACAAGCTCCTGCAGCGACATCTTCCGCTTGAGGCTGGTCTGCCATTCGGCGCCGACCAGGTACAGGTCCGACCCGGAGGCGAACAGGACGTTGGCGAAGTCCTGGCCGCCACCGGTCGACGAGTAGCCGCGGGCCCCGGGCACGACCCTGACCTTGATCGCAGTCCCAGGCCCGAGGGTGGGCAGCTCCGCGGTCAGCTCGCTGCGCGCGGCCGCCGGGGTGCGGAACTGCTCGACGACTGACAGCCCGGCGGACGGCGGAGTCGTGGATCCCGCGGCGTTTGCAGCGGCCCAGGCCAGATCCTCTCGCGCCGCGCCGGTGAACCCCAGCCGCCGCAGTCGGCCGACGATCGACGAGCGTTGCCCCGCTGGGAAGTGATCGGCGGCGGCCCAGGCCTGCGGATTCGTGGCGGTGGTCGGCTCGGCCACGTTGAACCCGTGCAGCTCGCCGGGCATCAGCACCTTTGCCTCGAGCCCCGTCCGAGACGCTGGGGAGCCGGTGGGTGGCGCCGTGTGCGAGCTGCTCGCGCTCGAGCTCGTGTGGCTGCTGGAGCCACAACCAGCGAGCGCCGCTACCGAGATCACAAGCCCGATCACGATGCACCTTCGCCCCATGGCGTAACCCTATGCCAAGGCGAAGGTCCCGCGCCGCGGCATTCGACAAACCAGGCGCGGCGACCCGGCACTGGAGGTGTCAGCTGCAGGTTTGGCGCGCGCCGCCGGGCGGGTGGGCGAAAGTCGCGCCCGGCCATCTCCGCGGTCTGGTCGTGGTCGGAATCTAAGCGGCTGACGTGCAGGAGCAGCCGCCAGCGGGTAGCGCTTGAACGTCTGTCAGCTCTCCAACGGCAATCGACAGCGCGAATAACCCCACTGCCAGAACGCATGTGGCAGCGAGCGCCCAAACTCGCGGCGCTGAACGGCCTTCATCTCCGCCTCATGAGTCAGACGCTGCGACTCCTGGCCTGCTTGCCCTCCCGGAACGAATGTGCTCATAAAGGTCACCGTATTCCCCTGTACCAGCCGCGGATGGTGCCACGTTGTGTGCTCGCCCGAATACCCGCAAGCGAAAAGTCCGCACGCCGTTGCTCAATCCCGACCTTCGTCGCCCGCACCTCGCGGCTGGCGGCAGTCGGGAGGGCTGCAGGTACGGGCCCGGGCAGGCGTCGCCGCGTGAGACGATGGGGATGATGCAGGTCAGATCGTTCCGCGAAGAAGATCGCCAACTGGTTGGGCGCATCGACGCCAGTTCGCGGTGTTCGCATCGCGCGTCTTTGACGATCGCTTCGGATGCGATTACCTGGTGCCCGCAGCCGATCACGCCAGTCATCAAGACATACGATGTTTGTGCTCTGCTGCGCGAGCAGCCGGAGGCTTGGGACTGTGCGTTCGTGGCATGTCGGCAGCAGGACGCGATCTCGGGGTTCGCGGCCGTCGGCTTTGAGCCCTGGAATCAGCGCGCCAGGCTTTGGCATCTGTTCGTCGACCAGCAAGCGCGCCGTCATGGCGCGGCCCGAGCGCTCATTGGCGCCGCCGTCGAGTGGGCCGTGGCACAACACGCCCGGCAGCTGTGGCTCGAGACTCAAGACACCAACTGCGCCGCCATCGCTGCCTATGAGCGGCTCGGGTTCTCGATCGTGGGCCTCGATCGGTCGCTTTACGCCAATCCTCCGGCCGAGGAGATGGCGGTGTTCATGTCCCGCTCGCTTTAGCCGGCTTCGCCGACCCCGATGGAAGAGGCAAGCTCATCCGGCAGCGCCCTGGTGCCGGCTGAGGCCTGCACGTATGCTCGCCTTCGGAGCGATGCTCGGAGGTGACATGGGCTTGCTCTCGGGCGTGAATCACATCGCCTTTCTCACAAGCGACCTCGACCGTCTGGTGGCTTTCTACCCGGAGGTGTTCGGGGCCGAAAAGGTGATCGAACTGCCTATACCCGAGCCCGAAGGTCCGGGTCGACATGCGCTGATCGCGATCGGCGCCGGCGCGTCCTTGCACGGGTTCGACTTCGCACGGATCCCGCCGCCCTCTGCGGAACCGGCGCCCTGCAAGTAGCGCCCCCAGGAACGGGAGGCGGAAATTGCGGCTTAGAATCGCCGGGTGATCCACGTTCGGCGCGATACGTCGGCGCGCATGCTGCGCAGTCATGGCGAGGACGAGCTCGCCGAGCGTGCGCCGTCGGTGACAGCCGACGAGTTGAAGCGCATCGGGGAGCTGGGCCACGACTACGCCTTCTCCGAGCACGCGCTGGCGACGGGTCCGAGCGTCGGGGGCGCAAGAGCACTCTCCCTGGCCACGGTGGATCTGCTGGAGGGCGCCCCGCGCGATCTGCGCTGGAAGCATGCGAAGCTTGACCGGGACCGTCCCCGGCCCCTGGACGCGTCGGAGTAGACCAACCATAGGGATGCAGCCGAAGGCGTCGCGGAGGCTCTCAGCAGCTGCAGCAGGCCGCCGAGGGTTGAGTGGCACCCACGCGAAAGCGATCGCCCGGCGAAGCGGCTCTCGTGACGTCGGGGTTGTCCCGTGACCGATGCGGCATCGCGACGGTCAGGTGGCGAGTAACCCGCCTTCGAGGATCAGGTTGTGGGCGTTGACGCCTGTGTTGCGCAGCAAGAACTCGGTCGCGTCGGCAACTTCGTCCATCGTCACGAGACGTCCGATAGGCGTCCGAGCGATGTGGGGGTGCGCTGGGACGTCACGCCACTTGGGACTATCGCCGACCACGCCCGGGTGCAGCGCGTTGACTCGATGCGGGGCGATCTCGACCGCGAGTGTCTTGATCAGGGTGCTCACGCCCCCGTTGAACGTCGTCACAACCGTCGACCCGGGGTAGGGCCGGTCCTTGGCAAGACCACCGAACAGCACGACGGACGCGTCGGGGGTGAACCGCGGCTGCAGCACCCGAACGACCTGGGTGTACCCGACCAGCTTGATCGTGACCGCCCTCACCGCTTGCGCGATGTCGAACTCCCGGACCGTGTTCACGCCCTGCTCGATCGCGGTGATCACGAGATGGCCAACCTCGCCGATATCGGCCAGCGCAGCCTCGATCGTCTCGGGATAGGCGAGGTCCAGGGCCACGCCGCGGGTCTCGCCTCCAATCGCGGCGGCGATCTCGCTCGCGCGTGCGGGATCCCGGCTCGTGATGACCACATCCTCCCCGCGCTCGGCCAAGCGCGTTGCGATCACGGTGCCGAGCCCGCTACTGCCGCCGACGACCACTGCTTCAGGCATAAAGAGGTCCAATCTTCGGGATGGAGGAGCCGCGTCGTCCGCCAGCGCGGTCGCAGGCAACCTATATCGGTTCTCTGGCCGACTCTCTCACGCGTGTTGCGCCCTCGTGGACCGGCTGGGCAATCCCGATCAGGTTGCCCTCGCTGTCATAGAAGAACGTGCCGAGCTCGCCGGTGCCCTTGCTCGGGTAGTTGTCGGGGGCGACGATCGCGTCGCCGCGAACATCAAAGCCAGACATCTCGAAGCGCTCAAAGGTCACACCCCGGGCTCGCAGGTCGGCCAGGGTCGCCTCGAGGTTCTCGACCTCGAATGCCATCTGGGTCGATTGGCCCGACGGCGCCCCCGCTGAGCTGAAGAGATGGAACTCGGTCGGCCCACAGAGGTAGCGCAGACCGCCGGTGCGCTCCTCGACCGGCTCGAGCCCGAGCTTGTCGCGGTAGAAGGCGCGTGCCCGTTCGAGGTCCTGGGCGGGGAGCTTGGTGACGGTGTGGGCGTGGCTGAGCGGTCCGGGCATGGTCGTCTCCTGAAGCTGATCGCGGGGGTGAGGATGAGACTGGAGCCGGTCGGTCAGCTGACGTCCGTCAGGACCCGGCGAAGGGTGGCGGCGAACGCCCCCGGATCGCCCTGCTGACCGAACCCGGCGTGGTGGCTGGGGAAGATCACCGCCTCGGTCCCAAGTCGCTCCGCCACGGCCAGCGCGGCGCGGTAGGGGAACGTACCCTCTGACTCGGCGCCGCCCGCGACGACGATCCGCGTGGAGGCCCCACGCAAGGAGTCGAAGTCGGGCTCGTAGCCAGGGACGTACACCATGTGCGAGCCCAGCAGCGGGTGGTCTCGGCTGCCGTCGTCCTCGGTCGGGAGACCGACATCGGCCGGATTCGAAGCGTGGTTTGGGAAGTCGGGCGGAATCGGTCCCCTGATGCTCGTGAAGGCGATGAACTTCGCCATCGCGGGTCCGAGACCATCGCGCCCATAGGTCTCGTGGATGTCCTCGGTCACCGCCAGCGCCACCTCCCGATCCGGCAACACCGTCGCGAGGGGCGGCTCGTGGGCGACGAGCGTGTGCACCCCTTCCCCATGCCGGGTCACCAGCGCGAGCGCGTTCACCGCTCCCCCGCTGCTGGCGAAGATGTCCACGGCCCCGGCGTCGAGCTCGGAGATCAGCCGGTGCAGGTCCTCCGCGTGCTCGTCCGGCGTCGCCGCCGTGACGCCGTCAGCCCGCGGGCTGCGTCCGACCCCTCGCGGGTCGTAAGTGACGACCGTGCGGTCCCGGAAGAGGCCGGCCAGCGTCCTGAACCCGCTCGCGTCCATCGGTGATCCGATCATCAGCAGAACCGGCTCGGTGCTATCGGACTCCGCCTCTCGGACGTCGTAGGTAAGCGTGGCGCCAGGCAGCTCCAGGGTTTGGGTCTTCGGCTCGGTCATCGCTGTCCTTTCTCGATGTCTAGGCATACCGACCCACGGGAGCGGCGAGACTCATCGGTCGGCGGCTGACCCCATCCTGAGCGGGAGCGTTCGTCCGGCGATTGTCCGGCTGCGTTCGGTGGACTTCGGCTCTGGCCTACGGCTACTGTGGGCCGATGCGACAGACCACCGGCTTTTCGCGGATGCCGGAAGGTGGACGGATCGCCTTTGCCGTGGTGGGGAGCGGGCCGGCGATCGTGCTGCCGGCGTGGTGGGTGTCCAATGTGGTCGAGGACTGGCATTTCGATCCGTTCCGTCGGTTTGTGGAGGGCTTGGCGTCCGGTCGCACGGTCGTGCGCTATGACCGTGTGGGGACCGGCGTATCGGATCGGGAGCGGTCGTCTCAGACGTTCACACCGGAGTTCGAGGCGACCACGCTCTGCGCTGTGCTTGATGAGCTGGCGCTGGAGCGTGTGACGCTGATGGGCATCTCGTGCGGGGGGTGTACGGCCGCGGCCTTTGCCGCGAGTTGGCCTGAGCGTGTCGATCGCCTGGTGCTCTATGGCAGCTACGCCGACGGGCACTCGCTAGGGCCACCGGAGGCGCGGACGGGCATGGTTGACCTCGTGCGCTCGCACTGGGGGTTGGGGAGCCGTCTGCTGGCGGACCTGTTCGGACCCAGCTGGTCGTCCGAGACTCGTGCTGCCTTCACCGCCAGCCAGCGCTCCTGTGCCGACGCCCGGGTCGCCGCAGGTTTGCTCGAGCTGATCTACGAGACCGACGTGCGCGAGGACCTGCCGAGGGTGCGGGCGCCGGCGCTGGTCGTGCATCGTGAGCACGATCGCGCGATGCGGCTGAGAGGCGCACGCGAGGTCGCCGCGCTGCTGCCGCGTGCCGAGCTCGTGACGCTGCCGGGCGACGCCCACCTGCCGTGGCATGGCGACGGTGACGCTGTCCTGCGCGCGGTCGCTCCGTTCCTCAGCATCGAGGCACCGGCCGCCCCGGCGAGCGAGCCGGATACCGACGGGCTGGAAGAACTCAGCGAGCGCGAGCGAGAGGTGCTCGCGCTCGTCGCACAGGGCCTCAGCGACGCACAGATTGCCGAGCGCCTCGTGATCAGCCCGCACACCGTGCATCGCCATGTGGCGAACATCCTGGCGAAGCTGCGGCTGCCCACCCGCGCCGCGGCGGCCGCCCGCGCCGCGCGCGCCGGGCTGCTCTGACCTTCTGAGACCAGGGCGAATGGCCCGATCCGGCCATCGCAGATGGCGCGTACGCGCGATGGCGCGCCGTCGGCGGGGTGGTGGACTGCGAGCACCCAAACAATCGGAGGAAGTGCCATGACTGCCATCATCGCCGAGGTCCAAGCCCTGAAGGACGCCCACCGCAAGACCTGGGCCTCCGGTGACTACGCCAGGATCGCCGAGCTGGTCACCGACGTCGGCGAGCGAGTCGTCCAGCGCGCGGGCATGCAGGCCGGGTCAGACGTATTGGACGTGGCCGCAGGCACCGGCAATGCGTCGATCCCCGCCGCCCGTACCGGCGCTCGGGTCATCGCCACCGATCTCACGCCGGAGCTGTTCACCGCTGGCCGCAGCCGCGCCCGGCGAGCGGGTGTCGAGCTCGAGTGGATCGCGGCCGACGCTGAGGATCTGCCGTTCGAAGACGAGCGCTTCGACTATGTGCTCTCGAGCTTGGGCGTGCAGTTCGCTCCCCGTCACGAGGTCGTCGCCTCAGAGCTCGTGCGCGTGTGCCGCCCCGGCGGGATGATCGTGCTCGGTAACTGGGCCGCGGACGGCTACATCGGGCGGGTCTGGACGATCATGGGCCCGTACCTCCCGCCACCACCCGACTACGTCTCAACGCCGGCTGGGTGGGGCCGTCCCGAGCACGTCAAGCGGCTGTTCGCCGACTACCCGGTCGAGCTGACGTTCGAGCACTACTCGCTCGATTTCGTGGCCGACTCAGCCGCAGCCTACGTCGACACACTGGCCGACTTCTACGGCCCCCTGCTGCAGGCCCGCACCAAGCTCACATCCACCGGAAGCTGGCCGGCGCTCCGCGACGAGCTCATCGCTCTGAGCACCGAGCTCAACCAGGCCGGTGAGAGCGGATTCCGGGCGCCGAGCGAGTACCTCGTCACTCTGGCCCGCAAGCGATGACGCGACTCTTCCCGGTGCCCCCGGGCTACTGCCGGCGGGTGGTCAGTCGTGATGCGGAAGCACGACTTCTGCGGCATCTTCGGGCGTGACGTGCGGATATAGCAGTCGGATCACGCCCACCGCGAGCACGCCACCCAGGAGCTGGGCGACAACAAAGCCCGGGACCGATGCAGGTGCGATGCCTGCGAACGTGTTTGAGAACATCCGGCCGACGCTGATCGCGGGGTTGGCGAAGCTCGCCGAGCTGGTGAAGAAATATGCGGCGCCGATGTATGCACCGACGGCCGCCGGTGCCGACGCGGCGCGACGCGTGCGGGCGAGCGAGAAGATCACGAGCAGCAGCCCGAGCGTGGCGACGACCTCCGAGAAAAGATGCGCAGGCGAGGCGCGGTGATGGGTGGAGATGCTCACGGCGGGATGGGCAAACATGAGGTTTGCCACCACGGCTCCGAGGATGCAGCCGACGATCTGAGCCGGCAGGTACGCGAACGCATCGCGCCAGGAGAGACCGCCAAAGCTCGCATCGACAAACGACACGACGGGATTGAAGTGTCCGCCCGAGACGGGCCCGAACATGAGAATGATCGTGAACAGCCCAGCGGCGGTCGCCGTTGCATTCTCGAGGAGCTCAAGCCCGACATCGCCCGGGGAGAGTTGCGCAGCGGCGATCCCGGAGCCGATCACGACGGCGGCGAGGAACGCCGCCCCCAGGAGCTCAGCCAGCAATCGCCGCCGTAGATCTGGAATCACGTGGAGGGGCGGAGCAGCCGGCGGCCTCACGCCGCGAGGACGAGCTTGTCGGCGAACTCTGCCGGCAGCCCTGCGGCTCTGACCTCACTGGCCACGGCATCGGCGTCGTAAGGGACTCGCTCGACGGTGACATCCACGTTATCGACGGAGGGCGTGAGGATGGCGAAGGCCCCGCGGGGGTCGCCGTCCTTGGGTTTGCCCACCGACCCGCAGTTGGCGAAGAGCACTCCGCCGTACTCATGCACCCACGGCTTGTGGGTGTGCCCGAAGACCATCACGCGATCGGACTCCGCGGCCGCCAGACGCTCGTAGAGGCGGGCGGGCTTGTCCTCGAACAGGTATTCGTTGACCTTGCGGGGGGAGCCGTGGACCAGATGCACGGGAACGGCACCGACGTCGAAGTGCAGGTCGAAGGGCAGCTCTAGCATCCAGTCCTTAGAGGCTTGGTCGGTGTTGACCAGCGTCCATTCCACAGATTGCCAGCCGAGCTCGCGGTCGTGCGGGGTGATGTAGGCGCAACCGCAATCGTGGTTGTCGCGGGCGATCGCGTGGTCGTAATTGCCGTAGATGGTGGGGATCTCGCGCTCGGCGATGAGCGCCACCACCTCGTTGGGATGCGGACCGTAGCCGACGAGGTCCCCGCCGCAGTAGATGCGCTCGATGCCGAGCTCATCGATGCGGGCCAGGGTGGCCTGCAGCGCGGCCAGGTTGCCGTGGATATCGGTGATGACGGCGACCGAGTCGTTGCTCATCATCGGAAATCCGGCTTGCGAGCGCGGATGATGGCCGAGCTCGCCTGCTCGTGAACCTTGTGGGTCTCGCGGATTTCGACGTCGACGAAGCCCGCTGCCGCCAAGCCCGAGCGAAACTCCTCCTGGGTCATCGCGCCGGCGATACAGCCGGTGTAGGCGGCCATGTCCGCGCGAGTCGCGTCATCCATATCGGGGCCGGCGATGACATCAGAGACCGCGAACCGACCGCCGGGCTTGAGCACACGCGCCGCCTCGGCCAGAACCTTGGGCTTGTCGCCGGAGAGGTTCAGGACGCAGTTGGAGACGATCACATCGACCGAGCCCTCGGCCAGCGGGATGTCCTCGATGTAGCCCTTGACGAACTCGACGTTCTCGACGCCGGCCTCGGCGGCGTTGGCGCGGGCGAGCTCGAGCATCTCGTCGGTCATGTCCAGGCCGATGGCCTTGCCGGTCACGCCCACGCGCCGGGCGCTGATGAGTACGTCCGCACCGCCGCCGGAGCCGAGGTCGAGCACGGTCTCGCCCTCGTGCAGGTCAGCCAC
>Ga0182024_10027117_pt1 | contig 10039 bp, 12 predicted proteins | sample P32metaG_FD_120480 | JGI IMG/M metagenome (GOLD analysis project Ga0182024, IMG submission 120480) | Permafrost microbial communities from Stordalen Mire, Sweden - P3-2 metaG (Illumina Assembly) | ecosystem: Environmental > Terrestrial > Soil > Wetlands > Permafrost | place: Sweden: Stordalen...
CCGGCAAGGTCAAACGCTTCAAGCGTATAGCCCTACGCTGCGAGAAGACCGCGAGAAACTTCGCCTCCCTCGTCGCACTCGCCTGCGCATTCATCTTGATCAAATCCGTCCACACGGCCTAGCGGCGTCCATCAGAAATTTGAAGGATGGAGAACGGGAATGAGCGCGCGGCGCGGGTAGTGTCTCAGTTTGAAATCTGAGACGGTTGACATTCGCTCGCGTCAGCGTCGCCCATCCTGTATGCTTGCCGCAAAGCAGGGCGACGATGGCAACTTACAGGTCAGATTGGGTTCCGGATATCAAGGAAGACCTTGATGCGAAGTTGGACGAGCTTGCGAAGGCCGGGAGTCGGATAATTAGCGTGATATATCGCCCGCACCATGTGGTTGACTGGGGTCCGCCTCACAAGCCACACACAGATCGCAATGTTCATTATTATATCCGAGGCAGATGATGCCCATCGGACCTAAAGGCGAGAAACGCCCCGTCGAAAAGCCCAAGAAGCTCACCCCCGCCGAGCAAGCCGCGCGGTTCAAGAAAACCGCGCGTGAGATTGGCTGCGATGAGTCGCCGGGGGCGTTAGATCGAGCGTTCGGGAAGATTGAGCCTACGCGAGCGGAAGACCGTCCTCGTCCATCCGGGAAGCGAGCTTCCTCATAAAGGCGCCCACCCCATTGAAAATGTCCCGTGCATCGTCGGGAGTATAAATCTGGTCTAGATGCATGGTCGCGTTGCGCCATGGGTTCTGCATACCAGCGAGCGCCGCATAGGCGTTGTCAAACAAATCGTCGTCACCCCCGCCTCTAATCAGATTTGGTGGCCAGCGTTTGTCAATTTCGTCTTTGATCGAACGAAGCACCTTTCCCCAAGTGCGCTCGATCGCCCGAGTTGGGTCAGCGATTCCCAGGCATTTGGACAACGCGCGAATGGCTGCTTCCAACGCGCGGACCGAATGGAAAGCGCTCGCGGTGCTACGATCCAGCGCAAGGCATTTGCCTGCCTCGCTAATTTCGTAGGCGATGGATGGAAATTTCAGCCCGACAGTCGGCCCAAATAGCGGTTGGGGCGGCTCAAAACGATCCTGCTCTTGCGAGTTAAGGACAAGAAATTTGATGATCGACAGTTCCCTTCTAAGGGTAGTTTCTATGTCATCCAGACCAGCTCGCAATCCTTCAATTGTATGAACGGCACCCCCGACAAATAAGGGATCATTTCATTTACGGCTATCTTGGTGATTTTGGCGCCCAGAGTGTCTAAATGCTTGGATAGATCGGTCAGATGATTCAATACTATCTGACGCAGAAAATCCTCGCGTTCGTCTTTATCGGCTGGCGCGCCATGGACTTCGGCGGAAACAATTGCGGTAGAAATAGAACTACGCAAAGTCGCCAAATCGCTTGTCACCATGAGGAAGGCTTCGGCCTTAAAAGTCAGCATTTCCCACAGGCTCCAAAGCCTGCCGGGTTGCCCCCGAAATGGACGCAGATCGTCCCGGCGCTGCCCACTTGTAACGCCGCTGGGTCCGTGAAGTCCAATATGCCCTAGCGTTTATTTGCTGCGGCAATGACTTCATCGGAGACAAATTCGCGGCGATCGGCCTGCGCCAAACCTTCTTGGAGGTCTGCCCATTCATCGTCGCTGATGACGTACACGCCTGTCCGACGACTTTCGATTTCCGCCGCGTGCTCAGCGAGTTCTTTCTGGTCGGTTTCAGACCAAGTCTCGGCGCGCTCAAGCAAGGTTTTAAGCTTCGACGTCATGCTGGAATCATATCACAGGGGGAATTTTCCGCCAGCCGCCTATATAAGCCTTGCGTCCGTAGCGCGCAGATAAAAGATCGGCGTCGTCGAACGCGATAGCGACGAAATCGCAATGGATCGGCCGGTTTTCGGGATTTCACCAAGGGGCAAGGTCTAAGGCGCAACCTATCCGGTTCTCCGCGCTTAGCCATTGCATGTTCCTCGTTTGTTCTCATCCTCTATGCTATCTTCTGCCTGATTCGAAAGAAAAAACATTCATGGATGACGATCTGTTCGGCGCTTCCGGCGCGCGAGGCAAGCCTCCGGTCAAGCCCAAGATTCCCGCGCCCCGCGCTGGCACGCTGGGCGAAGTCGACTACAACGCCTCTTCGATCGAAGTGCTCGAAGGCCTGGAGCCGGTGCGGCGGCGCCCGGGCATGTATATCGGCGGCACCGACGCCAATGCTTTGCACCATCTGTTCGCCGAAGTGATCGACAATGCGATGGACGAGGCGGTGGCCGGCCACGCCACTTTCATCGAAGTGTCGTTCGAGGAAGGCGGCTGGCTCACCGTCACCGACAACGGACGCGGCATTCCCGTCGACGCGCATCCCAAATTCCCCAAGAAATCCGCGCTCGAAGTGATCATGACGACGCTGCACGCGGGCGGCAAGTTCGACAGCGCCGCTTATAAGACTTCGGGCGGCCTGCATGGCGTCGGCGTCTCCGTCGTCAACGCCCTCTCCTCGCGGCTCGAAGTCGAGGTCGCGCGCGGCCAGACCCTCTATCGCCAGGTCTTCGAGCGCGGACGTCCCGTCAGCAAGCTCGAGACGATCGGCAAAGCCCCCAACCGGCGCGGCACCAAAGTGCGGTTCCTGCCGGACGAGCAGATTTTCGGCAAGGGCGTGCATTTCGACCCGGCGCGCATTTTCAAAATGGCGCGCGCCAAGGCCTATCTGTTCGGCGGCGTCGAAATCCGCTGGCGCTGCGCCGCGGCCTTCGTCGATGCTAAGATTCCGGCCGAGGCGATGTTCCGCTTTCCCGGCGGCCTGAAGGATTATCTGGCCGCCGATATCGAGGGACAGGAACTCGTCATCGACCAGCCGTTCGTCGGCAAGGTCAGCAAGGTCGGCGGCCATGGCTCGCTCGAATGGGCGATTGCCTGGATGGCGGGCGAGGACGGCTTCGTCCATTCCTATTGCAACACGATTCCGACGCCCGACGGGGGAACCCACGAGACGGGCCTGCGCACGGCGCTTCTGCGGGCGCTCAAAGACCATGCCGAGCGCATCGGCCAGACCAAGCGGGCGAGCGCGCTTACCGCCGATGACGTGATGGCGACCTGCGCCGCGCTGATCTCGGTATTCATTCGCGAACCCGAATTCCAGGGCCAGAACAAAGGGCGGCTGCAAACCGTCGAAGCCGCCAGGATCGTCGAAAACATCATTCGCGACGCGTTCGACCACTGGCTCGCCGCCTCGCCAAGCCAGGCGACCCGGTTGCTCGACTGGTCGGTCGAGCGCGCCGAGGAGCGTCTGCGCCGGCGCGCCGAAAAGGATGTGTCGCGGAAATCCGCGGTGCGGAAATTGCGGCTGCCCGGCAAGCTTGCCGATTGTACCAATACTTCGGCGCAAGGCTCTGAATTGTTTATCGTCGAGGGCGATTCGGCGGGCGGCTCCGCCAAACAGGCGCGCGATCGCGCCTCCCAGGCGATCCTGCCTTTACGCGGCAAGATTCTCAACGTCGCCTCGGCGACGCGCGACAAGCTTTCGCAAAACCAGCAGCTCGCCGATCTCATGCAGGCGCTCGGCTCGGGTTCCGGCTCGAGCTATCGCTCGGCCGACCTGCGCTACGACAAGATCATCATCATGACCGACGCCGATGTCGACGGCGCGCATATCGCGTCCTTGCTCATCACCTTCTTCTACCGCCAGACCCCCAAACTGATCGACGAAGGCCATCTTTATCTGGCGGTCCCCCCGCTCTACCGGCTGACCCAAGGCGCCAAATCGATTTATGCGCGCGACGACGCGCATAAGGATGAATTGATGAAGAGCGGTTTTTCGGGACGCGGAGCGATCGAGATCAGCCGCTTCAAAGGACTTGGCGAAATGCCGATGCGCGATCTCCGGGATACGACGATGGACCCGGCCAAGCGCGCTCTGTTGCGCGTGGCGGTGGTCGACGCCGACCGCGAGTCGACCGCCGACGCGGTGGAGCGGCTGATGGGCCTCAAACCCGAGGCGCGCTTTGCTTTCATCCAGGAGCGGGCGCCACGCGCCAGCGAACTCGTCGATATTTAATCGAAACGGCAAGGCTTCGTTTACCATGTTCGCCCAAGATTGACGCGGGGCGAGCGAGGGTCGGCGATGATATCGAGGTTTTGGAGACATCGGACGGGTTCAGCCGTCGAATATTTCGCGGTCGGCTCCGTCTTTGTCGCCGTCGCGGCCCTGTTCATCGGATATTCCGCGCAACAATTGGCGAGCGACGGCGATCTGCCGACGATCGCTTTCCTCAGCCCCGACCAATACGTCGCCAAGAAGACCAAAGCGCCGAGCTTCAATTCGATCGACTATACCGCGACCGGATCGGTCAACGGACAGAGGATCGTCCTCGATCCCTGCACGGGACGTCAAAAGCCCGAGTGACGCTTCCAACCCTCGCCAAAGCGCCGCCGGTCGACAAGATCGGCTGGATCGCCCTGCTCGTTGGAACCGGCATCATCGCCTGGTCGGGCGTGCTGGCGCATTTTCTCGATGTGGGACCGCTGGCCGGCGCGGCGTGGCGAATGGGATTGGCGGCGCCGGTCCTCGCCGTCTGGGCCAATCTGGCTTCGGGACGCCGAACGAGCATCGCGCCGCCCGCGACTTTGGTTTTTCCGCTTGTCCTCGCCGGGTTCGCCTTCGCCGCCGACGTCGGCTCCTTCCACATCGCCCTCACCGGAACGAAAGTCGCCAACGCCTCGTTCATCGGCAATATCGCGCCGATTCTGACGGTCGCCGGCGGCGCTCTATTTTTTGCCGAACATCCGCCGCCGCGCGTCTGGTTCGCGCTCGCGCTGGCGATTTTCGGCTCTTGGGTCATGGCGGGCATGGCCGCGCCGGCCGAATTGCGGTACGGCGACCTATTCGCCCTTTGCGCCGCCGTTTCCTATGCGACCTATTTGCTCGTCATCAAACGCGTGCGGGCAAAACTGGACGGGCCGAGCGCGACCCTTTGGTCGGCGATCGTATCGGCGATCGCGCTCGCCGCCGCAGCCATGTTTCGCGGCGAAACGCTGTTGCCGCGCAGCGCGCTCGGCTGGACGATCGTAGTGCTGCTCGGCGTGGTTTCCCATGCGATGGGACAAGGCCTGACCTCGGTGGCGATCGGACGCGTGCCGGTCGGCGTGGTGGCGCTGGTCATTCTCGCGCAGCCGCCATTTTCGGCTCTGATCGCCTGGGCGGTTCTAGGCGAAATGATGAGCCCGCTGCAGATTCTGGGCGGCGCAGTGATATTGGGCGCCGCCCTGCTGGCGCGGCCGAAATGAGATAGTATCGTTCCGATTCGGCTTGTGCGAATCATCTGGCCCTGCCTCAAAAAATGCGCTATCGTAGAGACGCGTCGACGGGCCCGTTTTGGCCGATCGGCGAAGCAGGCTAGCTGATGCTCTTATCCGTTCTGGTTCCGTACCCGGCTTCGCGCCAGCGCGCGGCGACGCAGAACTTGGCTCGCGATCGCTCGCCATCCGATGATTTCGTTTCAGGTTTCAACGGATCGGCCCTTTGACAGGGGTTACAGCGGGCGAATGAGCGCTAAAAAAATTACATTCATGGATTTCGAGCGCAACAAACGCGTTTCGGATGAGTTTCGCCGTTTGGTCGGCGGGGCGGGCGGAGCTCTTTCAGGGACATGAAACAGCTCTAAATTATTGGAAAACGGCGGAGACTTAGGGATATCATGAGCAAGGGTAAGGATTTTCGGGCGCCCAGGAAGCGCGGATTCGACGACGACGGGCCCATGCCGTACGAGTCGCGCCCGCGTCCTTCGCGCAGCTTCGATGCCGGCGCGGGCGGCTTTGCCGGCGGCGCACCAAGCGGCGCGCCCGGGGCGCCATCATCGCCCGCGACGGGCCCCACCGTCGACGCGGTCGTCAAATGGTTCAAGGCGGACAAGGGCTATGGCTTTGTCGAACTGGCCAATGGCCAGGGCGACGCCTTTCTGCATGTGAACGCGCTGCATGCCTCGGGACACGATTCCGTGCCGCCGGGCGCAAAACTGCGCGTTCAAGTGGGTGCCGGCGCCAAGGGCGCGCAGGTGACGCGCGTGCTGGAAGTCGACACCGCCGGAGCGGACGAGCGCGCGCCGCAGCGCGCGTTCGGCGATGCGCCGCGCCCGCCCCGGCGAGCCGCCCCCGATCCGTCGACGGCGGTCAGCGTCGCCGGCAAGGTCAAATGGTTCGATGACGCCAAGGGCTTCGGGTTCGTGGCGAGCGACGACGGCGGCAAGGACGTCTTCGTGCATATTTCGATCCTCGGGCCGGCCGGCGTCACGCATCTGGCCGAAGGCCAGAGCGTCAATATGCGCGTCGTCGACACGCCGAAGGGGCGCGAAGCCGTTTCGCTCTCTCTCTAGGGCGTGGGCAGATTTCGGAGCGTCACCGGGGCTCGACCTCGGCGAGTGAGCGCGCGGCCGTCCAAGCGGCCCGCGCTTTTTGTTTTTCAAGAGCAAATCGGCCGCCAATTGGCCGGCCAAGACAGGAATGAGTCCGATGAGCCCTTCGCGCGAAATCGCATCGCTGCTCGACATTATGGCGGCGCTGCGCACGCCGGTCACCGGCTGTCCCTGGGATCTCGAGCAGAGTTTCGCGACCATCGCGCCTTATACGATCGAGGAGGCCTATGAGGTCGCCGACGCGATCGAGCGCGGCGACATCGCCGATTTGCGCGACGAACTCGGCGACCTGTTGTTGCAGGTGGCTTTTCACGCGCGCCTTGCTCAAGAGGCCGGGCATTTCGATTTTGGCGGCGTCGTCGAGGCGATCACCGCGAAATTGATCCGCCGTCATCCGCATGTGTTCGATCACGCGCGCGATCTGTCGCCCGACGAGGTCAAGGCTCTGTGGGGGCGGATCAAGACGCAGGAGAAGCTCGATCGGGCTGAGGCGCGGGCGAAAGACGGCGCGCCCGAACGCCCCGCCGGCGCCCTTGCCGGCGCTCCGCTCGCCCTGCCCGCTCTCACGCGCGCCGTGAAATTGCAGGAAAAGGCCAGCAAAGTCGGCTTCGACTGGAACGACCCCCTTGCCGTTCTCGCCAAATTGCGTGAAGAGACGATCGAGATCGAAGAGGCGCTGGCGGCCGGCGACGCGGCGGCGGTGAAGGGCGAGGTCGGCGATCTCCTGTTCGTCGTCGCCAATCTCGCGCGTCATTTGCGCGTCGATCCGGAAGCCGCGCTGCGCGGCGCCAACGCCAAATTCGAGCGGCGGTTCGCGCATATCGAGGCGCGGCTCGGCGAGCAGGGCCGCGAGCCCGCGGACGCCAGCCTCGAAGAGATGGACGCGCTTTGGGACGAGGCCAAACGCGGCGAGCGCGAACCGGCGTGAGCGCGAGGCGCTATTGCGCCGCCCGCAAGCCGCCAAAACGCTGCGCCACGCGCGCGAGCTTATCCGGCGCGACGCGCACTTTAAGCTGGATGCGGCCATCTTCCGAAGTCTGGCGCGTCATCACTTCGGTGTTCTCATAGAGCCAGTGCAGGCCCCGCCCGTCGGCGCCTTCGAGCTCGATGTCGACAAGACTGCGCCCTTGCGCCAGGCGCGCTTCGATCGCCTCGAGGAGCCGCTCGGTCCCCTCCCCGGTCAAAGCGGACACGGCGAGCGGTTGGGCGGCGTCCGCCCCCTGCCCGTCCAGCATGGCGGCGCGCTGCTCGGAATCGAGCTTATCGAGCTTGTTCCAAACTTCGATGACGCGCTCGGCGCCCACAGCGACGCCGAGTTCGCCAAGGATCGCCTCGACGTCCTGGCTCTGCGCCTCGCTATCCTCATGCGAAATATCGCGCACGTGCAAAATGACGTCGGCGGCCAGAACTTCTTCCAAAGTCGCGCGAAAGGCCGAAATCAGCATGGTCGGCAAATCGGAAACGAACCCGACCGTGTCGGACAGGATGGCGGCGCCGCCATGGGGCAGCTTCAAGAGCCGCATGGTGGGGTCGAGCGTCGCAAACAGCATGTCGGCGGCGACCACTTCGGCGCGGGTCAGGCGGTTGAACAAGGTCGACTTGCCCGCATTGGTGTAGCCGACCAGCGCGACGATCGGATAGGGAACGTCGCTGCGGCTTGCGCGATGCAAAGCCCGCGTCTTCTTGACGCCTTCTAGATCGCGCTCGATGCGGATCATCCGCTCCTGGATGAGGCGCCGGTCGGTCTCAATCTGGGTTTCGCCGGGACCGCCGAGAAAGCCGAAGCCGCCGCGCTGGCGCTCCAGATGGGTCCAGGAGCGCACGAGGCGCGATTTTTGATAGGCCAGATGCGCAAGCTCGACTTGCAGCACACCCTCGCTGGTGCGCGCGCGCCGCCCGAAAATCTCCAGGATCAGGCCGGTCCGGTCGATGACCTTGGCTTTGAACGCCTTTTCGAGATTGCGCTGCTGCACGGGCGAGAGCGCGCAATCCATCACGACGAGGGCGATTTCGTCGGCCTGGACCCGCGCCGCGAGTTCTTCGACCTTGCCCTTGCCGAGATAAGTCGCCGGCCGAATGACGTTCAGCGTGACGAGTTCGGAGGCGACGACATTGAGATCGATTGCCCGGGCAAGACCGCAGGCTTCCTCGAAACGCGCCTGGGGTGACCGGGCGGCGGCTGCGCGGTCCGCGCCGGGTCGGTGAACGGACGGATAGGGGCCGACCACCAGCGTGCGCGTGTTAAGCGCAGCCGTCATCTCGGGCTTGCGCAGGCGGTCTTCTAGCGCGAGTTTGCTCAATGAGGCGCTATGTCTCTGTTCTGGCGCATTAATTCTTCTCCGGCGCGGCGCCTTCTTCGCCCGCCTCAAACATCTGGATGGGGCTGGCGGGCATGATCGTCGAGATCGCGTGCTTATAGACAAGTTGCGAATGGCCATCGCGGCGCAGAAGCAGGCAGAAATTGTCGAACCAGGTCACGAACCCCTGCAATTTGACGCCATTGACGAGAAAGATCGTCACGGAAGTTTTCGTCTTGCGGACATGGTTGAGGAATGTGTCTTGAAGGTTTTGCGCTTTTTCGCTCGCCATGAGCTAATCCTATTGATTTTGGGCCGCCGAGGCCGGCCGTCGCACCATTTTGCTTTTCCGGCGCCCCTCGTTGCGTCGCGCCGCTGACTTCTATTTAGCAATAAGAAGCAGTCTTGCCATAGGCGCAAGGCAAAGTTTGTGCCCCGCGCAAATTTGGCCCCGAGCGCTACGGGTTGGAAGTTTCCGCAAAAGCGTGGAACTTGCCGCGTAGCGACAAAGCGATCGGTCCGGGGCGGCCATCGCCGATCAATCGTTCGTCAATCGCCGCGACCGGCATGACGAGATTGATTGCGCTCGTTAGGAAGGCTTCGCGCGCGCCATAGGCTTCCTCAAGCAAGAAGGCGCGCTCCTCGAAAGCCAGTCCCTCTGCCTGCAACAGCGCGAGCAAGGTGGCCCGAGCGACGCCGTGCAGGATCGTCTCATCGGCGCGGCGGGTGACCAGCGCGCCGGCCGGCGTGACGATCCAGGCGTTGGTCGCCGCCCCCTCCGTGACATAACCCGCCTCATCCACCAGCCAGGCTTCATAGGCGCCGTGGTCGCGCGCGCTCTGCCTGGCGAGCACGTTGGGCAAGAGCTGCAGGCTCTTGATATCCGGGCGCGCCCACCGGAGGTCGGCCATTGTGACGACCCGCACGCCTTTGGCGGCGCGCGCCTCGCCGATGCGCCGGTCGATCGAGCGGGCGGTGACGACAAGGCCCGGACTCGTCGCCGGTTCGGGAAAGGCGTGATCGCGCCGGGCGACGCCGCGCGTCGCCTGCACATAGACCATTCCGTCGCGCACGCGATTTCGAGCGACGATTTCGCGCATGACAAAGCGCAACGCGGGCGCGGAGATCGGCGCTTCAATCCGCAGGGCGGCGAGCGAGCGCTCGAGGCGCGCCAGATGGCGGGTCTCGTCGATCAGCGCGCCGTTGCGGATTTCGCATACTTCATAGGGTCTGACGCACTCTCGATGATGCTCGTCGTGTTCACGCCGCTCCGATGAGCCTCGCTTCAAGAAGGTCGATCTTTGCTCGGCCGTACATCTGACGCTTGATCATCTTCAACCTATTCAC
>Ga0182024_10027118_pt1 | contig 10039 bp, 9 predicted proteins | sample P32metaG_FD_120480 | JGI IMG/M metagenome (GOLD analysis project Ga0182024, IMG submission 120480) | Permafrost microbial communities from Stordalen Mire, Sweden - P3-2 metaG (Illumina Assembly) | ecosystem: Environmental > Terrestrial > Soil > Wetlands > Permafrost | place: Sweden: Stordalen...
GACGAAACAGCACCGGACCGCGCGAGGTTAGTTTCACCAGTAGAGCCACCACTGCCATCACCGGCAAGGTGAGCACCAGGCCGACAATGCAGATGAAAAAGGAATAAAGCGCCTGTATCGCGAGCTTATTCCGGTTGGGACCGAGCTCAGCCGAGAAAATCAACTGCGACGGCCGCAGATCGCGCGTGGAGACGCGATGAAAAATATTTTGGTAGGTTACGGCGGCTTCCTCCACATGAACGCCGGACAGGCGCAGGTCGAGGAGCTGTTCGACCGGCATATTCTGGCGGCGCTCGCTCATCCCCACCACGATCGAATCGGGCCGGTGCAAGGAGACCATGCTGCCGATGTCCGAGATCATGCCCAGCAGCGGCGATCCGGAGAGCTTGGGGGGCGCCCGCGGATCGTTGTCCAGATAACCGATGGGCGCGAGGCCCAGTTCCGGACGTTCGAAAATCCGAGCAATGATATCGGCTACCACCGGCGAGGAGCCCAGGAACAGGATTCTTCGCGCGCCGACCGCTTTCATCACCAGGCTGATATACGCAATGCGCCAGGTGGGCACCAGCGCCAAGGCGAGGGCGCTGCCATAAACCATTGCGAATTTCGGGAGCAGGAAAAAACTCCAGCGCCCGTAATTCAGCAGCGCCTGTAGCAGAAAGGCGAAGCCCAGCACCATGCAAAATTGCTGAAATAGAACCATTCTCGAGGCGACCTTGTAATCGTCGTACAAATCGGTCAGATAGAGCCCCAGTACGATGATGAGCACGACGGCGCTCACGCCCCACATTCCGTTGTCGTCCAGCAGGAAAATGTCGGGTGCCTCGACCGTCCAGTAGACGGCCAGTAAATAACATGACAGGAGCAGGACCGCTTCGGAGACGATCAGCGCGACGACGCTGGCGGGAACGAAAACTTTAAAAAGCCGGATCACAGGAAAGATCGCGCCCCATCACGAGCGAATTCGTCATTTTAGCATTTCGCATGGGAGTTCCCGCGCGATCCTCGGTAACCTTAGATTCGATTAGAGGAACTTCGGCTGAATTTTGCGACATCCTTTGCGTCGATCGCGCGGCCGCCGCGAAACGGCATCGGCTCTTGTGCAACGATGTTGGTGACGGCCGGCCATGGCTTCGGCATGAATGGCTCCGGGCCGGTGTTTATCAGTTGAGCTCACACCTGTTCCGATTCGCGAGGATTAGCTACGATGCGTTCGACCCTGATGAAGTTCTACTGGAGGATGGAGAGGGCATTCTATCCGGAACTGCGGTATTCCCAATGGCACTACCACCAGACGCTAAATAGAACAATCCCGCAAGGCTGTGAATGGCTAGATCTGGGCTGTGGTCACCAGATGTTCGCGAGCTGGATGACAGTTGAAGAGCGCGACCTGGCGATGCGGAGCAGGCGGTTGATCGGGATCGATCTCGATTGGGAAGCACTAAAGGGCAACAAGTTCGCTTCGGCGACCGTTTTTGGCAATCTGGAGAGCCTGCCGTTTCGGTCCATCTCATTCGACATCGCGACGGCGAATATGGTGGTCGAACACCTCACCGATCCCGACGCCGTGTTGCGCGAAGTACGACGGGTTTTAAAGCCAGGCGGCCTATTTATCCTCCACACACCCAACCTTCGGTCGGTCGTCATCGGGCTCGCGTCTCGAATGCCTCAATTCTTGAAAAATGCCTTGGCTCTAATTTTGGAGGGCCGCAAAGAGGCGGACGTTTTTCCGACGCATTACCGCATGAATACGCTGGCAATGATCCGGCAGCGCGCCGAGGTCAACGGGTTCCATGTTCAGGAACTCCGATCGGTGTGCTCTTCCGCGATCACGGCATTGTTTGGGCCGCTCTCGATCATCGAGCTTTTGTACTTGCGCGCGCTCGCGGCGGGCTCGATGGAGGGGCGCCGCAGCAATCTGATCTGCGTTTTGCGGAAATGCTGAAGAGAGTTCGCGTCCCGTCACTCGCAAGACGGTTGCAGTGCTTAGAATCGCTCGGAAGCTTTCCTCACGCTCGTGCGCGTCTCGAAGAATGAGTTCGGGCAATCGCAACTTTTTCTTAAGTCGTGCAGCACACGGCCATCGCTTAGGGTGGAGACCGTTGCCTGCGCGAGGCCGTCCGCGTTACCATCTCTCCACAGTCTCCAAAAAATGCAATCTCCTCATTCAGACGAACAGTCGCGGGTCGCGGTCCTCGGATTGGGCTATATCGGCTGTGTCACGGCGGCATGCCTGGCCTCGACCGGGCACCGGGTCTGCGGCGCCGACCGCGATGAACATAAAGTTTCGAGCGTTTCAAAAGGCGAAGCTCCGTTCTACGAACCGGGTCTGGAGCCGCTGGTTCGGGAGAGCGCGGCATCGGGCCGGCTGACGGCAACCACGTCCACCGCGGATGCGATTCGCGACGCCGACATAGCGCTGATCTGCGTCGGGACTCCGTCGGAGCGGAACGGCAATCTGGGTCTCGATCAATTGCGCCGCGCGACTGAAGACGTCGCCGCGGCGGTGGCCGGCCGCACGCGTCCGCTGGTGGTGGCGATCCGCAGCACGGTTTTCCCGGGCACGTGCGAACAGGTGGTGATGCCGGTCTTTGCCGGACATGAACAGATCAGCGTGGTCGCCAATCCGGAATTTCTGCGGGAAGGCATCGCGGTGAAGGATTTCCGCGAAGCGGCGCTGGTGGTGGTGGGCGGAAGCGATCCCGCCGCGATGGGCCGCGTCGCGTCTTTGTACCGCAGCGTGCCGACGGCGCCCTGTCTGGTGACGCTGCGCACCGCCGAAATGATCAAATACGCGTGCAATGCGTTTCACGCGGTGAAGATTGGTTTCGCTAACGAAATCGGCGCGCTGGCCGAGATGTTGGGCGTTCCTCCAGACGAAGTGCTGGGGACGCTTTGCAAAGACGACAAGCTCAATATTTCGACTGCGTATCTGAAACCCGGATTCGCGTTTGGCGGATCTTGCCTGCCCAAGGATCTGCGAGCGCTGCGGTATCGCGCCGCGCGGCTGGATTTGAGACTGCCGCTGCTCGAATCCGTTCTTCCCGGGAACGACGAGCATCTGCGCCGCGCCATTCAATCGGCTCTCGACCTGGGGCCGGTGAAGCTAGGCGTGGTCGGACTGGCGTTCAAAGAAAATACCGACGATCTGCGAGAGAGCCCCGTGGTGGGTTTGCTCGAACACCTGATCGGAAAAGGCCGCGAGCTGCGGGTTTACGATCCGCACATTCAGATGGAGAAGATTTACGGGTCGAATCGCGACTATATTCTCAATGCCATTCCGCACATCGGTCGATTGCTGACCAGCGGCTTCGATCAGCTGAGCGGTTGGGCCGATCACCTGGTGCTGACGCAGCAGCCATCGAAAGAACTGGCCGCGCAGATTCGTGCGAGCGGCAAACCGGTGCTCGATCTGGCGCGCGGCCTGCGCTAATTACGACGCAGCGCCGGTGCGTCCCAGGAAATATTCCCGCAGCACGGCGTGACAGCGGATTCTAGCTTCTCCGTCCCATAGCGGCGGCGTGCCGCTCTTCTTTGGCGCGCGGAGAGTTTCGTTCCAGGCTTCGAGAATCGTCGATTTGCGCGTTCCCGCCAGACGGTTGGTGCCATGCTCGACGGTTACCGGACGTTCGGTATTGTCGCGCAGCGTCAGGCAGGGGACGCCGAGCACAGTGGTTTCCTCCTGAATTCCGCCGGAATCGGTGAGGACCACGAAACTGCCGGCCTGCAACGCCAGAAAGTCGACGTAGCCCAGCGGCTCCAATAGACGGATTCGGTCGGGAATCGCGATCGAGGCGTCGGCCAGGCGGGAGCGCGTGCGGGGATGAACCGGCCACAGCAGCGGCACGCGTTCCGCGATCACCCGCAGCGCTTCCACGATTTCAGCGAACTGGTGCTCGTCATCCACATTCGCCGGCCGATGCAGTGTGACCAGGCCGAATCCGCCGGCCGTGACGTTCAGCTCCGTTAGAATGCCGGATTGCCGGGCTTTGGGAAGATGGCGGCGCAGCGAATCGATCATCAGATTACCCACCATGTGGATCGACTCTGGTGGATGGCCTTCGCGTAGCAGATTCACCCGGCCGCTTTCCTCGGTGACCAGCAGGACTTGGGAGATGGAATCCGTCACGATGCGGTTGATCTCTTCGGGCATGGACCAGTCGAAACTGCGCAGCCCGGCCTCGGCGTGAATCACCGCGATTCCCATTTTGCTGGCCACCAGCGCCGCCGCGACGGTGGAATTGACGTCGCCGACCACGATCACGCCGCGGGGACGCCGCTCCAGCAGCACCGGCTCGATGCGTTTGATGATCTCGGCGGTCTGCTGAGCGTGCGTTCCCCCGCCGGCGCCCAGATGATACTCGGGATCCGGCAAGCCCAGGTCGCGGAAGAACTGACCCGACATATTGTCATCGAAATGTTGTCCGGTGTGCACCAGGCAAGGGGCGAAGTCCTGATCCGTGGAAAGGGCGTTCAGCAGCGGCGCGACCTTCATGAAGTTGGGTCGAGCGCCGGCCACAATTACCAGGGGAATGGTCATCTTCTTCATTGCAGCACACACGAGTTTCTCAAAAGAGCGGTATCATGAGAAAACGCGGCGCTGCTGCGTCGTTTTGTGGAGTCGGATCAGATTCGTGATGGGAGACCAGGAATTGGCGTAGAGGAGGCGGCAATTGATAAAAAGTTGCCGGCCGATTGCAGACCCGTCCTCATCCTGGCGCATTCCTACCCGCCGGTCAGCGATTCCGGATCGCAACGGCCCCATCGTTTTGCAACTTATCTCGGCCAGATGGGTCGCCGGGTGGAAGTGATGACCACCACGCAGTATTACGACGCGCCGAGCGTTCCCGGTATTCATCGGTTGCCGCAGCCGCCGCGGACGCGCATCGGACGCCTGTTCCGAAAAGCTCTGTGGATTGCGGCGATCCCGCTGCGAACTTACGACTACGGGATCATGTGGCTCCTTCACTCCCGTTCCTATGCCCGCAGGCTGGCCTCGGAATTAGGAGACTGTGTCGTCCTCTCCACATTTCCGCCGCTGTGCAGTCACCTGACCGCGCTGGCTGTTAAGAATCGTTCCAAGGATCGGAAACGCGTGACGTGGATCGCCGATTTTCGCGATCCGATGATCGGCAATCCGTTTCGGGGCTTCAACGCTGTCACCCGGATGCTCGACCGCCGGCTGGAACGCGTCATCATACGCAAGGCGGATGCGGTCCTGGTGAATACCGATAGTCTGGCGGGAGAGCTGCGGCAGCGATATCCCGAGCAGGCGGGAAAGATCTCAGTGCTGTGGAACGGCTACGATCCGGCGGAGCAATTCGGCCCATTGCCGATTCCGCCGCGCGATTTCCGCGCGCTGGCCCATGTCGGAACGATGTACGGCGGACGTCATCCGGCCATCCTGATCGATAGTTTCGATCGTCTGCGGCTTCAAGGCTGCCCGTCTCTCGACAAAATCAGACTGGTTCAGATCGGACCCGCGGACCTGGGTGACATGCCCAATCGCGAGAGATTTCTGGAGATGGTCCGCGAGGGCCGCGTTGAAATGGGTGGGGAGCGCGTCCCGCGCGCCGATGCGATGCGCGCCATCGCAGAAGCCGATCTGCTTCTGTTGCTGGATCTGAATATCGCCGACGAGAGCACCCAAGTTCCCGCCAAGATTTTCGATTACGTTCGCGCCGGCCGGCCGATTCTGTTGTTCACCAACCGCAACTCGCCGTCGAGCGAGATCATTGCGAAATGCGGGGTCCCGCACCGGATCGTTTACCGCGACGATTCTGCGGACCGGATCGACGCGCAGGTCCGCGAGTTTCTCAGTCTGCCGAGCGACGCCGTCGCTGCCAGCCCGTGGTTCCTCGAACGCTTCGACGGAGCTCGCCAGGCGCAGGAGCTGGGCAGGTTGATCGGCACGCTATGACGCTTCGCATCACCACCACGGTCGATCCGGCCGAATGGGACGCGCAGGTGGAAGCTCTCGGCGCACCGGTGTTTCACTCCACCGTCTGGGCGCGATATTCGACCGACGGCAAACCAAATCTGGAGCCGTTATTCTGCTCGATCCTGGACGACGACGCCAAGGTTCGCGGAGTCGCGCTGCTGTTTCGACAAGGTTCCGCGAATCCGTTCCTGCGGCGGGTCGGGTCGCGGGTCTACTCTGATGCACATCCGTGGGTGGATGACGCGGCGCTGTTTCCGGATTTCGTGCGCCAGATTGAGGAACATGCCGGCGGCTCCGGCGCCCTGGAGCTGACCCTCGGAAGTTTCGGCACGCCCGGGCATCGCGACGAGATCGAGCAGCTCGGCTACCAGCTCAAGGATCGTTATGAATTCGTGCTGCCCTTGAGGAGAACCGACGAGGAGATCTTGAGCGCTATGGAACGGCGCCGCCGGCGTACTCTGCAGAAAGCGAGGGACGCCGGCGTGACCATCGAAATTTTGCAATTCGAGGAGGGCATCCCCGAGCTGCGCCGGCTTCAGCAATTCACCAAGGAACGTCTGGAACAGCGGGGAGCAATCGTCGATTTCGGGACGGTTCGACCGCCCGAGCAGGACGCGGCGCGGGAGCTGGTGAACGCCGGCCGTGCCGATCTGGTGGGTGCGCGGCACGATGGGCGGCTGGTGAGCGTTAGCCTGTACACGAAAATGAGCGGGCTAGTTTACTCCACGCTCGCGGGTCACGCACCGGAAGCGTATCAACTGAACGCGTACACGCTGTTATTGTGGACTGTTCTCCGCCGGTATCGCGAGGAGGGCCACCAGCGGTTGAATATCGGAGGCGTCCCAGCCGCGGCTGCCGAGGAGACGTCGCCGGATCACGGACTGTATCTTTACAAGGCGGGTATGGGCGGCGCGCAGGAGGCGTGCTCCACCGGATCGAAGATCCTGAAGCCGGCGCGACACAAAGCGATCGAAAGGGCCCGTGCGTTGCTGCGCCGCTAGAATCGTGGAAGTTGCTGGTAAATGAGCGAACACAGTTTCGCCAACATCATTCGAAAAAGCGGAACCTACGCGACCGCGGTCCTGGCGACGCGCGCACTCAGCTTCATCCTGATCCCGCTCTATACGCGCTATCTCACAACCGCGGATTACGGCGTCCTCGAGCTTCTGGAGCTCACCGTGAACGTCATCATCCTGTTTGCGGGTCTGCGCCTGGGGCAGGCGCTTTTCTATTTTTATTTCTCTGAGAGCGATCCCGCCGCGCGGGAGCGCCATATGAGCACCAACGTTCTGGCCAGCCTGGCGCTGGGCGCGGGCATAGCGGTGGCGGCGTGGTTCGCGTCGCCGCTACTCAGCCGCTTTGTATTCGGGACTCCTCAATATGCGCGCCTGTTTCGGCTGACCGCGGTCAGCATCGGCTTCGCCATCCCCATGGAAACCTTCCTGTGCTGCCTGCGCACGTTCAACGAGCCAGGCATGTACGCCTGGATCGCCATCGCGCGAACCCTGCTGGCCGGCGTTCTGAATGTCGTTTTCCTGGTCCGCTTTCGTATGGGCGTGGCGGCGATGTTGTGGAGCAACATTCTCAGTCTGGGGCTGTGCCTGGTGGGAGTGGCCGCGCATATTTTCCGCCGCGTGCCGATTCGCTTCGACCTCGCCTCGTTCCGGCAACAGACCAGATACACGGTTCCGCTTTCGGTCGGCTCGGTGGGTGAATTCATCCTGAACTACGGCGACCGCTTCTTCCTCAGAAAAGTAGTTTCGCTGAGTGCCATCGGAGTTTATTCGCTTGCCTATAAAATCGGGATGCTCATCCCGCTGGTTCAATATCCGTTCCAGCTTTATTGGGGTTCGCAGGAGGTGAATATCGTCCGGCAGGAAGGCGGCTGGAAGAAATTTACCCGGGTGGCCACTTATCTGACTCTCGGGTTAACCGCCGTGACGGTGGTCATCGTGCTGTTTATCGATCCGATCCTGCGGGTGATGGTGAGCCCCGGATTTCGCGAGGCAGGGCGCTATGCCGGCTGGATCGCGCTGGCCTACCTGATCCGCGCGGTCGGCGGCTACTTCCGCGAGATTTTCGTGATTGAAAAACGACCGGATCTGGATGCTTTGGTCTCCTGGGCGGGAACCGCGCTGGTGCTCGCCGGGTACGCGATCCTGATCCCCAGGATGGGTCTGTGGGGCGCGGTATGGGCCACGTTGGCGGGTTTCGCTGGACAATTTTTGGTTTCGCTGTTTGTCGCGCAAAAAATACGCCGGGTAGACTACGAGTTTTCCCGTCTCGCCCAAATTGCCGCGACCAGCATCGCCGTTGTAGCGCTGTACGGGTTGGTGCAGCCGGTTGGATTCTGGATGCAGGTGGCCCTCGGCATGGCGTTGACCGCTCTGTATATCGGCCTGCTTCTGGCCGGCGGAATTTTCAGTCGCGACGAACGCGACTACGTCAAAGCTCAATGGCGCAGATTCACCATGACGCCGGAGAAAACGCCTGTTCGGTAAGTTGCAACGATCGCTTGCGAAGCGAGGGCTTGGAGGCACCGTTCGCGCGGGCCTGGATTATCTCACCGAGCCGTTTGCGTCCTATCGGCCGCGCCGCCTGGCCAAGCGCTTTACGGATTGGCGCTATGACCGCCGTCATCACGTCGACACCAGCGTACCCGTCGTCCTCGGCCGCCTGCGCATTGAGGCGCCGAGTCTCCGATCCGGCAAACGATACCAGGCCACCAGCGAGCGAATTTTCCGCCGCGCCCTGGAAAGCCTCCCCATCGAACATCGGAATTTCGCGTTTCTCGATTTCGGCTCGGGTAAAGGCAAGTGCCTGTTGATGGCCGCCGATTATCCGTTCGCGGAGATCGTGGGAGTTGAATTTGCTCCGGAGCTGGTGGAGATCGCGCGCCGCAATTTTCGCACCTACCGGTCCCGGCGTCAGAAGTGCCGGAACCTGCAAACCGTCGCCTGCGATGCGGCCCTCTACCCGGTTCCGGCGCGGCCCTCGATTTTCTACTTTTACAATCCTTTTGGTCCGGATATCCTGATGAAGGTGGTTGAAAACATCCGGCGGTCGTTACAGGCTTTTCCTCGCCCGGCGTACTTCCTATACCTGAACCCGTTTCATCGCGAAGTGTTCGATCAGGCGGGATGGCTGTCGATATTAAAGGAATGCCCCGATTATTGTATTTATGTTCCCGATCGACCTTGAAAAATATCCGCTTGGGGAGCTGGATCTGGTTCGCGTCCCCGACCTGATTCGCATTCTTCCGAAAAACGGCGAAACCGCGCTCGACGTCGGCGCGTTGTGGGGATATTTCTCGGAGTATTTCACCAACCACTACCAGCACGTCACCGCGCTCGATCTGGAAAAACCGCAATGGGAGGTGCCGCGCGTCACCACCGTCGCCGGCGATATTACGCACCTTCAATTCCCCGATAATTCCTTCGACTGTGTTTTCTGCGCGGAAGTGCTGGAGCATATTCCGCAGGTGGAAAAGGCCGCATCGGAGTTGGCCCGCGTCACTCGCCGTCATCTGGTCATCGGAGTTCCTTTCGAGCAGGATCTGCGGCTGGGACGGCTGACCTGCATGCACTGTGGCCGCGTCAATCCGCCCTACGGCCACGTCAACTCGTTTACCGAATCGAGGCTTTTATCGCTGTTTTCCGGATTGACGGTCGAGACCACCAGTTTCGTGCTGCCGCAGAAGTGGGAGGGAACCAACGAACTATCCCGCTGGCTGTACGATCTGGCCCGGAATCCTTACGGCGACTACGATCGTCTGGAACCGTGCATGTATTGCAATCGCAAAGTGACGCGGCCGCCCGCGATGAATCTACTTCAACGGGGATGCGCCTTCGCGGCACTTCGGCTGAACCTGCTGCAGAACTTGTTTTCGCCGGTAAAACCAGGTTGGATTCACGTGGTGTTCCGGAAAGGCTGAGCGGCCGCTTCATTTCGGAAGGTCCTGTTCAAGCAGGTGCGAGTCGAGAACAAATTTTACCGCCCAATTCGGATACTCGTACGTCAGATACCCTCCCCAGACCGGAAATGAACCCTTCACCGCGCCGCGAATTCCGTCCTCGCCGTCGAGCCTGATGGTCCGCC
>Ga0182024_10027119_pt1 | contig 10039 bp, 9 predicted proteins | sample P32metaG_FD_120480 | JGI IMG/M metagenome (GOLD analysis project Ga0182024, IMG submission 120480) | Permafrost microbial communities from Stordalen Mire, Sweden - P3-2 metaG (Illumina Assembly) | ecosystem: Environmental > Terrestrial > Soil > Wetlands > Permafrost | place: Sweden: Stordalen...
ATGGTCGGCGTCGGCGAGGAAACCGGCGCCCTGGACGCGATGCTCGACAAGGTTGCGGAGTTCTACGAGGACCGCGTCGACGCCTCGGTGAAGGCGCTCACCTCGATCATGGAGCCGATCATGATCATCGTGATCGGCTCGATGGTGGGATTCATCGTGATCTCGATGTACCTACCGTTGTTCGAAGTCTACAACCACATCGAATAGCTCAGCGTTCGACCGGGCGGAGATCGGCCAGCAGCTTGCCGGCGCGCACAGACAGCGAGACGCGGCCGTCGAGCAGTTCCAACAGCTCCGCTCCCACCAGCTCGCGCCGCCAGCCGCGCAACGTGCGCACGTCGGCCTGACCACCGCCTGCGGCGGCGGTGCCCCCGTCCACCCGCCGGGCGGCGACGATCGCCTGTAGGTCGGCGCGCGCGGCGAGCAGCTCGTAGGCGAGGCCGGCCTCTCGCGCACGCGCTCGCACGAAGGCCTCGGCAAGGGCGATCAGGGGACCGTCGTCGGGGTCTGGCGCAGGCGGGCGTGTTTCCTGGAGCAGCGACTCGGGCGGGCGCTGGCTCCCGCGCCGCACGGCGTCCAGCAACTCGCGCGCCCGGCGGTGCAGGCTGGCCGCGCCGATGCCGCGGATCTGCTCCAGCTGGCTGCTCGAGGCCGGCTTGCGCTTTGCCAGCTCGATCAGCGCGGCGTCGCCGAGGGTGCTCTGCACCGGCCGGTCCGCGGCGGCGGCCGTACGCTCGCGCCACTCCACGAGCTCGCGGGCGACCGTCCTTGAGGACGCGCTCAGGCCGCGGATTCGGGGCAGGCGCGCGAAGATCGCATCGAGATCGCGCTCGTCGCTGGCCCGCTCGAGCGAGCGGCACTCCTCGCGCGCCCACTCCAGCCGGCCGAGCGCGGACAGGCGGCGTTCCAGCTCCGCCGCCAGATCGAGCAGGTGCACGACGTCCTCGCGCGCGTACTGCCGCTGCTCTGGTGAGAGCGGGCGCGTCTCCCAGCGCGTGAAGCTCGCGCTCTTGGCCAGACGCACGCCGAGGACCTCGGCGAGCAGCGTGTCATACGAGCATTGCGCGCCCAGCCCCGCGAAGCCCGCCGCGACCTGCGTGTCGAAGACGTTGCGCACCTCCGTCGCGAAGCGCCGGCGCACGAGCGCGACGTCCTGGCGCCCGGCGTGCACGACGACCTGCACCGCTGGATCGGCGAGGATCGCGGCCAGCGGCGCGCCGTCGAGGTCATCGGCGAGCGGGTCGAGCAGCTCGATGCGCTCGGGGTGAGCGGGAAGCTCGGGGTGGGCGGGATTCCTGGGGTGGGCGGGATTTCCAATCTCAGGAACCGCCAGCTGGATCAGGCACAGCAACGTGCGGTAGCGGCCCTCGCCCATGAACTCCGTGTCGAGCGCGATCCGCCCGGCGGCGCGGGCCGCGTCCGCGAGTGCGTCCAGGGATGTCTCGTTCACGTGAGCTGCTTCTCCCTCGGCTGCCACTACGCCTTCGCCCCGGGCAATAGGTACAGCAATCCACCTTGGGGTAAGCCCGCCTGGAGGGAGATGTCGGTTCCGTGCGCGCGCACCCACTTTGCCGGCGCCGAGCAGGCGGGATTCAGGGCCTGGGCCGCGCCCGTGCAGAAGGTGTTCAGGAAGGCGTACCTCACCTCTCCTTTCGCGATCAGCCGCTTCAGCTTCGCGACGCTTGTGAAGACGCGCGCGTCGTAGGTGGTCAGGACGAGCACCGGGCGGCCGTCCTGCACGATCAACGAGCCGACCGCGGTGGCCGACTCGGCGGCGACCTCGTAGCGCGCGCCGTCCTGGTGGGCGAGCAGGTAGGCGCTCAGCGGGTGCTGCTGGTCGCCGGGCAGCTCGCCGACGAGGCCCGCGTCGCTGACGCGATCGGCGATTGCCCTGAAGTCGGCCTTCAACGGGATCGCCAGCATCGCCACCAGCGCCAGCGCGATCACGCCGGCGGGCGCCAGCAGGGAGCGCGCCCGCGCGGGGATCCGGGGCAGACGCGCGAGCAGCGCGCACGCGATCGCGCCGAGCGCCCCGGCGAGCGCCACCCACCACTCCCCAGGTCGCCCGTACAGCAGGCGCTCGGTGTAGTAGACGACGATCGCGAGCGTCCCCACGAGGATCGCGAGGCGCAGACGGACGAGGCGGGCCGGTTTCCCTACGTCGGCCGCCCACGCGAGGCCGATCCCGAGCATCGCCGCGACCGCCGGCGTGAAGCCCTCCACGTAGCGCGGGTGCAGGCGGATCATGTGGCTGAACAGCGCGATGCCCGCGAGCATCCACACCCCCAGCCCGCCCGCCGCCGCGCGGCGCATTCGCCGGCGGGCATCCGCGTCGCGCTCGTCGCCGTCCTGGGCCCCGGCTTCCCCGCGCAGGCCCCACAGCAGCGCCGGGATCCCGAGCAGCAGGCCGACCAGGATCTCGAGGCCGAGACGCTCGCCGGACAGCGGCCCTACACGCGCCAGCAGGCGCGTGGGGGACGGCGGGACGATCGGGATGTGGTCGCGCTCCTCCTGGGTGGCCACGGGGTAGCGGTGGCCCGGTTCAAAGACGGCGGCCCCGGGTTCGGACGATTTCCCGCCGAGGCGGTCGGTGCCGTTGAACACGAACGCGGCGTTCCACGCGCTGCCGTTGGTCGAGCCGATCGCGTAGGGGCGGTCGTGGGCGGGGACGAGCAGCGTAGCTCCCAACCACGCGAGCGCCACGGCCACGTACACCGCGCCGGCGACAGACAGCTGCAGCAGGCGCCGCCGGCGCCGCCCGGGCAGCCCGAGGTAGGCGAATACCGCGAGCCCCGGGACCGCGACCAGCGACTCCAAGAGCTTCACGTCGAACGCGATCCCGAGCGCCGCCGCGCCCGCCGGCAGCCACGCGTACCGCCCCGTCTCGCATGCCCTTACGATCAGCAGCAGGGCGATCAGGATCAGCGCCATCATCACCCCGTCCATCGTGTCGCTGCGCGCGGTGATCACCTCGATCGGCAGCACCGCCAGGGCGAGCGCCGCCGCGAGCGCCGCCGCGGTGCTCCAGATGCGCCGCACGGCCACGAACAGCAGCCCCACCGACACGATGCCGGCGAACGCCTCGGGCAGCTTGAGCGTCGTCGAGGAGAACCCCAGCAGCTTGACGCTCGCGACCTGCAGCCACAGGTCCACGGGCGGCTTGTCGATCGAGACGCTGCCCCCGGGCTCGAACGCGCCGAAGAAGAAGTTGTGCCATGACAGCCCCATGCTCCTGACCGCCGCGTCGTAGAACGGGTCGGGGGGAACCTGGCCGATGTGGAGCAGGCGCAGCGCCGCCGCCCCGGCGGTGATCAGGGCCAGCGCGATCCAGGTAAGCCGACCCGCCGACCTTTTCATCGGCGGAACGCTAACCTCGCCGGCCGATGGCTGACGAGCAAGACGACGACGAGGTGGCGGTTGCGACGGCCCATGGGCCGCGCGAGTGTATGCCCTGCCGGGGCGCCGGCAAGCTGATCTCCAGCCTCGGCGGCGAGCCGAGCACCGTCGTCTGCCCGTGGTGCGCTGGCGGTGGCGTGCGCCTCACGGGCGTCGATGTCCAGGTCGATGCCCAGGCCAAGTGGCTCGACGGGGCCGCCGGCGGACCGGGCGGCGGGTAGGTCCTGAGGCGCTTCTTCGGGCGCGGGCGGTCTGCGCGAAGAGTCCGGGCGGGTCATGGCCCGATGGCCATCCGTCCAGGATTTATGCAGCTGTTAAGTCTGTATGCGCCGCGGCCGATGAGGGGGTTAATAAGGCCAGTGCCAAGGTGCCAAGGCAAACATCTGTAACGGGTGTGTATCAAAGCCGGCGGCTCTCGCAAGGGGGACGCATCGCCATTTGAGGCGATGGAACCAGGGGCTGGCGCCCTGTAGGTGGATCCTAGGAGGATTCAAATGTTGCATTCACTACGCCAGCGCACCAGCGATGAGGGTGGTTTTACGCTCATCGAACTTCTGGTCGTGATCTTGATCATCGGCATCCTCGCCGCGATCGCGATCCCGGCGCTGCTCAGCCAGAAGAGCAAGGCCTATGACTCCTCGGCGAAGACGCTCGCTCAGACGTCGCAGACGACGATGGAGACGTGGGCGACCGAAAACGGTGGCGAATACAAAGGCGCGACAGAAGCAACGCTGAACAAAATCGAGCCGTCAATCAATTACACCAAGGGCACCGAAGCGGAGCTCACCGGTGTGACGCTAACGCCGCCGGTCGCCTTTGGTACGGGGAAGGGAGCAAACCTCCCTTCGGCCAACGAATACACGGTTACAGTGACCGCGCAGAACACCAACGACGAATACTCGGTCTACCGGAAGGCGAGCGGAGAAGTGGAACACTTGTGCAAAAGCGCCACGAAAGGTTGTCCAGGCCAGTCCAACAGCACTTCAAGCTGGTAGTAATCCGGTCTTGAGCTAGCGCTCTAGACCACATCTGGACAGTCCAAGAGAGGCGGCCTTCGGGCCGCCTCTCTTGCGTTCCACGCTCAAGCGTCGCCCCGCCCCGGCCGATCAGAGCTTCATGGAGGCAATCACCTTCGCCGGAGTCCTCGGCGCGATCTTCGGCTCGTTCCTGAATGTCGTCGTCCATCGCCTGCCGCGCCACGAGTCGCTCGTCAGCCCCGCTTCGCACTGCCCGCGCTGCGACACGCCGGTGAAGCCCTACGACAACATTCCGATCCTCTCCTGGCTTTTGCTGCGCGGCCACTGCCGCAGCTGCGGCGTCTCCATATCGGTCCGCTACCCGCTCGTCGAGGCGGGCACCGCGGCGCTGTGCGTCGGCGCCGTGATCGCGCACACCTCGGCGGCGGGCATCGCGTTGAGCGTCACGCTGATCCTGATCGTCGTGCCCGCCGCGGTGATCGACCTCGAGCACCGGATCATCCCCAACCGGATCACGCTGCTCGGCGCAGTGCTCGCGCTCGTGCTCGGTACCGCGCTCGATCCCGCCGGCGAGCCCGGGCGCCTGATCGCGGGCGCCGCCGCCGGCGGCCTGTTGTTGCTCGCCGCGCTCGCCTACCCCGGGGGCATGGGCATGGGCGACGTCAAGCTCGCCGCCGTGATGGGGCTCCTCCTCGGCAGCGCCGTCGCCCCGGCGATCCTGATCGCGCTGCTCGCGGGCGTGCTCGTCGGCGCCGTCGTGATCGCCCGCAAGGGCGCCGTCGCGGGGCGCAAGACGGCGATCCCCTTCGGTCCGTTCCTGGCGCTGGGGGCGATCGTCGCCGTGTATGTGGGGCAGCCGCTGGTGCAGTTCTACGTAAATAGCTTTCTCCACTAAAGCGCCGCCGCCTTAGCGCCGATACCCCTCGTGCGGGCGATCCGCCCTCCCTCTGAAGCGCCACTATCCCGATGCAAACTCCCTCCCTGAAACTCAACCTCGGCCGCCGCGGCGGCGCGGACATCGTCGGGCTGGACATCCAGCCCGGCCACGTCGCCGCCGTGCAGGCGCGCGTGAACGGCTCGATCGTCGTCAAACACGCGGTCGGCGCGCCGCTGCCCGCGGACATCGTCCGCGAGGGCGAGGTGCTCGACGAGGGCGTGCTCTCAGAGACGCTGCGCGAGCTCTTCAAGGACGCTGGCCTCGGCCGGCGCGTGCGTCTCGGCGTCGCCAACCAGCGCACGGTGCTGCGCACGCTCGAGCTGCCCCCGGTGACCGACCGCAAGGAGCTCGACGCGGCCGTGCGCTTCCAGGCCCAGGATCAGGTGCCGATGCCGCTGAGCAACGCCGTCCTCGACTTCCACTCGCTCGGCATCCACGACACGCCCGAGGGTCCCCGCCAGCAGGTCGTGCTGGTGGCCGCCCAGCGCGACATGGTCCAGCGCCTGCTCGCCGCCGTGCGCGACGCGGGCCTGCGCCCGGAGGGCATAGACCTCTCTGCCTTCGCGCTGATCCGCTCGCTCTACCGCCCCGATCCCGAGCACGCGGGCCGCGTGCTGTACCTGAACGTCGACGGGCTGACGAACATGGCGATCGCCGAGGGGACGATCTGCCGCTTCACCCGCGTGGTCGGGGGCGGTATCGAGGCGATGGCGAGCGCGCTCGCCGAGCGCCGCTCGATCCCGCTCATCGAGGCCCGCGCACTGATTGCCTCCGTCGATCTGACCGTGCCCGTGCCCGAGCCGGCGGCGCAGACAGCTGTGGCGGAAGCCGAAGCCGAGCTCGAGCCGGAGACCGTGGTCGACCCCGAGGCTCCCACCGTGAGCGTCGATGAGGTCACGCCCGGGGGGGAGGCGCCTGAGAGCGACGAGGATCAAGACGCGCGCGAGCGGGCCATGAGCTATTCCGAAATGGCATCCGTGGCGCCGACGTCCGCCGCGTCCGAGCCCGAGCCAACGCCGGAGACGCCCTCCGAGCCAACGCCGGAGACGCCCTCCAAGGTGGCACCGGCGGCAGCGGTGACGCTGGCGGCAGCGGACACGGACGTGCGGGTGGTGCTGGAGAGCGGCATCCGCGAGATCGCCGGCGAGGTACGCAACTCGCTCGACTTCCACCGCTCCCAGGAGGGCGGAGGCGATGTGTCGCTCGTCGTGCTGAGCGGCTCCGCCCTCGATCTACCAGGTTTCGCCGACGCCCTCCAGGAGCAGCTCGGCGTCCAGGTTCAGCGCGAGTCCGTGCGCCTGGACGAGCGGGAGCTCGGCGGCGTCTCCGCGCATCGCCTGGCGGTCGCCGCCGGTCTGGCCGTCGAGGAGGCGTCCCGATGAGGGCCTTCAACCTGATCCCGGCCGACGAGCGCGGCGGCGCCGGTGCCGGCGCGGGCAAGTCCGGCGGCGGTGCGTTCGTCGTGCTCGGCCTGCTCGGCGTGCTCGCGATCTTCGCGCTGCTCTACGGCGGCGCGCGCCATCGGATCTCCAGTGAGCGCGGCCAGGTCGCCACGCTCACCGCCCAGGCGCAGCAGGCCCAGGCGCAGGCCGCCCGGCTGGCGCCCTACGTCAGCTTCATGGCGCTGCACGAACAGCGCATGCAGGCGGTCGATCAGCTCGTCGACTCGCGCTTTGACTGGGCGCACGCCTTCCACGAGTTTGGTCGGGTGCTGCCCAAGGACGCCTCGCTCACCTCGCTCTCGGGCACGATCGGCTCGGCGACCGGCGCCGCCACACCAGCCGCATCCTCGAGCACCGCGGGCGCCACCGCTGTGGCCTCGGCGACCCCGCCCGGCAGCGTCCCGACCTTCACGCTCAGCGGCTGCGCGACGAGTCAGACCGAGGTCGCGCTGACGCTCGACCGTCTGCGCTTGATCGACGGGGTCAAGGAAGTGACGCTGCAGAGCTCCACCAATGGGAGCAGCGGCGGCAGCAGCGGTAGTGGAGGCTGCGTAACGTTCGGGATGCAGGTTGCCTTCGAACCGCTGCCGAGCGCATCCGCGACGAGCTCCACGAGCACCCCGTCCACCGCGTCGGCGAGCGTCGTGACGCCCACGACGGGGCTGCCCACGACATCCACCGGAGGTGCCCGATGACCGCTCGCGATCGCATCGTCATCGTCGTGCTCGCGGCGCTCGCCGTGCTCGCCGCCGCATGGCTGCTGGCCGTGGCTCCCGAGCGTGAAAAGGCGTCGAAGCTCGGCGCTGAAGTCAGCGCCGCGCAGGCGCAGCTCGTCAGTGCCGAAGGGCAGGTGACCAGCGCTCGCACCGCGCAGGCCGGCTACGCGACCGCGTACGCCTCGCTCGTGAAGCTCGGCAAAGCCGTGCCGACCAGCCAGGAAGTGCCGTCGTTGATCTACCAGCTCGTCCAGGCGTCCAACCAGAAGCGGGTCGAATTCTCCTCGATCACGAGCGGCGGCTCGAGCTCGGGCAGCGCGAGCCCGGCGGAAGCGTCGGCGAGCGCCGGTTTCACGCAGATGCCGTTCACGTTCATCTTCCACGGCAGCTTCTTCGACCTCGAACACCTGTTCCGCCAGCTCACCGACTTCGCGACGCTGAGTGGCTCCGGGAGCATCCAGGTCAGCGGTCGCCTGCTTACGGTCGAGAGCGTCCAACTGACCCCGGGTGGGAGCTCCGGCTCCGAAAAGGGCGGCTCCGAACAGCTCACGGGCACGATTACCGCCACCGCCTACGTGCTGCCCTCGAGTCAGGGGCTGACCGGCGGAGCGACCACGGCCGCTCCCGTGGGCGTGAACGTGACGGCGCCGCGGGCCGCAGCCCGCGCCGCGACCAACCCCGCCGTGATTGGAGCGAACCGATGAGCGCGATTACAGACTTCTTCTCCTCGTTGAAGGAGGACCTGCTGGGCAGGCGTCTGCTGCCGTTTCTGCTCGTGCTGGGGGTCGCGCTGGTGGCCGCGGTGGGCTATGCCGTGGTCGGCGGTGGCTCTTCGACACCGGCGACACCGGTAGCCGCTGTCTCTCCAGCCGGCGCCTCGCCGGTCGCGGGCGTGGCCGTCAGCCAGGCCCCGGCCAACCCCAACAAGGCGATCTCGGAGACCACCAACGGCGTCTCCAAGCAGCGTGGGGGCTCCGCACACGACCCGTTCACGCCGCTGCCCGGAGCGAAGGTGGCATCCGCGAGCGCCAAGCCGACCGCCCCATCCACGTCTTCCGGCGCCTCCACGTCGAAAACGTCCCCATCGAGCGCCGGAGGAACGACTCCCGCGGCGCCCAAGGAAACGACGCCGGCGAAGCCCAAGGTCTACATCCACTTCCACGTGACCGTGCAGTTCGGCGTCGTGCCGCCGTCGGCCGAAGGTGCGCCGCCGCAGCCCGCGCAGCTGAAGACCTACAACGACATAGCCCTCGACGAACCGTTCCCCAGCAAGGCCAACCCGCAGCTCGTGTACCTCGGCGTGGTGCTGAAGACCGGCAAGGAAGCGGCGTTCGCGCTGACGGGCGAGGCGATCCTGCACGGGGAAGCCACCTGCAAGCCGAGCCCGACGCAGTGTCAGGCGATCGAGCTGCAGATCGGCAAGCCCGAGCTGCTCGAAGTCGTCGAACCCGACGGCAGCTCCGTCACCTACGAACTGAAGCTGCTCAGCATCGCCAAGAGCGTGAGCTCCTCCGCGTCCACCGCCCGGGTCCATAACGCCCTCCGCGCCGGATCGAAGGCCGCGCATGAACTGCGCCGGCGCGTACCCGCGTTCTCGCAGCTACGCTACTCCGCGCAGCAGGGCGGGCTGATCGTGCTCGCCGGGAACCCGGCGTTCGCCGCGCGCGCCCACGCCGCGCGGCGCCACCGGCGCTAGGAGCCTCAGCAAATAAGCTAAGGCGGAGATGGCGCTCCGCTTGATAACAGCCGGCGAGTCGCACGGCCCCGGCTTGACCTGCATCGTCGAGGGTCTCCCCGCGGGCCTACACCTGCGCCCGGAGGACCTCAACGCCGACATGGCGCGCCGCCAGCTCGGCCACGGCCGCGGTGGGCGCATGAAGATCGAGCGCGACGCGGCCGAGGTCACGGCCGGTGTGCGTCACGGGCGCACGCTCGGCGGCCCGATCGCGCTGCAGGTCGTAAACCGCGACTACGCCAACTGGGAGGAGCGGATGAGCCCCTGGCCTGTATCGGACCCCGCCCACCCCGTCATTGAGGTCCACCTGCCGCGGCCGGGCCACGCAGACCTGGTGGGCACGCAGAAGTACAAGCAGTCGGACGTGCGCAACATCCTCGAGCGCGCCTCCGCCCGCGAGACGGCCGCGCGCGTGGCGGGTGGAGCGCTGTGCAAGGCGTTCCTGCGCGCACTCGGCGTCGAGGTCTACTCGCACGTGATCCAGATCGCCTCGGTACACGCGCCGGCTTGGGAGCGGCCGCTCGCGCCGGGGGATTTCGCGGCGGTCGACAGCTCGCCCGTGCGCTGCCTCGACGCGGGCGCGACGAAGGCGATGGTGCGCGAGATCGATGAGCTGCGCAAGGCGAACGAGTCGCTCGGCGGCGTGTTCGAGGTGCAGGCGTTTGGACTGGTTTCCGGGCTCGGCTCGCACATCTCCTGGGAGGAGCGCCTCGACGGGCGCCTGGCGATGGCGATCTGCTCGATCCAGGCGATCAAGGGCGCCGTGATCGGCGACGGCTTCGCGGTCGCGGGCGTGCCTGGGTCCGAGGCTCACGACGAGATCTTCTTCTCGTCCG